>WBZR01002534.1_pt1 | contig 14515 bp, 15 predicted proteins | sample 5204231 | NCBI WGS metagenome assembly WBZR01 (sample SAMN12412403, study PRJNA552823) | activated sludge metagenome | isolation source: activated sludge from anammox sidestream of wastewater treatment plant... | place: USA: Virginia | collected 2017-08 | reverse complement strand
GCCGCGCTCAAGGGCACGGCCCCCGACCCTATCATCGCCGAGTACGCCGCGATCCCCGGCCGGTTGTCCAGCGGCGAGGGCGGCAAGGCCGCCGTCGCCGACGAGAAGGCGACGAGATTCACGGTAAGGAAGCGCATCCAGGCAGCCGCGGACGGCGCGGGGATCCACCTCAAAGTGGTTCCGCACGCCGCCGGAGGCGCTGATGTTCGAGGTCGTCGACGCGGCGCACGCGCCGAAGCGACCGGGGCGGAAGCCGAAGGCGGCGGTGTGAGGCGCGACAGACTCGATCAACCTGTGATCTGACTCTGGTCGTCGTCACCCCATCTTTCCGGAGGTAGCCATGGATGAGAGTCGACTGGATCTCGCCAAGAAGGTCTTCCTGAAGCGCATACCGGACTTCGAGAGCTTCGCATCGCCTGGTGATCTGGGGCCACAAGAGCTTGACTACAAGCGACGAGCAGTCCAGCGCACACACGACACGCTTGGACCGTACGTCGCCGGCAGCGCGGTGATCGCCACCGACGTCCAGGCACGGGAGTTGGCCAAGGACACCTTCGCCCTGACCAACTTCCTGAACTGGCGCGACCAGCAGTACATTGACCAGACCCTGCTGGCCGAACCTGGGGCCTGGGTAGAAGCGATGACGCGGATCGTCGCCTGCCTGCGGGCGACCCCGGACGGCAACTGGTCCGAGCCCTTTCGCCAGCTGCTCGACTGGCTGGATGACCGCAAGTGCCGGGTCGGCATCGCAAAGCACCTCTCGACCTACTTCCTCTTCTTGTGGGATCCCGAGCACCACTTCAGCATCAAGCCGATGGTCTTCGACAAGTTCCTGAACGACATGGGCGAGGAGCCGCTCGGCAGCGGGCGCTTCACGGTCGAAGCCTATCATCGTGTGCTGCGCCTCTGCAAAGAACTACGGATCGCGCTGGCTCTCTGGAAACCCAGCGACAACGTCGACATTCACAGCTTCGCCTGGGTGGTCGCTTCGGACTGGCCGGAGCCCCCCATGCCTGACGGTGGCGACGGCGGGAACGTCATACCAGGGCCGACGGCCAAGCTACCTGCCCTGAACCTCATTCTGGCCGGCCCGCCCGGCACTGGCAAGACCCATCGGTTGCTGCGCCACTACGCCGCTCAGTTCGCGGATGAAGACGGGCAGCGCTACGAGGTAGTGACCTTCCACCAGTCATACAGCTACGAGGACTTCGTCGAGGGCATCCGACCGGTCCTTTCCGGGGCGGCCGACGGCAGTCAGCCCGGTGTGCTGGGCTACAAGGTGCAGGACGGGGTGTTCAAGCGTCTCGTGGCGCGGGCGGTCGCCGATCCGGGCCATGCGTACGCACTCTTCATCGACGAGATCAACCGCGCCAACGTGTCCAACGTGTTCGGCGAGCTCATCACCCTGATCGAGCCCGACAAGCGCATGTCCTATGACCACGGCCAGCGCAAGTGGGTCGGCGGTGTGCAGGTCAAGCTGCCCTACACGCACTCCGCCACGCCCGAAGCGCCGCTGTTTGGCGTGCCGGACAACCTGTACCTCATCGGCACCATGAACACCGCCGACCGCAGCATCGCCCTGATGGACCTAGCCCTGCGTCGGCGCTTCCGGTTCCAGGAGCTCATGCCGGATCATTCCATCCTGGCCACGAAGCCTGGTCCGGTGGCCGGCGACGGTGCCCCCATCTACCTCGATCGGTTGCTGGACGCCATGAACCAGCGTATCGAGTACCTGGTCGACCGCGACCACACGATCGGGCACTCGTATCTCATGCGAGTGGCGTCGTTCGAGGACCTGGTGGCGGTCTTCAGGCACGAGATCCTGCCGCTCTTGCAGGAGTACTTCTACGGCGACTGGAGCAAGATCCAGCTGGTCCTGGCGGATCTGACGGATGAGGCCGATCGCGACGGCAGCCCCAAGGCCCATCCGGACGCCATCGTGCAGCACAACATCCAGAACCCGCGCGACGTGGTAGGTCTGAGCGATGACGCCTACGTCACGCGCCGCTCCTACGAGGTGAACGAGGACCTCACCGCCCGGAGCTTCCGTAAGGTGTACGGGGGCGCTTGACGCACATGACGTTGAGCCATGTCCTGACTCTGCGGGAGTATGATCGCGCCACCATCGGCGAGCAGTGGGACCCTGCGCGGCGCATCGTACCCCCGCGCGCCGTGGGCGAGATCGAGCGGCTCCAGGCCAGCCAACGGGCGGAGATCTTCGCCCTGGGCCACCGGGTCATCGTGGCGCAGCAGTTCGTTGGCACCATCGGCCTGGGCGACCGCGCCATCGACCTGCTGCCCAAGGTCGACCAGGACGACGGCGCGACGCGGAGCCGTCTGGCCCAGATGTTGGCTGTCGCCGGCCTGGTGCCCGGGCTGGAGTCCGGGCTCACGGGCCTGGCCCGTGGCGCACCCACGCTCGTGGACGCCTTCATGGCGCTTTACGTCACCCAACTGGCCTTCGAATGGCGGCGCGGACGGATCGCCAGCTATCGCCGGGAAGCCGCCGACCGCCTGTGCCTCCGTGGCAAGCTGCTGTTCGAGCAGCAGTTGCGGCGGAATCTGCGGCGCCCGGATCGCTTCTTCACTGACGCCGACGAGTTCGTCGAGGACGTGCCGCTGTCCCGGCTGCTCAAGGCCGCGCTGCGCCTGTGCCGTGATCATGCGGTCGCTGAGAAGACGCGCCGCTCGGCCAACGAGCTGCTCGCCGAGTTCGAGCACGTGCGCGATGCGGACCTCACCGGCTCGGATCTCGCCACCCTGTCCGTCGACCGGCGGACCGCCCGGTTCGGTCCGCTGGTGAACCTGGCGAAGGTGCTGCTGGGGCGTACCACGCCGGACCGCCCCGGCGACCGTCACACGTACAGCCTCGTCTTCGACATGAACGAGGTCTTCGAGCGCTACATCGGGCAGCTGATGAGGCTGGCGGCGAATGACCGGCCGCTGTCGGTGCGCCTCCAGGTGGGCGACCAGTTCCTGCTCTACCGGGGCCGCGCGGGCCGCTTCAGGCTGCGGCCCGACATCGCGATCTACGACCGGCGTGGTCTCGTGGCCCTGGTGGACACCAAGTGGAAGCGGCTCGACATGCACCGTGCGCATGACGGGGTCAGTCAGACCGACATGTACCAGATGTACGCCTACGGCAAGGAGTACGCGTGCCCGCTGGTGATCCTACTGTATCCGCACGGCGCGGGCCTGCCGCGTCACGTGGCCACCTATCGCCATCGGCCGGGGGAAGTGGGCTGCCCGCGGATCGAGGTGTGGACCGTGGACGTCAGCCAGCCACCGCGTGGTCGGCACGGCACGGTGATGGCGCAGCTGCGGAGTCTCCTGGACGAGTGCATCGACGGCTCGCACGCTGCCTGAAGGCCGTCACCAGCGGTGGTGTGCCCGGGGAATGACCTCCGTGGCACAGGCGTTGACGGCGTCACACCGGTGCGGTGAGCCCGGTGGCCTTCATGACCGCATCGATGTCGTCCGCCGTGAAGAAGATCCAGACGGAGTCGCCGGCGACAATGGCTTGTCCGGTGGCTGCCGAATGAACCTCCGACTCTTGCTCCTCGGTGATCGACGTGCCATCCGGGTGGTTCTCGATCACGCCCCAGACCAGCCAACGCCCGCCATGGCGCTTGCGCAGGACCGCGTGGTATGTCTGAAGCTGCGCCAGGGTGGCGCCGAACTGCTGGGCTCCGCTCTTCGCCTCGATGAGCATGCCGTCGAAGCCGGCATGCTGGCGTTCGATGGCGGCACCGAGGGCGGCGTCGAAGTGCCCGATCACATGCTCCCTCGGGAAGGTGTGTTCGAAGCGGCACGTTGTGCCCGGCGTCCGGATCTCGTTGCCGAGGTCCCAGACTAGCCATCGTATGCTCCGCGGGCGTGGTTCGAGGCAACGGAGGACCCTGACCAGGCAGACCAGCTCGAACCGCGTCGGTGTGTCGGTGGGGAGCGGGAGCTGGTCCAACGCCTGTGGATCGAAGGTACAGCGGAGGGACGCGGCCACGATGTTGCGCAGGAGCGGCCACCTGGTGCGCCTGGCGACATGCGCCCACCTCCGGAGGATGTGTAAGGCAGCGGCGGCCGTCACCTCCCCGCCAGCACTGCCGTACTGGCGCAGTCCGCCCATCTCCAGCTGAGAAGCGCTGAGGTGCAAGCGGGTGCTGTAGGCGGACCAGAGTGCCGTGATCCACGCACACAATCCGCGCAGGGTCTGGGCTTCGTCCTCGTTCAGCCCGACGTGTGAGGCCTGGCAAACGTATTGGTAATGGAGGGCAAGGCCGGATCGTCTCGCGTCGAAGATCCGGCCTTGTTTTTCAGAGTAATTCCGAGTACCCCCGGCATGATTCGAACATGCGACCTACTGGTTCGAAGCTTGCAAGGGTTTCGGCGCCGGACACCTCCATGCTGCCGACTTCAGTCTGTAGTATGCACCGGAACGGGTGACATTCCAAACCGGTGGCAGCCATCGCGGCAGCCAAACGTTCCTCAGGACTCCCCCGCGGCATCACGGAAGAGGGTATCCATCTTCGCCGCGTTCTCCTTGCTCACCGCCGCGAGCAGGTGGGTGTACGTGTCCGCGGTGAGGCCGATCTGGCTGTGGCGTAGGCTCGCCTGGATCTCCTTGAGCGACACCCCCAGCGACAATAGAAACGAGGCGTGGTCGTGTCGCAGGTCGTGGAAGCGATGCGGCGGCAGACCGGCCCCCTCCCGGATCTGCTGGAAGTGTCGGTAGAAGGCGATCGGATCGACGGCAGTGCCGACGCTCGTGGTGAAGACCAGGTCGGCGTGGAAGTCGCCACGCTGGGCCGGGTCGTCGACGAGCCTGGCGCGCAGCTCCTCCTCGGTCGGCCAGGCGCCGGCGGCGAGCCGCTCACGGAGCTGCGCGATCCTGCGCTCGTGCAGCTTCTTCAGCGCCGTCGCCGGCAGCACGACGGTCGATCCGCCGTCCTGGCCCTTGGGCCGACCGAGCTTCAGGCCGCGGCCGCGCTCGCGTTTGACCTTCTGCGTGATGCGAGCCGTGCCGGCGTCCGTGTCGATCAGCGACCAAGCCAAGCCCGCGATCTCGCCCTCGCGCAGGCCAGCGCCGAGAGCCAGGTAGTAGGCAGCTTCGAAGCGGTCGCCGCGCGCGGCCGTGAGGAACCGCTCGATCTCCTCCGGCGTCCACGGCTTCACCAGGTGCTTGATCGCCTTCGGTAGCTCGACCAGCAGGGCGACGTTCTGCCGGATCACCCCGAGCTTCACCGCCCGGTTCAACGCCGCCCGAAGCGTGCCGTGGATGTGCCGGATGGTCTTGGGCGTGAGATCGGTCGAGGCCAGGTGGTCGATGAACGCCTGCACATGCTGAGCGGTCAGCCTGGTAAGGCGGTGATGGCCGAACTCGGGAACGAGGTGGATCCGGATGATGTACTCGTACATCGCGTGGGTCGTCGGCCGGATCTTGCCCTGGCGGCTCTCCAGCCACTGCGCCAGGTACTGGCCCACCGTCTGGCGCTCATCAAGCACTGGGGTGCCAACCTCTAGATCGGCGATCGCCTTCGCGATCTTGGCGGCCACAGCGCGCCGGGTCTTACCCCTGAAGTACCGTCGCTTCCGCTTCCCGCCGACGATCCCAAGATCGATGGCGCCGCGCCAAGTGCCGTCCGCGACCTGGTAGATTGCGCCCTCGTTGTGTCCGCGCCGCCGCCCCATCTCAACCTCCCGCCTTTCTGCACTCGGGCGGGAGGATTGTAGATCAGGTGTTCGGGTGGGGCAAGCCGCCTGCCCGGTCTACATTGCGCTGGCGCCCTCGATCACGCCGGTGCCGTTGGTGTTCACCCGGGCACCGCGCACCGGCCGCAGGCCTGCCCGTTCGGCCCGCTCACGGTACCGCGACACCGTCCGCGGTGTCACCTCCAGGCGGTCCGCGATCTGCGCGTGTGTCAGGCCTTCCTCGACCAAGCGGGCGTAGACGTAGACGATGTCGTCCGGGCTGTGTCCGGTGTCCGCGTCGCCGGACACCTGGACATCGGACATGACGGGCGGCGGGGCGGGCAACACGACCGGCTGGACAGGTGACAGGACCACGGGCGTCGCGGGCGTGTCCGGTGTCGACGTCGTGGGTGTCCGGTAGAACGCGGTCGTCAGGGCGTGTCCGGCCCTGACAGCGACAGCGTACTGGATGGGGACGACGCCCAAGGCGACGACGACAGCCCAGCGAGCGTAGTCGTCCAGGTCATGTCCGGTCATCCCGACCACGACACCGGCGCCGATCGACACGGCGATGGTGAAGATCTCGCCCCAGCGCAGGCGTCTATCCTGGGTGACACTGAACGCCAACGCCGAGCCGAGGATGACAAGCTCGAAGCCGGCAGACAGTGTCCACCTCCAGGCCGGGTGCCATGTCTGGTGGAAGAGTCCGGTCGCGTCATAGATCAGACGTGTCTGGCCGAGCACCAGACATGTCAGGCCGACAAAGGTGATGAGCCCGACCAGCCTCGGGCTGTAGAGATGCTTCATGTTACCTCCCGCACGTTGACGTCTACCGTCTCGCTCGTCGATAGCTTCTTCGTCCTGGCCAGCATTCCGGCCAGCTCGTCTTCCCATTCCCCACCGTTGGGATCCTTAGGCCCGCCCAAAAGGCCGGCTGAGAGGAGCTGGATGTGGGCCGCGCGGCCGAGCAGCGCTCGGTCGAGCTGGTCCTCGCGCTTCAGGTGCAGGACCCGCTCCTCCTGGCGCCGGATCAGGAAGACCATTCCCAGCGCCGCGATCAGGATGATCCCACCGAGCGTTGCCCACGCCATCTCGTCGTTGGTCCAGATGCGGGCCGCGATCGCGATGCCGGGCAGTCCCAGTCCGGCCGCGACCGCGAACGCCAGCAATGCCTTTACCTGATCCACCTGCGCTACTCTCCTTCCTCTCTACTCTTCGCCGGTTTGCCAGTGAGATCGGGGGTGCTGCCTCTGAAATCCACCCTTACCGGTTGCCTTACTGGTTCGCCAGGGCGTCACAGCGTCTGCGCGATCCGCTGGGCGCGGTCCATCCCGATTCCGTTTCCTGTCGTGCCGAGCCCGAGACGCTTGGCGGCCTGGAAGATTGCATGGCCGTTCGTGAGGCCATGGGTCTTCGCGACCTCGATGATCGTGGTGTCATCGGCTTTCCGGGCCAGCTTCGGCTCCATACCGACGACCGGGACGACACCACCACGTGGGATCTCGCGCCAGCGCGCGGCGCCGATCTGCGCGACCTGGATGCGCATTGCCTCGCTGCCCGCCGCCCCAGGGCGGACGAGCAGCGCATCGCCGCGGCCGAGGAGCAGCTCGGCACCGGTGACGCCGATGGCGTTCTTACTGGTCCAGTGGTCGCCGACGCGCAGTCCGATCTTGGCGGTGCACTGATCTACGATCGTCCGCGACAACCGCTCGGCCACCGGGCGCTGGTCGGCGACGACGCAGTGCACGCCGTACTTCCGGCCGTTGGCGATGAGCGCCGCCAGGGCGGACATGCCGCGGGTGTCGAGTCCAGACAGGTCCTGGTTCGGCTCGCGGCCGGCCTCGTCCACGACGACGAGAATCCGGTCCTGCAGGTTGTTCGGGTCGCGGGCCAGCATGATCCGCACCGCCTCCTCGAGGGTGGCGGTGACGTCCGGGCGGGTCGCCGGCACGCCGAGGAGCAGCGCCGACAGGTCCGCCTTGTCGGTCCATGCGCGCGACACGGTGTCGGTCAAGATGAGCCGCCAGCCAGCCTTGGCGGCGCCCCAGACGATCGTGTCGAGGGCCACGCTCTTGCCGCTGCCGGTCTGCCCGGCGAGGAGGACCTGCGGTGTGATGTCGAAGTCGATGTCGATCCGCTCCATCTCCGGCCCGAACCCAATGGGAATCACGGCACCGCGCGGGTTGAACGACGACGCGTCGACCTGCTCAGGATACGGGTTCGCCACCTCGATCGCCATGTAGCTGCCGGCCATGTAGACGCGCGCCTGCTGGTCCCCGAGCGCGTGCCGGATCTCGTCGACCTCGCCGACGCAGGCACGAACCCGGCCGGCCGGCGGGTTGAGACGCGCGATCACCGTGCGCGGTCCCACCGAGAACGGCCCGAGCTGGCAGACGGTCCTGCGCGGCGGCGGCAGCCGCCTGAGCCGCTTGGCGGCCGCGAGCGACACGATGAGCGCATGGCGCTCGGGCCCCTCAGGCATGCACACGAGGTTGATCCCCTTTCGCTGATTGCAGGAGCGGTGCGCGGCCGCCAGGTTCGAGAGCCGGTGGGCGCCGCCTCGGGAGAGCGGGAAGATGTGCTCGGCCTGCCAGTCGGTGCCGACGGCGGTGCCGCAGATCCAGCACCGGCCACCGGTCCGGGCGAACACGTCCGCAAGGCGGATGCCCGGGGTGTAGGGCACCCCGTACTTCCGGCAGCGCTCCTCCGAGGCGGTCCACCAGCGGAGCTCACGATCGGTCGGTGGCGGGGTCATCGCTGGCGTCGGCCGGCGCCGCGGCCCAGACGAAGCCGCAGACGCTGCAGGTGACCTGCAGGTGCTCGCGGGGATCGAGGCGGATGAGCGGTCCGGACGCCCCCTCGTCGACGGGCGGGACCCACACGAGGGTGCGCTGGTCCGACCCGCACTTGCGGCAGGGTCGGTCGATGGGGGGTAGGGACGCCAGGGCGGCGCCCGTGGGCGTGGTCATGGATGGCCTCCTGATTGGTATAATTGGGTCGTGGCGGATGGCCTCCGCCTGGGAGCCGGCCGGGTCACTACCCCGGTCGGCTCCGTTCTATTTGTCGATCACGTCCCTCGACCGATCTCCCTCCTGTGGTGGCACCACGAACCCGTCACGCACCAGTGCCTGCCAGATGGCTTGGCGGATGTAGTTCGTGCGATCGGTGCCAGTTGTGACCTCCATCCGATCCAGCGCATCAAGCATCGGGCGCGCCAACCTGAGGAGCACGCCCGTGGTCTCGCGCTGGGCATCAGTGGTCATGATCTATAGTATATCTTACAGATATCCTTACGTCAATCACGGTACCGCAACCTTGCGGAAATAGAACATCTGTACTATACTGCGGTATACCGAACGCATGTTCTGCGCGAGCACCACGGCGGCCACTCAAGGGCGGGCACCATGACGTGTGGCGCAGGTTGTGGTATAACACCCCAAGGAAGGCAGACCTCACATGATCCGTGTACCCGTAGAACCCAAGCTCCTGCGGTGGGCGCGAGAACGCGCCGGCTTGACGGTGCACGACCTCGAAGGCCGATTCCCTAAGCTCGAACTCTGGGAGCGTGGAGAGGAGCTGCCCACTCTCAAGCAGGTCGAGCGCTTCGCGCGGGTTACCCATGCCCCTGTTGGCTTCTTGTTTCTCCAAGAACCACCCGTGGAAAAGGTCCCGATTCCTGATTTTCGGACGATCGGCAACGAACGTATGGGGCACCCTAGCCCGGACCTCCTTGACACCATCTACGTATGCCAGCAGCGCCAGGAGTGGTATCACGACTTCGCCCGATCCGTGGGTGAAGACCCACTGCCATTCGTTGGTTCTCTGCGTAAGACGAGTAATGTCAATACTGCAGCCGCACGGATCCGGCATGCCTTGCACTTCGACATCGATGAGCGTCGCAAGATATCGACATGGACCGATGCCCTTCGACTCTTCATAGGGCAGGCGGATGCCCTCGGAATTCTTGTCATGTGCAGCGGAGTGGTGCTCAACAATAACCGACGCCGGCTCGATCCGAACGAGTTCCGTGGATTCGCCTTGGCGGATGATCTGGCTCCACTTGTGTTCATCAATGGTGCTGATACGAAAGCGGCCCAGATGTTCACGCTCGCGCATGAACTGGCGCACATCTGGCTAGGGCAATCTGCCGTGTCTGATGCACAAGCCTCAGAATTGCCCGATCATGAAGTTGAGCGTTGGTGCAATCGCGTAGCAGCTGAGCTGTTGGTACCATTGCAGGAGCTGCACAGCATCTACCATGAGGACTCTGATCTGCCGGATGAGGTCAATCGCCTAGCTCGGCAGTTCAAGGTCAGTACGTTGGTCATTTTGCGTCGGCTTCATGACGCCAACAAGATCACGCGCGAACAGCTTGGCATAGCTTATGATGCTGAGGTCGAGAGGCTTCGCGAGATACCGCGGACGAGCGGTGGAGATTTCTATTTGACCCAGTCGGCGCGTGTGAGCAAGCGCTTCGCTCGGGCGCTAGTGACAAGCACATTCGAGGGACAGACTCTATATCGTGATGCGCTTCGTATGCTTGGCTTTTCTAGGCTGGAAACCTTTCATGAGCTGGGTCGATCATTGGGGGTTGAAGCTTAATGTCATACCTTCTAGATGCTAACGTCTTCATTCAGGCCAAGAAGTTTCACTATGGTCTGGATTTCTGCCCAGCATTCTGGAAGTGGTTGATTGCACAAAATGCAGTGGGGTTAGTTTTCAGTATCGAGCGAGTGGAGGACGAGATCAACGCCGTCGATGATGATCTTTCCACATGGGCTGCAAGTCGTGGATCGGACTTCTTTCTCAAACCAGATACCAAGATGCTACCTGCCCTTAGCACAGTAAGCACTTGGGCAACTGGTCAAGGATACGACCTCGCCGCAGTGAACACCTTTCTTCAGGTAGCCGACTTCTACCTGGTTGCTCACGCGTTGGCACATGGACATATTGTAGTCACGCATGAGAAAGCATCAACATCCAGGAAGAAGATCAAGATTCCAGATGTATGCATTGGCCTCGGTATCAAACACATGATGCCGTTTGAGATGCTGCGACGCGAGCGCGCGCGATTCGTGCTCGAAGCGGACTGAGCTCGTCAAAGGAGAACAGCGAATGCAGTTTGAGCGCTACCGCCTATTCGTGCGACACCATAGCAGTGACGGTCGCCTTGCCTCAAAGTGGTTCGAGGAGATAAGGAATCACGAGGTGCGCCTCGGGGCCGAGGGCTGGCGCCTTGTTTCAGTAAACGCTCTCGTTGACGATGATGGAGCCCTTGTGGAAATACTCTGGTTTGAACGCCTAATCGATCAGAGCGAACCATCACGGCTGTCAAAGTCGCCTCTCGGCTTTTCGTATGATTCCCCAAACCCAATGGACGAGTCTTAGGATGAATCGAGAGCTACCATTCCGTTACATTTCCGAGAACGCCGTTCGCCGAATCATTGCCCGTGCACTCGATCTAGATCGGGCTCGTGCCTTATTTCGACATGAGTATCAGAGTTCGCATCCAGCTACATTCAGAATGGGCATGTCCACTGGCGAGGACATACTCGCGGAGATGGTAGCCACAGGAGATACTCGTGACATGCTCGTTCGTGAGTTGTCAGCCCTAGATAACGACGGTCTCGGGGACCTTAAGGCGCTGATGTGGATCGGGCGCAACGCGACTGGTGAAGCATGGGAACCATACTTACAAGTCAGAGCAAGGGCATTCATAACCGATCATGATGGTGACGTGAGGTACATTGCAGAGAAAGGGCCTCTCGCCACGTACCTCGAGCGGGGCCTCGACTACCTGCAGTATGGCCCGCCACCTCAACCCGTCGAACGCGATGAGGACGACGGCTTCGACGGTGTCGACGACGATGAGTGACTTGCCATTCCCATGACTACGCCTGCCGCCAACGCTCTCTACTACGGCGACAACCTGGACATCCTCAGACGGTACGTCCCCACTGCCTCTGTCGACCTCGTTTACCTCGACCCCCCGTTCAATTCCAACAGATCGTACAACGTCTTGTTCCGGGACGAGTCGGGTAAGGAAGCCGAGGCGCAGATCACCGCCTTCGACGACACTTGGCACTGGAACCAGGCCACCGAGCAGCTCTACACGGAGCTGGTCACCGACATCAACGGTGACGTCGGCGCGATGATCGGGGCGCTGCGCGGGGTGATCGGCACGAACCAGATGATGGCGTACCTGGTGATGATGGCGGCGCGGTTGGTGGAGCTGCACCGGGTGCTGACGCCGACGGGAAGCTTGTACCTGCACTGCGATCCGACGGCGTCGCACTACCTGAAGGTGGTGCTGGACACGATCTTCGGGGCGGAGCGCTTCCTGAATGAGATCGCGTGGAAGCGAACACACGCCCACGGATCATCCAAACGATATGGCCCTGTGCATGACGTGATTCTCGTATACGCACGGTCACCAGAGTTCGTGTGGACCTACCCCAGGCTGCCACATGATCCGGCCTATCTGGAAAAGCACTTCCGGTCGCGAGACAAGGACGGCCGTCGCTTCCAGCCGATCGCCCTGACTGGCGCCGGGATTCGGCATGGTGAGAGCGGGAAGCCGTGGAGGGGTGTGGACCCCACAAAGGTGGGCCGCCACTGGGCGCTGCCAGGTAGCCTCCTGGAGCGGTTGGGGATCGACAGCGGATCAGTCCAGGACAAACTTGACGCCCTGGACCGGGCCGGCGCGATCTATTGGCCTGACAAGGAGGGCGGAACGCCACGCCTGAAGTCATATGAAGACGAGCTGGAAGGGGCGGCCTTGCCGGACATGTGGTCTGACATCCCGCCGATTTCTGCTCAGGCGTCTGAGCGTCTCGGCTACCCTACCCAGAAGCCGCTTGCCCTCCTCGAACGCATCATCGCCGCCAGCTCCAACGAGGGCGACCTCGTCCTCGATCCCTTCGCCGGCTGTGGCACCACCGTCGCCGCGGCGCAGAAGCTGGGCCGGCGCTGGATCGGCATCGACATCACGCACCTGTCGATCGCCCTTCTGAAGTACCGCCTAAAGGACGCCTTCGGACTCGAGGAGCGGCGGGACTACCAGGTGATCGGCGAGCCCGAGGACCTCGCCAGCGCGCGCCAGCTCGCTCAGGACGACCGCTACCAGTTCCAGTGGTGGGCGCTCTCGCTCATTCAGGCTCGGCCCCTCGGCGGCCAGGCCGGCGGCCGCGAGGGCAAGAAGGGCAGCGACAAGGGGATCGATGGCGTGATCCCGTTCATCGACGACGCCACCGGCAAGCCGAAGAGAGCGCTCGTCCAGGTGAAGAGCGGCAAGGTCAAGAGCGGCGACATCCGGGATCTCGTCGGCACGCTGCAGCGCGAGGATGCTGCGATGGGCGTGTTCATCACGTTGGAGGCCCCGAGTCGCGACATGATCACAGAGGCGGCGTCCGCCGGAGTGTACCGCTCGCCTGGCTGGGGCAGGGACTTCCCGCGGCTTCAGATCCTCACCATCGAGGATCTGCTTCGGGGTGCGCTGGTGAAGATGCCGACCATGTCGATGGCGTACAAGCAGGCACGACGGGAGCAGGCCGAAGGCGCGCAGGGACAGTTCGAGTTGTGAACGACGTCAACCACGTCGATCCTGAAGTGCCTGACCTCGAGCTAATCGCCTTCCACGAGGCTGGCCACGCCGTCGCCTACCTCATGGCTGGGATGACCGACATCAGCACAATGATCCCGGACGGTGAGCATCCAGGCCGTGCTCGAACAGAGTCCCCCCAGGCCGCGGACGCTGATCCGCAACAGCGCATTCGCCTCCGAATGGGGAGCTTGATGGTGGAATGGCGCATCCTCAATCTCGTGAGCCCAACGCGCGGGTCGGGTGTGGATCGCCTTCAGATCAACCAGATCCTGGCATCTTTCGATGTCTCCAACGAGGAGAGGCAGCGGATCCACGACTCTCTCTGGATGGAGATGCAGACAGCCTTCGACCGGCCGGACGTCCGGACCACGGTGCATGCCATTGCGCACGCGCTCCTTGAGCATCGTTGCCTCGCCGACACCGCCCTGCGGCAGCTCGCCGCCACCGCCGGCCTCCGCACGACACTTCCCCTTGACACCCCCGAACGCCTGAGCTAAGATAGCCCTCAACCGGCCGCGGCGGCACCCGTGCCCCGCTTGGCCGCACAGACCCAGAGCCAACGAGCTTCAGAAACCCTGATCGGGGAGTCCCCGCGGTCGGGGTTTTTGTGCTTAAGGGCCCAGGACAAGGAGCCTCCATGACCGCCGGACTAAGCCTCACCGAGCGCCAAGCGCGGATCTACGACTTCATCCGCGACCACCTGACCAAGCACGGGCACGCGCCGACCGTCCGAGAGATCGGGCGAGGCGTCGGCATCTCGTCCACGTCGGTGGTTCTCTACCACCTCGGCAAGCTGGTGAAGGCCGGCAGGATCGTCCGCGACTTCAACACGGCGCGCGCGATCGAGCTGCCGGACGTGATCACGCTGTTCATCGGCGACGAGATCGTGGTCGAGGTCGACGGCCAGCTCGTGCGCGGCCGCGTCGTCGAGCCCGTGGCGAAGGCGGCGTGACGGGTCTGCGCCTCGTGTGTGAGCCGTGTGTGAGAACCGTGCAACGACGTGGAAGCGGCCGGATTGGGGATAAGTCGAGGCGTGAAGGGGCTTGACGGGGATTGCAGATGAGTTATAATGCTCGAACACTTGTTCTAAAAGCGCTGGACCGGGTCTTGTCCACCCGGCCCAGCAGTCGCGCATCGCAAGAGCACCTTGGGAGACGTCTCGCGATGGCCTTGACGTATTGTACACCCGTAGTCGGGCGGGCGGCAATCGCCGTTTCTGCCCCAGCG
>WBZR01002458.1_pt1 | contig 14536 bp, 15 predicted proteins | sample 5204231 | NCBI WGS metagenome assembly WBZR01 (sample SAMN12412403, study PRJNA552823) | activated sludge metagenome | isolation source: activated sludge from anammox sidestream of wastewater treatment plant... | place: USA: Virginia | collected 2017-08 | reverse complement strand
CCATGCCGCCGGCGTCGATGTCGGCGAGCTCGGTCCCGATCAGCTGCTGCGGCGTCATCCCCAGGCTCGCCGCCGCCGCCCGGTTGACGTAGGCGACGCGGAATGCGTCGTCGGTGAGCCAGATCTCCATCGGGGCCTGCTCGACGAGATGACGCAGGCGGACCGTGTCGACATCACGCGCATGGCGCTCGGTGATGTCCAGCACGGTGCCGAGGGCGCGCAGGGCCCTGCCGTCGGCTGCGCAGTCGGTCTGGCCGCAGCTCTCCACCCACTTGATGCGGCCGTCGGCCATGCGCAGGCGGTGCTCGAGGCGGTAGGGCTTGCGTGTCTCGAGCAGGTGCCGATAGGCGTCGGCGAACTTCGCCCGGTCCTCGGGGTGGATCGCGGCAAGCAGCGCGGCGCAGGAACCGTCCGCAGGCGGGCGATCCACCTCGAACAGGCGCCGCAGTTCGTCGGACAGCGCAAGCGTGCCGCCGGCCAGGTCGAGTTCCCACGAGCCGATCCGCGCGACGGCCTGCGCCGCGCGCAGCTGCGCCTCGCTCCGCGCCAGTGCCTGCTCGGCCTCGCGCCCGCTCGAGACGTCGACGCCGACGCACACAACGACGCGACGCCCGCTCTCGGGATCGAGCAGCATGCGGTTGGACCATTCGATCAGGCGTCGGTCGCCGCTGCGGCAGATCCACTCGTTCGTGTACTTGCACACCTGCCCGGGCGGCGCGGTGGCCATGGCCCTCTCGAATGCCTGCGTCCGCACCGCTGGTGCCGCCTCCGGCGGCAAGAAGGTCTCCCAGGGCAAGCGGCCGAGCACCTCCTCGGTACGCAGGCCGCTCACGCGCTCGCACTCGCGGTTGAAGCGGACGACGCGCCCGTCTTCGTCGAGCACGACGATGAGCGCACCGGCGTCGTCGACGATCCGTTCGGTGAAGCGGTGCTGCTCGTCGCGCGTGCCGGCTCCGGCCAGGTCCGAAGTGATGTCGACGAACGTCGCGAGCGTGCCTTGCGGCGTGGTTGAGTCGCCGTACAGAGCCTGCAATGTCGCCCGCAGCCGCAGCGGGGCGCCGTCGGCCGCGAATGCGCTCAACTCGCCTTGCCAGAATCCACGCTTCGCGACTGCCGCCAGGGCGCCGCCGGTGCGCACCCGCTCGATCTGCAGGCCGGTGCTCAGATCCAGCCCGAGCACGGCGCTGCGGTCGGCCAGGCCCCACAGCGCGAGCAAGGGCGAATTCGCGTCCACGATTCGGCCGGCCGGGTCGGCCAGCGTCATCGCGGCGCCGCTATGTTCGATGAGGCAGGCGGCGAGTGAGCGCGGTCCACCTGCCGACGAGCAGGCGTTGCGGGTGCTGGGTGCGGGGGGTGGGATCATCGCGGGGCCGGCCTCGCCCGCGCTTCGAACCGCAGCAGGCGCCACCGGCGGTGCGCAGAGGTCGACCGGCCGGACCTCGGCCGGTGTGCACCAGACGCTGCGCCGGACGCAACGGCGCAGTGTCGCGCGCCCGGCACGACGGAAATTGACGCCGCGCAATTTGCTTAGCATCGCGGCCGCACTGAAGTTCAACGAGAAAGCAGGATGTCAGTTTCGATTGTCCCGCCGGGGCCGGTTCCACCTCGGCGTCGCCGGGCCGGCGCCGCGCTGCTTGTGCTGGCGGCGGCCCTCTGGCTGGCGATGCTCGGCGTGCGCTCGCTCGTGAGCGCCGACGAGGGCCGCTACGCGTCGCTGTCGCTGGGCATGCTGCAGTCGGGCGACTGGATCGTGCCGCGCCTGAACGGCCTGCTGTACTTCGAGAAGCCGCCGCTGCAGTACTGGGGCGGCGCGGTCGCGATGGGCCTGCTCGGCGTGAACGAGTTCGCGGCGCGCCTGTGGCCGGGGCTGAGCGGGCTGGTCACGGTCGCGCTGCTGGGTTTGACGGCGCGGCGCATCTACGGGGTGCCGGTGGGCTGGTGCGCCGTGCTGGCCGGCGGCTCGACCACCTGGATCGTCGTCAACAGCCAGTTCCTCTCGCTCGACGCCGGGCTCACGGCGGCGCTCACGCTCGTGCTGTGCGCGCTGCTGCTGGCCGGGCACGAGCCGGAGCGGCGCCGGCGCTGGATGCTGCTGGCCTGGTTCGGCATGGCGCTGGCGGTGCTCGGCAAGGGGCTCATCGGGATCGTGATCCCGGCGGCCGCCTTGCTGCTGCGCGCGGCCTGGGAGCGCGACCTCTGGTTCTGGCGCGCGCTCGAATGGCGCCGCGGACTGCCTGTCTTCCTGCTCGTGGCCGCGCCCTGGTTCATCGCGGTGTCGTGGCAGCAGCCGGAGTTCGCGCGCTTCTTCTTCGTGCACGAGCATTTCGAGCGCTTCCTCACCCCGGTGCACCGGCGCGAGGGCGCCTGGTGGACCTTCGTGCCGCTGCTCGCGCTCGGGCTGCTGCCGTGGACGGCGGCGCTGCCTGCGCTGCTGCGCGGGCGCGACCGCGGCGAGCGGCTGATGCTGGCCTGGGCCGGCTTCGTCTTCGTCTTCTTCAGCGCGTCGAGCTCGAAGCTGCCTTCGTACATCCTGCCCATGTTCGCGCCGCTGGTGCTGCTGCTCGCGCCGCGTCTGGCAGAGGCCGGCGTGCGCCGGCTCGCGCACTGGCTGGCATTCGCCGCTCTGGCCTGGGCGCTGGTGCTGGCCGCGCTGCCGTTCGCCGCACGTTGGTCGGGGCCGCAGACCCCGCCCGAGGTGGTGACGTCACTGGCGCGCGGTCTGACACTGGCTGCCGTGCTGTTCCTAGCGGCCGCGGCGCTGGCCGCCTACGCGCTGCGCCGCGGCGCACGCGGCGCCGCCGTCACGACGATCGCGGTGGGGCATTTGCTGGCCCTGTTCGTCGCGATCGCCGCGCACGACCGCTTCGGCCAGCTCAAGACGAGCGCGGTGCTGGCGCGCGCCATCGCGCCCGACACGCCCGTGTTCGCGGTGCGCGCCTACGACCAGACGCTGCCCTTCTATCTGCGGCGCCCGGTCACGCTGGTGGATATAGTCGACGAGTTCGAGTTCGGCGAGCGGCTCGAGCCCGAACGCTGGATCCCGACGCTCGACGCCTTCGCGCGGCGCTGGCGCGATCTGCCGCGCGCCGCAGCGTACCTGTCGCGCGAGACGCTCGCCGAACTGAACGCGCGCGGCGTCGAGGGCCGCGTCGCGTACGAGGATCCGCGCCGCATCGTCATCGTCAAACCATGAAAGCCTCGGATCTCGCCATCGTGCTTGCCGGCGTGCTGCTCAACGCGGTGGCGCAACTGCTGCTCAAGAGCGGGGCCGGCTCGGTCGGACCGATCGGCGGCTGGACAGCGCTGCGCGGTGCGCTGCCGGCGCTGGCCGTGCATCCCGGCGTGCTCGGCGGGCTCGTCTGCTACGCCGTGTCGGTGCTGGTGTGGATCGTCGCGCTGTCGCGCGTCGACGTGAGCGTGGCCTATCCGCTGCTGTCGGTGGGCTACGTCGTCAACGCGCTGCTGGCGATGTGGCTGTTCGGCGAGGCGGTGACGCTGCAGCGCTGGCTGGGCATCGGCATCATCCTGGTCGGCGTGACGCTGGTGGCGCGCTCGGGGCAGGCCGGATGAGCGCACCGGTCGAGTGCCTGTGAAGATATGAATCGTCGGCGTGATTCGTATGTTCACAGGCTCTGAGCCCTTCCTGCCGTTCACCCGGCCGTCGATCGACGAGGAGACCATCGCCGCCGTGGTCGATGTGCTGCGCTCGGGCTGGATCACCACCGGCCCGCGCTGCCGCGAGCTCGAGGCCGCCCTCGGGGCGCGCCTGGGCGGGCGGCCCGTGCGCGTGGCGAGCTCGGCCACGGCCGCACTGGCGCTGGCGCTGCGCATCGCCGGCGTCGGCCCCGGCGACGAGGTGGTGACGACGCCGCTTTCGTGGGTGGCCACGTCCAACGTCGTGCTCGAGCTCGGCGCGACGCCGGTCTTCGTCGATGTCGACCCGGCCACGCGCAACATCGACCTCGAGCGCGCCGCGGCCGCGGTGACGCCGCGCACGCGCGCGCTACTGCCGGTCGATCTGGCCGGCCTGCCGGTCGATCGCGACCGCCTGGCCGCGCTGGCCGCGCGCCATCGCCTGCGCGTCGTCGAGGACGCGGCGCAGTCGATGGGGGCGCAATGGGGCGGGCGCGAGATCGGCAGCTTCGGCGACCTCGTCTCGTTCAGCTTCCACCCGAACAAGAACATCACCACCATCGAGGGCGGCTGCCTGGTGCTGAACGACGAGCACGAGGCGCGCCTGTTCGAGAAACTGCGGCTGCAGGGCGTGACGCGCCACGCCGACGGCGGCATGGACGTCGACGTGCTCGGCGGCAAGTGCAACCTCACCGACGTGGCCGCGGCCGTCGGCCTCGGCCAGCTGCGGCGGCTCGACGAGTTCAACGCGCGCCGGCGCGCGCTGGCGCGACGGTACTTCGAGTGTTTCCCGCGCACGCTCGGCTTCGAACTGCCGCCGGCCGATTTCGAGCGCAGCAACTGGCACATGTTCCAGCCGCTGCTGCCGCCGGGCGTCGACCGCGGCCGCTTCATCGAGTCGATGCGCGCCGAGGGCATCGGCGTCGGCGTGCACTACCCGGCGCTGCACCTGTTCACGCTGTACCGCGCGCGCGGCCACCGCGAAGGCGAGTTCCCTCATGCCGAGGACATCGGCCGGCGCACCGTGACGCTGCCGCTGTTCCCGGCGATGGCCGACGCCGACGTCGAGCGGGTCTGTGCCGCGCTCGGGCGCGCGCTGCGCGGAGCCGCGGCGTGAGCGGACGCAACGGCGTCGACCTGCGCCCCGGCGGCGCCGCCGCCCGCGCAGCGTCGCCGGCCGGCGTCGCCCTGAGCGTCGTCATCCCGGTCTACAACGAAGAGCCGACGCTGCCGCTGCTGTTCGCCCGGCTGTATCCGGCGCTCGACGCGCTGGGCATCGACTACGAGATCGTGTTCGTCAACGACGGCAGCGTCGACCGCTCGGCGCAGATCCTGGCCGCGCAGTTCGAGGCGCGGCCCGAGGTCACGCGCGTCGTGCTCTTCAACGGCAACTTCGGCCAGCACCGCGCCATCCTCGCCGGCTTCGAGTACAGCCGCGGCGAGCGCGTCGTCACGCTCGACGCCGACCTGCAGAACCCGCCCGAGGATATCGGCAAGCTGCTGGCCGCGATGGACGCGGGCCACGACTACGTCGGCACGATCCGCCGGCTGCGACAGGACTCGGTGTGGCGGCGCTGGGCCAGCCTGGCGATGAACCGGCTGCGCGACCGCATCACGCGCATCCGCATGACGGATCAGGGCTGCATGATGCGCGCCTACAGCCGCAGCATCGTGCAGCTGATCAACCAGTGCGGCGAGATGAACACCTTCATCCCGGCGCTGGCCTACCAGTTCGCGCGCACGCCCACCGAGATCGAGGTCGGGCACGAGGAGCGCGCGGCCGGCGAATCCAAGTATTCGCTGTACAGCCTGATCCGGCTCAACTTCGACCTCGTCACCGGCTTCTCGGTCGTGCCGCTGCAGTGGTTCTCGATGCTCGGCATGGCGGTCTCGGTGGGCGCCGCCGCGCTCGTCGTGCTGCTGGTGGCGCGGCGCATCGTCATCGGGCCCGAGGAGGGCGGGCTGTTCACGCTGTTCGCGATCGCCTTCCTGCTCGTCGGTCTGGCGCTGTTCGGCATCGGCCTCCTGGGCGAGTACATCGGCCGCATCTATCAGGAGGTGCGCTCGCGCCCGCGCTACGTCGTGAGCGCCGTGCTGGAGCGCCGGCCGTGATTCCCGCGGCGCGCGCCGTCGTCTTCGCCTATCACGACGTCGGCGTGCGTTGCCTCGACGCGGTGCTGGCCGCCGGCGTCGAGGTGCCGCTCGTCTTCACGCACCGCGACCAGCCGGGCGAGGCGATCTGGTTCGCCAGCGTCGCCGAACTGGCGCGGCGGCGCGGCATCGCGTGCCGGGTGCCCGAGGATCCGAACACCGACGAGGTGTTCGAAGCCTGCCGCGCCGCGCAGCCCGATTTTCTCTTTTCCTTCTACTACCGCCGCATGCTCGGGCCGGCGCTGCTCGCGCTGGCGCCGCGCGGCGCGTACAACCTGCACGGCTCGCTGCTGCCGCGCTGCCGCGGCCGCGCGCCGGTCAACTGGGCCATCGTCAACGGCGAACGCGAGACCGGCGCCACGCTGCACGTGATGGACGTCAAGCCCGACCACGGCGCGATCGTCGACCAGGAGGCGGTGCCGATCGGCGCCGACGACACCGCGCGCGAGGTGTTCGACCGCGTCACCGAGGCTGCCGCGCGCGTGGTGGCGCGCAGCGTGCCGCGGCTGGTGGCCGGCACCGCCGCGTTCAGGCCGCAGCGCCACATCCCGGGCCAGTACTTCGGCGGGCGCAGGCCGGAGGACGGACGCCTGGGCGCCGACTGGCCGGCGCAGCGTCTGCACGATCTGGTGCGCGGCGTCGCGCCGCCCGAGTACCCGGGCGCCTTCTTCGACGCCGCGGGGCGGCGCATCGCGGTCGACCGCACGCGCGTCGCGCGCGCGCCGGGCGAGGCGCGGGCGCCGGGCCGCTTTTCGATGCACGCGCGCGCTGGCGCACTGTGGATCGACGCCGCCGACGGCGGCCGGTTGCAGGTGCTGCGCGCCCGGATCGACGGCGGGCCGCTCGACGCCGCAACGTTCGCGGCGCACTGGGGCGACGCGGCGCTGCAGCCCGATCCCTGATCCGCATCACCCCTCACCCTTCGAGCAGGAAGCACGCAGTGCGCAAGATCCTCATCCTCGGCGTCAACGGCTTCATCGGCCACCACCTCACGCGGCGTCTCGTCGACGCCGGCGACTGGCAGGTCTTCGGCATGGACATGCATGCCGAGCGCGTCGCATCCTGGATCGGTCACCCCCGGTTCCACTACTTCGAGGGCGACATCACGATCAACAGGGAGTGGATCGAGTACCACGTCAAGAAGTGCGACGTCGTGCTGCCGCTGGTGGCCATCGCCACGCCGGCCACCTACGTGACCGATCCGCTGCGCGTCTTCGAACTCGACTTCGAGGCCAACCTGGCGATCGTGCGCCAGTGCGTGAAGTACGGCAGGCGCGTCGTCTTCCCGAGCACGAGCGAGGTCTACGGCATGTGCCGCGACGAGGCCTTCGATCCCGACCGCTCGCCGCTCACCTACGGCCCGATCAACAAGCCGCGCTGGATCTACGCCTGCTCCAAGCAGCTGCTCGACCGCGTGATCCATGCCTACGGCCAGCAGCAGGGGCTCGTCTACACGCTGTTCCGCCCGTTCAACTGGATCGGCCCCGGGCTGGACAGCCTGCACGCGGCCAAGGAGGGCTCGAGCCGCGTCATCACGCAGTTCCTCGGCCACATCGTGCGCGGCGAGCCGATCCAGCTCGTCGACGGCGGCGCGCAGCGGCGCTGCTTCACCGACGTGAGCGACGGCATCGACGCGCTCTACCGCATCCTCGTCAACGAGGGCGGGCGCGCCGACGGCGGCATCTTCAACATCGGCAATCCGGCCAACGACCTGTCGGTGCGCGAGCTGGCCGAGCTGATGCTGGCCATGGCGCTCGAGCGCCCCGAGTTCGCCGAGTCGGCGCGCCGCGTGCGGCTCGAGGAGACGACGGCGGGCGCCTACTACGGCAGCGGCTATCAGGACGTCGAGCGGCGCGTGCCTTCGATCGCCAGCACGCAGGCCGCGCTCGGCTGGACGCCGCTGGTGTCGATGCGCGCCGCGCTCGAGCGGCTGTTCGACCATTACCGCGGCGAGGTCGAGGCGGCGCGCCAGCTCGTCGACGGCGGCACGTGAACGACGCCATCGTCCTCAAGGTCGACGTCGACACCTGGCGCGGCACGCGCGAGGGCGTGCCGCTGCTGGCGGCCCTGCTCGAGCGGCGGCACGCGCAGGCGACCTTCCTCTTCAGCCTCGGCCCCGACCACACCGGACGCGCCGTGCGGCGCGCGCTGCGGCCGGGCTTCGCGCAGAAGGTCGCGCGCACCTCGGTGCTCGAGCATTACGGCCTGCGCACGCTGCTGTACGGCACGCTGCTGCCGGGGCCCGACATCGGGCGGCGCGAGGCCGCCACGCTGCGTGCGGTGGCGGCGGCCGGCTTCGAGTGCGGCGTGCATTGCTGGGACCATGTGCGCTGGCAGGACGGCGTCGCCCGCGCCGGCGCGGCCTGGACGAATGCCGAGATGGATCGCGCCTGCGGCCGCTTCGGCGAAGTGTTCGGTCGGGCGCCCGCGCTGCACGGCGCGGCCGGCTGGCAGATGAACGAGCACGCCTTTGCTGCCGAGCTGCGCTGCGGCTTCGAGCTTGCTTCGGACTGCCGCGGCCGCACGCCCTTTCTCCCGGTGGATGCGGCCGGCCGCACGATCGGCCCGCCGCAGTGGCCGACCACGCTGCCCACCTTCGACGAGCTGCTCGGCCGCGACGGCTGCGACCCCGGCAACGTCGAGCGTGCGGTGCTGGCCGCGTGTGCGCAGCGCGCCGGCCCCCAGGTCTACACGCTGCACGCCGAACTCGAAGGCGGCAAGCTGCGGCCGGCCTTCGAGCGGCTGCTCGGGGCCTGGGCCGCCGAGGGGCGGCGTTGCGTCGGCCTGCTGCAGGCGCAGGCGGCCCACGCGGCGACGCTGCCGCGCTGCACCGTGGTCGCCGGCAGCGTGCCGGGGCGCAGCGGCATGCTGGCGCTGCAGGGGCCGGCGCCGGGCTGAAGCGCGCGCCGGCGCCGGCGCACGGCACGAACGGGCGCCTCAAGCCCTGCGGCCCGGGCGCCGATATCAGGCCGATCCCGCCGCAACGGCCACAGCGACCCCACCGTGCTCAGGAAGATCCCCGTCGACCAGCTCCGCCTGGGCATGCATCTGCATGCCTTCGAGGGATCCTGGATCAACCATCCGTTCTGGCGCACGCGCTTCGTCATCGACAGCGCTGCCCAGCTCGACGCGGTGCGGCGCAGCGGCGTCGCCGAATGCTGGATCGACCCGCGGCTCGGGCTCGACGTCCAGGACGACGCGATCACGATGCCGCCGCCGGCGCGCCCGCCGCCGGCGGCTGCGCCGGTGCTGCCCGATCGAGCCGAGCCCGCAGCCGTGTCGGCTGCGTTCTCGGAGGAGCTGGAGAAGGCCGCGGCGATCTGCCGGCGCGGGCGCGAGCAGGTGGCGTCGATGTTCGCCGAGGCGCGCATGGGGCGCACGATCGACGCCGAAGCCTGCCTGCCTCTGGTGGAGGACATCTCGCGCTCGGTCGAGCGCAACGCCGGGGCGCTGGTCAGCCTGGCGCGGCTGAAGACGCGCGACGACTACACCTACATGCACTCGGTCGCGGTATGCGCGCTGATGGTGGCGCTGGCGCGCCGACTCGGCCACGACGACGCGGCCTGCCGCCAGGCCGGGCTGGCCGGACTCGTGCACGACATCGGCAAGGCGCTGATGCCCGCCGACGTGCTGCAAAAGCCCGGCGCACTGACCGACGACGAAATGGGCGTGATGCGTACGCATCCCGAACGCGGCCATGCGCTGCTGGCCGAGACCGGCAGCACGCCGGCGAGCGCCCTCGAGGTGACGCTGCACCACCACGAGCGTGTCGACGGTCGCGGCTATCCGCACGGCCTGGCCGGCGAGCGCCTGACGCTGCTCGCCCGCATGGGCGCGGTGTGCGACGTGTACGACGCGATCACCTCCAACCGGCCCTACAAGGCGGGCTGGGATCCGGCCGAGTCGATCGCGCGCATGGCGTCGTGGACAGGCCACTTCGACAAGGCCGTGCTCGCGGCCTTCGTGCACAGCCTCGGCATCTATCCCACCGGCTCGATCGTGCGCCTGCAATCCGGCCGGATCGGCGTCGTCGTCGAGCAGAACGCGTCGGCGCTGACCGCGCCGGTGGTGCGCGCGTTCTTCTCGACGAAGTCGCAGCTGCACATCACGCCTGAACGCATCGATCTCGCGCGGCCGGGCTGCCACGACCGCATCGTCGCGCGCGAGGGCGGCGCCGCGGCGCAGTTCAGGCACGCCGACGAGCTCTGGGCCGACCCCGAGGTGCTGCGCAAGGCGCGCGCCTGATGCGCGCGCCCGTCTGCCGTTGCCCGATCCTCGCGCGGGCGCGCTCAGGCCGCTTGCAGCGCCGCCAGGTACAGGCGCGCCGAGCGCGCCCCGGAGCGGCAGAACACCAGGATGGGACGCGGCAGCTCGGCCATCAGGCGGGCGAAGGCGGCTACCTGGGCGGGCGACTGGTATGCGCCGTCGACCGGCAGGAAGCGGTATTCGAGCCCGGCGGCGCGGGCCGCGGCTTCGAGCGCCGCATGGGTCGGCTGGTCGGGGCCGTGCTCGAAGTCGGGGCGGTTGTTGACGACGCTGCGAAAGCCCAGGCGCGCCGCCTCGGCCATCGCCTCGGGCCCGAGTTGCGGCGCGACGCAGACGTCGGGAGCCAGGGCGCGCAGCGGCAGACCGGAGCCGCTCATCGGGTCATCTTGCCGAACGACGCGCGCGCCGCCTCAGCGCGCCGCCAGCGCCTGCTTGACGGCGGCACTCACCGCCGCCATCTCGGCCTGGCCGGCCAGGCGCGCCTTGGCCGCCTGCATCACGCGGCCCAGGTCGCCCGCGCCCCGGGCGTCGAGCTCGGCCACGAGCGCGCGCACCGCAGCGGCCACTTCGTCGGCCGACAGGCGCTGCGGCAGGTAGGCCTGGAGCCAGCGCACTTCGGCCGACTCCTTGTCGACGAGGTCGGTGCGGCCGGCCTGCGCGAACGCGTCGATCGAATCGCGCCGTTGCTTGATGAGCTTGTCGACGAGGCCGACGATCGCCGCCTCGTCGAGCTCGATGCGCTCGTCGACCTCGCGCTGCTTGATCGCGGCGAGCAGCATGCGGATGGTCGACAGATGCTCGGCGTGCCTGGCGCGCAGGGCCGCCTTCATGTCGTCCTGGATGCGTTCCTTCAGGCCCATGGTGCGGATGGTCGGGTCGATGCGAAGACAACGACGCCCGCAGGGCGAACCGTGCGGGCGCGGCGCTGCCGGGGCTGCGGCGAATCAGTACAGCTTCTTGGGCAGCTGCATGCTGCGCACGCGCTTGAAGTGGCGCTTCACCGCGGCCGCCTTCTTGCGCTTGCGCTCCGAGGTGGGCTTCTCGTAGAACTCACGTGCCCGCAGTTCGGTCAAGAGGCCCAGCTTCTCGATCGTGCGCTTGAAGCGCCTCAGCGCAACGTCGAAGGGCTCGTTTTCTTTGACGCGGATCGTGGTCATGGACGGGCGAATGCGGGGGGGTTGAGGGTGGTTCGCGAAGGGCGAAGCTCGCTATTATATGTCGATGCGCAGGGTGTCGCGGACAGGCGATGAGGGCGCGCGCCGGGCGGCCGGGCGCGGGCGCGCCGGGGCGGCCGTCGGCACGCCGCCGCGCGCGGGCGGCGCTGCTTTCGTCTTAGGGGTCGGGATGCCGATCGCCCTTGCGAGGCGGAGCCGGTCGTACCAAGATCGGCGCTCCCGCAAACCGCGGTGCGATGCCAGACTGCCCGTGGCCCGGCCCGCCCGCAACACCCGCACCAGCCGATCGTGAGTGCCGCTGCCGCGATATCGGCCGCCGGTCTGCCGGCCGACACCCTGCGCGGGCTGCTCGGCAGCTTGTGCGAGGCGCTGCTCGCCGCGCGCGCCGACGGTCTGGCGCTGCAGGACGCGGCCAGCGGACGCTACCTGCACGTCAATGCCGACATGCTGCGCTGGATCGGCCTGCCGGCCGAGCAGGTGGTCGGCTGCACCGATGCGGAGATCTTCGACGCCGAACTCGCTGCCGGCCTGCGCGCCGCGGCGCAGTCGGCGCTGGCGCAGGCCGAACCGCTGGTGAGCGAGCATCGCTTCGACCGCAACGGCCTGCGCTGCCGCTTCGACGTGCTGCGCCTGGCCACGCCGCCCGCCGGCGACGGCCGCCGCTGGCTGGTCAGCGTCTGGATCGACCGCAGCGCCGAGCACGCGCGCGACGCGCAGCTGAAGAACGCGCTCGCGCAGATCGAGCAGCAGCAGCGCGCACACGACACGCTGCGCCGCGAGCTGGCCGAGCAGGGGCTGCGCGATGCGGCCTCGGGCCTGTCGAGCCGGGCGCATTTCGAAGACCAGCTCAGGCGCGAGGTCGACCTGTCGACGCGCGAGCACCGCGAGTTCGCGCTCGTGTTCGTCGAGATCGACGAGCCTTCGGACGCGGTGCGCGCGCAGGGCGACGCCGGCGCGCAGGCGATCCTGGCCGCGATGGGCCGGCTGCTGCGCGGCGGCACGCGCGCGATGGATGCCTCCTGCCGCCTCGACGAGCGGCGCTTCGCCGTGCTGCTGTCGGGCGTGGGCCTGGCGACGGCGCACTCGCGCATGGAGGGCCTGCGCCGCCGCTGCGCCACCGAGATCGTGATGCACGGCGGCCAGGAGCTCGGCTTCACGGTGGCGATGGGCGTGGCGAGTTTTCCGCATACGGCGCAGTCGCAAGGCGAGTTGGTCGCCGCCTGCGAGGCGGCGCTGGCCGAGGCACGGCGGCGCGGCGGCAACCACGTCACCCTGGCCGCGATCCGGTTGGACGACAGCGCGCCGCGCTAGGAGCGTGGGCGGCGGTCGGCGCCGATCGGGGCCAGCTGCCGCCGGCGGCTTCCTCCGTTTGCCGCGAGCGTTCGCCCTCTGCCGCGAGCGTTCGCCGTCTGGCGCGGACGGCCGCTGCCGGTCGCCGCCTGCCGCCAGCGGCCGCCGCTACGCGAGCCCCTTCCAGGCCATGTAGCCGGCAAGCGCCATCAGCAGCAGCGCGAAGGTGCGGCGCAGGCGCTCGACGGGCATGCGGTGCGCGACGCGCGCACCGAGCGGGGCCAGGGTCACGCTGGCGGCGGCGATGGCCGCCACTGCCGGCAGGTACAGGAAGCCCAGCGCACCGGGCAGCGCCGGCGGCTGGTTCCGGCCGCCGACGAGGTAGCCGAGCGTCGACGCCACCGCGATCGGAAAGCCGAGCGCCGCGCTCGTGCCCACCGCCTGGCGCAGCGGTACGCCGCACCAGCTCATGAACGGCACCGAGAGGAAGGCGCCGCCCGCTCCGAGCAGCCCCGACAGGAAGCCGATGCCGGCGCCGGCGCCCAGCAGCGCCGGCGTGCCGGGCAGCGTGCGCCCGGCCTCGGTGCGCGCGCCGCGCAGCATGCGCCAGGAGATGACGATGTTGCAGGCTGCGAAGACGAGCGCCAGCCAGCGCCCCTTGACGAGCGCCAGCACGCCGGCTCCGGCCGCGATGCCGCCTGCCAGGATGCCCGGGGCGAAGCGCACGACGAGCTCCCAGCGCACCGCGCCGTGGCGCTGGTGTGCCAGCAGGCTCGACAGCGACGTGAAGAGGATCGTCGCGCCCGAGGTCGCGATGGCCATCTTCACCGCCAGCGACGCATCGACGCCGCGCTGCCCCAGGATGAAGGTGAGGAAGGGGACGAGCAGCATGCCGCCGCCGATGCCCAGCAGCCCGGCCAGGAAGCCGGCGGCAACGCCCAGCGCGAGCAGTTCGCCCGCCAGCACGAGGCCGACGTCCACCGCGGGTTCAGGCGTCGAGCAGCGCGAGCACGGCGCGCCACTCGTCGGCCGTGACCGGGGTGATCGACAGGCGGTTGCCGCGCTGCAGCACGCGCATCGACGCCAGCTGCGGTTCGCGCCGCATGCGCGCCAGCGCCAGCAGCGGCGTCTTCTTCACCAGTTTCACGTCGACCAGAACCCAGCGCGGCGCCGCCTGCGAGGCCTTGGGGTCGAAGTACGCGCTTTGCGGGTCGAACTGCGTCGGGTCGGGATAGGGCCGGCCCACCACCTGGGCCAGGCCGGCCACGCCCGGCTCGGCGCACGACGAGTGATAGAAGAGCACGCCGTCGCCGGCGCGCATGTCGTCGCGCATGAAGTTGCGCGCCTGGTAGTTGCGCACGCCGGTCCAGGGCAGCGTGCGCTGCGGCGCGCGCGCGAGATCGTCGATCGAGGCCTCGCCGGGCTCGCTCTTCATCAGCCAGTAACGGGGCATGCGCGCGTCTCGCAGCAAAGGTGTCCGCCGCGCACCGCGGACCGATTCCCGAACCCTCAGCGGAGGATCAGGTGGGCGAGGTCAGCCGGGCCTCGGGTTCGTCTGACGCGAGACGCTCGCACCAGCCCGGCAATCTTCCAAGCCCTTGCTCAATGAGCATCGGTTCGAAGAAACAAAGTGGCCCGCAACGCGCGACGGACCAGGCCAGTATAGAGCGCCGGCCCGACATCGAGCGCTGCGCCGGCTCGCGTGTCATGCGCATGTGCGCGGCGCCGGGGCCGACCATGGCCGCGTTGCTGCAGACCTGCGCGTGCCATGCGCGCGTGTGCGGCGCCGGGCGCTCGGGCACCTGCGCCTTGGCCGCTTCGCCGGTAGCCCGTGAAGCTCTTCACGGGCTCCGGATCCCGCGCCGGCGGGCCGGGCACAGTTCGGTGCGGGGGGAGGGCTTCAGAGCAGTTGACCGTCGTCGGCCAGCGCGGCCTCGACGCGTGCGAGCAACGCGTCGATGTCGACCGCGTCTTCGCCGGGCCGGGCGCGCGCGGCGCCGGCGCGCTCGATGCCCTGGTAG
>WBZR01003378.1_pt1 | contig 14538 bp, 19 predicted proteins | sample 5204231 | NCBI WGS metagenome assembly WBZR01 (sample SAMN12412403, study PRJNA552823) | activated sludge metagenome | isolation source: activated sludge from anammox sidestream of wastewater treatment plant... | place: USA: Virginia | collected 2017-08 | reverse complement strand
GCAGGATGCGTGGAACTGGACGCTGGTGTTCCTCCGGCAGCATCTCTCGTAGGTGGAGCGAGGCTCCCACGGAGAAAAACGGAACCCCGGCTATCGAGTGCGACAGCCGTTAGAACGAGAGGGCGGCCCGCTCGTCTTGATCCTTCATCGCCGCCGCAAAACGTTTCATGCGTTCGACCAACGCCTTTTCTTCCGGGTCCAGCTTGTCTTCGCTCTTGAGGGGGAGCAGGACCGCATAGGGGGCCGATTTGACCACAGCGGCAAAAATCTTGTGCGCCGCGTCGGCGCTGATCCCGCCTTCCTTCGTTTCCAACATTTCCAGGAAACGGTTCATTCCCTTTCGTTTCCCGTTGTACTCTCCCTTCACGGCCGCCTCACTGACCGTCTCCAATTGCTTGAAGTAGGGCTCAAAGTTCCCGCTCTTAGACAGGTTTTTTTGTTCCATCACAACCAACGCGATTTTGTCGATCCAAGGCGGCGCGACCCAGGCGCTCACGTCGAGGGGGGCAAGACAAAGAGCCGTCAATGCCGGGATGAGCATCATCAACGCCACATGTTTGAGGGGTTGTGTCATGATGAACTCCTTTCAGTTTGAAGGTTTGCCGCGCCGGTTGACTGCTGTCTGGTGGCACTCATGCAGGAGCAACAGGGGTGCCAGCGGAAGACTGCGCCGGAATCCATAAAAAAGTCCTCCGTGTCGGAGAAGAAAGCCGAATGTTGCATTGAATCGCACCGAGTGCTGTGTGCGGGACCGCTCGGTTCTACCTAGGTAGACTGCACGGAATCGCTGCGTCTGATGCTCAACCGGCAGGTGACCGGACGGCCGTGATGATTTCTCACGGTCAGCGGCATTCGGCGCTTGGGGAATCGGGGCAGGCGTGGACGGCACCGACGATCTCGCAGCACTATCAGGATGAACCCAGGCTAATGGGGCCCTCCAACGGCATCGTTTGCGCGGCATGGTCCCAGAATCGTCATCAGCACCACGGCGCGGCGCGCCTCGCGAAGGGTCAGCGGTCGAAAGCTGCGTGACGGCGCCGTCGGCACAGAGAGTACCGGCGCATGCCGTAGGCCTTGCGGAACTGGCGTCGCCTTCTCGACAGGGATGATCCGCCGCCGAACCTCCACGGTCGGACTCCTCGTCTCAGGCCGCTCGCGCTCTTGTTCCTGCAGCATGCGTCTCAGCACGGGCACCACGAAGTTGATCAGCAGCACCAGCAGGACCAGCAATGCGATTAGAGCCTGTTCGATGGTCATGGCCGTTCCTCCCTCTTCGGACCAGCTGACGGCGGCTCCTCAGTCCCGGCGATCGCCTCCCGCATCGTCGTATCCGCCTGCACGTTCTTCATCCGGTAGTAGTCCATGATGCCCAGGTTCCCTTGCCGGAACGCCTCGGCCATGGCCTTCGGTACCTCCGCTTCGGCCTCCACCACCCTGGCACGCATCTCCTGCTCCAGCGCCACGGCCATGGCGCGGCGCTGCTCCGCTCTGGCTTGCGCAATCTGCTTGTCGGCGTTGGCCTGATCGATCTGGAGTTTCGCCCCGATGTTCTCGCCGACGTCCACGTCTGCGATATCGATCGACAAGATTTCGAACGCGGTACCCGCGTCGAGGCCTTTGCTGAGCACGTGCTTGGAAATGTGATCAGGGTTTTCCAGCACATCTTTGTGCGTCACGGCCGAGCCGATTGTGCTCACGATGCCTTCCCCCACCCGCGCGAGCACGGTTTCTTCGCCCGCCCCACCGACGAGCCGATCGAGATTCGTGCGCACGGTCACCCGGCAGATCGCATGGAGCTGAATGCCGTCCTTGGCCACCGCCGCAATGCGCGGCGTTTCAATCACCTTGGGGAGCACCGACATCTTCACCGCCCCGAGCACGTCGCGCCCCGCCAAATCGATCGCGGCCGCACGCTTGAAGGGCATCGGAATGTTCGCCTTGTCGGCGGAGATCATCGCATTGACGACGTTCACGACGTTGCCGCCGGCCAGGTAGTGGGCTTCCAAGTCGTTTAATGGAATGTTCAGCCCGGCCTTCACGGCGCTGATCTGCGCGGTGACGACGGTGCCGGGCGGGACGCGCCGCAGTCGCATGCCGATCAGGGTCAGGAGCCCGACGTAGGCGCCGGAGGCCCACGCAGCCACCCACAGGCGGAGCGGAATCAGATACAGCAACAGGGCGCTCCCGGCAAACACGAGGATCAGGGTTGCCAGGATTCCCACGAGACCGGTTTCCACTCCGTTCATGACTCGCTCCTTTCGCGGTCCTGCTCAATGCGCCGGACGACGATGCGGTTGCCCTCCACCCGCAGCACCTCGATCGGGTCTCCGGGTTCGATGTATTCGCCGTCGGCGACCACATCCACGCGTTCGTGGTCGAAATGGGCGATTCCGGCTGGTCGCAACGTCGAGGCGGCCACTCCCCGTTTCCCGAGCCAACGCCGGTCCGCTTCGGGCGCAGAGGCATATCCCGCTTCAGCCTGCAGCCCGGTCTCCAGCACCAGCCTTCGGCCGAACGGCAGGCGCGGCACGGCTCGCAGCAGAGCGAGCGCCGCCACAATGGCCAGGAGCAGGGCCCCCAACACCTGCCCGAGCGCAGCCAGCACGACCTCCCACGTCGCACCGGTTCCTACCAAGCTCAATCCCAGCCCTCCGAGCAGGGCAGCAATCCCGAGGGCCCCGAGGATCCCGAACCCGGGTGTGACAAACATCTCGATTGCCAGGAGCAGGAGCCCCCCGGCGATCAGCAACAGTTCTTCCCAGCCCGCAAGCTGAACCAGCCAGTGCCCCCACAGAAACAGCGCCAGACAGACCACGCCGAAACCGCCGGGCACGCCAAAGCCGGGCGTTTGGATCTCCACGATCAGTCCCAGCACGCCCAGCGCCATGAGGAGCGAACTCACGATCGGATGCGTCAGGACGCGCACGAGTGATTCGGCCCAGGTCTCCGACATCCGACGGACTTCGACGTCCGGAAGATTCAAGGCCGTCAGCAGCGCATCCAGCGTCTCGGCGCGCACATCCGCCAGCTTGTGCTGCAACGCTTCGTCGGTCGTCAGCGTCAGGAGTTTCCCTTTCTCGATCACGCCAGGGATCTCCACATCCGCATCCACCATCGCTTCCGCCAGCAACGGCGGGCGCTTGCGGCTCTCGGCCGTCGCGCGGAACTCTTTCCGCATGTACGAGACCGTCTTTTCCTCGACCGGTTGCGCCGGCCCGCCCGGCAGGCCGATCTGGACCGGCGTGGCCGCGCCGATCGTCCCGCCACCGGCCATGACAATCGTCTCGGCCGCCAGACAGATCAGCGCGCCGGCCGAAATCGCCCGCCGATTGACAAACGCGACGGTCTTGACCTTGGCCCGTAGCAGGGCGTCGCGGATCAGCACCGCCGCATCCACACGCCCGCCGAACGTATCGATGTCAAGAACGACCGCTGCCGCATGAGCCTGCGTCGCTTCCGTCAGCACTCGTTCGATAAAGGGGGCAAGCCCCAGATCGATGACGCCTTCGACCGGGATCACATAGACCACGGGCCGCGCGGTCTCGGCAGAAGATACCCCCGCGAGAAATAGAACGAGGAATACCAGGATGCCACCCGTGATTCCCAGGAGAGCTCTGTCTTCTCTCGCGATCATAAATAAGGCGTGGACGGCGAGTGAGCCGGATTATTCGGCACACACCTCGCTGAAGGAACGCCGATGGAGTTTATCGATCATGCGCTTGGTCGCGACTCGCAAGCGGTCAAAGGTGTTGCCACCGCTTGTCTTGCTCGAGTTTCCCGAACAAGTCGTTGAGGGCCGCGCGGACCGCTCGGTTGATTGGCTCCCGATCATCTTCCTGACCGCCCCGGCTCACCGCGCCGACCGCTTGCCCTGTGCCGACATAGTCGAGCAGGACCCTGCCGGAGTGAGGGTCCCGCAGCGCACCATCGACCTTCGCCACATAGATATGATTGAACGTAAAGGACGTGCTGGGGTCAACGTAGATGAATACCCGCAGCGTCATTGACAGATCGGCGGGCCCCTCCTTTACGACCTGCCGAAACGTGCGGCGCCCGAGAACGTACTCCCGGATGGCCTCTTCCCATTGAGGCTGTGCTCGCTCGGCAGAGGGAACCTTTGCGATGACATGGTTCTGCAGGCTGGGGTCCGCGATCATGGTCGCGCCAGATTGAACCAGATACGCTCCCACATCGGCGAGCTGGACTCGCGCTGAATAGGGAACCGGCTGGTTCGTCGGCACGACGAGAATCGGCTCCAGCACGAGATGATTGCACCCACTCAGTGCCCACCCAACGACGAGGGTGAGAAGTCGGCATCCGAGGGGGCGACGCGTAGGCCCATGCGTTCGACACATGCGTTCCATCTTGCACCTCCGCGACAACAGATGTCTCTTCACGCCCGTTTCCGATCAGCGCGATAGCGATTCCTATCTTGGGTGATCGGGACCAGGACTGACAAGCAGTGGAACATTGAGCGTTTCGGGCACAATGATCATTTTCGCATTGGGGCTTTCATATAACTTGAACCGCAGATAGTCCGGAGTCAGCGTCTTGGTGATGATTTCCTGCGCTTGAGACTGTCCCGTGGCCCGAATCCTGAGGCTGTCGGCTTCGCCGTCCGCGCGGATCTTCAACGAATCGCCCTCACCTTTCGCTTGAATCCGCGCAATCTCGGCATTCCGCTGTGCGATGACCACCTCGAACTCCTTCTGTTCCTTCTCCTGCTCCTTCGCCTGCTTCTGTTCGATGGCCTTCAACACCATTTGGGAAAATTCCATTTCCGAGAGCGCCACGCTATAGACGTCCAGATGGCGCCCCTTCAGCGCTTCGACCACGACGGCCTCGATCTTGTTCCCGATTTCGCTGCTGCGTTCCGGGAGGGTGACCATCGTGTAGTTGGCCACGACGCCGCGCACGGCCGACAAAAATTGCGGGCGCACCAACTGCTTGTACCAGTCCGGCCCTACTTCCTGGGCCAGAAAATAGATTTCGTCCGCGATCGGGCGCATCGTGATCGCGGCGTACACCGTGACCGGCAGGTCGTCCGCAGTCAGTGCGTCTACCTTTTCCGTAAAACTCTGCCATCTCGCCTCGTACACGAGGACATCGTTCCACGGCGCCCGCCAGTAGAACCCATCCTTGAGCGATTCCTTCATCAGCCCGGCGGTGAGGGGACGCCAGCGCAGTCCCCGCTTCCCCGGATCAACTGCCCGGCCACAGCTCTGAAGAACCATCAGTAACGGGATCAGTAAGAGAAGTGCGCGAACTGGCAGAGAGTGTGTCATAACATCCTCCTGTCTGTATCGCGTGCGCAACGCTGAGGCTCTGAAGCTCAATGAGCTACTGGGCGCGTGGGCCGTTACCTGGTTCCGGCCACGGCCGCATGATCCTCGGCCACGCGATCGAGTTCCAGCGCGGTCTGTTCATAGTAACGTGCCAACAGCCGTGCCCCTGAAACCAAGTCCGAGTCAGGCCCGAAGAGCTCCTCGTAGCGAACGGCTGCGGTGGCTTGTGCAGCAGCTTTCTCGCGCATCGCGAAGGCCCGATGCCGGTAGTAGTCGGCAATAGCCCGCTGATCGTGCGACGGATCATACGACCCCATATCGATCGGTGCGTGTGAAGCGCAACCGACGATCTCCAGCAGGCACACCAGGAGCAGGCTCCGGGCCACCTGCCCCCGGACGCGTTTCCGGCGACAGTCTCGCGATGCCTTCAACGACGCGTCGCGGAATGTCACGATTTCGCCTCCCTCCCTAGCCCACTCGCCGGTTCCCACGCCTGGTCCTCCTCCACTGCTATGACGAGCCGTCTGAAGATATCGGGAGACGCATGCGCCACCCGGCTCCAATTCGAAATCATGGGGACGCCGAGCGGATCGACAAGGAACGTGTCAGTGGCCAGTTTGATGCCCGTCAGGAACGCTTCAACCGCCTTCCGCTCCTGGTGCCGGTCGAAATGCAGGCTGTTGATGGCGGCATCATCCTCATAGCGGCGAATGGCTTCTTGGGCAGACTGCAGATAGGTGGCACGCAACGTCTTTAAGACCGCCTCCGACAACACCACCCCTTGGCTGGCCAGGTTCCGGAAGAGGGATTTCGCGATATCCACGGTCATTTTCAACAGACCGGCCTCGGGGTTGTCGGCGGACAGCGCCTGATGCTTGTGCTCGTAAGCATCGGCGAGATCGACCTGGCAAATTCGCCGCAGTGCACAGTTGCGAAAGACTTCGGCCAACACCCCGATTTCCAACCCCCAGTCTCCCGGGATCCGATTGATCCACGCCAACTCGCATACCATGGCAAACTCTCCAGCCAGGGGATACCGGAAGCTGTCCAAGAACGTCAGGAGCGGCTGAGGGCCCACCAGTTCCCCAAGGCTGCGGATCAGCGGCGTCATGAACAGCCTGGTCACACGCCCGTGAAGACGATCCGTCACGCGGCTATAGTAGCCCTTGCTGAACTCATAGCCGAGATTGGGGTTGGCGACGGGATAACAGAGCCGTGCGAGATACTCGCGCTGGTAGCTCACGATATCGGCATCGTGTAGCGCGATGACGTTGCTGCGCCCGCGCGCCAGAACGTACCCGAAGGCCAGCCAACAGGACTGGCCTTTCCCGGGAAGCCCCACATCGATACCCAGGCTCGTGAGGTCTCGCAAAGTCTCCTGCATGCGCGGGCCATCCACCCACACGAGCCGCACATGTTGAGGCAGGCATTTGAAATAGTCCTTCGCCCGGCGAAACTCGAGCGCCGAGGCCCGGCCAAGCGCCACCACGATCTCGTTGAGGTAGCCGATCCGCCCAAGCTGCTGGACGATTCCGCCAAGGGCTGGCCCCTCTAACTCGGAATAGAGCGCCGGCAGCACCAACGCGATGGGGTTGATCTGAGCATGACGCGTCAACTCAGCTTCAAGTTGGTCGACGTTCGGCCGGCCGAGCCGATGGAGCACCGTCACGACGCCGTTTTGCAGAAAATCCGACAACGCGAACCTCCTTCCTCTTTGCCAACTGGTGGACCGGGTCGCCGCCGCGCCTCCCTCTTCCTCCATCCGACCTGTCGCCAACACGACGATCCCGTCGGCCCGCTCGATCACGTGTTCCGCAACTTCGAAACGGCTTTGCGTGCCACAATCCCCCTCCACAACTTTCGAATGACCTAGAGACAACCACCGGTCTCAGCTAGGAGTCGAGAAGACCCTCACCGGCACACCAGAACCGAGTGTGTTGTGCCGATTCCTCGGTTGCCTCAAACGGCATTGGCGGCACCACACCTACAGCCGTAACACGGACCTCGCGCGGCAGGGGCAAACGCAGCAGACACTCAACGGCCGCCCGCGCCATAGGCGACCCGTCGATCCCGACCATCACGCGAGCCGACACATCGATCGAGTTCTTCACGGCAAGGACCGAACAGGGCGCGTGCATCGCCACCCGGCGCGACACGCTGCCTGTCAGGAAATGCACAACGTCCGGCACCCCATGCGCGCCGCGCGAAGGATGATGTCTCCCACCGGACGGCCACGGAGGACGTCGTAGCGGACCTGCTTCCAGCCGGATGAGACAACCTTCCGTTTCAGGCGGTCGAAGAGCGCCTCGCTCCGCTCTTCTCCGAGTTCCAGCGCCTCGATCCCCTTGGTCGGAAACGGGATGCCGTACGCGACAACCTTCAGAAGGATGAGACGGGACTCGCGAAGCGAACAAAAACCTTGGAGAGCTGTCACCGCCCATTGCGCATGCGGCGAGTCGTCAACGGCACAGAGAACGTCCATGCAAGCGCTCACAAATGATGAAGATCATGCGATACTCCACACAGTTGCATTGCAAGTGCCAGCAGGCGATTACGCTCACAACCCTGGTAAGGATGCAGAAGAACAGCCAGTTCGAGTCGAGGAACTCGGGAGCGGAATGATGGGCCATTTCAAGCGGTGGGGAATTATGGACTTCGAACAGGCTTCTGCTGTGGCCTAATGCCCCTGAGGACGTTTCTGCAGTGGCATTGTCAAAGAGACGCGCGAGTATCTCTCGCGGGTGCTTGACGGGAGTTTTCGACACTCGCTCATAGTGCAGCCCGTGAGGCCGCCTCTTCTTGCCGACGGTTCGAGACATCTACTGTCCGGCCCCCCTGATGCCCCGCGTGGAACATCGAGCGCAGCCGCATGGCGGAGGGATGGTCGGCAAACACCAAGAGCGAATCCCCCGCCTCCAGCACGGTGCCGCCGTCCGGAACGAAGGAGCGGCCCTGTCTGGCGATCAGCAACACATACCCCGATTTGGGCAAGCCGAGATCCACGAGGCGCTTGCCGATCGCTGTCGACGAGGCCGGCACACTGACTTCCATAAGGCCGCTCTTCAGGCTCGTCGGCGCATCCCACACCGGTGACGCCTCCAGACGAGGCTGCCAGGGCTCATCCACCCCCAGCCACCGCGCCACCAACGGAATCGAGGTGCCCTGCAGCAGGACTGAGGTCAGGACGATGAAGAACACCAGATTGAAGATGAAGCCGGCCTGCGGCACCCCGGCGAGCAACGGGAACGTGGCAAGAATGATCGGCACGGCGCCCCGCAGGCCGACCCAGGCCACCATCGTCTTTTCCTGGAAGGTCAGCTTCGTGAACACCAGCGTCACGAAGACGGCAACGGGCCGGGCGACGACCATGAGGAACAGCGCCAGCAACAGGCCCGACCCCGCGATCGGCACGAGCTGCGTCGGGAACACTTGCAAGCCGAGCGTGAGGAACATGGCAATTTGCATCAGCCAGGCCAAGCCGTCGTGGAACCGCACGAGGCTCCGCTTATGGATGAATTCGCTGTTGCCCATCATGAGACCGGCCACATACACGGCGAGAAATCCGTTGCCGCCCAGCCATGCGCTTCCGCTGTAGGTGAGGAGCACCAGCGACAGGGTCAGTACCGAATAGAGTCCGTCGTATTCGAGGCGCAGGCGGTTGACCGACAACACCATCAGCTTCCCCGCGCCGTACCCGATGACTGCCCCGAGAGTCATCTGCCGCACGAACATCGGGATCAGCTCCAGAGGCGAATGGGAGGCGCCCGTGATCAGCGTGATCAGTCCCAGCGTCAGGAACACTGCCATCGGATCGTTGCTACCGGACTCCAGCTCGAGCAGCGGCTTCAGGGGGCTGCGCAGGCTGACGTAGCGCGACCGCATCACGGCAAAGACTGCCGCGGCATCCGTGGAGGAAACGATGGCGCCGATCAGCGGCCCTTCCACCCAGGACATGTCTAGCACCGCAATGGCGAACCAGCCGACGAGCGCGGCGGTCAAGGCGACGCCGAGCGTGGACAGCGCGATGCCGGGCCCCAGCACGGGCTTCACCTGCGACCAGATCGTGTCCATCCCGCCCGCGAACAAAATAAACGTCAGCGCCACGACGCCCAGCGATTGCGCCAGCCAGGGGTTGTCGAAATGGATGCCCCCGGGCCCGTCGGATCCTGCGAGCATCCCAATGACCAGAAACAGCAGCAGCGCGGGCACCCCAATACGACCGGACGCTTTGCTGGCGATGACGCTGAGCAGCAAAAGGCCGGAGGCACCGAGCAATAGATATTCGATCGTTACGGCCATGCGTGCTTGTCCTGGCGACTCCTGGGTGAGAGTGTGAGGACCGACCAGCCAGCCCGGCTCAGCAGGTCCTCCGCCACGCTGCCGAGCGCGCTTCTCCGCCCCCGTGTACTGTCAACCGGTCCGCAGCCTCAGCGGACATTTTTTTTCCTGCCTTTCATCAGCACGATCACACCCACGATGCCGATGATCACGGCAAGCACGCCCAGTATGGCCAGAGAATCCATCATCGTTCTCCTTCGGCGAGGGCGTCACCGCCCGTTCATCCACGGAAGCTCCGCCTCTGCTCCGAATGCAGCCCGTCCCTCTCGCATCAGGCCGTGATCCGCACTGCACTCATGAGTCGCCCTCACTGCGCGCCCAGGCCCAGGGCGACCGTGGTCGGGATCAGTCGGTCCTGCCGAGGTAGCAAGAGGCTCCGAACGGTCCACACAGGACAGGACGCGCGACGCAAGACCGCCTCCGCGACGCTGCCCGTCATCAGGTGAGGCAGGCCTCGTCTGCCGTGCGTCCCCATCACAATCACATCACAGGGACCTGCTTGCGCATCCGCGAGGATCGAATCGGCGAGGAGCCCTCCGCTGACTGTGGTCCGCACCGCCAGCCCTTGCTGAGCGAGCGCGTTATGCACATCGGCCAGCCGGGACTCCGCATCCGCCCGTGCCCGCTCGTACTCCGGCGCTGCACCGAGTCCCAATTCCAAATCAAAGAAGACCGCTGCGTTGATCTGCTGGCTGGGGATGCCAAACCTCTGGCGCAACGTCGCCACCGCGCCAGCCGAGGCGAGGCGCCGGACCAACCGCTCCATTGGCTCTTCCGCCTCTTTCCGGCGCTGCTCGAAGAATCGACCGGCCGCGGCTTCCTCCGAATCCATGTCCGGCGGGATCTCCACGGCGTGCAGGATGTCAAGCGGCGCGGAGCAGGCTTCGGCAAGGAAGGCGGCGTACTCCAGCGCCCGGTCCGCGCAGACGGAAAAGTCCGTCGCGGCAAGGATGTGGGTGATTGGCTTCGGCTTCATCGGTTCTCCTGTGGCGCCGGCTTGCCCGGCATGCGTTCGATGTTGCCCACTCCCTCCGGCCGGCCGCCGGCCTCGGTGGTCGTAGGCGGTACCGTCAGCCGGTCTACCTCGACCTTGACTGCATCAGCAATGAAGATACCGTGAGAGCCTACAAGTCAACCCCCAATGTTGCAGCGCCTTGCGTGAAGATTAAGGCCCCGCGCAGCTTAGTGAGAGGGGAATTGGGACACAGAGGGGGCCTTAGCGGTGTCCGTTCTCTCCTCTGCTCTGCTCGCCTCGCTCCTCGAACAGGTGATGGCCTTGATCTTCGGCCTGCCGGCGGTTTACTCGGAATCGCTGGCTGCGAGACGACGAGGAACGATGGCTGCTGGCGACCTGTCCGACTTGGCTCCGCGACTTCGTTGGGTGAAACCCTGCCCCCCAGTGGCCGCACGTCGATCTGAATCAGGCATGATCTGCGGCACACGTTCGCAACGCGGCCGTGCCAGGAGGGCGTTGCTCCCTACACGGTCCAACGCTGCATGCACCATTGCACGGAGTCGCTGCGGTGGGGCATCGCGGCGCTCAATCGGCACGGGACCTGGCGGCTGTCACGGTTTTGTCACGGTGAGCCACATTCGGCGCTTGAGAGATCTGAAGCTGTCGTGTAAGGTACCGAAAAACCTTTCAATGCCCCCGTAGCTCAGTTGGATAGAGCAACGGTTTCCTAAACCTTCCTACTTATTCTTACAACTTCTTGTCAAATCAACAGAACCCCGCTTCAGTAGCGGAGTTGCGTCGCTTTGACGAGCTAGTGGAGCTTGGGCCTATTAGGGGCTAATTAGACTGTTTTTGTCGTAGAACTAACACGCCCCTAACATTTAGGCTATTTCTCTGGCAGGGCTTGATGAGGAACTCTCAGAAGTCGTGCGAGAGGTATCGAAAAAAGGGCGGCGCTTATAGCTGAGGCGCACCCAACAGTCAACAAAATGTGTTGACAAGAAAAGCGCACTCCCATAAAAAGAGGAGACCCCCTGAAGCTGTAACTTCAGAGGGCCTCCCGGTCCTAGGCTCTACTTTCTCTTGCGTCGGTTCTTCAGGCGAAATGCCTTCAGACCGTAATGAGAAGCGTAGATCCGCCTACCGTTCCTGGTTGTGATATACGCGACGTACACGTATTCACCAGGCTCCTCAGGCTTCTGCTTTTCCATAGGCCAGTCCTCCTTTCCGGGGAGCAATCAAACACCCCCCTCGCATGGGGTGAATTGATTCTCTGGTGGAGGCTTGCCTACCGGAAACGCCGCCTAGGACATTATTCCACTAATGTTTTCGCCTCATAAAGTCAACTGGAAAACAGTGAGGTCTACATGATCCTAGTGCAGACCCTTAAGGAGTTGACTGAGCCCTATCAAGATATGAACCACCTTCTTGAGAGCAGAAAGGATGGCATTAGTAGTACTTAACGCCTTCTCAGTTCTGCTGATTGGGACTGACTTCCTTCCCGCTCCGGCTTCCTTGTTTAGAATACATTGTGCTCCCCCTCTTATGGCCTGGGTAATCTTGATGAACATGGGAGCACCCCTTTAGTTAGTGTGAGCGTTCGCTCTTCTCAGAGCAGTGAATCATCTCCACCAGGCCGACGAGGTATAAGTAGCACAACGCGGCTATATGTGTACCAACTTGGGGCGAAGCGGTCAAGGTAAGTGGTCGGGGCCTGAGAATGGGGTAGCTGCTCTAGGTGAGAATGTGCAGTCAGCGCATGAGGATCAAAGCACAAGCATACTTACTAACGAACAGGTTGAGACCCTTGAACAGATCTCCAGTGGGAACGCCTTACGGTCTTTGATGATCTCACACGTTCCGCCAGTTACCAACCAGCGCTCGTCTTGGATATCCTTCCATGACTTGTCCATCTCGCTCTGCGTAGGGGTAAGGACAAAGGGGGTGCTTGCTAGGCGGCTTTGGGATTGAGGGGCGGCCTCTCTGAACAACTTGTGATCGATCATGCACAGGAGAAGCACCGTAGGTTTCATAGTTTTGAGGGAATACCACAGCCCAGAAATGCTAGTAACGTAGGGCGCAATAAAAAGCGGGAATAATCAGAAGAAAAAATATCTGAGGGTATTGCTATGGGAGCATCTCACCGTTTCCCCCCATGGCCTCCCCTGCTGGGAAACTTAAGAAGGTAGGGGGTAGGGCGAGCGCAACAGAAACCTCCTAACATTCTCTCTCCCTCCTAGCGTGCTCTACCTCCTCCTCTGATTGAAACACCAAGGCCCCCACCACGCACAGAAAGGCGGTTGGTAAGGGCCTTGTGCCTCTGTCGATTTCCTAGGGGCCTTAGGCAGGCCAGTACGACCCCACACTTCCCAGCTGGAACCGCAAGAAAGAAGTCTCAAGAAGAAGGAAACGCCCTTCTGACGCTCCCCATTGAAAGAGCCGACCGCCTACGTAGAGCGCCCCACGCTCTTGCTGATACCACACAAACGGCTTCCCCTTCAGCTTCCCTTCCTGCCATGTTTGAAAGTGGAAGAGGAACGGGACATTGAGGCGAATTGACATACAGACCCCCTTTAGTTGATTGGTGAATTCCCAATGAACGTGCCACATCAATCATACAGTACCAACAACTCTATGTCTACGTGTTATCAACTAGTGCATGTGATCCACTCTTAGCGCTTTCGTTGACTCTTGGCTGTATCCGTCCTCTCTGCCAAAACCGCCTAGGCTATCCGAGTAAGCCTCATTCTCCCTCTTGTTCTGTTCATCAAACGGTGATATGATGTATGTACACCGACTGAACAACAGGAGGATTGAACATGCACACCGATCACCCCACCACTTCACCAGCTAGGAAACCGGCCTTGGCCTATCTGCGAGTCTCGACAGCAGACCAGGGCAGAAGCGGGAACGGCCTGGAGGCTCAGGAAGAAGCCATTCGGCGCTTTGTTGAACTGGAAGGTTTTGAGATTGTGCGATGGGTGCGGGAGGTCGAAACGGGGAAGGGTGCCGATGCCCTCAGCCGTCGCCCACAATTGGCTGGTGCGCTGAAGGAGGCCAAGAAGCGCAAGGCCCCTGTCCTGGTGTCAAAGCTGGATAGGCTTTCAAGGGATGTGGCCTTTATTTCCGGCCTAATGTCTGAAGGCGTTCCATTCATTGTTACTGAACTAGGCGCGGATGTTGACCCGTTTGTACTGCATCTCTTTGCAGCGTTGAGCGAGAAGGAAAGGAAACTCATTTCCAGCAGGACCAGGGAAGCTCTTCAGGCACTCAAGCGGAGGGGCGTGAAACTTGGAAACCCTAGCCACAAAGGGCTTGTTGCAGCCTCACGAAAGGCCGCTGAAACACGGCAGGCTATGTCAGACCACTTTGCCGCTTCAGTCATTCCCATCATTCGCGGGTATCAACAAGCAGGGCTGACACTTCGCAAGATTGCTGAGGAACTCAACAAGAGGAACGAACGGACCATGAGGGATGGTGAATGGCATGCTTCGACAGTGGCGAATGCCCTTAAGAGGGCCTCTTAAGTTCGCGTTAAGGGCTGCTTCTAACAGGAACCATCTATTGATATGGTCCACCTTAGTACAAATGGGTCTGACCTAAGCTGACCCCGAATGATTTCAAGCGCTTAGTAATACCAGTGACCTCAGTACCGCTGCCGTCAGCCACGATTCCCCACCAACAGCGACTTGATACCATGCATCTATTGAAGGAATTGATATCCCCCACCTATTGATAGATCAATTCTTTGCAATCGCGTTCACGCCCTCTGTTGACCACAAAAACCAGGAGACCCGCCTATGAATACCGCTGATATGTGCCCGCTTGCGCGGCGACTTCCTCGCCAAACCGCCTTGAAGTCTCATAACATCCGCTTAGACCGCACAGCTGAATGTCTTCTTACGGAGATCAAAGACCGCCTGAGGGGAAAAAAGGAGCACGATATTCCGTCTTCCTCAG
>WBZR01002080.1_pt1 | contig 14540 bp, 17 predicted proteins | sample 5204231 | NCBI WGS metagenome assembly WBZR01 (sample SAMN12412403, study PRJNA552823) | activated sludge metagenome | isolation source: activated sludge from anammox sidestream of wastewater treatment plant... | place: USA: Virginia | collected 2017-08 | reverse complement strand
GCGATCGCGAGCGAGTGCGGAATCTGCCAGACGAACATGATCGCGAAGATCGCCCACGCCGCCGCGTCGAGGTCGCCGCTCGCCGCCGACCACCCCGTGAGCGGGGGCAAGGCGCCCGGGACCGCGCCGATGAGCGTACAGAGCGGCGTGCGCGCCTTGGCGGGCGTGTAGGCGAAGAGGTAGCTCACGCTGGTCGCGGCGGTGACGGCCGCCGCGAGCAAGTTGCTGCCGGCGACCAGCACCAGGATGCCGGCGATCGTGAGGACCGCGCCGAACAGGAGCGCGTCGGTCGGCGCCAGGCGGCCTTCGGGGAGCGGGCGGCGGCGGGTCCGGTGCATCTGCGCGTCGAGGTCGCGCTCGAGGTACTGGTTCAACGCCAGGGTGCCGCCGGCGGCGAGGGTGGTGCCGACGAGCGTCCAGACGAGGCGCAGCCAGTCGAACCGCTCGTGCGCGGCGCCGAGGTAGTAGCCGAAGAGCGTGGTCAGGATGACCATTGCCACGACGCGCGGCTTGGTCAGCTCGAGGAAGTCGACGAGGCGGCGCCGAGCCATGGGCAGGGCTTCGGGAGCGAGATCCAGATTCTCGGCCGGTTCGAGCGCCGGCATCATGCGGGCGCCCGTTCGGTGGCGAGGAGGGCGCGGGTTGGTCCGGACGTCGCCCCGGCCGTGCGGCGAGCGCGGAGCGCCCATACGACCGTGGTTCCGAGGATCGCGGCGCCGATCGCGACGTGCGCCGTGGTCGGGAGGACGGCCTTCCGTGTCCAGATGGTGAGGGCGCCGAGCGTGATCTGGGCCGCCACGAGGGCCACCGCCAGGAGCGCGGGACGGACGACGGCGCGCTCGGCCGGATGCGTCCTGACCGTGCGTGCGGCCGTCCAGAGCACCAACGTCGCGACGGCGAGCGCTCCCAGGCGGTGCAGGAAGTGAACCACGACCGCCGCCGACTCGAAGGGCGGCACGACGCGTCCGAAGGCCAGCGGGAAATCGGGGATGGCGAGGCCGGCGCCCGTGTGCCGCATGACTGCGCCGAGGACCAGCTGTCCGTAGACGACCGCGGCGGTCGCCGCCGCGAGACGCGCGAGCCCGGGATCGGCCGGCGTCGGCGGCGCCGGCGTCCAGTCCGGATGGGTCAGCACCGCCAGGGCCACGGTCAGGCAGAGGAAGGCCTGTGCGAGGCAGGCGTGGGCCGACGAGATCGCCGGCGGCAGGAGGAAGAGGACGGTGAGGCCGCCGAGGAGCCCCTGGGCGACGACCGTCGCGATCGCCGCGAGCGCGAGGCGGCGCACGATCGGGGGGGACTCGACGAGCCAGGTCGCGACGGCGAACGCCACCGTGAGCGCGCCGACCGTCGCCGCGACCATGCGATGGCCGTGCTCGTAGAAGACGCCGCCGACCATGCGCGGGAAGAACTGCCCGAACGAGAGCGGCCAGTCGGGAACCGCGAGGCCCGAGCCCGTGCTCGTGACGAGTCCGCCGACGAAGATGAGTGCGAGCGTCGCGGCCGCGAGGACGACCGCGAAGAGGTGCAGGCCGTGCGGAGTCCGCGAGGCCGCCGCCGTGTGGCGATGCCGCGTCGTCACGCCGAGGTCACCGGGCGGCGCCATGCGGCCCGGGCGAGGCCTCGAGCGCGAGCTGCGGGCGCGCCGCCGCCGGCGCGTGCGTCGAGCGGTGGCTTGCGAGGCCGAAGGACAGAAGGAGCAAGGCCGGGACGATCGCCCACACGAACTCGCGCCCGCGCGCGTCGCGGACCGGCGCCGGTTGACGCAGGCGGGAGCAGAGGACCTGCACGAAGAGCATGCCGGCCGCCGAGCTCCAGTAGAGCAGGTGGAAGAGGCCGCCGTCGGTCGAAACGTTTTCCGGATTCCACCATCCGAGCATCGCGATGCCTCAGGGTCGTCCGCCGCGTGCGTGGCCGTGCGGGGAAGACGACGGCGGCGATCGGCGACCAGGGGTGTGTACCGAACTCTGTGCGCCGTCGCAAGCTTGGAGAGCGTTAGCGGGGCTACTCCCGGGAATCAGATGACCTTGTTGAGCCCGTACTCGATGATGCCGACCGCGCCCGCTTTCAGGAGCTTCGGGATGAGCTCGCGGACGACGTCCTCGGCGATCACGCTCTCGACCGAGAACCAGTCCTTGCCGTAGAGGTTGGAGACGGTCGGCGCGGTGATGCTCGGGAGCATGCCGACGATCGTCTCGAGGTGCTCCTTCGGGACGTTCAGCTTGAGCCCGACCTGCGTCTCCGCACGGAGCGCGCCCGTGAGGAGCAGGCCGATCTGCTCGATCTTCTCCCGCTTCCAGGGGTCGCGCCTCGCCGCGCGATTGGCGATGAGCTGGGGGTTGGAGCTGAAGAGCTCGGCGACGATGCGGAGCCCGTTTGCCCGGAGCGTGCTCCCGGTCTCGGTGACCTCGACGATCGCGTCGACGAGGCCCTCGGCGGCCTTGGCCTCGGTGGCGCCCCAGGAGAACTCGACGTCGACCTCGATCGCGCGCTCCGTGAAATAGCGCTTGGTGTAGTGCACGAGCTCGGTCGCGACGGTCTTGCCGCGCAGGTCCTCGGGCTTCTGCACCGGCGACGCGTCGGGGACCACCAGCACCCAGCGGGTCGGGCGGATCGTCGCCTTCGAGTACACCAGGTCGCACACGACGTCGACCTGCGAGTCGTTCTCGAGGATCCAGTCGTGACCCGTGATGCCGGCGTCGAGCGTGCCCGCCTCGACGTAGCGCGCCATCTCCTGGGCGCGGATGAGGTTGCAACGCAGCGCCGGATCGTCGACCGACGGGAAATAGCTCCGGCTACCGGCGCTGATCCGCCACCCCGACTTGCGGAACAGGTCGATCGTCGCCTGCTCGAGGCTGCCCTTCGGGATGCCGAGCTTGAGGATGCTCACTTCGCGTAGACCTCGGCGGGATCGAAGACGCGGGTCTCGACGACCTGCCATGCGTCGTCGGCGCGCCTGCGGAAGAAGCAGCTCGGATAGCCTTCATGGCAGGCGGCACCGCCCTCCTGCTCGACCCGCAGCAGCACCGTGTCGCCGTCGCAGTCGATGTGGATCGCGCGCACCTTCTGCCGGTGCCCGGAGCTCTCGCCCTTCACCCAGAAGCTCTGGCGCGAGCGGCTCCAGTACGTGGCGTAGCCGGTCGCGACCGTGCGATCGAAGGCCTCCCGATTCATGTAGGCGAGCATCAGGACGGCGCCGGATCGGTCGTCCTGGACGACCACCGGGACGAGCCCGTCGCCTTTGGCGAAGTCGATGATGTGCTCCATGCCGGCGGTTCGGAAACGGGCTTCGTAACACAGGCCTCCGGGGCCGGCAAACTCGCGTGTGCGCCATGGCTTGCGGGTCCGGACGCTTCGGCCTAAGCCACTCCCACGATGACGCTCGCGGAGATCGCGGAACGGCTGGGCTGCGAGCTGCGGGGGGACGGCGCGATCGAGATCGGCGCGATCCGCGGGCTCGAGGAGGCCGGTCCGGGCGACCTCACGTTCCTCGCGAACCCGAAATACGCCGCGCAGCTCGCCGCCACGCGGGCGTCGGCGGCGATCGTCGCGACCGGCACGGCGGCGCTCCCGATCGCGACGCTCCGCGCCGACAATCCGTACCTCTGCTTCGCGCGGGTGCTGGCGCTCTTCCACCGCCCTCCCGCGCCGACGCCCGGCGTCCACCCGACGGCGGTGGTCGCGGCGAGCGCGCGCATCGCGGCGCCGACGTCGATCGGTCCCTACGCGGTCATAGGAGAGCGCGTCGAGATCGGACCGAGCGCGACGATCCACCCGCACGTGACCATCTACGAGGGCGCGAGGATCGGCCGCGACTTCGTCGCGCACGCCGGCGTGGTCGTGCGTGAGCGCGTCCGGATCGGCGATCGCGTGGTGTTGCACGCCGGGGTCGTGATCGGGGCCGATGGCTTCGGCTTCGCGCCGAGCCCGACCGGCGCGGTGAAGATCCCGCAGATCGGCGTCGTCGTGATCGAGGACGACGTGGAGATCGGCGCGAACACGACGGTCGACCGCGCGACGCTCGAGGCCACGATCGTCCGGCGCGGCGCCAAGCTCGACAACCTCGTGATGATCGCCCACAACTGCGAGGTCGGCGCGCACAGCTTCCTGGCGGCGCAGGTGGGGATCGCGGGATCGACGAAGATCGGCCGCGGCGTCCAGATGGGCGGGCAGGCGGGAGCCGCGGGGCACCTCATGATCGGCGACGGTGTGCAGGTGGCGGCGCAGAGCGGCGTTCCGAACTCGGTGCCTGCGGGGAAGACCGTCGGCGGCTATCCGGCGATGGAGGTCGGGCTCTGGCGCCGCACCTCGGCGGCGATCCTGCGCCTGCCGGACCTGCTGCGGCGGGTCCGACGCTTGGAGCGACGGCTCGGCGTCGATCGGCGCGGGGGCTCGGAAGGCTGACCCGGCCGGCGACCGGTCGCCCGCCGCGCTTGTAGCCCCCGGAGCCGGCTCGTATAAACACCGTCCAGACCCGCGCGCCCGTGTCCACCCGGGGCGCGCCGACGTCTTCGCTCATGAAGGTCCAACTGCACGACATTCTCGCGGTCGAAGACCGGCTCGACTACGCCGAGCCGATCGAGGAGCTGAACGCGACCCTCGCGAAGGCGAATCACGACTACGAGTTCCGTGCGCCGCTGCGAGTCCGGGTCCGATACTCCCGGTCCCAGCTCGATCTCTTCTTCGACGGCGAGGTGGTGGGCCGGGCCGAGGCGACCTGCGGGCGGTGCCTCGAAGCCTTCCCGCTCGACGTCGCCCAGGAGTTCTCGGTGGTTCTGACCCCGGCGACGCGCCTCAGCGGGGAGATCGAGCTCGCGCCGGGCGACCTCGTCCAGTCGTTCTACGAGGGGACGGAGGTCGACCTCACCCCGCTCGTCTACGAGCAGGTCATGCTCGCCTTGCCGACGCGGCCACTCTGTGGTGAAGAGTGCCGGGGGCTTTGCCCGCAGTGCGGCAGCAACCGCAACACCGCCCAGTGCGGCTGCACCGTCGAGACCGGCGATCCTCGCTGGTCCGCGCTCCGCAATCTCAAGATCGACCGCGGCGCCTGAGCGCGCGGAGGAGGGGTCATGGCAGTTCCGAAGCGACGGACGTCCAGCACCAAGCGCAACAAGCGGCGCGCGCACGACGCGCTCCGCCCGGCGAGTTTCATTACGTGTCCGAGCTGCAGCGAGCCCATGCTGCGGCACCGCGCCTGCGCGCATTGCGGCGAATACCGCGGGCGCAAAGTGCTCGATACCGCGGAGGCGTGACGCCGCCGTTGGTGGCGACGTCATCGGAGTCCGCGGCGCCGGCGGCCGACCCGACGGCGCTGCTGTTTCCCGGACAGGGATCGCAGCGCGTCGGGATGGGTGCGCGCCTGGTCGCGGAGCACGCGGCCGCGCGCGCGACCATGGCGGAGGCCGACGATGCCGTCGGGTTCCCGCTCACCCGGCTGTGTTTCGAGGGTCCCGAAGCGGAGCTCACGCGGACCGAGGTCTGCCAGCCGGCCATCCTGGCGGTGAGCGTGGCGACGTGGCGCGCCCTCGGTCCGACGAGCGGGATCGTACCGCGCTGGGTCGCGGGACACAGCCTCGGTGAGTACACGGCGCTCGTCGTCGCCGGAGCGCTCGCCTTCCGCGACGCTGTCCGGCTCGTGCGCCTGCGCGGCCGGCTCATGCAGTCCGCGGTGCCGGACGGGGTCGGCACGATGGCGGCGATCGTCGGTCTCGAGGACGCCAGGGTGGCGGAGCTCTGCGCCGCCGCCGCCGAGGGCGAGATCGTGAGCCCCGCGAACTTCAACGGGGCGGGACAGGTCGTGGTCGCCGGGCATCGTGCGGCGGTTGCGCGCGTGATGGTGGCCGCCAAGGCGGCCGGCGCGCGCGTCATCGCGCTCGCGGTGAGCGCTCCGTTCCACTGCGCGCTGATGACCCCCGTCGCCGCCGCGCTCGCGCAGGCGCTCGCCGAGGTCGAAGTGCGGACGCCGGCCGTTCCGGTCGTCAGCAACGTCGAGGCGACGCTCAACGCGGACGCTGCCCGCATCCGCGAGCTTCTCGTGACGCAGGTGACGGCCCCCGTTCGCTGGGCGGAGTCGATGCGGCTCCTGCGGGCGCTCGGGTGCCTCCGGGTGATCGAGGTCGGCCCGGGACAGGTGCTGGCCAAGATCGCGCAGCGCATGAAGCTCGGGCTAGCGAGCGGGAGCCTCGAGGACGGCGTCGGACCCGCGGCGGAGGTGCGCGCGTGACGCTCGGCGGCGACGTTGCGCTCGTGACCGGCGCGTCGCGCGGCATCGGCGCGGCGATCGCCCGCGGCCTCGCCGCGGCGGGCGCGCGCGTCGTCGTCGGCTACCGGACGCAGCGCGAGGGGGCGGAGCGGGTCGTCGCCGACATCGTCGCGGGCGGCGGCGCCGCCGAGGCGGTCGCGCTCGACGTCGCGAATGCGGCGGAGGTCGACGCGGTCGTGCGCGACGTGGTGGCGCGTCTTGGCAAGGTGGATGTCCTGGTCAACAATGCCGGCGTTTCGGCGGATGCCCTGATCGTGCGGATCACCGACGAGCAGTGGCAGCGGGTGCTCGACGTCAACCTCAAGGGAGTCTTCAATTGCACCAAGGCCGTTGCGCGTCCCATGATGCGCGCCCGCCGCGGGCGGATCGTCAATCTGAGCTCCGTGGTCGGGGTGACGGGCAACACGGGGCAGGCGGCCTACGCGGCCGCGAAGGCTGGCATCATCGGTTTCACGAAATCGACGGCGCGGGAGCTCGCGTCCCGGAACGTCACGGCCAACGTGGTCGCGCCGGGATTCATCGAGACCGACATGACTCGAACTCTGGACGCCGACGCGCGAGCCATGTACCAAACGATGGTCCCGCTCGGGCGGCTCGGGCGGGCGGAAGACGTCGCCGCCGCCGTCACGTTTCTCGCGGGGCCCGGCGCGAGCTACATCACGGGGCAGGTCCTACACATCAACGGCGGCATGTACGTGTGAGGAGGGAGCATGGCATCGACGGTCGAGGCCAAGGTACGCGAGATCATCTGCGAGCAGCTCGGCGTCAGTGAGGACGAGGTCACGCCCGAGGCCTCCTTCATCGAGGATCTCGGCGCCGACTCGCTCGACATCGTCGAGTTGGTGATGGCGCTGGAAGAAGAGTACGAGATGGAGATCTCGGACGAGGAAGCCGAGAAGATCCGGACCGTGCAGGACGTGGTGAACTACATCGAAAGCCGGAAGTAGACCGGATCGAGCGGCGGCGTTGCGGCCTCGACCGACGACGCCCGCCCGCGGGGACGTGACGATCGCAGAGACCGGCCGGACGTCGTAGCGAAGGGCCAGTTCTGCGATTTTTTTTGCCGACGAGGACGCGCAGCCATGACCAGTCACCTAGCCAGAACCGACCCCGAAGTGATGGAGGCCATTGGCCGCGAGACCGGCCGCCAGATGCGCAATCTCGAGCTGATCGCGTCCGAGAACATCGTCAGCGAGGCGGTGCTGGAGGCCCAGGGCTCGGTGCTCACCAACAAGTACGCCGAGGGCTATCCGGGCAAACGCTACTACGGCGGCTGCGAGTTCGTGGACGTCGTGGAGGCGCTCGCGATCGCGCGGGTGAAGGAGCTCTTCGGCGCCGATCACGCCAACGTCCAGCCGCACTCGGGATCGCAGGCCAATATGGCCGTGTACTTCTCGCAGCTCGAGCAGGGTGCAACGATGCTCGCGATGAACCTGAGCCACGGCGGCCACCTCACGCACGGGAGCCCGGTCAACTTCTCGGGCAAGTTCTTCGAGGTCGTGCACTACGGCGTCCGCGAGTCGGACCACCGGCTCGACTACGAGCAGGTGGAGGCGCTTGCGCGCCGGCATCGTCCGAAGATGATCATCGCCGGCTACAGCGCCTATCCCCGGACGCTCGACTTCGCGCGCTTCCGGACCATCGCCGACGAGGTGGGCGCGCTCCTGATGGCGGACATGGCGCATTTCGCCGGACTCGTCGCCGCGGACATCCACCCGTCTCCGGTTCCCCACTGCGACTTCGTGACCAGCACCACGCACAAGACGTTGCGCGGGCCGCGCGGCGGGCTCGTGCTCTGTCGGGAGGAGCACGCGAAGAGCCTGAACTCCTCGGTCTTCCCCGGAAATCAGGGCGGCCCGCTCATGCACGTGATCGCGGCGAAGGCGGTCGCGTTCAAGGAGGCGCTGACGCCGGAGTTCAAGGAGTATCAGCGCCAGGTCGTCGCGAACGCGAAGGCGCTCGCGGCGCGCCTGATCGAGCGCGGGTTCCAGTTGCTCACGGGCGGCACCGACAACCACCTCATGATGCTCGACCTCCGCGGGAGCGAGCTCACGGGCAAGGTCGCCGAGGCGACGCTCGATCAGGCCCGCATCACCGTGAACAAGAACACGGTGCCCTTCGACCCGCGCTCGCCGATGGTGACGAGCGGCGTGCGCATCGGCACGCCGGCGGTGACCTCGCGCGGCATGCGGGAGCCCGAGATGGGCGTCGTCGGCGATCTGATCGCGCGCGCGCTGTCGCGGGTCGGCGACGCGGCGGCGCTCCGGGCGATCGGCGAGGAGGTGGCGGCGCTCTGCGACCGTTTTCCGATCTACCCCGACCGCTCGGGAGCTCGCGCGTCGCTCGAGCGCGCGGGGCGCGACCGCCGGTGAAGTGCCCCTTCTGCCGCGACCTCGAGAACAAGGTCATCGACTCGCGCCTGTCGAAGGAGGGGGACGTGATCCGCCGCCGGCGCGAATGTCTCCAGTGCGCACGGCGGTTCACGACGTACGAGCGCGCCGAGGAGGCGTTCCCGCTGATCGTCAAGAAGGACGGGCGGCGCGAGCCGTTCGATCGCATGAAGATCGTCGCGGGCCTCAAGCGCGCCTGCGAGAAGCGTCCCGTCGGGATCGAGGCGATCGAGGCGGTGGTCGACCGCATCGAACGCACGCTGCAGGAGAGCGGCGAGAAGGAGCTGCCGAGCTCGACGATCGGCGAGGCGCTCATGCGCGAGCTGCACGGGCTCGACAAGGTCGCGTACGTACGGTTCGCGTCCGTCTACCGCTCGTTCGAGGACATCGGCGAGTTCATGGAGGAGCTGCAGACGCTCCTCAAGGAGCGTCGTGGCGACGCCCAGGGGCGGAAGCCGAAGGAACCGTGAGCGCGCCGACGACGCCCGGTGGATGCGCCGCGCGGTCGCCCTGGCCGAGCGGGCGCTCGGCCGGACGAGCCCGAACCCGGCCGTCGGCGCGGTGGTGGTGAAGGCGGGACGCGTCGTCGGGGAAGGATGGACGCGTCCGGTCGGCGGGCCGCACGCGGAGGTCGTCGCCCTGCGGCGCGCCGGCGCCCGCGCGCGGGGCGCGACCCTCTACGTCACGTTGGAGCCGTGCGCGCATTTCGGCCGCACGCCGCCCTGTGCCGACGCCGTCGTCGCGGCCGGCGTCGCACGGGTCGTGGCCGCGGTGGGCGATCCCAATCCGCGCGTGCGGGGTCGTGGGTTCCGCAGGCTCGCGCGCGCGGGCGTCGCGGTCACGACCGGCGTGCTCGCCGAGGAGGCCGCCGGCGTGTCCGCCTGGTTCCGCCACTTCGTCGTCCGGCGCCGACCCTTCGTCATCCTGAAGCTCGCGGCGTCGCTCGATGGCCGCATCGCGACCGCCGCGGGCGAATCGCGCTGGATCACCGGGGCCGCCGCGCGGCGATGGGTGCACGAGCTCCGGAATCGCGTCGATGCGGTGATGGTCGGGTCCGGGACGGTGCGCGCCGACGATCCCTCGCTCCGGTGCCGCCTCCGCGGCGGACGCGACCCGCTGCGCATCGTGATCGACGGGCGCCTCCGGATGCCGATCGACGCCACGGTCGTGCGGCAACGATCGGCCGCCGCCACGATCGTCGCGACGACGGCGGCGGCGCCGACCCGGCGGCGCCGATCCTTCGCCGCCGCCGGCGTCGAGGTGATCGTGATGCCCGCGATCGACGGCAAGGTGGATCTCGCGGCGCTGCTGCGCGTCCTCGCGACCCGCGGGATCGTGAGCGTCCTCGTCGAGGGCGGAGGCGATCTCGCGGCCGCCATGGTGCACGCGCGGTTGGTCGACCGTCTCGCGGTGGTTACGGCGCCCGTCCTGCTCGGGAGCGACGCCCGGCCGATGCTCGGGGCACTCGGCCTCCGACGGCTCGGCGACGGTCCGCGTCTCGACCGGCCGGTGGTCGTGCCCCTCGGGTCCGACGTGCTCCGCGACGGACGCGTGGCATACTAGCGGAGAGCGGCTATAGTGTGCCGAGCTCCGATGGTGTCACCGATCGACGAGATCCTGGTGGACGTGCGCGCGGGCCAGCTGGTGGTCCTGATCGACGAGCGCGAGGGCGGAGACGGCGTGCTGTGCGCCGCCGCCGAGCGCGTGACACCCGCCACCGTCAACTTCATGGCAATGCACGCGCGCGGGCTCATCTGTCTGGCGCTCACCGAAGGCCGCATGCGTCGTCTCGGCATCCCGTTGCTCGGGAACCCCCTCGCGCCGACGCGACAGCCGGCCTTCGGAGCGTCGATCGAGGCGCGGACGGGCGTCACCACCGGGATTTCTGCGGCCGACCGGGCGCGGACGATCCTGGTGACGGTCGCCGACGGCGCGGGGCCGGCGGATCTCGCGATGCCGGGGCACGTCTTTCCCGTCCAGGTGCAACGCGGCGGCGTGCTCGCGTACAAGCGCCACCCGGAGGGCGCGGTCGATCTCATGCGGCTGGCCGGCATGCGTCCGGCCGCGGTGTTCTGTACGGTGCTTTGCGAGGACGGCGCGGTCGCGACGCGCGCCGACCTCGAGCGCCTCGCGCACGCCCACGGCCTCCGCCTGACGACGCTGGCGGCGCTCGGAGCGCACCGGTTGCGGAGCGAGCTCCTCGTCGAGCGCGTCGTCGAGTCCGAGTTCACGACGGCGACCGGGGGCCGCTTCCGCGCGATCGTGTATCGCAACTCGATCGATCGCCACGAGCACATGGCGCTGGTGAAGGGCGGGTTCAAGCCGGGCGACGTTCCGCTGGTGCGCGTGCACTCGCAGTGCCTGACCGGCGACGTTTTCCAGTCGGAGCGCTGCGACTGCGGCGAGCAGCTGGAGCAGGCGCTGCGCGTGATCGACGACCTCGGGCAGGGCGTGGTCGTGTACATGCACCAGGAGGGCCGGGGCATCGGCCTCGCCAACAAGATCCGCGCCTACGCGCTGCAGGACCAGGGGCGGGATACGGTCGAGGCGAATCTGGAGCTCGGTTTCGAGGAGGATCTGCGCGATTACGGCATCAGCGCGCAGGTTCTGCGCGATCTCGGTCTCCGGCGCGTACGGTTGCTCACCAACAACCCGCGGAAAGTGGTCGGTCTCCAGGGATACGGCATCGAGGTCGTCGAGCGGGTGCCGCTCGAGGTCGCGCCGCGAAGTGGCAATCTGACCTATCTCCGGACGAAGCAGGAGAAGCTCGGCCACCTGCTCACCGGCCTTACGCCTCGATGAGCGACGCCCATGCCGCGTGAGCTGATCGGAGCCCCCGAGGGCGGCGCGCTGCGCTTCGGGATCGTCGTGTCGCGCTTCAACCGCAGCATCACCGCACCGCTGCTCGCCGGGGCGCTCGAGGCGCTCGCGACACACGGCGTCCACGACGACGACATCGTCGTCGCGCACGTCCCCGGGGCCTTCGAGATCCCGTTCGCGGCCCAGGCGCTCGCTCGGTCCGGCCGGTATCAGGCGCTCGTCTGCCTGGGCGCCGTCGTGCGCGGGGAGACCCCGCACTTCGACTACATCTGCGGCGAGGTCGCTCGCGGGGTGGGCCGTGTGGTCGCGGAGTACCGGATCCCGGCGGCGTTTGGCGTCCTCACCACGGACACGATAGAGCAGGCCCTCGCGCGGGCCGGCGAAGGACACGGCAACAAAGGATACGAGGCGGCGGTGACGGCGATCGAAATGGCGCAGCTCGCGCGTTTGCTGGGGTGACGACGATTCATGGGCATGCGACGGAAAGGGCGGGAGTTGGCGCTGCAGGCGCTCTATCAACTCGAGGTTCGCGGTGACGACCCGTGCGCGGCGCTGCGGATCTTCTGGGAGCACTGCGACGCGCCGACCGACGCGCGCGCCTTCGGGCAGGCGCTCGTGGAGGGCGTCCTCGACACCCGGGCGCGGATCGACGAGCTGATCGCCGAGAGCTCCTCGAACTGGCGCGTCGATCGCCTGTCGCACGTGGACCGCAACATCCTGCGGATCGGGACGTACGAGCTTCTCTGCCGCCGGGACGTGCCGGCGAGTGTCGCCATCGACGAAGCGATCGAGATTGCCAAGCGCTTCGGCAGCGACGAGTCCTCGACCTTCGTGAACGGCGTCCTCGACGCCATCGCCGGCGCCGTCGGCGCCAAAGAGCGGCAGCGCGCGCTCTAGGCGTCCAGGCATGGAGCACCGCTACGATCCGCACGCCGTCGAGCAGCGCTGGCAGGCCCGCTGGGACGCTGACGGCGCTCACGAGGTCCGGACGGACGCGTCGCGCCCGAAGTTCTACTGCCTCGAGATGTTTCCGTACCCTTCGGGGCGCATCCACATGGGGCACGTCCGGAACTACACGATCGGCGACGTGATCGCGCGACAGCGGCGCATGCGCGGCTTCAATGTGATGCACCCGATCGGCTGGGACGCCTTCGGGATGCCCGCGGAGAACGCCGCGATCGAGCGCGGCGCGCATCCGGCCGAGTGGACACGCGACAACATCGCGTACATGCGCGCGCAGCTGCGGCGCATGGGATTCAGCTACGACTGGCGGCGCGAGCTCGCGACCTGCGATCCCGGCTACTACCGCTGGGAGCAGCGCTTCTTCCTCGCGATGCTGGAGCGCGGTCTGGCCTACCGCAAGAAGTCGATCGTCAACTGGTGCGAGCGCTGCCAGACCGTCCTCGCGAACGAGCAGGTCGAGGACGGGAAGTGCTGGCGCTGCGAGTCGAGCGTCCGCGAGCGCGATCTCGAGCAGTGGTTCCTCCGCATCACCGCGTACGCCGACGAGCTGCTCGCGGGCTGCGACCGCCTGGCCGGCTGGCCCGAGAAGGTGCTGGTGATGCAGCGGCACTGGATCGGTCGGAGCGTCGGCGCGGAGCTTCGGTTCGCGCTCGAAGGACGAGAGGGCGAAATCCTGGTCTTCACGACGCGCCCCGACACGGTGTTCGGCGCCACCTTCGTCAGCCTCGCCGTCGAGCATCCGCTCGTCGCCGCCTTGTCGCGCGGTACGGCGCAGGAGGCGGCGGTCGATGCGTTCGTGCGCGAGGTGCGGGCGAAGACGCCGGAGGAGCGCGCCGAGGGGAAGGACGGCGTGTTCATCGGGGCGTATTGTCGCCATCCCCTGACGGGCGAGCGTCTCCCGATCTACGCCGCGAGCTTCGTGCTCATGGCCTACGGCGCGGGTGCGGTCATGGCGGTGCCGTGTCACGATCAGCGCGATTTCGAGTTCGCCGGAACGCACGGGATCCCAAAGAAGCTCGTCGTGCAGCCGGAGGGTGAGCCGCCGCTCGATCCGACCCACATGCCCGCGGCGCACGAAGGGCCGGGTCGCCTCGTCGGGTCGGGCGAGTTCGACGGCCTCACGAGCGACGAGGCGAAGGCGCGGATCACGGCGGCCGCGGAAGCGCGCGGCTTCGGGCGCGCGGCGACGCAGTACCGCCTGCGCGACTGGGGCGTCTCGCGGCAGCGGTATTGGGGCGCGCCCATTCCGGTCGTCTATTGCGATGCGTGCGGCATCGTTCCGGTGCCGGACGCGGAGCTGCCGGTCGTGCTGCCGGTCGACGCCGAGTTCACCGGATCGGGGGGGTCGCCGCTCGCAAAGCTGGAGCACTTCGTGCGCACGTCGTGTCCGACGTGCGGGCGCGAGGCGCGCCGCGAGACCGACACCTTCGATACGTTCATGGAATCGTCGTGGTACTTCCTGCGCTACACGGCGCCGGGCGAGGCGGCGCGGGCCTTCGACGGTGAGGCGATCCGGTACTGGCTGCCCGTGGACCAGTACGTCGGCGGCGTCGAGCACGCGGTGCTGCACCTCTTGTACGCCCGCTTCTTTACGAAGGTCTTGCGCGATCTCGGCGAGATCCCCGATTGGGAGGAGCCGGGCGAGTCGCTCGAACCCTTCGGGAATCTGCTGACGCAGGGCATGGTCATCAAGGACGGCGCGAAGATGAGCAAGTCGAAGGGGAACGTCGTCGACCCCGACTACCTCGTCGAGCGGTACGGCGCCGACACGGCGCGCCTGTTCTCGATCTTCGCGGCGCCTCCCGAGCGGGACCTCGAGTGGAGCGATCAGGGCGTCGAGGGCGCGTCGCGCTTCCTCCACCGGATCTGGCGCATCGTGGCGCGCGGGCGTGGCTGGCTCGCGGGGGCTCCGGCGGCGGGCTCCGCGGCGCCGAGCGCCGATGCGCGCGTCCTGCGCCGTCTCACGCACAAGACGATCGCGCGCGTGACGGAGGACGTGGAGCGGCGGAGTCACTTCAACACCGCGGTCGCGGCGGTGATGGAGCTCGTGAACGGCTACGCGGAGCGCATACGGGAGGAGGCGCCCGCGGATGACGGCCTCGGGGCGG
>WBZR01003374.1_pt1 | contig 14551 bp, 11 predicted proteins | sample 5204231 | NCBI WGS metagenome assembly WBZR01 (sample SAMN12412403, study PRJNA552823) | activated sludge metagenome | isolation source: activated sludge from anammox sidestream of wastewater treatment plant... | place: USA: Virginia | collected 2017-08 | reverse complement strand
CAGCCGCGTGAAGACGATCGCACTGATCCGCAAGGAGCTGGCGTCGTACTTCGCTGGCCCCCTGGTGTACGTCGTCGTGGGCGCCTTTCTGCTCGCGACGGGATATCGATTCTATACGACGCTGAACAGCTACGTGACGTTCGGCTTCGGCATGAACATCCTCGAGAACTTCTGGCAGGACTTCTTCGTCAACCACATCGCGTTCTACCTCCTGATCGTCGTTCCGCTCTTCACGATGCGGCTGATCGCGGAGGAACGGCGCCTCGGCACGATCGAGCTGCTCTACACGTACCCCCTGCGGGACGCCGAGATCATGCTGGCCAAGTTCACCGCGTGCCTGCTCGTCTTTCTGCTCTTCCTCGCGGGAACATTGCTCTACCCCGCGATCGTCTACGCCATTGAGCCGTTCGACCCGAGCCCATTCGTCGCCCGCTATCTCGGCACCGTTCTCTTCCTCGCGAGCTGCATCGCCTGCGGTCTGTTCGTGTCGTCGTTGACCGACAGCCAGGTGGTCGCGTCGTCGTGCACCTTCGTCGTGCTCCTCCTGTTCTGGATCCTCACCTGGAACGAAGCCGCCGTGAACTCCACGCTCCTCACCGCCCTGGGTCAGCTTTCGACCTTCGATCACTTCTTCGGTTTTGCGCGGGGCGTGATCGACCTGAAGGATGTGACCTACTTTGCGCTCTTCATCGGGCTCTTCCTGTTCTTGACACTGCGTTCGATGGAATCACGGCGCTGGCGAGGTCGCCGATGAGGCCGGGGCAAGGAGGATGGCCGGCCCTCGTGCTCGGCACGATCGGGCTGATCGGGTGCGGACTGCTCGTGCTCCTCCTGACCTACCGCCACAACGTCCGCCTCGATCTGTCGCCGCAGCGGACGTATTCCCTCTCGCGTCACGCCGCGAAGATCCTCACGGAGCTGCCGCGAGATGTCCGACTCACCGTTTTCGTTCGGAGCGAAGACCCTCGCACGCCTCAGCTGAAGGACCTCCTCTGGCGGATCACCCAGCAGACACCGCGCGTCACCTACGAGTTCGTGGACCTCAACCGTTCCCCCGCGCTCGCCCGCCGGTACGGTGTCGACCGCTACGGCGCGGTGGTCGTCGAGAGCCAGGGGCGACGCCGAGACGTGTCGAATCCGAGCGAGGCGCTCTTGATGGGCGCGTTGCTCGCGGTCACACGCGACCGCGAACGCAAGGTGTACTTCGTCACTGGACATGGCGAGCGCTCGCCCGAGAACGGCGACCGCAAGACGGGAATGTCGGTCGCGAAGAGCGCGCTCGAGGACGATCAGTTCGTCGTCGGAACGCTGTCGCTCATGCGGACCACCACCGTGCCGATCGACGCCACGGTGGTGGTGGTCGCGGGGCCGCGCAAGGACTACCTTCCCGGGGAGCTCGCCCAGATCGAAGGCTACCTGCACCGGGGAGGCAATCTCTTGCTTCTCGTGGACCCGGAGTCGCCGTCGTCCGTTGCCGCCTTCGCCGCACGGCTGGGAGTCTCCACACCCGCTGACCGGGTCGTCGTCGATCCCGAGCGTCGCCTCGCGGGCGGAGAGAGCGTGACGGTCATGATCGCGGACCTCCTGCCGTCGTTCCTCGTCAGCGGAACCCTCGAGGCGCCTCCTGTCTTCTCCTACGCCCGCCCGCTGACGGTCATCGAGCCTACGTCCGGTTCGACGCTCGCATTTCTGAAGACGAGCGGCGCGAGCTATGCGGTGCCGCAGGACGAGATTCGCACCGGGGGGGAGCGACGCGACGTCGAGTCCCAGACCGTCGGCGTCGCGTTGTTTCCGGCGCCGGATCGCCACGGCCGCGTCATCCTGATCGGCGACAGCGACTTCGCGACCAACGGCATCATCGACTATCTCGGGAACAAGGACCTCCTCCTCAACAGCATCAACTGGCTCGCTCGCGACGAGTCGCTGCTCGCCGCCCGCACCCAGTCGAAGGAGGTCGGACGCGAACAGTTCTTCGTAACGGAAGCGCAGGGTGCCTGGTCTTTCTGGCTCGCAACGGTCCTGCAACCGGCCGCCTTCTTCGCCGCCGGGTTCTTCGTCTTCCTCCGGAGGCGGCGCACGTGAGTTGGAGAACTGTGACTGCGATCTACGCCCTGCTCGCGCTGGTCACGATCGTCACCCTGGTCGCTGACCGCGTGGCGCCGCCTCCCGATGAGCGTGCAGCGGCGCCGGTCGGCCCATCGCTGCTCGAAACGGACGCCGCTTCCGTCACGACCGTCACGTTCCGGAAGCCGGGGAGCGTCGTCCGAGCGACGCGACAGGACGGAACCTGGGAAACACTCGAGCCGCCGGGCGTTCGCATCTCTCCCGACCTGATCGACGCGACGGTCGCGACGCTCACCACGGGACAAGCAGCCGAGCGCCTCGACGGCGAGCCGGAGCGTGGCCTCGCCGCGTACGGCCTCGAGTCGCCCGCCGTAACGATGGAGATCGTGGCGGGCCCTCCGCCCATGCAACCCGTCACGGTCGCGCTCGGGGCCCACAATCCGACGCAGACTGCAGTCTACGCGCGGCGCGGCGACCGGCCTACGATCTACCTCGTGGGCATGAACCTACGCTACTACCTGGAACTGATCTTCGAAGCCGCGACCGGAGGTTGATCGGCGCGGAATCCTGGACGGCGCTCGAACGTGAAACTGAGGAGCGCGCGCCCTCCGGTTCTATACTTGCGCGCGAACGACGTGGTGAGCCCGGGGTGCTCCCCGCGGAGTTCCACCTCCCGGAACTCGCCGCTCCCGAGCACGTGTCCACGCGCGACCGCGGCATACGCCTCGACATCGGTCGCGAAGTGGAGGCGGCCCCCGGGCACCAGCGTATCGGCGAGCGCGCGCACGAAGTCACCGCTGAGGATGCGTCGAGACGCGTGAGCCCGCTTCGGCCATGGGTCCGGAAAGTAGATGTGATACGCGGTGACCGACGCGGCGGGAATGACCGAGGCAACGAGGCACCGCGCGTCCGCCTGCAGCGTCCGTACGTTCGCGGCGCCGCGCGCGACGGCACGCTCGTCGAGTCGCCGAGCCTTCGCCGGCGATCGCTCGATGCCGAGATGGTTCCGGTCCGGATGCCGTGCCGCCCAGGCGAAGAGAAAGGATCCGTCACCGCTGCCGATCTCGATCTCCACCGCGGCGGCGTTCCCGAAGACCTCGCGCCAGAACGCCGCGCCGCTGCGCTCGTCCTCCCGGATCATCCGGGCGGGAGTCGGAGCGCGCTTTCTCCGATGGCGTTGCGCTGCCCTTCCGACGCCGACCCGCGGCAGCGTGAACTCACGGCGCTGCCGGCGCTATTCCGTCTTGACGCGCGACAGGTAGCTTCCGCTCTCGGTGTCGACCTTGATCACGTCGCCCACGTCCACGAAGTTCGGCACGGGGACGACGAGGCCGGTCTCGGTGGTGGCCGGCTTGAGCACGTTCGTGACGGTGGCCGTCTTCAGGCCCGGCGCGGTGTCGGTCACGCGCAAGTCGACGGTCTTCGGAAGGGTCACACCGATCGGCTTCCCTTCGTAGAAGTCGACCGTCACGCGCATGTTCGCCAGGAGATACGGGACAGCGTCGCCGAGCCACCCGGCGTCGAGCGCGATCTGGTCGAAGGTTTCCGTGTTCATGAAATGATGCCCTTCGCCGTCTCCGTAGAGGTACTCCATCTCTTGCTGGTCGAGCGTAACCCGGTCGACCTTGTCTTCCGAGCGGAAGCGGTTCTCGGTCTGCGTGCCGGATCGCACGCTCCGCATCTTGGTCTGGACCATGCCCCGCCAGTTGCCGGGAGTGATGTGCGTGACCGCCATGACCCGATAGAGATCGTTCTGATAGTTGATGAGCATACCGACGCGCAGCTGCGTTGCAGGGATCAGCATCGAACCTCCCGAGGAAATCAGCGGGGCGAGCTACCACCCTCGGTGGCGGAACGCAACGCGGCGCGGCGCGGCGGATCGCCCGCCGGCAGCCGTCCGGAACCTCCCCGTCGTCGGCATAACCCACCGTCCTATCAGCGAGTTCGCCTTGACACGTCTCCGGACCCGTCCATAATGACCCCAAGCTGTCTGCGTCGTCAGCGCTTCAACTATCCGTGAGGTGCGCGAAGGTCCCGCGCGTTCATCGATCGCCGGTCGAGGGCAGCTCAGGAGCGAACGTCATGTCTTTTCCGAGTGATCGACAGTTGCGCGACGGCCTCGCCGGCCACGAGGGCCGCGTCCGGGGCTTTCTCGGGGGCTCCATCACGCCCGACGAGTTCCGTCCGATGCGCCTCAGCTACGGCCTGTACTACCAGCTCGATCATACGAGCTACATGCAGCGCATCAAGATCCCGGGCGGCCTGCTCACCGCCGCCCAGATGCAGCGCTTGAACGACATCGCGGACGACTACGGCCGGGGCGTGGCACACCTCACCACGCGCCAGGACATCCAGATCCACTGGGTTCCGCTCGGCGACGTCGGTACGATGTATCGACGCCTCCACGAGGTCGGCATCACGACGCGCGGCGCCTGTTCCGACAGCGTCCGGAACGTGACGGCATGCCCGCACAGCGGGCTCCTCGCGTCCGAGCCGTTCGACGTGTCGCCCTACGCGCAACTCATCACCGACTATTTCCTCTTCAACCCACTGAATCTGACGCTGCCGCGCAAGTTCAAGATCTCCTTCACCAACTGCGAGCGCGACTGCGCTCAGGGTCCGATCAACGATATCGGCCTCTACGCCCATGTCCGCGACGAGGGCGAGCGACGCGTCCCCGGCTTCGCGGTCGCCGTAGCCGGCGGCCTCGGATCCCAGCCGTACCTCGCGACGCACCTGCGCGATTTCGTTCCGGCCGACGACGTGCTGATCGTCTCGGAAGCGATCCTGCGGATCCAGCATCGGCTCGGCGAGCGCAAGAACCGGAGTCGGGCGCGGATGAAGTACCTCATGCGCAAGCTCGGGGTGGACGGCTTCTCCAAGGTGCTCGACGAGGAGGTCGCACGGGTCGAGGCGAAGCGCGGCGACGAACTGCGCCGCGAGACCCGAGAATACGTGGCGCGCTATGCGCTCCCGGCTGCCCGCCATTCCGGCGCGCCTCTGGGGAGCGGTGACGACGCCTACCGCACATGGGCAAGCACCAACGTGACCGCGCAGCGCGATGCCGGATATTTCCTCGTGACCGTCACCGTCCCGATCGGCGACTACACCACGACGCAGGGCCGCGCGCTCGCCGTCCTCGCCGACGAGTACGGCAACGGAACGCTCCGCATCTCCAACGAGCAGAATTTCCTGCTGCCCTCGATCAGCGGCAGCGACGTCCCGGCGCTCCATCAACGCCTCGTCGAGATCGGCCTCGCGGAAGCGGGCGCGAACCATCTCACGGACGTCGTCTCGTGCCCGGGGGCCGACTACTGCAGTCTCGCCGTCACCCGCTCCATGGGAGTGGCAGAACGCGTGCGTCACCACCTCGCCGAGAGCGGTCTTTCCGCAAGCGCCATCGGCGAGTTGCACGTGAAGATCAGCGGATGTCCGAACTCGTGCGGACAGCACCACGTCGGCGACATCGGCCTGACCGGGATGTTGATCAAGGGCAAGGACGGCGTCGAGCGCCCCCATTACTCGATCCTGCTCGGCGGTCACGTCGGCGAGCGGGACCATGCGGTCGGGAAGCGGCTCAGCGGGCGGTTTCCCGAAGCGGCCGCCCCGCGCGCGATCGCGGCGATCGCCGAGTGCTATCGGACGCGTCGTGCGTCGGGGGAACCCTTCCACGCGTTCGTGAAGCGGGTCGGCATGGACGAGCTCGGCAAGATCGCCGTAGCGGCCGCTCCGGACGACGTACGCTGAGTCGACGCTCGGCAAGGACGTGTCCGGTCGCGGACCACCGCGGTCGGCGTACCCGGTACGCGGGCGAACACGTCGAGGGCTATGCGTGACGATCATCCCGGTGTACGAGACCTGGCAACCGGATGATTAGACACGCATTCGCCACCCTCACGCTTCTGGCAGGCTCGATCGCGCCGGGCCTCGCTTACGAGGCTGTTCCGTTTCGGGACGGCGGTGCGATCCGCGGCCACGTTCGCTACGTCGGCGATCCTCCCAAGCCCGCCGTGATTCCCATCACGAAGGATCCGGAGGTGTGCGGTCACGAGAAGATCGCTGCCGCCCTCCTCGTGTCGCCGCGCAAGGGCATCCGGAACGTCGTCGTACGGCTGCGCGACGTCCCTCGGGGCAAGCCGATGCCGAAGCCGCGAACGGTGCGGTTGCGCCAGAAGGCCTGCGAGTACCTGCCGCGGCTCGCCATCTTTCCCGCGGGATCGCGTGTCCGCATCGAGAACCTCGACGGCATCCTCCACAACACCAACGGGCGCGCGCAGCGCAACCGGTCGTTCACCATTGCTCAGCCCGGGTTTCGACGCGTCGTCGATCAGCGCATCGACCGGCCGGAGATGCCCATTCGCATCCGCTGCGACGTCCATTCCTGGATGGCGGCATGGTGGATCTCACAAGAGCATCCGTACTACGCCCTGACCGACGAAGACGGCACCTTCGCGCTGGAAGACGTTCCGCCGGGCCGCTACACGCTCGAAGCGTGGCACGAGACGCTTGGGACGGTCTCCCGGACGGTGGCCGTGGCTTCCCAGGCGCCACTGGATGTCACGCTCGAGATGACTCCACGCTAAGGTCGATCGAATGCCCGAGACTACGTCCCGCAACTCCGTCATCCCGCCGAAGTCGGTTCGCTGCACCGGGCCGCTGCTGCTCGCGCTCGTCGCCGTCCTAGTCGCGGTCGGTCCGGGAACCGCCGCCGCAGGCGTTCCCTCGGGAGGAGTGCGTGAGAACCCGCTCCGTACGGTGGACGACACGGCGCGGGCCGCCGCCCTGGCTACGGCCTGGACCACCTTCCAGCGTTCCTGTCGGCCGTGCCACGGAAACCTCGGCGCAGGCGACGGCCCGTACACGTACGCGTTCCCGAAACGGGCGGCTGATCTCCGCCGCCCGGGTCGCGAGGTGGCGACGGACGCCGTCCGCTTCGCCCGGATTCGCGACGGCGCGGCCGCGCTCCCGGAACGTCCCTGGGAATCCAACATGCCCGCATTCGGCGACGATCTCGATGCCTTGGAGATCTGGGGTCTCGTCGCTCTCCTCGAGGATTTCGGGAAGGACGGCACGGGACTCGAACCGGGGGCCACCGGTGCTGATATCTACGCGGCTCGTTGCGCCGCCTGCCATGGTCCGAACGGAGCGGGCGACGGCCCGCTGGCGGCCGAGCTGCTCCCGCCGCCTCGCAACTTCGTGCACGGCGCGTACCGCCTACGCTCCACGGAGTTCGGGGAGGCTCCGCTCGACTCGGACATCATCGGCACCACCGCCCACGGTGCGGGATCCACCAGTATGGGTCGCTTTCTGCCGCTCGGCACGCAGCGGCTGGAAGACGTCGCGGCGCACGTGATGTCATTCGACCCCACGCTCTTCGCCGGCACGCCGAAGACGCTCACCGGCAGCCCCACACCCGCACGCTCGACCGAGCAACTCGCCGCCCGCGGGCAGGTGGTCTACGTAGAAGCGGGGTGCGCCGCATGCCACGGGAAGGCGGGACGGGGCGATGGACCGTCCGCGGCCACCCTCAAGGACGACGAAGGCCATCCGTCCATCGCCACGAACCTCACGCAGCGTTGGACCTTCAAGCTCGGGAGCGGCGTCAACGACGTCTTCCGCACGCTCGCCAGCGGGATGAACGGCACCGTCATGAAGAGCTACCCGGACCTCCCTGCCGACGACCGTTGGGCGCTCGCGTACTACCTCGATCGAATCGGGCGGGTGCACCCGCGGGCCGCGACCAGCATCCAGACCGCCGCCGTGACCGCCGAGATTCCGCTCGATCCCGTACACCCGTTCTGGCGGGGGCCGTTCCGCACGGAGGTCCCGATGTCACCCCAGGTCGAGGTCGTCCCGTACTGGACCGATCCCGCGATCGCCGTCGTCCAGGTCGCCGCCGCCGTCAACAAGGATCAGCTCGGGATCCTGCTCACGTGGGACGATCGGTCACGTGATCTCCGCAACGACGACACACGCGCCCCCACGGTTGCCGCGGCGCTCGCGCGGCGCGGCGCCTGGAACCTCCCCGATGCGGTCGCGATCGAGTTCCCACGGAACGCCGACCCCGAGGGTACGTTGCCACCGAGCCTCCTCGGCGACGAAAAGCGGCCCGTGCATCGTTGGTATTGGTCCGCGGAGCGGCAGGAGCGCGGCCTGGCCGACGCGGCCATCCAACTCGTCGCCGGACCCCGCACGGCTCCGGTCGCGAGCGTCGATGAGGGACCCGTCCGGACGGCCGCGATCCATGTGGATGGCCAGTGGCATGTCGTCATGATCGCCAAGCGCCCGAGCACGAGCGCGAGCCTCCCGGTGTCCTTCCAAGTCTGGGACGGCGGCGCGGGAGAGACCGGAACGTGGTTCAGCTCCTCCGCGTGGGTGAAGCTCCCTCTGCCGGAAGCTCCCTAGCGCTGCCGAGGGCGACCGAAATCTCGAGCCACCCGACTGCTCCTCCGGCAACGCGGACCACCGCGAAGCGCGTCTCGACGACCGTGTCACGCGGTCCCGGTCGTCGAACGGGGATCACCCGTTCCACCGTCGCCACGATGGCGACGGCTTCGGCTCGCTCGTCGGCGCCTTCGAGGACGAGCGTGCCGCCCTCGCTGGAGACGTCGATCGCGGCGGTGGCTTCCACCGTCCGGTACACCGCGTTCACCAACCGCTGCCCGACGAGGCTGCTCGCCCGCCACCGATTGCGCGAACCCAGGGATTCGAGCGCGTTCGTCGCCAACAGAAGGGGCCCGCAGGGCGCGGCCGGGAGCACGATGCGTCCGTGCGGAATCCGGCCATGCGACGACAGTTCGACGTCGGCGGCGACGCCTCGTGCCGAGACCTCGTATCGACGGTCGTCGATCGCGATCGCCCCACGCACCTCGCCGAGGGAGTCGTCGCCGATCGCCGCGTGCGGGGGGCCGATCGGTCGGAATCGCAGATCCAGACGGGCCTCGACGAGCCGGCCGTCCGACAGACCGCGCTCGAGATCGAGAAAGGGCGTGTGCGTCGGGAACGAAACGCAGGGTCCATCATAGACGAACCGCATCGATCCGTCCGCCGCTTGCTCGCAAGCGAGCGGCGGCACCACCCACTCCATCGACGGATCGGTGAGCTCGCCGGTGAAGAGCGCGAGCCGATCGGAGCTCTCGCTCACGACCACTCGCCCGGCCACCGGCCCGCCATCCCCGGCATCGATGCTCGCCATCACGAAGAGGTCGCCGTCAACGACCTGAATGGCGCGTCGTCGAGTGGGACGTCCGCGGGCCGCCACGAAGACGCGGCGGGAGCGCACACGGGGAGACCCGGCCCGGTCCGCGAGAAACGCGCGCAGCGTCGATGCCAGCGCTTCGAGGAAGCGGTCTCGGCGCGGTCCGGGCCACCGGAGCGGAATCCCGAGCTCGAGTTGCGCCGCGTCGATGGTCCCCGAGCCCTGGAGCGAGGCGATAGGGCAGGGCGCCGGGTCGTCCGGGCATCCGTCCCGCCGGAAGAGCTGGAGGAAGTTGTTCGGGTGCGCTGCCGGATAGCGACTCCCGACCGTCACCACGACGCCGTCAGCGGCGACGCGCCCGCGGAGCTCCCAGACGCATCCCGCGACGAAATCGTCGGAGACGGTGCTGGAGCCTGGTTGCACCGGCCACACCCCCTGCGCGGTCTCGCGCAGGCCGATGCCGACATCACACGCGACCTGGCCGACGTTCCACCCGTGGATCACGAGGACGAGAACGCGCCCGGCGTCGGCGATCATGTCGCGCATCATCTCGCCCACCACGTCCAGGAACCAGGGTGCCTGGCGGCGAACCTGGCTCGTGCGATTCAGGTCGAGCTCGTTGCGATCCATGTGCTCATTGATGACGACGCCGGCGCCGAGACGACGCCCGAGCTCGCGCGTGACGTCGGCGGTGTGGAGGTCGTTCACCTTGTGCCGACCGGGAATGCGCCGGTCCCGCCGCCGACCCCCGTGCGGCGCCACGAGCAGGATCGGCGTCGCACCAGGCTGGACGACCAGCCATGGGGGACACGTCGACATCACGCGGAGCCTATCCGCGGCTCCTGCGTTTGTCATTGCACCGACGCGGATTCGTCATTCCACGACGGTCTTTGACGGGCGGCTTCGCCACCGCTAGAGAACTCGGTCTCCGATGACGGGATCGACGCCGCAGCACCGGCATCCCGGCACGCGCACGGGCCGTGCCGCACCTCGGCGATGCGCGTAATGGTGGGCGGGGTCCACCCTCGACGCCGCATCGCGCCGATCGCGCTCGCCACGTTGCTGGGCGCGCTCGCCGGCTTCCTCCCCGCCGCGGAAGCTCGCGTGTTCCTGATCATCGTCGACGGCCTCGATGCGCGCGAGATCTCCCCGGAGGTCACGCCACTCCTCGCGCGCGCATGGCAGACCACGCGCTGGTGTCCGGGCGCCCGCAGCGCCGCCTCGATGCCGACGCGCACGAACTCGAATCACGCGACGCTCGTCACGGGCGTGCAACCGGAAGCCCACGGCATCACCGGGAACGCCGTCTGGGATCGTCGCGCCGGACGCCTTCGCAAGCTCGGGCTTGCCGACGACCTGCAGACGGAAACCATCTTCACCCTCGCTCGACGCGCGGGCCGCGGCCTGCGCACCGCCGCCGCCGTCGGCAAGCCCAAGCTCGGCACGATGTTCATCGGTGACGGCATGCCTCAGGTCGCGCCGGACGAGCTCTGGGACGCCCGTGCCGCTTCGGACTCCGCGCGGGATGAGGTCACGCGCTACGCCTACGACGGCACCACCCTCGCCGCCGCGCGGGCGCTGGTCGAGCATGCCGGGGCGGATTTCGTCCTGGTGAATCTCGCCGACGTCGATCGCGTCAGCCACGGGTACGGACCACAGGCGCGCCAAGCCGTCGAAACGCGTCGTCGAACGGATGCGGCGCTCGGTGCCTTCCTCGACTGGTTGGCGTCGCGTCCGGATTGGAGCACGACGACCGTCGTCGTCACGGCCGATCACGGCTTCGACGCGATCCGCCACGAGCCCCTGCGATTGGCGGGGATCCTCGCCGACGCCGGGCTTCGCGGGCTCGAGGTCGTCGGTGATGGAGGGATCGGACACGTCTACCGGACACGTCCCATGGACCCGGCCCGCGACGCTGCGACGCTCGCCGCCGCTCGACGCGTCGCCCTCGAGCAACCGGGCATCGCCGAGGCCCTGTACCTGCGTTCGAACGCCGCCGACGGCGAGGCGCGCCACACCCTCGGAGCGATCCATCCAGATTGGCGTCTCGGCCACGAGCGGACCGGTGATCTCCTCCTGGTCACGAAACCTGGATTCCAGATCGTCGACGGAAGCCGTGAGGAAGCCAAGCTTCTCGGGAATCACGGCGGGCCCGGAGAGCGCAGCGTCCCGGTGATCGTGCTCGGCGGCGCCACGACGTCCGAATCGCCCCGCTGCGAGAGCGTGACGGCAGCCGACATCGGACGCACGGTCCAGGCCTGCCTGGGTCTTCCCGAAACGCGGCGCCTCGACGGCCGGCCGATCGCCGCCGAAGCGCGGGGCCAGGTGCTCCCCGGCCTTTGCCCTCCCGTCGCGCCGACCGTGACGGCACCGTAGCGACCCCCGTCCTCAGCCGCCCCCGCGCGGCGCCTTCACCGTCCCGTCACACCACGGGCACGATGGCGTCACGGTCCGACCGATACAAGGACCCCATGCGGCATCTCTCGCCTTCTGGTACAGGAAGCGCCCGATGATTCCGCGTGGAGACGGCGGCAGCACGCGCAAGATCCTGGTGGTCGAGGACGAGAAGGACATCCGTGACCTCATCCGCTACAACCTCGAGCAGGACGGCTTCTCCGTCCTCGAAGCCGACGAGAGCGAACTGGCCCTTTCGCTGGTGAAGCGCGAACGGCCTGCATTGGTCGTCCTCGACATCATGCTTCCGGGAAGGTCCGGGCTCGACATCTGTCGCATCCTCCGGCGCGACAACGAAACCTCCACCGTCCCGATCCTGATGCTGACCGCCCGCGCCACCGAGGTCGACAAGGTCGTCGGTCTCGAAATGGGCGCGGACGACTACGTCACCAAGCCGTTCAGCCCGCGTGAACTCCTCGCGCGCATCAAAGCCGTTCTGCGTCGGACCCACGGTCCGGACGCCTCGCCTCCGCACGAGTTCTTCGAGCGCGGCCGCCTTCGCGTCGATTTCGACACCTACCAGGTGTTCCTCGACGGGCGGGAAGTGAAGCTCAGCCTGCGGGAGTTCGAGCTCTTGTCGTTCCTCGTCCGTCATCCCAACCGGGTCTTCGAGCGCACCCAACTGCTGGACCTGGTCTGGGGACGCGACACCTATGTCGAGCCCCGCACGGTCGACGTGCACATCCGACGGCTCCGCACGCGCATCGAGCGCGACGATCACACGCCGGAGTTGATCCTCACCGTGCGCGGCGTCGGCTACAAGTTCAACGATGCGGCCCTGGCCTCCTAGATTCGTCCTCTCCTTCCTGCTGCCGGCATTGGTGACGTTTCCGCTTCTCGTAGCCGGCGGGTACGTCCTGGCGCGCCCCGCGCTGGTCGGAATCTCCGACCAGGTCGCCGGAGCCGCGGCCGTCGAAGAAGCCCGCGCCATCGGAGCCAGGCTCCCTCCCGATCTCGACCCCGCGACGATCGAGCGTCATTGCCAGGGCGAGGTCCGCGGCAGCGTCGTGCGCCTGACCGTCATCGAGGCGCAGGGACACGTGCTCTGCGATACCGAAGCGGACCCCGCGGGCATGATGAACCACGCGTCGCGCCCCGAGGTCGTCGCGGCCCTCGCGCACGGCACGGGCATCGCCCGGCGGGAAAGCTCGACGCTCCATCGTCCGCTCCTGTACGCCGCCGTTCGTCTCGGGGACGGCGCGCACGCGCGCGTCGTCCGGATCGCCATCCCGACGGAGCTCGTCGCGGGCGCGGAGCGCCGGCTCGACGCAATCGTGCTCTTCACCATCCTCGCGACGGCGGCCCTGGCCGTCGTGCCGACGCTGTACCTCGGGCAGCGTCTGGCGCACCGCCTGGAGCGCATGGTCGCCTTCTCGCGTGCCGTCGCTGCCGGCGATCTCACCTCGCATCTCTCGGTTTCGCGGCGCGACGAGCTCGGCGCACTCGAGCAGAGCCTCGACGAGATGAGCCGGCAACTCCGGATGTGGCTCAAAGGCATGCAGGCAGAGAGCGGCAAGGTCCGCGGCATCCTGGAGGCCATGCTCGAAGGGGTCGGCGTGATCTCGCCCACCGGCGACGTCATCCTCATGAACCGGCGCGCTGAAGAAATCTTCGGTCTCGCGCCGGACGGCGAGCACCTCGGCCGGCCGCTCATCGAGGCCTGTCGCGACCCGGAGCTGCAGAAGCTCTTGCGCGAGACCGTCACGACCGGCCTCCACGTCTCCCTGCGCGAAATCGCCCTCACGGGTGAACCGAAGCGCCACCTCGCCGTCAGTGCCGCGCCGCTCGCGGAACGCGCCGGCTTCGTCCTCGTGTTCCACGACATCACGGACCTCAAGCGTCTCGAGACGATGCGCCGCGACTTCGTCGCCAACGTGAGCCACGAGATTCGGACGCCGCTCACCGCGATTCGAGGATACGCCGAGACGCTGCTCAACGGGGCCGTCGAAGACCAGGTGCGAGCGCGGAGTTTTCTCGGCGTCATCAACCGCCACTCGGAACGCCTGACCCGCCTGATCGACGATCTGTTGACGCTCTCCGATCTCGAACTCGGCAAAACACCCCTCAAGAAGGATCTCGTGATCCTGGAGGTGCTCGTCAACGACGTATTCGAGATCCTGGGCGACAAGGCGCGACGTGGCGGCGTGACACTCGCCAAGAACCTTCCGTCCGGACTGCCGCTCCTGCTCGGCGACGGCGACCGCCTCCAGCAGGTTCTGATCAATCTCGTGGACAATGCCGTGAAATACACGCCGCCCGGAGGCGAGGTCACGATCGCCGCCCGCATCCCATCGCCGCCCGAATCCCCGATGATCGAGGTGAGCGTCACCGATACCGGTCTGGGGATCCCCGCGCTGGAGATTCCACGTCTGACGGAACGCTTCTACCGCGTCGACAAGGCACGCTCGCGCGAGCTCGGAGGCACCGGCCTCGGACTCGCGATCGTGAAGCACATCGTGCAAGCGCACGGCGGGAGGCTGGCGATCACGAGCACCCTCACCGTGGGCACCTGCGTCACGTTCACGATTCCCGGCCGCAGCGGCCTCGAGGGATCGGCCTAGAGGAATTCCGCACAGATCCCGCCCGGCTGCGAAGGACGCGATCTGCCTCCTCGCGATCACGGCGTCCGCAGCGCGAATCGCGGAGCCGTCACGGAGCCGCCGACCGCAAACGGCAGCGTCGCCGCTCCCGACGGCTCGCGAAACGGTGCGAGGACCGCATCGAACGGCGCGAGCTCGCGTACCAGCGCGGGTGACAGGCGCACCGTTCCGCGCCCTTCAACGACGCCGTCCTGGCGCACGCGGCCGTCGCCACCAGCCACGAGATCCCCGACCG
>WBZR01003373.1_pt1 | contig 14563 bp, 13 predicted proteins | sample 5204231 | NCBI WGS metagenome assembly WBZR01 (sample SAMN12412403, study PRJNA552823) | activated sludge metagenome | isolation source: activated sludge from anammox sidestream of wastewater treatment plant... | place: USA: Virginia | collected 2017-08 | reverse complement strand
CCATACCGGCAACAGGCAGAAGGAACGAAGATCAATTTGTTCAAAGATTACACACCGATACAATAAGAATGAAATGAACTTAAATTAAAAGAACTGCCTGAATAAGGCGGTTCTTTTTTTGTTCTTTTATCCGGTTGTAAGCTGATTTATATACTATGTCATCTTCATGAATACAACTAAATTTGCAGGAATAATTGAATTCTCTCTTTCAAAAATAATAAAACTGATCTGTGATGAAATTATCTCATCTTTCTGAAACACTGATCGGCTCAGAGATCGTTAAGCTGGGTGGCGAGATCAGGGAAAAAATCCGCCAGGGCGAACGCATTTATAACTTCACGGTGGGTGATTTTGATCCTTCCATCTTTCCCATTCCCAAAGAACTGGAAAACGCCATTGTGGAAGCATACCGGAAACATTTTACCAACTATCCTGCCGCAGAAGGAAATCTTGATCTGCGGGAAGCCATTCACTCTTTTGTTAAAGCAGAAGAGAAACTGGATTACGGAACTTCTGAAATCCTGGTAGCTTCCGGAGGACGTCCTTTGATCTATGCTACCTATCGTGCCATCTGCGATAAAGGAGATAAAGTAATCTATGCAGTTCCTTCCTGGAATAATAATCATTACACTCATTTCGTAGATGGCGAACATGTGATCATTGAAGCCAAAGCAGAAAACAATTTCATGCCCACGGCAGAAGAAATGAAACCACATATTAAAGGAGCCACCTTGATAGCGCTTTGTTCGCCTCAAAATCCTACCGGCACCACCTACAGAAAGAAACAATTAGAAGATATCTGCGATCTCGTACTGGAAGAGAATTCCCGCCGTGGTGAAAGTGAGAAGAAATTATTTGTGATGTACGACCAGATGTACTGGCATCTTACTTTCGGGCAAACCGAACATTACAATCCCGTTTCTCTTCGCCCCGCCATGAGAGACTATACCATCTTCATTGATGCCATCAGCAAAGTATTTGCAGCAACCGGGGTAAGAGTGGGCTGGGGCATGGGACCTGCCACCGTGATCAGCAAGATGAAAGCCATCCTGACCCATATCGGAGCCTGGGCACCGATGGCGGAACAAAAAGCCGTAGCGTATTTTCTTAATCAAAGAGAGGAGATAAAAAAGTTTCTCGATCATTTCAAAAGCGAACTGGAAGAGCGGCTCACACGGATCTATAAAGGATTTGTTTCATTGAAACAAATGGGATTACCTGTGGAAGCTTTTGCTCCGGAAGCAGCTATTTATCTTCCGATAAAGATAGACCTGATCGGAAAGAAGACCGCTGAAGGAAAAATTTTAAAAACTCAAAGTGAGGTAACTGATTATATCCTCAATGAAGCAAAACTGGCAATCGTTCCTTTCTATGCATTCGGATCATCACGCAGCAGCGCCTGGTACCGGCTCAGCGTAGGCACCTGCAAAAAAGAACAGATAGAAGAGATGATACAGAAGCTGAAAGAAGCTTTGAGCAAACTTTCCTGATAGCTATTCGTATATCACCCGCTTCAAATAGAACGCATCAGGGTCCACAACGGGTAAAACAGTACTTGTAATGGCCACTCCTTTCTTATCTGCCATGATCTTTTGTTTTCCGTTTTCAGTGGTAATATCCAGCGGAAGGGGTGAGTCGAAATTATCCAGTTGAATCCTGTATTTATTATTCCTCATAGGAGTTACATGCACTTCCAGCTTTTTTGTTGTGCGCAGATAAAAATCAAAAAGAGGCTTCAGGTTTTTACCGGATGCTCTGCTGAAAAGTTGTTCCACATCATCGGTGTTTACCAGGTTATCATAAGTGTATTGCGGAGCAGTGGACAGTTTTTTTAATGCCGGAAAGAAGATATTATCATCACTGATCACATACCGCAGCGTGTGCATAAAGAACGATCCTTTGGTATAAATATCTCCTATATAAGCTGTCTCTTCATCAATGTCTTTTCCCTGCACGAGCGGCTTTTCATTGGCAATGCCAAACCTTCCCTGTTTAAAATGATTGATATATGCCTGCTCTCCTTCCTTGTCCAGTATATACAATACATCACCATAGCTTCCGATGCCTTCATGTATCCAGAAATCGGCCCAGTCTTTCACCGTTACTTTGTTTCCCCACCATTCATGCCCGAACTCGTGATCCATCAATCCGTCATAATCTTCCCCGCCGACTTTGGTATACCTGAAATTATTTCCGTAAGCATTCATGGTCTGATGTTCCATTCCCAGATGAGGAGTCTCCACTATGCCGATCTTTTCTTTTGCCCAGGGATATTCACCAAAATATTTCTCTTTTACCTGAGCCATTTTTTCCAGCAGGTCCAAATGATGAGGCGCTTTGTTTGCATGATATTTCAAAACATAAAACTGCATGGGCACCTGATGGCCATCCACTGTAGTGTATGTTTTACTCACCACATCATAATCTCCCACATTAAAGACTATGCTGTAATTATTGATCGTATAATTTGTTTTCCAATGAAAAGTGGAAGAATTTTTCTTTGTGGTCACTTTCTGCAAGAGCCCCGGACCGGCAACAACAAGTCCTTTGGGAACAGTGATGAACATATCCACTCCTTCATTGGGTTCATCAGACGGATGGTCCTTGCAGGGAAAATATATTTTCCCCCCGGTGCCTTCTGCCGTAATCGCCACCCATGGATGCCCTGTCGAATCTGTGGTCCAGGTAAAGCCATCTTCCCACGGCGGACGAACAGCAATATGCGGTTTACCTGAATATTGGACCTTGACAGATGTTTTTCCAGCCGGTAAAACATCAGGAGAAGTTATAGTGATGAGATGATCCTTGTGCATGAAAGGAGATGATTTCCCATTTACCCAAAGTTTTTCTACCTGCAGATCATTCATCAGATCGAATAATAAAGTATTGGTGGCTTGTGCCAGGATCAGGTCGATCACCGTGTTACCGCTAATACTTTTTTGTTGTATATCTACACTCAGGGAAATAGTGTAATGCCTGATATCCATATTCGCTTGTTCAGGTTTTATCCTGCCGCCATATAATGGCATTTGTGCAGGGCTTTGTAAAAAGAAAAGCAGTAACAGGGAAAGAAATGATATCCGCATACCAAAGATTTATTTAAAAGTACGGGTTTCGGCACAGAATGAGATGCGGAAATCGGAACAAAGTATTTTAAAGGAAAAAGACAAGATCAGTTTTTATTGATCAGGAAATGGAAGGCTTTAAGTTCGATTTGCGATGCGGCTTTTAGAATTTTATTGAAATTGGCAGTAATGCGATTGCGGCTTACCAGTTCATGAGCAGTACAAAAATTATGGGGAAGTTCGGTGAGCCTCAGAATGGCGCTGAGTTGTGTCAATTCATTATTCATTGCCTGGCGGCTCATAGATCCCTGCCTTACCAATACAAGCAAATCCCGCTGAGGATGATGATACATAGTTCTTCGTTTTTAAAAGCCTGCCATCCCTTTATGACTAGGGCAACCACAATTGCCTCCTCCTTTGCCACTGCCGGAATAATAATTGCGATTACAGCCTGCTGCAAAGACAATACCCGCCAATAAAAGAAAAAGTGCTATTTTATTCCATCTTTTCATACGTTGAATGTTCTAAATTAAAACTATTTTACCAACAAAATATTATATAACCCTGCAGATAAAAGAAAAAAATTGTAATGGACCAGGCATTCCGGGAAAAAAAACGACGTAAACTCCGCATATTGGTAGCTCCGCTCGATTGGGGGCTGGGCCATGCTACCCGCTGCATTCCGATCATCCGGGAATTGCTCAAACAAGATTGCGAAGTCTTACTGGCTGGTGAAGGAGCCCAGGAAATTCTTTTAAAAAGGGAATTTCCCCGGCTTCTTTTTATTCCGTTGTGCGGATACCGGATCCGATATTCAAAAACATCTGCCGGGTTAGCATTTCAAATATTGCGTCAAATACCTAAAATTAATAAATCAATACGGCTGGAGCATGAATGGCTGAAGGAGGCGGTAAAAAAATACCAGCTTGACGGGATCATCAGCGATAACAGGTATGGCTTGTACCATGATTCCCTCTTCTGTGTTTTCATCACCCATCAACTGCGGGTTAAAACAAATTGGGGCGGCTGGAGTGAGAGGATCCTCCGGAAAATGAACTTTCATTACATAGAACAATTTTCTGAATGCTGGGTGCCTGATAATGAAACCGGGAACAATCTTGCCGGTGCACTGTCGCACACAGATAAAAAAATCCGCATTCCATTACATTACATCGGCTGGCTTTCCAGATTTGAAAAGAGTGAACAGGAAATGAAAAGAGGCCACTTGCTGTTTTTATTATCCGGGCCGGAACCTCAACGAACTGTTTTTGAAAACCTAATTATCGATCAGATCGTCCGTTACAATGGTTCTGCTACTGTAGTAAGAGGCCTGCCCAATGACGAATCAACCATCCCTTCAACCCATACAATAAAATTTTATAATCACCTTGCCGCTGATGAATTAGGAACTGAAATGGAAAAAGCAGAATACATTATTGCACGAAGCGGCTACAGTACCATTATGGACATTGTCAGGTTGCAGAAAAAAAGTATGCTCATTCCCACACCCGGCCAAACGGAGCAGGAATACCTGGCCAGGTCCCTTTCAGAGAAAAAAATTACACTAAGCTTAATGCAGAAAGATTTTTCCCTGCAGGTGGCAATCGCAAAGGCAAAAAGCTTCACCTACCGTTTTTTTGAAGAAGAAAGAAAACTAAGTGTTGTAATTTCAACATTCATCCGGGCTATAAACAAAAGCTGATGCTTCGTTTTTCTTCGAAGTATTATTACGATTTCTTTTCAGTGCTGAAATAGGTACTTTGTTCACGAAAAATCCATGATCATGAAAAACTCAAAGCTGCTGTTCGTGCCCGGGCTCATATATTTACTTTTTGCCTTCGGCAATTGCACACCCAACAAAGATTTCATTGCTCCTACGGATGAAGTTCTGACTCACAACAACTGGAAAATAGATTATTTCTTTGTTACAAAAGACCTGACTCCTGATTATGCCGGCTATCAATTTCTGTTCAGCAGCACCGGTTCTGTAGTACTCCAAAAACAAAATGAAATCATCCCCGGCTCGTGGAAGATCTCTGCCACTTCAGATAATACGGAAGTCCTTTCCATAAGCTTCAATACAACTGATGCCAATATCAGTAAATTCAACCAGCAGTGGGCAATTGCAGGCAAATCAGCATCCATAGTACAATTTGAAAAATCAGTTAACCAGGGTGGAACAAGCTTACTTCGCATCAAAAATCAATAATATCCTTAACACTCAGTTCCCAGGATAATCGAAAAACAAGAATTTCTTTTTCGCCATTCCGAAATCAGCCCAATTTCCGGTATCGGCTTTTATTGCAAAAATTCCGCAGGTAGGAATATTGTCCACATGCACTTCTGTTAAGTCATTGGCAAAATCGGTGACAGAAGGATTATGAGAAAATACAGCAATGCATCCGGCATTATTATTTGCCTTTTCTATCACGTCATAAAATATATCAACCGAACCTAAATACAATTCAGTTTTAAAAACTATTTTCTCATTTTCAATTTCCAGTTCTTTAGCGAAGAGCTTTGCGGTTTTAGCGGCACGCTTCGCCGGACTGGACATAAGCACATCTACTTTGATTCCACGGGCAATAAGCCTTCTTGCCATAACAGGAGCATCATTTTTTCCCCTTTCATTCAATGGCCTCTCGAAATCATTGATGGTTCCGTCACCCTGGCTGCTTTTCGCATGACGGATTAAAATCAGAATTTTCAATACCCTTCTCTTTTATTTAAAATTACGCATTCTATAATACAGACAACAAATTGAATTCAGCTTCGAAAACCTGTGGGAGCTTCCTGTATTTTCTTTTTTGTTCTTATCCGGAATTTGAGATTTGAATTTTGAACTATCAATATCCTCTTACATTCCTCCCCTCCATATAGTTCATAAATGCTTTATTTACTACCCGGTTTCCTCCCGGTGTAGGATAATTACCGGTGAAATACCAATCACCAAGATTATCGGGGCATGCCATGTGCAGCGTTTCTATACTTTGAAAGATCACCTGTACCGGAACACCAAGGTCCTGCGGGGTGATCAGCCTGGCGATCTTTGCAGAAATTTCTTCGTTGGTAAATTGCTTGTATAGTTGCTTCACCACATTTTCAGTGTGAAGTTTGTTATTGCGTTGTAATTCTTTACAGCGTTCTAAAAGATCAATGAGACAATCCGTCTTTTTCCGGTCCTTTAGTAATTCAATTGCTGCATTGAATGCAATAAAATCCCCCATTTTGCTCATGTCAATTCCATAACAATCGGGATAACGGATCTGGGGAGAAGAAGAAACTACCACGATACGTTTGGGCTTCAGCCGGTCCAGCATACGGATAATACTTTCTTTCAAAGTTGTTCCCCGGACAATTGAGTCATCAATGACCACCAAAGTATCCTCGTTGTCACGCACCGTCCCGTATGTAACATCATAAACGTGCTGTACCATCTCATTTCTCCCCGCATCTTCGGTGATGAAGGTCCGCATCTTCACATCTTTAATTGCAATCTTTTCGATACGAATGCGGCGATTGATCATCTCGCTCAGCTTTTCATCATCATACTCTTTCCCCCAACTCAGTATCCGTTCTATCTTGACTTTGCTCAGGTAGTCTTCCATACCTTTCAGCAGGCCATAAAATGCCACTTCTGCAGTATTGGGGATGAATGAAAAAATGGTATTCTTCAGATCATGATTGATTGCATTCAGCACCTGCTCGCTGAGATTATATCCCAAAGCATTCCGCTCCCGGTAAATTTCTTCATCACTGCCGCGGGAGAAATAAATCCGTTCAAAGCTGCAAGCTTTCCTTTCTTTCGGTTCCAGCACCTGAACAATCTCCGGGTTCCCTTTCTCATCAACAATCAACGCCTGTCCGGGCAGTAATTCCTTTACCTGGTCTTTGCCAAGATTAAATGCAGTTCGGATAGCAGGTCTTTCTGATGCGGCAACCACCACATCGTCATCGTAATAATAATAAGAAGGGCGGATCCCGTTTGCATCCCGGAACACAAAACCTATCCCATTGCCTGTCACGCCGCCGACATGAAAACCGCCATCAAACAAAGGAAGGGCTTTTTTCAGAACAGCAGCTATGTCCAGCCGGTCCGGTGAAGCTTCATCTTCTTTCACCAGGAAATGATAAATCACTTCCATCATTGCAGCAAGGTCGCTCTGCTTTTGAAACTCGCCGGGATCCATATTCACTAATGAAAAAAGTTCTTCTGTATTGACCAGGTTGAAATTACCGGCCAGTGCCAGGTTTCTTGCAGGTATAGTGTGGCGTTTTAAAAAAGGGTGGCAGAATTCGACATTATTTTTTCCCTGCGTGCCATACCGAAGATGGCCCAGCAAGAGCTCTCCTAAAAAAGAAACATGGCCTTTCATGAGCCCGGGATGTTTTTTAATATCCGGGTTAAATTTTTCCAGTTCGTTTACTTCCTCCCCGATTTGCCTGAAAATATCTGAGATGGATTGTGCGGCATTACTGCGGATTCTTTTCAAAAAAGGATACCCCGGTTCCACATCTGTTTTCACTACAGCAATTCCGGCACCATCCTGCCCACGATTATGTTGTTTCTCCATCAGCAGGTAGAGCTTATTTAAACCCCACATTACCGTACCGTATTTCTTCCGGTAGTGAGAAAATGGCTTTCTCAGCCGAATGAATGCTAATCCACATTCGTGTTTGATCGGATCGCTCATGAAGAATAAAGGAGCCGCAAAGTTATGAGATGGCGGGTAATTGAGATGATCAAAATGTGATATTAAAAAGCTTTACTCTCGTTTTCAGTAAGTTTTTTAAGATTGGGGCACTCGCTTTTAGCCTGCCCGTCAATCATAATATAATATGTGGGCACCCTGGCTACAATCCATTTCTGGAGCGCTTCATCTTTCTTTTGGCTCAATGCCCATTGGGATATTTTACTATAATCATCACGCAGGTTCATACGGTGAGGTTCCGAACGGGATTTCAGATAAACAATACGAACGCCTTTCTTCGTCTGATCGGCATCAAACACAGTGGGCTGTGAGTATTCGCCTACTTTCATTTTGCTGATTGCAGCCACCATATCCCTGTCAAGCTGATCTATAGTTACATAAGGAGCGCCATCCCTGTTCAAGATAAAAGGGCCGCTGAATTTGGCCTGTTCATCTTCACTGTATTTCCCTGCTGCTTCATTAAAACCGATAGTGCCTGCAATGATTTTTGAACGGATACTGTCTAATTTGGTTTTAGCTTCATTGATTTCTACATCCGTAACAGGAGGGATCATTAAAATATGGCGGACCACAGCATCATCGCCATTACGGTCCACCATCTGAATTAAATGGTATCCGAACTTTGATTTTACCGGTGTGGAAATTTCACCGTTTTTCAAACGGAATGCGGCTGACAGGAATGACGGATCCACTGACTTGTCGTTACGGTTTATTTGAAGTTGCCCGCCCTGATCCTTCGTTCCCGGATCCTGCGACACTCTCTTTGCCAGGTCCGCAAATGAGATCATCTTTGTTTCAACCTGTTTCTTGTAATTATTAAGTTCATCAATAATATATTTCTCCATATCCCTTGATGCCTTCGGGTAAAGGACAATCTGTCCTATCTCGAGCTCTGATTCAAAAAAAGGCAGGCTGTCTTTGGGGATTTTGTCAAAAAATTCTTTTACTTCATTCGGGGTGATTCTTACATTTTCAACAATCTTATTGCGCATGGCAGTAGCCAGCTTATTTTCTTTGACAGATTCTCTTGCATCATCTTTGATCTGGTAAATCGTTTTTCCTGCTACTTCTTCTAAAGTCTGCTGGCTGCCACCCATTTGATTAATGAAATAACGCACCCGCTGATCCAATTCTGCTTCTACTTCTTCATCGGTCACCGGCAATGAATCTTTTTGTGCCTGCAGCATCAGTATTTTTGAAATAATAGCCTGCTCTGTTAAAATGCAATCAGCATTATCAGGTACTGTTCCGCCCTGACGCACGATATCCGATATGGAATTTTTTATATCCGACTGAAGAATGATCTTATCCCCCACGATGGCTAATATCTTGTCTGCAACTACTTTTTTGGGCTGTGCCTGAACAAGAGAAGTACAACCAAAAAGCAGTGAACAGGCAATAATAAATTTCTTCTGGAATAACATGGCGTCAAAAATACTTTTCATCATAAAATATCAGCAGTCCCGGCCTCTATTTAACAAATATTTCGTGCAGCATCATAATGCCCGGGAGCCGAAAGCCGGGCCGGAATGAAAATCAGGTCAATCAAAGAGTTCTCTTTACTTCTTCTTCTTCATAGGCTTCAACCTCATCACCCACTTTTATATCAGAATAGTTTTTAATAGTAAGGCCGCATTCCATTCCCGCCTGTACCTCTTTTGCATCATCTTTGAACCGCTTGAGTGAGCCAAGTTCTGCGCTGGCGCCTTCACCTACCGGGTAAATCACAATACCATTTCTTATCAGCCTGACCCTGGAATCTCTTTTAATTTTACCATCACGAACATAACATCCGGCAACAACGGCTTTATCAAATTTGAATACTTCCCTTATTTCAACATTCGCAACAATTTTTTCACTGATGGTAGGTTCCAGCATTCCTTCCATAGCGCTTTTCACTTCTTCAATAGCGTTGTAGATGATAGAATAAGTCCTGATCTGTATACCTGCGTTCTCTGCAAGTCTGGATGCCTGTAACGAAGGCCGAACATTAAATCCAATAATGACCGCATCAGATGCTTCCGCCAGCACAACATCACTTTCATTGATCTGACCCACTCCCTTATGGATCACATTAACCAGGATTTCCTGTGTTGATAATTTTTGCAATGAATCGCTCAGCGCTTCTACTGATCCATCCACATCACCTTTAATGATAATATTAAGTTCTTTAAAATTACCCAATGCCAAACGGCGGCCTATTTCATCCAGCGTTATGTGTTTTCTTGCACGTATTCCCTGCTCACGGAGAATTTGCGCCCGGCGGTTTGCAATCTCTTTTGCTTCCGATTCATCCAGGTATACTTTGAACTTCTCGCCGGCTTGCGGGGCCCCATTCAAACCCAATATCAATGCCGGGCAAGAAGGCCCTGCTTCATCCTGCTTCTTATTCCTTTCATTGAACATCGCTTTTACACGGCCATAGTATTGGCCGCTGACCACAAGATCTCCTGTTCTTAAAGTTCCGTTTTCCACCAGCAAAGTGGCAACATAGCCTCTGCCTTTGTCCAAAGAAGCTTCGATGATCGTCCCTGTTGCAACTTTATCGGGGTTAGCTTTTAAGTTGAGCAGTTCAGCTTCCAGCAAAACTTTCTCTAATAATAGATCAATGTTTAATCCCTTTTTGGCAGAAATTTCCTGGCTTTGATATTTACCTCCCCATTCTTCTACCAATAAATTCATTTGTGATAGCTGTTCATATATTTTCTGAGGATTAGCACCGTCTTTATCAATTTTATTGACAGCAAAGATCATAGGTACGCCGGCCGCCTGTGCATGGCTGATTGCTTCACGGGTTTGCGGCATCACTGCATCATCGGCAGCAATAACGATTACTGCAATATCCGTAACCTTGGCGCCCCGGGCCCGCATGGCAGTAAATGCTTCATGGCCGGGTGTATCCAGAAAAGTGATCTCTTTTCCGTTACTTAAAGTAACACGGTATGCACCGATATGCTGAGTAATGCCCCCTGCTTCTCCTGCCACTACATTTGCATTACGTATATAATCAAGTAATGAAGTCTTACCATGATCCACATGCCCCATAATGGTTACAATGGGAGAACGGGGTTTCAGCATTTCTTCACTGTCTTCATCTTCCTGTTCTTCCATCTCCAGGTGTTTTTCCATATCAATGAACTCAACATCATAACCAAATTCACTTGCTACCAATTCGATCACTTCTGCATCCAGCCGCTGGTTAATTGATACCATAATGCCCAGGCTCATACACTTGCTGATCACTTCTGCAAAACTTACATCCATAAGGTTTGCTAATTCACTCACACTGATAAATTCTGTGACCTTTAGTTTATGATCGGTTTCCGCTTCTCCCATCGCTTCGGTCATTTCATGCCTTTTCTCACGTCTTAATTTTGCTTTAAGGCTCTTGCCACGGCCGCCACCACCCGCAAGCTTTGCCTGTGTTTGCCGTATCTTTTCCTGAATTTCTTTTTCGTCAATTTGCTTTTCTTCCCTTTGCCTGTTGTCTCTGCGCCCGCCGCCACGCCTGTCTCTCCTGTCATCTCTGTGGAATCCGCCGCCTTGCCTTTTTTCCCTGTCTTTAAATAATTCTTCCTTTTTAACTTCTTTCTTCTCAATCGGAATTCTTTTCCTCTTTCTCTTTTCTTCTTTCTTAGGGCGGGTGTCACTATCTACCGGCAATTCGATCTTACCAATAACTTTCGGGCCGGTCAGTTTTTCCACTTCAATATTTTCTATCACAGGGGGCAGTTCTTCTTGTGCTGGCTCCTCTTTGGGTTCTTCTGTTTTTTCTTTGATTACGGGCTCTTCTTCTTTTGCTGTTTTCTTCTTTGCCGTTTTCTTTGCCGGCTCTTTGGCTTCCGGTTCTTCTTTTTTCTTTTTGCCGGTTTTCCTGGGCCGTGTAGATGAATCAATAGCAGACAAATCTATTTTATCAACAACTTTGGGTTTTTCAAGCTCAGGCGCCTCAACTTTAATAAGCTCTTCTTTGGGTGGTTCTTCCTTTTTGGTTTTTATTTTTGCAGGTTTTTCTTCCAGTGGCGGTTCTTCTTTCTTTACTGTTTTCTTTTCATCCTTTTTAAAAATAATTTCCTCATCTTCTTTCTTCTTTTTAGGTTCAGCCTGGGCTCCTTTTGGCAGATCTACCTGGTCGCTTTTCATTTTAGCCACCTTATCACTCTGAAACTCCATCTGCAAAGCCCGGTACATTTCTTCAGTAAGCTTGGAAGTGGGTTTCAGGTCATCTTTCAAAAACCCTTTATCGATCAAAAAATCAATAAGGGTATCCTGGCCAATGTTGAACTCTTTGGCTGCACCTAATAATCTCGGAAGTTTTAATTCTGCCATTCAAAAATTTTAGTCAAATGAATCAAAATGGTCATTTCAATCATCATAGTCATAATGGAAATTTATATGATCCACCTGACTTACATTGTATAGTGACCGCTATTCTTTTTCAAATTCTTCCTGCAAAACTTTTCTCACATCATCAATGGTTTCTTTTTCAAGGTCCGTTCTGCGTTCCAGTTCTTCAGGAGTAAGATCCAGTACACTTCTTGCCGTATCACAACCGATACGCTTGAGTTCGTCAATCACCCAGGTTTCAATTTCATCACTGAACTCATCCAGGTCAATATCAAATTCCTCAACTTCACCTTCGTTATCACGGTACACATCCAGTTCGTACCCTGTCAGTTCACTGGCTAATTTGATGTTAACACCCCGGCGGCCTATTGCCAGTGATACCTGGTCAGGTTTCAGATAAACATTCGCATGCTTATTTTCCTGATCCAGTTCCATGCTGGTAATCTTGGCGGGAGTAAGCGAGCGCTGGATCAGCAATTGGGTATTATTGGTCCAGTTGATCACATCAATATTTTCATTTTTCAGTTCCCGAACGATGCCATGGATGCGGCTTCCTTTCATTCCCACGCAGGCACCAACCGGATCAATGCGGTCGTCATAAGACTCCACCGCCACTTTGGCTCTCTCACCCGGATCTCTGACAATTTTTTTGATAACTATCAGCCCATCAAATATTTCCGGCACTTCGATCTCCAGTAACTTGGCAAGGAACTCGGGGGAAGTACGGGAAAGGATAATTACAGGTGTATTATTTTTCATATCCACCTTTTTTACCACCGCCCGTATATTTTCTCCTTTTTTGAAATAATCCTGCGGAATCTGTTCACTCTTCGGAAGTATCAATTCATTTCCTTCTTCATCTAACAACAGGATCTCTTTTTTCCAAACCTGGTACACTTCAGCACTTATAATTTCACCGATCCTGTCGCCATATTTTTTGGCTAATACATTTTTCTTCAGGTCATTGATACGGCTGGCGAGAGTTTGCTTTGCAGCCAGGATAGCCCTGCGCCCAAAATCGTACAGATCTATTTCTTCAAACAGGTCTTCACCAACTTCAAAATCAGGTTCGATCTTCACAGCATCGCTATACTGTACCTGTGCCAATGGATCCTCTACCTGTCCGTCATCTACGATCGTGCGATGCCGGATTATTTCCAGGTCTCCTTTTTCCGCATTCACAATGACATCAAAGTTCTCATCACTTCCAAACTTTTTACGAAGTAATGTTTTAAAAACGTCTTCCACTACTTTCATCATTGTGGGACGGTCAATATTTTCTGCATCTTTGAATTCCTGGAATGCTTCGATCAAATTGATACTTGCCATAGTTCGAAATTTTGAAAAGGGACACTATAATCAAAGATCCCGATTAAAACTTTATTTGAATTTTTGTTGATTTAATATTTTCAAAAGGTATGTTGTGTTGCACAAATTCTTTTTTTTTGTTTTTTCCTTTTTCTTCTTCCACAACAACCGAGTGTTCATTTACCGAAACCAGCTTTCCTGCCGTTTTTATTCCATCTTTTCTCAATACTTCAACGTTTTTCCCTATATTTTTAAAATACTGCCTCAGTATTTTCATCGGTTCATCCAGGCCCGGGGATGATACTTCCAGCGAAAAATCATTTCCCGGAAAAACAGCACTTTCAATGATCTTTTTATACAAACTACGATTTAGCTGAACCAGTTCATCAATATTGATCCCCTGGTCTGCATCAATAAATATCCGGACATTATTAGAAGGACTGACCTTAATATCTACAAGAAAAAATCCCTGTTTTTCACTGATCAGTGCTTCAACCTTTTGTTCCAGGGCTTTTATTTGAGCTGTCTCGTTCATAGATCTTAAAAGAAGAAGGGAACGGACCTCGTTCCCTTCTATCATCTATTGCCGGTACAAAGGTAGGGAAATACAACTATTGGTTCCAAAACTTATACCGATTGGCTTTTACCTTATAATTAACTGCCGTTCGCCGTTTTCTGTGCCACGATTAAAAAGACTGCTGTAATTTCGTAAAATGATCCTCCGGCTTGTATTATATGCTTTCCTTTTCTATCTCTTATACAAGATAGTATTTGAGCTGATCATACCTGTTCATAAAACCTCGCAGCAAATGAAAAAAGGGTTTCAGGATATGAACCAGCGCATGTCGGAACAAATGAACAAAACAGAGCAGAACTATGCTAAAACACCCAGGGAATCTGCTGCCCCTAAAGCCGATGCAGACGATTATCTTGAATTTGAAGAGATCAAATAGCTTGCTTCTCCTTTATTTTTTTATTTTTGCGACTCTTTAAGCTATGTTGCACAGGACCCTTAGTCGAGACAAAGCGCAGCTTGTCCCGATGCCGGCCGCAGCGCCGGCACTCAGACGAATGGAACATTTTGTTTCTCTGGGAAGAAGTGGCTCTATAGTTCTTGGAAGTAAATTATTT
>WBZR01003371.1_pt1 | contig 14565 bp, 20 predicted proteins | sample 5204231 | NCBI WGS metagenome assembly WBZR01 (sample SAMN12412403, study PRJNA552823) | activated sludge metagenome | isolation source: activated sludge from anammox sidestream of wastewater treatment plant... | place: USA: Virginia | collected 2017-08 | reverse complement strand
TTCCGCCTATACGAGAAGGTATCCTATCCCGGTCTCTCTGCTATCGCTCTTCGCGGTCCATCGGCAACATGAGAAACACCCTGGAAAATATCGCGAGAATGCAGCCGGGGAAGATTGTGAACCGTTACAACCTTCCTCTCTTCGCATCGTCCCCCAACATGATCTTGTACTCCGCTAAAGAGAACACTGCAATCAAGTCCGACCAGATACTGTATTTTGCATCAAGCATCTTCTGGCGCTCCGCCGCAACAGACTGGCCTGGCTATGGCCGACTGGAAATGGGACGTTACGAGGAACGGTTCAGACAGTACTTGCTCAATCAGGAAGCGTTCCCGCAAGACGTCACACTGTTCTTGTACATTTCATCCCCCAAAAGGGCGGAAAGAAATTTCCTTTTCCCAGTCCTAAACCTTGTAGAACGACGGAAGGTCGTCAGCTTTTTCATCCCTGGCATGTTGTTCAACATGTTTCTTGGCCACATGGAACAGCACGATACTCAGGGTAGTTTCAGCTCACCACAGCGAGTGATCGTACTTTCGGATCAGGTGTACAAGACCGCGATTCTCACATGTGAGTCGAGAGCGAAGTCTGCTGATCCCAAAGGGTATCTGAGAGACTATCTGCCTGATCGGCTTCCGGGTTCGAAGTAGTGACCGATTGGGGCGCATTTTCTGTAACAGAACAACTTCCCACTTTTTTGTTACGGTGTAATCCTTTACAGTAATGCTGTGAACAGTGAAGAAGAACAGGCCGAAACAGCGCAGGCAGTAACGGTAGCAGCACCATTGGCGAAGCGGCCCGGCGGCAATCGTTGGGTGAAGGGACAGAGCGGCAACCCAAAAGGCCGGCCGCGGCGCACTGATACTATCGCCGAGTTGTTGCGCCTGCAAATCGACAAGCCGCGGTTCGTTCACGAGTTATTGCGACTGTGCTACGGCGGCGGAAAGATCGCACCCGAGACTCAGATTTCCGCGATGCGATTGGTTCTCAGCTACACGGACGGCAAACCGGGTGAACAGGCGGGGCCATTTGTTGCCGGCGATCACGTCATCCAACTGGTCTATGCGCCGATTACCGCGGTGCCAGAACCGCAGCGAGAACCGCTCGAAGGGAAGGCCGCGGCATGATCGAGTTGACCTTGCCACATCCGCACGCAGCACAAGCGCAAGTGATCCGCGAAGCGCGGCGGTTCAACGTGTGCGCATGTGGCCGGCGCTGGGGAAAAACACAACTCGGAATTGATCGCCTCGTAACGCGGGCATTGTCGGGTGCGCCCGCAGCATGGTTCAGCACGTCGTACAAGAATCTCGCCGACACGTGGCGCACGGTGAAGGAAACCTTGCGCCCCGTCATCACTGCGGTGAACGAGCAGGAACACCGACTCGAACTCGTCAACCGGCGCGGCATAGTCGAGATGTGGAGTATGGACGCGGCCGACTCCGTTCGCGGGCGCCGCTACGGTTTGGTAGTGATCGATGAGGCTGCGCATGCGCCAGACCTGGAGCACGCTTGGCAAGCAGTCATCCGGCCAATGCTCTCCGACCTTCGCGGGGAGGCGTGGTTTCTCTCGACACCGCGGGGCGCGTCGAACTATTTCGCTCGTCTCTACGACCGCGGACAGGACACGCAGTACCCGCATTGGGCAAGCTGGCGCATGCCGACATCCACGAACCCGTATATCGCGGCCGAAGAGATCGCCGAGGCGAAGCAGGACCTTTCGGAGTTGACCTTTGCGCAGGAGTACGAAGCCGCATTCGTTACATGGGCAGGCGCAGTGTTTCGGCGGATCACCGACGCAATCACCAGCGATATTCCGTCCGCCCCGGAGCCCGAGCACGCTTATGTGATCGGCGCCGATTGGGGACGCTCGAACGATTTCAGCGTGTTTGCGGTCATAGACGCTACCGCCGGCAAACTGGTGGAACTCGACCGCAGCCGTGGCCTTGACTACTCGATGCAGCGGGCACGACTGGGCGCCTTGCGAGAGCGTTGGAACAAGGCGGGTGTATTCGCAGAGCAGAACAGCATGGGGCAGCCGATCATTGAACAACTGAGGCTCGACGGGATTCCGGTGCAGCCGTTTACCACCACGAACACCAGCAAGGCGGCAATCATCGAGGGTCTGGCGCTGGCTTTCGAGCGCGGCGAGATTCAGATTCCCGATGATCCGGTGTTGATCGGCGAGTTGCAGGCTTTCGAAGCAAAGAGCCTACCTTCCGGAATGACGCGCTACGAGGCGCCGGCCGGGATGCACGATGATTGCGTGATTGCCCTGCCGATTGCGTGGGAGGGAGCGAGAAAGGCGCAGCGCAGAACACTGACCGTGTTTCCGTTCTGCGAAACCAGACGACGAAATCCGTGGACCAACATGTCCGGGGACTATGAATCGGTTCCCTGGCCGTTAAGGCAGATGTGAGAAAGGAGAAACGACATGGCATCGATTCTAACGGCGGATGATGCGAAAACAACTGCTGCGCATGTTGCGGAACACTGGCGGGCGGTTCTCAGCGCAATCGAGCGGGATCACGAGCGGACCGCGGAAATGCTGCACACCGCGCGCGCCGATCGGGAAATGCGCGCACTGCCCGCGGCGATGGGTGACGAGGACGCACGCGTAGCGCTTACGAAAGCAGAGGAGCGCGTGATGGAGCTCGCGCGGGAAGCCGCGGTTCTCGAATCGGCGCTCGCTCAGGCGCGTGTCCAGGTGCAACAGGCAGAGGATCGGCAACGTGCAGAAGAGGAAGCCGAGCGCAATGCACGCGCATGGGAGCACGCGCGCACGATGCTGGCGGCATCCCAAGCGGCAGATGAGGCAGCAGGGGCCCTTGCAGCCGCTCTCCAGCGGCGGAAGGAAGCAGTCGAAGAGCTATTGGCTGGGCTACCGCGAGAGCGAGCAGGCAAGATGGGGCCGGCGCTGATGGGGCGGCCGGCGGTGGATCGCGCGCTGGAGGCGGCAGGGTTGCGCGAGTTTGGGACTATCCCGCCATCGTGGCCGGTTCAGCCCGGCAGGCTTGCGGAGAGTGACCGACACTGGCTGGTACACATGCCGCCGATGCCGTGGGAAGAGAAAAAGGTGGTGCGAGATGGCGAGTGAACTTATCGACGTCGTACTCGAAGAGGTGAGTCTGGTTGATGAGCCCGCGAATCCTGGCGCGAAGATTGTGCTGATGAAGCGCGGCGATGTCATCCAACGACGCCTCGAAAAGCTCGAGCGGGACATGAAGGAATTCAGCGCCATACTCGGCCGCATAGAACAGGCGCAAGCGGAGCGGTCGGAAACGGCGAGAAAAGCGGCGGCGACGTTGGTCACGAAACAGGAGAGAAAGCTCATGACTTGTCCGATTGAAAAGTGTCTGTCGGCGATTCGGGATGGCGATGTCCGAAATCTGCACCGCGAGGATTTCGAGTATGCGCTTGAAGAACTGACGAAGCGGGAGCGTCGGCCGGGGGAGTTGAAAGGCCGGGCCCTTGAGCGTGTCCTTGCAACGGAAGAGGGGAAGGCGTTGTACAAAGCAGCCCGTGCCGCGCCGGTGCGGAGGGTGGTTCCTATGCCAGAACCGGAGTCCGCGCGCGGAGACGTGCGCAAGTGCCTTGCCGCGGTTCAAGCTGGAAGTGTCCACCGGCTCACAAAGCGCGATTTCGAGGCTGCGATCGGCGAACTCGTCAAAGCCGAACGCAAAGCGGGTGAGATCCGAGGGCGCGCACTCGAGCGAGTTCTGAAAACCGGCGAGGGGAAGGCTCTCTACTACGGATACACGTATGCCCCGAGCGATCTGCCGCCCGCGGCGTAAACACGAGATGTGGTCTGCTCTTCCGCTTTCAACGGCGCGGCGGGGTAGGTAGTTCGGCTCCGTCGCGCCGCAGAGGTTTGCGGGTATGTTGGGGATTTATCTACAGCGAGTCGGTGATATCGTTCCTACAGGAGGAAGGAATCATGCGATATCTACTGTTCGTTTGCGCGTTGAGTCTCTTGGCACAAAATCCTCGTCCTGCTCAGTCGAGTATTCTTGATGAGGTATTTCCTCACATTGCAGACGGAGGCGGATGGAAGAGCACCATTACGTTGGTGAATATGGACACCGTCGATGCAGCTTTCACGCTTGACTTTTACGCTCCAGACGGTCGTCCCTTAACGGTTTCACTCCGGGGCCAACAGCGTTCCTCTGAGTATCGGGGAACCATCCCGCTTAATGGCTCCGTGACATTCGAGACAACCGGCGAAGCACCCAACGTGATCACGGGATGGGCGCGGGCGGCGTCCGATCAGCGCATTGGAGGCAATCTCATATTCGGCCGTTCATTGGGTGCCGACTTGCCAACGCTGGAGGCATCTGTACCACTCACCGCTTGGGATGAAGGTGAATTTGCGCTGCCTTTCGACAACACGAACGGGTTCGTTACCTCGATGGCGTGCTATCCGCGCGTCGGAAGTTTCTACTCGCCGGAAACGGTCACTGTCACGCTTTACGATGAAAGTGGAGCGCGGCTGTATTTGGATCAGTTCGCAGTAAATGCGGGACAGCAGCAGGCATTCGAGGTTCCGACCCGGTGGCCAGCCGTGGCGAATCGAAGGGGGGTTGTGTATTTCCGTGCCGGCTTCTATTTCTCGGCTATCGGGCTGCGTTTCCACCCCAGCGGTAGTTTTACGACGGTCAACACGCTGGCGAAATGAGAATTGCGCCCCCTGAAGACAGCGCCATGAACGCGACACCCGGCTCGGGGTTGATAGGTCTGTTCGGCCTGACGGACTGGTGGTCCTCCTTCTTCACTCCGGCGGAGCGCGACCGCATAGAAGTCGAGTACACACGTGGCAGGCTCACGACGGGCTCTACCAATCTTCATCCACTTACAAGCGGCAAAGTCTTGCACACCTCAATCACGAGCACGCGTTTGCTTCATGAGATTGGCTGCGCGGCCTACGGGACGGTGAGGGAGAAGGCCCTTGGCGTGTTTGATAAGGCCGAGAAGGATGGGCAATCCAAGCTTCGCTTGAATCCAACATACGTCCTGGATCTCCATTTTCTCTACCACAGCATGATCCAACTGAACTACCGTGACCGCGAAAAATTTCCTGACGCACTGCAACTGGCCGTTGACGCATACCGAAAACAGATTTCTATTGCGCCGCGCGCCGCGGAGGTGTTCAAGCGCGAATGGAGGCTAGTACCGCTGCCTCTGGGCTTTTGGCAATTGGCCGTCATACTGGAAAAGCGACGGAACTACGCAGAGGCAGTCGAACTCGCTATGCAGGCGTTGCAGCAAGGATGGGATGGAGATTGGGAAAAGCGAATCGCTAGGTGCAAGCGACGAATGGCCGTTTGAGAAGCCTGAACCTGAGGCTCTCACGGTTGAGAGTCAGCGCTCCTCAGATTTCTGGACAGGCTTGCCGGTGAATGCCTCAGCAGCGGCCAACACCTCACGGTAATTACCTTTGCTCAATCGAAACACGACATATTGGCCGACACCCTTTTCGTCAGTGTATTGGACCGTAAGGAAATGACTCTTTGACTTCGTGAAAAGCAGTGGCCACGCGAGCAACAGGCCGGCCGCATACCGCGGTTTCGCCGCGCGCTCGTAAACGACGTTCTTAATGGCAGCGGCCGGCACCTTGAGGAGAGAGTTGTTCTTGTGAGCGAACTGAATGCTATTGCCAGTCTTGTCGAAAATTAGATTGCCGTCGATTTTCTCGGCCTTGTCCTTGCCTTCGGTTCGTTGAAAGTATTCCACGTCTTTGAATTGTTGGGCGCCGAGGGTAACGGCGGTGATGGCGATGAGGAGAAAGATCTTCATATTGGTAGGAAGTCTATTGCTGGCAACTGCTCAGGTCAAGGGTACAGATGGGATGTCACAGATGGGAAGCGTGGCACATTGACTGAAAGCATCGAGGCTGCGAGATGCCGCAAATGCCAGAATCAAGTTGTTCGGCCGGTAGCTTGATCCAGCGAAAGCGGGTTTCCCTGAATCCGCCGGCGGCCGAAGTCCGAATCAGGCTTCTCCGCTAAGGTACCACCCGGCGGTCCACAGGGAATTCGTTTGCAACAAAAGGGATGCCGATTCGGCAGGGAGGTACGCCCCACGGGGACTAGCCGGGCCGATTACAGCCACGCGGCGTTTTTGTGTGCCTGTTGTGTGCCAACTCCGCCAAACTCAACAGCACAACTCAGCGAAACTCGGCGTCAATCCGTTAAGCTGAAAGGAGTTGGACGGGACTTGGCAAACTTCACCGAAAACACGTAACTCGATGAAAACATTGCCGGATTACGGTTTTAGGTTCCAGCGCCCGCAAGGGCGTGGGAGTTCGACCCTCCCCGTTCGCACCACTAAAAAAATCAGAAATTTTACAGCGAATCACTCGTAGCTTTTCTCGCAAGATTGTGGGATGGATGCGAAAAACTTGCACCTTGCCTGGATGCACATTTCTTTACGTTGTATTATACGTATAGAAGTGCCGGGGCCAGCTTGTGGGGATGGCACTGCTCATTTGGGAGGATAGGAGGAAAGGAGCGGAAAGCAATGAGCGGGTACGGACTCTTGTTCGCGGATGAGGTCTATAGCGCCACTGACCTGGCTCGCAAGACGAAAGAAGTGTTGAGTCAAGCGCGCAAAGCTCCCGTAACGATTTCTCGAAACGACGAGCAGTTCGCCATCTTGCCCCGCAAGGAAGCAGCACGCTTGTTTCAAACTGTAGCTGGTCTTACCGAAGTTGTAGACCTGATCGCGTCCGTTATCGCAATCATCAATGGGACCAAACAAACGGGCGCGAGGGCTTGGATGAATTTTCTGGAAGTGGGAGACCTAAGGGCTCTTGCTGAAGAGGTACTGACGTGCGTCAGGGAAGAGCATTGGGAAAAGGTAGAGGATGTCATCCATGAATGGAAAGAAAGCGCTCTTGTCATGAAAAGTGGCATCCTGCGCGACGCAATGGCGCAACCAAGTGACCCAGCCCCACTGACCGTTCCCGAGGATCAACTGGCTGAACCATGCGGAAACATAGAGTGATTGCATGCCGGATCCTGAACCCTCTGGCGATGGAAGCAGCGAATCATCCGATCGGGCATTGGAGATCCGGCCCCCGGGAGAATTCGAGTAAACTCGGATACTCGAACAGCGGTAGTCTACTATGCTGGGCCACATCCACCTGCTATACCGCTACCCCTGTTCGCACCACTCCCCTTGAACTTATATGACCTTCACGCTAGGATTTCAGTCAATGCTATCCAAATTTTTTAGCCGCCGTGACTTCTTCCAGAGTGGCTCTCTTGGCTCTCTCCTCGCCTCTCTCGGAATCTTTCGTGGCCGCCTCTCCGCGGGCGCCCTCAAGATCGGTCCTAATCTCTTCGAATCCATCGGTGTGCGCCCCCTGGTCAACTGCAAGGGAACGTACACCATCATCTCCGGCTCGCAATCCCTGCCGGAAGTCAAGGCGGCCATGGAAGCAGCCTCGCATCACTATGTCCATCTCGACGAACTGATGGAGGCTGTCGGCAAGCGCCTCGCCGAGTTGACCCAGGCCGAATGGGGCATGGTCTCGAACGGCTGCGCCGCGGCCCTGGCGCATGCCACCGCCGCCTGCATGGCGGGAGCCGACCCCGAAAAGATGCAGCGCCTGTCGCAAGGCGCCACTCTCAAAAATGAAGTCATCGCCCCCGCCTACTCCCGCAACGTCTATGACCACGCGGTTCGCGGCGCTGGCGCGCGCTTCGTCGATGTCCACACCCTCGATGAATACAAGCGCGCCTTCAATGACCGCACCGCCATGGTCATGGTCCTCGCCGGTCCCGGCGATCGCGGCGAATTGGGACTCCAGGTGCTCGCTCCCATCGCCAGGGAGCATGGCGTCCCCGTTCTCGTCGACGCCGCCGCGGAACGGCTGAAGGTTCCCAACATCCACCTCGCAGCAGGCGCCGACCTCGTCGCCTACTCCGGCGGCAAGTGTCTCCGCGGGCCGCAAGCCGCGGGCCTCCTGCTTGGCCGCAAGGACCTCATTAAGGCCGCCTGGCTCAACTCCGCCCCCCACCACGCCTTCGGCCGTCCCATGAAAGCCTGCAAGGAGGAGATCATGGGCATGCTCGCCGCTGTCGAAATGTGGATGAAGCGCGACCACGACGCCGAATGGAAGCAGTGGGAAAGCTGGCTCGACACCATCTCGAAGAGCGTCACCCGCGTCGCCGGCGTCACTACGAAAGTCATTCAGCCGGACAGCCTTTCCAACAACGCTCCACAACTGCGCATCATCTGGGACGGCGAAGCCCTCGGCATCTCCGGCGAGGATGCCGAAAAAGCCCTGCTCAACGGCGAGCCCCGCATCATCCTCGGCGGCGCATCCGGCGGCCGCCGGAACGGCGTGAAAAACAGTTCGCTCACCATCATGCCTTACATGATGATGCCCGGCGATGCGGACGTCGCCGCCCGGCGCATTCATGAAGTCCTGGCCCACCCCGCCGGAACGCCTGTCCACAAACCCTCCCCGCCCGCTGTCAACCTCAGCGGACAGTGGGATGTCGAGATGGAGTACGTCGTCGGCAAAGCCCATCACCGCCTCGCCTTCGAACAGCATGAAGGCGAACTCGCGGGAACACACTTCGGCGAATTCCTCCACAGCGACCTGCGCGGCACTGTGGATGGCTCCGAAGTCTGGTTCCGCAGTTCCCATAAGTTCGAAGGAACGCGCATCGGCTACGAGTTCCTCGGCCAGGCAGCGGGAGACACCATCACCGGCGAAGCCAATCTCGGCGAATACGGAACCGCCCGCTTCACTGCCCGCCGCCATCAGTACGGCCGTCCGGGCGGCGTCGTCCGCCCCGTGAAAACCGTGTAGCCCTTCGCGGCCTTCCGTAACGAGTACGGCCCTGTATCATCTACCTGATGAGAGCTGTTTCAGCTCCCTTTTACCGAAGGGAGGTAAACGATGACAAGCAGAGAAATTTCTGCCGTGAAAACATCTGCCGTGATCAACCTGCTCGCCGGCATCTGGCTGTTCCTTTCACCGTGGGTCTATAAGGCTTACATGCCCCACAGTGCCTGGAACAGTTGGATCGTCGGCGCATTGATCGTGATCTTTGCAGCGATTCGAGTCTCGAACCCGCTTACCGCGCCGGGGTTGAGCCTGATCAATTTCTTTCTCGGCATCTGGACATTCGCGTCTCCATGGATCTACAGCTACACGAGCTCTACAGGACGCTTCGTGAACAGCCTGATCATTGGCGTGATCGTCCTCGTGTTGGGCGCGATCGGGTGGACCATTGGCCACAGGACACCTCATCCGCCCCAGGCTACGACGTAGGTCTCAATCAGCGGTTCCAAATGGGGTCCCAATAGAACGCCAGGCCGCCGTAGTCCTCGCCGAGCGACGTAGTGTCGTTCAAGCCCCACCGGTAGGCTCTGTAATCGATGGACCGCATCTTTGACGCCTCCGGTGGGCCGTACTTCTCGAGGAATGCCTTCACGCCGCCGTGGGCTTCGAAATCCGCGCTGTACCATTTGAAGATCATGCTGATCCCGGCCTTCCCCGAGCCGGCATCAAAAGTGTTCAGCCGCGGATTCTCGAGCCACTGCCGCGCATTGTCGTCAAGCTGCTCATCGAGCCGCGCGGCCGTGTAGGCTTCCCGTCTGAGCGGCGGGCAACTGCGCGCCGCGCACACCAGGGCCGCATGAATTCGCGGGTCGCCCATCGCGCGAAGTCTCCCCTCGATCGCATCGAGCGAGATCTTCTCCCCGTTCAGCGTATGCCGCGCGGCGCGGAATGGCTGCTTCGTCTTCCAGATGCTCTTCACCGGATAGTTCTTCAAAACCCACCGGATGGTCAGCGCATTGTAGGCGTTGATCAGCGCCGCCTTCTCTTCGTTCGCGGACATCCCGCGCGGCCACCGTTCTGCCAGCGCCCCAAGGTAGGCATCGAGCGACGCCACATCGCGCGCCTTCCAGGTCTGGTAATCCACCCGGTGCTCCGGGTTCACGTAGCGCTTCAACAAAGCGTCCCACGCCGCATGATCCAGCGTCCCGGCTGCCATCAGAAAGAGGGCCAGCATCGTGGAACTCAGCGCTGGAAGACCAGGAAATACTGGTTCGGCAGGAAGTCGAAGCTCTCCGTCTTGCGGAAACCGGCAGCTTTGAATTCGCCCATCACTTGCTCTTCGCTGAGCTTCATCGATTCCGGCGGACCCACCGGGAGCGGGCGTTTGTAGAAGTCGATATTGACAATCCGTCCGCCCGGCTTCAGCGCCGCCGCCAGCTTCTGGTAATAGGCGGGACGATTCTCGATGTGGTGCAACACGTCGCAGATGAAGATGGTGTCCACCGCCCCCATCGGCAGCTTCGGATCATCCGGCGTGGCGTGCACCGGCTTGATGTTGGGGATCTTCTGCTTCTCGATCATGCCCAGCAGCCCGGCATCGATGTCCACTGCGTACACCGTCTTGGCATGATGCGCAAACCGCCGCGTGAAATAGCCGGACCCGGATCCGATATCCGCCATCACTTCATCCGGCCGGATCTTCAGAGCCGTGATCACTTCGTGCGGCTTCTGCCAGGCATCCCGCGCCGGGTCCTCGAGGATCTTCGCATACTCCTTGGCATCGCGCGGCGGGTGATGTTGATGGGGCGTTTGCGGGGCGAACAAGGCAATCAAAACAAACAGAGGCGTCATGCGTTACTCCACTACTTCGACGTGATCAATCACCCCAACGATAGCCATGTCGATGGGCGATTGTGGCCTGCCGACGCTCGTCATCGCGCTGAACCCTTCGGTCACCAGCAGCACCCTGTCCCCGATGCCGGCGTCCACCGCATCCAACGCCACCACCGCATCGCCGCGGTTCGACCCGTCCAGATGCAGCGGCTGCACCAGCAGGATCTTCTGCTCGTCATGGCTCGCATGCTTCTGTGTCGAAACCACCTCGCCGATGACCCGCGCAATCAGCATGGCGTTTCTTTGCTCCGGTTGACGTGCATCTCGTCGATGATGCCCACAATGCAGGTGTCGGTGGGGACCTCCGCCGGCAGGAACGGGAAACTCGATTCCTTCCCGCGGCAGCAGTAAACCAGTTCACCCGCGCCCGCGCCCACCGAATCGGCAACCACCATCCGCTTGCCCGTTTCCGTCAACTCCGGCGTCAGCGGCTGGATGATCAACAACCGCTGCCCTTCGAGCTTCGGATCCTTCACCGTGGCCCAAACCCGTCCGATGACCCGAGCGAGAAACATGGCGCTCAGCCTTTCTTACCGGACTTCGGAAGCGGCTCGTCGAGCGAGACCGAATCCACAATGCCGATGATGGCCGTATCGACGGGATGGTCCTTGCAGCCTTCGGCCATGCGCGCCGAACTGCCGGAAACAGCGATGACCAACTCACGGTTCCCCGCGCTCACCGTATCCACGGCCACAACATACCCCGCTTCGTCCTTCCCGTCGGGCGTGACGGGCTTGATGATGAGCAGCTTCTTGCCTTCCAGGCGCGGATCCTTGCGCGTGGCGACGACCGTGCCCACTACTCGGGCGAGTATCATAAAGCGCCGGCGCTACTTCGTGCTCTTGCCGATCGGCAGAACATCCTCGAGGCTCGGATGAGGACGGGGAATGACGTGGACGGCGACAAGCTCGCCCACCCGGCGCGCGGCGGCGGCGCCCGCATCGGTGGCGGCTCGGACAGCGGCGACATCGCCGCGGACGAGGGCCGTTACGTAGCCCGATCCAATCTTTTCCCAGCCTACCAGCGTGACCTTGGCGGCCTTTACCATCGCGTCAGCGGCTTCAATCATCGCCACCAGGCCGCGGGTCTCGATCATTCCTAACGCTTCACCCATTCAACCTCCCAACTCTCTATTGCCAAATGAAACTATCATGCCATGCCGCGGGCGCGCAATGCCTCATCCACCAGGGCGATCAGCTCTTCCCGCGTCACCAGAAACTTGTCTCCTGAAGAAGCCGCGGCCGGCGAATCATCCTCCGCCGTCACGGGACAGCCGGGCTCCACGCCCGCGCGCGCCTTGATGCCGTACCGCGTGCGCGAATCGAACAGCTTGTCCACCTCGGTACGCGGCAGTCTATTGGCCCCGCCAAGCAGTTCCGCCACCAGCGAAATGCGCGCGAAGTGCTCCACCGTCTCCATGCGATAGTAGGCCTGCCACACCTCGTCGCCATAGGAGACTGCGCCGTGGTTGGCCAGCAGCAGCGCGTTGTACTTGGGGATGTACGGCAACATCGGCTCAGTCAACTCGGGAGTGCCCGGCAAGCCATAACCCGCCAGCGGCACGCAGCCCAATCCGATGATCACTTCCGGCAGCAGCGCCTGGTTCAGCGGCCTCCCCGCCGTGGCGAATCCCGTGGCCACCGGCGGATGCGCATGGACTACCGCCCGCACATCGCTGCGCATCTGATAGATGGTCAGATGCATCATGATCTCCGACGTGCGTTCCTTGCGCCCCTCGAGTTTGTTGCCGTTCAGATCGCAGATGATGAGGTCGTCGGGATGCATCGTGCCTTTGCTGACCCCCGTGGGCGTGCAAAGCACCCGGCCCTCGTCGAGACGGATGCTGATGTTGCCGTCATTGGCCGCAACCCACCCCTTCTGATACACATAGCGGCCTACCTCGACGATGTCCTGCCGCAGTTCCCGTTCTGTTTTTGGCATCCGAACTCTCGATTGTATCAGGTTACGGTTCCCACATCGGGCGGTGAATCGCAAAAGGGTTGGTAGAATGAGGGCAGTGAAGAACAGCCGCATGTGCCCGAATTGCCGGGCGTTTACAGCAGTGGAGGACAAAGTCTGCCCCTATTGCGAAACTCCTCTCAGCGCCCCCGCCGCGGTTGCCCGCACATCCGGCGAGGTGCTGGGCGGCTTCATCCCGCACGCCCGCTTCACCACCATGATGCTCCTGCTCGTGAACAGCGCTCTGTTTGCCGCCACGTGGCTGTTTGACATGCGGCAGGGAGCCGACGGCGGCGGCCTGCTCGACATCAGCGGCAGGACCCTGGTGCTGTTCGGCGGCAAATGGAACCAGGGCATCGCCGCCGGACAATGGTGGCGTCTGGTCACCGCCGGATTCCTGCATGGAGGCCTCCTCCACATCGGCATGAACTCCTGGGCGCTGATGGACCTCGGGGCGCAGGTGGAGGAACTCTACGGTTCGGCGCGCCTGCTCATCTTCTACTTCGTGGCCACCGTATTCGGATTCTACTTGAGCGCCGTATGGAGCCCGATCCTCAGCATCGGAGCCTCCGCCGGCATCTTCGGCCTCATCGGAGCCATGATCGCCCTCGGAGTCCGGCACAACACTGCGATGGGCTCCGCAATCCGCGGCATGTATATCCGATGGGCCATCTACGGCCTGCTCTTCGGCCTTCTGCCCGGCCTTCACATCGACAACGCCGCTCACATCGGCGGTCTCATCGCGGGCTTCGCCGTGGCCTACGTGGCCAGGGAACCTCGCGCGGCGGGCAGCACGGCGGAACGCGCCTGGCAGTCCATTGCCGGCCTCTGTCTGCTGACCACCGGATTCAGCTTCGTCCGCATGTTCCTGTGGATGACCACGCAGGTCTGATCAGGCCTCGAGCGTGCGGGCCGCATGCATAGACTGCGTGCCAAATGCCGTCGAGGTTTGTAAAGTGAGGATATGGGGTTCGGGTGTCTTTTGCTGATCACTCTTGTTGCCGCGCCGCTGCCGGGTCAGGTGGTGCGCGCTCTCGATCTGTATTCGGAATTGGTGAAGATTGATCCGTTCGGGCAGGTGGACACGAGTCACAAGCCGCGGGAAATTCTGTCGCCGGGAGTGGCGCGGGGCGGATTCTTCTCCCTGCAAGTAGCGGTCACAGCGGAGCCGAAGACCATCTACATGATGGCAGTGCAGTCGAACCCGGCAAACGTTTTCCAGTGGAAACTGTACAAGGAGAAGTACTCGCTCGAGGGCAAGAAGTGGGTACCGGACAAGTTCGAAGAGATGCAAGAGCCGTACTTTCGCGTAATGCCGGACATTGATGTCCAAATTCCGGGCCAGACCACGCAGGTGTATCTGCTCGATGTGTGGGTGCCGCGGGAAGCTCCCGTCGGGCGGATACGGCTGGAAGTGCTCGCCAAGTCGGACACGTGGCGAGTGGCCCCGATGGAGGTGCGGGTTCTCGAGGCAGTGTTCCCGGATGGAGTGAATGCCGCCGCGGCGGGCAGCCTGAGCGCCGTCGTCAAGCGCAATGAACAGCAGGACACGATGCTGGCGCGGACGCTTCCTAACGAAGGCAAGGGATGCTATGACGCGCAGCCGGCATTCGCGCAGCAGGGGCCTGAGCGCTATTTGCGCGTGCGGGATTGTTTGTACTGGGAAGCCTCGCGTCAATAGCGGCTGGGACCTTTGAGCGTGTCTCCTTCGCGGCAGTCATAATGGCCTGGGCGCAGGTTCTTGTGCTCCTCCACGCGCCCGCTGGGCCATTCGATGACAAGCCGGCTGGCGGATGCCTGCTTCCCTAAACAATAAGAGGAGATCCCCCGGCTTTGCCGGGGTGGCAGTAGGAGTTTGACATTTCCGGGAGTCCACCGGGAAACTCCGGACGTGAGCAGCCAAAGCACACGCAAAGGAA
>WBZR01003369.1_pt1 | contig 14574 bp, 11 predicted proteins | sample 5204231 | NCBI WGS metagenome assembly WBZR01 (sample SAMN12412403, study PRJNA552823) | activated sludge metagenome | isolation source: activated sludge from anammox sidestream of wastewater treatment plant... | place: USA: Virginia | collected 2017-08 | reverse complement strand
AAAGGAGGCCAGCCCCGACCGCTAACCCAGACCCGCGTCGCTTCGCTCCGTGATCACGATCACCGATCAGGCTGATCACGATGGAGCGATCGAGGTGATCACGATCGCCGGAATCCGCACAATGCTTTAGAGCCTATCCCACAAGTGGCCGTCGAGAGCGAAGCGCATGGGGCCCCCGAGCGAGAGCCGCAAGCGCGTGCTCAAATCGCGAAAAGAAAACGAAGACCTCCCAGGCAAGCTTGCGATCTGATGCATTGGAGATGCGCTGGATTGCATCCGGAACCGGAACGTCGGTCGCCATCGTGAGGCCCAAAGAGCCACTGGGTCATCCCCTTGACGGTGCCTATGCCCTTGCCTGCTTCAGCGCCGTGACCTCAATCTCGATGCGCATCCTTGGATCTGCTAGACCGGCAGAGATCATCATAGCTGCGGGTCGGACTTCTCCGAAGTACTTTCGAAGTACTGGCCAGCATTCAGGGAACTCATCTCCGTTTGGAAGAACATAGGTGACTCGCACAACATCAGCCAGACATGAGCCGGCCTGCCGCAGGGCCGAGGCAATGTTTTTGACGCATTGCTCGGTTTGCTCAACGAGCCCGTCAGCGATGCTCATGCTCGCGTAGTCGAATCCAGTGGTACCTGAGACAAAGACCCAATCACCAGAGACTACCGCACGAGAGTAGCCGATTTCCTGCTCGAACGTAGAGCCAGAGCTGATCAGACGCTTCGTCAATTACCCCCCCCCCCCCCCCGGAAAGAGCGGGCGCCGACTTGGTGACGCCCAACGTTTGAGTTGAGCGGCTGCCCGTCAGGGCTGTGCGAACGAATTGTTAGCCAACACTATCTCGGAACGTTGCTCAGAGAGATTCCTAAAGCCTTCGCAATACCTCCACCATAAGCTGGATCGGCTTTCAGGCAATTGCCTATATGCCGAATCTGTACTTCGCGAGATGCGCCACCGATAGATGCCGCAGTGTTGGCAAACAAGGCTTGCTGTTGCGCTGCTGTCATCAGGCGGAAGAGTGCGCCAGGCTGCGAGTAGTAATCTGTGTCCTCACGATGGTTCCAGTGGTCGGCAGCGCCTTCCACGGACAACGGTGGTTCGCGAAAGCCGGGTTGCTCCTGCCATTCGCCGAGGCTGTTCGGCTCGTAGCCTTTCGTGCTACCGAAGTTGCCATCGACTCGCATGGTGCCGTCACGGTGGTAGCTATGGGCCGGGCATCGCGGCGCATTCACGGGAATCTGGTAGTGATTCACGCCCAGCCGGTAGCGCTGTGCGTCGCCGTAAGAAAACAGGCGGGCCTGCAACATTTTGTCCGGCGAAAAACCGATGCCGGGGACAACACTGGCGGGATTGAAAGCCGACTGCTCGACTTCGGCAAAGAAGTTCTCCGGGTTCCGGTTCAGCTCCATCTCGCCGACTTCAATGAGTTGGTAGTCCTTGTGAGGCCAAACTTTAGTCAAATCGAATGGGTTGTAGGGAACCTTCGAGGCGTCCTTCTCGGGCATGATTTGTACCTTGAGCGTCCACTTCGGGACGTTGCCCTGCTCGATTGCCTCGTAGAGGTCTTTCTGGTGACTTTCACGATCTTTGCCGATGATCGCTTCGGCCTCTGCGTCGGTCAGGTTCTTGATGCCTTGATGGCTCTTAAAGTGAAACTTAACCCAGAAACGCTCGTTCTTGGCGTTGATAAAGCTGAAGGCATGCGAACCGAAGCCATGCATAGTGCGGTAGCTGGCCGGGATACCGCGATCGGACATGACGATGGTGATCTGGTGCAGTGCCTCGGGGAGCAATGTCCAAAAGTCCCAGTTGTTCTGGGCGCTGCGCATATTGGTGCGCGGGTCGCGCTTGACCGCATGGTTGAGGTCGGGAAACTTGAGTGGATCACGCAGGAAGAAGACCGGCGTGTTGTTGCCGACCATGTCCCAGTTGCCTTCTTCGGTATAGAACTTGACCGCGAAGCCTCGAATGTCGCGCTCGGCATCCGCCGCGCCCCGCTCACCGGCGACCGTGGTGAAGCGGGCAAATAAGTCCGTCTTCTTGCCGATCTGCGAGAAGATCTTGGCACGCGTGTATTGGGTGATGTCGTGCGTCACGGTAAAGGTGCCGTAGGCACCACTTCCCTTGGCGTGCATGCGGCGCTCAGGAATCACTTCGCGGTCGAAGTGGGCGAGCTTCTCCAGCAGCCAAACATCCTGCAACAATCCAGGACCGCGCGGCCCGGCGGTCATCACATTTTGGTTATCTACGACTGGACAGCCAAATGCTGTGGTGAGTTTGTTTTTGTCAGTCATGATGTGCTCCTGTAGTGGTGGTTAATGTGTTGGCTAACGCTCCGGTTAGCTGGTCAGTTGACCTTCACGATTGCCGGCGGCTGCCACGTGCCCTTGCCGGCCGGCAGGATCGACGGCGCCTCAGTCTTTGGCCAATACAGGCGCATCACCAGGTCGATCGGACCATCTGGTGCGGGCAGCCAGCTCGACTCCTTGTCCTTGCCCGGGTAATCCTTCTGGATGTAGAGGGTGAGCGATCCGTCCGCGTTCTTTTTCATCCCCGGCAGCATCGGCGAGTTGACCAGGTAGCGGTTGATCGGGTTCTCGACCAGCAGCTGGGTCTTGCCGTCATACATGGTGATCGACCAGAACGCGTTCACCGGCGGCAGATCGCCCTTGGCAAAGTTCAGCGTGTAGCCGTGCTTGCTGCCGTCGAGCGCTTCGCCGTTCGCCAGGCCTCTGGTGAATGGGTACATGGCCTCGACGGCATCGTTGCCCAGGACGCCGGCAGCGGCACCCGCGGCACGCTTGAGCCAATCACCGTTGTAGAAGGCGCGGTCTCCGAACGGGGAGAAAACGCCCCAGCCATTGACCCGCTTGACCCCGGACAGAAGGTATTGCTTTATCTTCGCCTCGCCGTCCTGTATCCCGGCCACGATCGCGGCCTTCTGCTCGGTGGTGAGATCCCTGGAGTCGGAACGCTTGCCGGGCCCGATGCCGATGCTGGCGAGCCTGCTGCGAATCGCTTCCTCCTCCGGACCTGGCGGCGCGAACTGCAGCGCGAAGTCCAGGTACTCGAAGAAGTTGGTCTTCACCAGATCCTTGTCGATCTTCGGGAAGTCGATTGCCACGGCAGCGGGCGGGGCCTGCTTGAGGTACGCCGACAGCGGCCGGACCTTGTAGCCCGCCTGCACCTTGACCACGTTCGGCATGTCGTCCGGGTTGAAGAGCTGCGTGCGATAGACCCCCAGTGCGAACTGGGTGGAGGAGCGGAACACCGCCTTGATGCCTGCCGGCGTTTCGCCCTTCCAGTCCGGGCTGACGACCAAGTAGTTCCCGGCGTCGCTGCCGGTGGCGCGGCTGCCGATGTAGCCGAAGTTGAACGAGTTGAGGTCGGTGAGTTGGACCGAGTAGTAACGATCCCTGGCCACCGCCGGCACCGAAAGCACCAGCGGCTCGGTGCGCAGGTCCATCCACAGCCACGAGTACGGCGTATCGCTGTTGGGCGTGACGATCGCCGTGTCCTTCCAGGTGTACACCTGCGGCTCGTTCTTGATCTGGTTGAACGGCGCCTTGAACTGGCCGGAGCTCCGGTCCACCGCGTAGTCGTACATGATCTGGTAGATCATCACGATCGGCTGGCCGTAGACGAAGCCTTCCTCGGCGATGGCCTTGGCTTCGACGGGCGTGACGTCCGCGGCGCGGGCAGACGCCCCTGGGAACGACGCGAGCACTGCCATCGCACACCCAAGAGCCTTTAGTAGTGTTGTCTTCATGAACAGGATCTCCTTTGGTCTAGTTGGGTGAGTAGGTGGCCGCCTAACGTTTGAGGTAACCGGTGCAGCCCGCGTAGCGGGTCTGCGTCCGGTTGACCGAATAGCTAAATTGCCAGCCATTTATACATCACGTACGCGTCGACGAGGCCGTGCTGAGGATGACGGAAGGCTCGTGGAAGGGTGCCCACAATGTCGAAGCCCAACTTTTGCCACAGCCGAACGGCTCCAGAGCGCGCCGCGCCGCTCGATTTCGGCGGCGCGGCGCTTGAGGAACTGCTCACGGACGCCCGCGCCGTGGTGCTGCTCGAGCTTCTTCCATTCCTTCGGCTGCGTGGCGAGGACGAAGTCCACCACGTCGCGCGGCAGGAGAGAGAGCGCGCGGTCGTAGTCTTTGGGATCGCACCTGCGGTAGCCGCCCGGCGGGCTCTCGCCGTAGGGGGGCGGTGTCTCGCGGACAGCCGTCGCGTCGTCCGCGCAGGCGTCGGGGCCGTACTGGAGCAGCCCGCACTCGATCGTCTCCTCGAAGGCGCGCTCGGAGACCTCGGGGCTCATGTCGCGACACCTCTCCGTGAACGCACTTCCCGACGGGGTACCACGGTCGCCGCGCCGCGGGTCGCCAACTCGGAGAGGGGCGCGACCGAGACGCGCGGTTCGAGTACGTACCGTACGCTGCCGGGGTAAAGAACGGTGAGGTGCTCAAGGTCGAGGTCGTCGAGAGCGCTGCGCATCGAGGGCGTCAGGCGCGGCGCGTCCTGCGACTTGACCTCCACGCCGTAACGCTTTCCGCGCACGATCAGCAGGAGGTCGAGCTCCGCGCCCCCGTGCGTGCCCCAGAAGTAGGCCGCGTCGGGGCGCACCGCATGCAGCGTCTGCTCGATCGCGAAGCCCTCCCACGAGGCTCCGAGCTTCGGATGGCTCTGGATCTCGCCCTCGGTCGCGAGCCCGAGCAGGGCGTGCAGCATCCCGCTGTCGCGCAGGTAGATCTTCGGGGCCTTGACCTGCCGCTTCTTCAGGTTCTCGTGCCAGGGCTGGAGCTGGCGTACCAGGTAGAGCCCCGAGAGCAGGTCGAGGTAGCGCCGCGCCGTCGGCTCGGAGACGCCGAGCGAGCGCGCGGCTTCGGCCGCGTTCCAGGTTCCTCCGTGGTAGTGCGCGAGCATCGTCCAGAAGCGCAGCAGCGCGGCGGCGGCGATCGTGACCCCGAGCTGCGGCAGGTCGCGCTCCAGGTACGTGCGGATGAACTCACGGCGCCACAGAAAGCTCGCGCGCTCCGAGCGGGCGAGATAGGCGAGCGGAAATCCGCCTCGCCGCCACAGGCGGCGCAGGCTTGCCGCGTCGGCATCCAGCTCGTCGAGCGCGAACCCGCCGAGCGTGATCGTCTCGATGCGCCCGGCGAGCGACTCGGAGGACTGGCGGAGCAGGTCCGGGCCGGCGCTGCCGAGAATGAGGAAGCGCGCCGGCAGCGGCCGGCGATCGGCCAGCACGCGCAGCGCCGGGAACAGGTCGGGCCGGCGCTGCACTTCGTCGATCACCACCGTCCCGCGCAGCGGCGCGAGCGCCGTCATCGGCTCGTCCAGGCGCGCCAGGCTGACCGGATCCTCGAGGTCGAAGTAGCGGCCCGAGCCCGGCGGCACGATGCGGCGCGCCAGCGTGGTCTTGCCGGCCTGCCGAGGCCCGAGCAGTGCCACGACCCGGCTGCGCCTCAAGGCCGCGCGGATGTCTGCCAGCCACCGGCTGCGCTCGATCATGGCGCCAAGATACCATGAAAATCGAATATCTCACGTTCGATTTTCAATGGCATCGCCTCGAACTTTTCCGCCACCACCGCCTCGCGCGGGTAGACGAGCAGGTTCGGCGCGGGGAAGTCGAGGAGCGTCGGGCAGGCGCAAGGCTCGGGCGCAGGCCAGACCGCGTCGCCGACGCCCATGTCGATCTGCAGCTCAAGGCGCGCCTTCCCGCAGCGCGCGGGCAGCGTGGCGCGCGCGCCCGCGTACTCGTCCTCGGCGCGGACTGTACCAGGCAGTCTCGGAGCCGGCTAACGTCAGAGCTCACCGGCGCATCGCGGCTGACGCGCGGGCTGCGAATGCAAGCCGCGTGACAGACGCGTCATGCGACCGGTGGAGCGACCAGTTGTGCCGCCTAGAGTTCGTATCGACCGAGATCGAGTGCGCCATGAAACACACCGAGAATCTCAATGTCGCCATTGGCCGTAATCAGGTACGTGATGCGGTAGTGGCCGTAAAGCAATATTCGGACGTTTCGCGATGAGGCCCAGTAACGATGACCCATCTCCGGAAACTCTCGTAGAAGTTGGGCACGTTCATAAATGCCCTGAACTGTTCGATTTGCCGCCTGCGGATTATCGGCAGCAATGTACTCGTGAATGTCCTTAAGCCAGCGCTCTGCCTCAAGCGTCCAAGTTATTGCTGCCACGAGCGAATACGCCGGCTCATCTCTTCATTCGAGATAGTCCGCTTTGCATCGGCGTCCGCGAGACCCCGCGCGACCATCGTATGAAAAGCTAGTTCCCGGATGATCTCCTCGCGGGAGCTATCTTCCGGCTGCTGCTGGATGAGGTGAGTCAGCTCTTCTTTGGCCGTTGACATGTGCGAGACCTCCAATCTGTTCTAAAGGTTGCCACAGACGACCACCCTTGGGGAATGGCACCTAACGCCCAGCATCAGCGGCCGCGCGCAGCGCCGTCCGCTGCATGCTGTTGTTAGACAGCCCCCCCCCGGTAAACCATGGGCTTCCTTCTCCACCGCTCTCGTGGTGAAGCGCGTGCGGATGTACTCCCGAGTGCTGTCGGGCGGGAGTTTCACCGTCCCGGGGCCGCTCCGGACGAAGAAGTCACCGTCCGCCACCGTCTCCAGCCCCTTCCACTTGAGGAACACCGGCTCCGGGCTGCGCTGACAGCTCACCACGCAAACGGTCTTGCCGTGCACGACCTGGCACTTCGGGTCGATACACGTTCCGGCACGATCGCCGAGGCCGTTGCGCACGACTTGGGCGAGGTGCCGCATGAACTTGTCGTCACTATCGAGCTGGTCCCGCTCGATCCCCACGATGGAGCCGTCGTCGGCGACGCCGATCAGGAGATCGCCGCCCTCGGTGTTCAGGAACGCGGCGACAGTCTTGAGCACGGCATGGGTCACGCCCTTGTCGTCCTGCCGGTCTTCCTTCAGGCTCCAGCGCAGCGTGGACTTGAACTCGAGCGTCTTCGACTCGCCGCGCTTGATCAGCTCTTCGGCGTTGCGGTGAGCGCGCAGGTACTGGTCGAAGAGGAAGTCCTTGACCGCCTCGCCGAAGGTGCGGTCGTCGGTGATGCGTCTGTAGAGCTCGAAGTTCGAGTCAACGATCTCCTGGATCACGTACTCGACCTTCTGGTCGAAGGTGAGCCGCACGTTCTCCCGGGTGTTGACGCGCGCCGCGGCGTCGAGCGCCGCGTCGTCGTCCAGCTTCTCCATCATCTGGCCGAGCGTCACCCGGTGCTCGGGGCCAAGGTTCAGCCCGAAGCGCTCGTTCAGCTCGGCGATGATGCGTGAGAGGATCTCCAGCTCCTCGGGCGTCGTACCATGGGCCGTGCGGCTCCCCGCCGGGTCGAGGACGCCGGGCTGGCGCGTGAGCGCGATCTTCCCGCTGCCGGTCTGCTGGATGCGGTACGACTCCATGTCGATGTTCTGCTGCACCTCGCGCGGCAGCACCTCCCGGTCGGCGGGCAGGAGCCGGCGGAGGTGCCGCGCGAACACGTAGAGCTTCTCCAGGTCGGTGTCGGCGAAGGTGAGCACCTGGGCGAGGAAGGCGTAGAGCCGCACGTAGTCGGTGAGTTGGCCGCGGAAGTCCGCGCGCTCGTCATCCCCGAGCCCGCCAAAGCGCTCGACCAGCGGCGCGAGCACGGCGTAAAGCCGGTCCTGCGTCGCCTTGGGATCGAACCAGACTTTCGCGAACGCCTCCACGTCGGCCTCGGTGTAGACCGGGAACGCGGCGAGGCGGGACTGGATCTCATAGAGCAGGTTGGGATCCGTCGCTTCGGATAGAAGCGTGGTCTCATAGTACGGCTCGAACGCCGCCTGGATCTCCTCCGGCTCGTTGGCGAAGTCGAGCACCATCGTGCCCTTCTTCTCCGGGTGCGTGCGGTTGAGCCGCGAGAGCGTCTGCACCGCGCCCACGCCGCCGAGCTTCTTGTCCACATACATGGTGTGCAGAAGCGGCTGGTCGAAGCCGGTCTGGAACTTGTTGGCCACGATCAGGAACCGGTACTCGGGCCGCTCGAAGGTCTTCGCCGTCTGCGCCTCGGGGAAGCCGTTCATGTTGGACTCGGTGTACGACTGCCCGCCGTCCTGCACCGTCCCCGAGAACGCCACCAGCGCCTTGAACGACAGACCGCGCTCGGCGAGGACCTTGTCCACCGCGAGCTTGTAGCGCACCGCGTGCAGCCGTGAGCGCGTCACGATCATCGCCTTGGCCTTGCCGCCGATCTCGCCCTGCGCCTGCGCCGCGAAGTGCTCGACGCAGATCCTCACCTTCTCATTGATCGCGTGCGGGTGCAGCTCGACGAACGACTTGAGCAGGTACTCGGCCTTCTTCCGGTCGTAGCGCGGGTCGGCCTCGACCTTCTTGAGCAGGCGCCAGTACGCCTTGTAGGTCGTATAGCTCACCAGCACGTCGAGGATGAACCCCTCCTCGATCGCCTGGCGCATGCTGTAGAGGTGGAACGGGCCGAACTTCCCGTCGGAGCGCTGCACGCCGAAGAGCTCGAGCGTCTTGGGCTTGGGCGTTGCCGTGAAGGCGAAGGTGGAGAGGTTGGGGAGCCGCCCGCGCCGCTCCATCTCGGCGAGCACGGCGCTCTCCAGCTCCTCCTCGGGGGTCGCCGCCGCCGCTTCCTCGGCCTCGGCGGCTTCGAGCGACCCCGAAGCGAGCACGGCTTTCAGGCTCTTCGTGCTCTCGCCCGATTGCGACGAGTGCGCCTCGTCCACGATCACGGCGAAGCGCCGGCCCGGCAGCTCACCGATCTCCTTGGCGATCACCGGGAACTTCTGCAGCGTAGTGACGATGATCGTCTTGCCCGACTCGAGCGCGTCCTTGAGCTGGCGCGAGGTGGCGTCGATGTTCTCCACCACGCCGAGCGTCTGCTCGAACTGGCGCATCGTGGTCTGGAGCTGGCGGTCGAGCACGCGGCGGTCGGTGATGACGACGATCGAGTCGAACACGCGCCGGTCGTTCGCGTCGTGCAAGGTCGAGAGCTGGTGCGCGAGCCAGGCGATGGTGAAGCTCTTGCCGCTCCCGGCCGAGTGCTGGACGAGGTAGCGCTGCCCCGCGCCGCGCGCGCGGGCGTCCGTGATGAGCCTGCGCACGCAGTCGAGCTGCTGGTAGCGCGGAAAGATGAGGAAGCGCTTTCCGGTCTTCCTGCCCTTCTCGTCCTCCTCCTCGACCTCATGGATGAACTGGCGCACCAGGTCGAGCACGCTGTCGCGCGACCAGGTGTCTTCCCACAGGTAGGCGGTGGCGTAGCCGTTCTTCGTGGGCGACACGGGCGGGTTGCCGGCGCCGCCGAACTTTCCCTGGTTGAAGGGCAGGAAGCGCGTCCGCGCGCCTGCGAGGTGCGACGTCACGTACACCAGGTCCGGGTCCACGGCGAAGTGCGCGAGACAGCGGCCGTAGGCGAAGAGCGGCTCGCGCGGGTCGCGGTCGGTCTTGTACTGGCGGATCGCGTCTTCGACGTCCTGTCCGGTGAGCGGGTTCTTGAGCTCCGCCGTGAAGATGGGGATGCCGTTCAGGAAGAGTGCCAGGTCGAGGCTCTTCTCGTTCTTCGTGCTGTAGTGGAGCTGGCGCACCGCGGCGAAGAGGTTGGCCGCGTGCAGCCGCCGCGTCTCTTCGTTGAGCCCGCTCGCCGGGCGGAAGTAGGCGAGCCGAAACTTGCAGCCCGAGTCCTTGAGGCCATTCCTCAGCACGTCGAGTGCGCCGCGTCGTTCGATCTCGGCGGCGAGTCGCTTGAGGAACTGCTCACGGACGCCGGAGCCGTGGTGCTGCTCGAGCTTTTTCCATTCCCTGGGCTGCGTGGCGAGGACGAAGTCCACCACGTCGCGCGGCAAGAGACACAGCGCGCGGTCGTAGTCCTCGGGCTGGCGCCTGCGGTAGCCGCCCGGCGGGCTCTCGCCGTAGGGCGGCGATGTTTCGCGCACCGCGGTCACATCGCCCGCGCAGGCGTCGGGGCCGTACTGGAGCAGCCCGCACTCGATCGCTTCCTCGAAGGCGCGCTCGGAGATCTCGGGGCTCATGGCGCCTCCTCCCGCACGTCGATCTTGCCCGTCACAGCGGCGGAGATGAGCGCGGTGCGGAGTTCCTTGAGGCGCTCGATGGCGTCGCGGACCTTGGCGATGAGGGCGTCGATCCGTGCCGTCTCCCGGTCGAGGAACGCGGCGATGGCGCGTTGCTCGTCAAACGGTGGCGTACCCACTCGAATCGATCTGAGTAGATCCTGGCTGAGGTTCGGTTGGCCTCCGCCGTAACCAAGCGAGATCAGATAGGGGCGTCGCATCTGGAGCCAGTAGAACCAGAACCGCATACTGATGTCCCTCGGATTGCTGAACACGCAGCAAGCCTGATTCACCGTTGCCGGGACGCCTAGGAATCCGAGACGTCCGATAGTCGCGCCATACATCGCAATAGCAACGCTGCCCTGCGGGTGGATCTTCAGGCTCGAATGCTCGCGAAGGGCAAGATCCGTCACGCTCTTGTCGGTCGAGAGCACCACAGACTCGCGAAGCTCCGAAGTCGTGATCCAAGGCGTCTCGCCTCCGTAGTAGCCGATGTCTTCTGAGCGAGGCGTAGTCCCGCTACCGATCGAGAAAACCCACGTCGTCTTCTTCACCTCCCAACCCGCCGGAATCTCCCCCAGCCCCTCGACCCCGGAGTCCTTCATGGGGACGGTCGGGTCGAGGCCCTTGGTGACGGCGCGGGTGATGAGGGCGGTGCGCTTCTCCTGGAGCAGCTCGATCAGCCGCTCCTTCTTCGCCACCAGCGCATCGATCCGCGCCGTCTCCCGGTCGAGGAACGCGGCGATGGCGCGCTGCTCGACGAGCGGTGGCTTCTGCACACGAATCACCCCGAGCATCGATCGGCTCACGCGGTCGCGGGTACCTCCCCGACAAATTCCTCCCAGCCAGGCCAGGTACTCTGAGCCAGACAGCGCGTGAACCACGAAGGCCGGGTCAACGTTGTGTGCAGGCTTAAGGATGCAAACATCGACCGACGTGATCTTTCGGCATCCAAGATCCGGCGCCAAGCACGCGCGACCCACGGGATCAGCGAGCCTGCAAATCAGAACGTCACCCGGGAGGACTTCAGTGCACCGGAAGTCCCGGAATGTCTCTTCGTCGATGTACCGGAACCCTTGTTCCTTGTACTCGCCGATTCCGATGTTTCCCGTCTGAATGAGACGAATCCCTTCGTCGCGAATGAACGGCGATTCGATCCAATCTCCGTCGGTGAAGGTCTTGTACCCGGACCGCGCCAGCGCCCGGATGGGCTTAACCTCCCAATGCGCCGGAATCTCCCCCAGCCAGTCGACGCCCGAATCCTTATACGCAGCGTACGGCTTGAACCTCCGGCGCGGTTCCTCGCCCGATCTGCGCGCCACCCCGCTCACGGCGCCGCCTCCTGTGCCAGCCGCTCGGGGCCCCAGATCCGCTCCGCGAGCTGCTGGTAGAGCGCCTGCCGCGCGTCGAGGTCGGCCTTCCTGAACTCGGCATGCGCCCGGAATGACAGCCTGCTCTCCGCGATGAACCGCCTGAACCCCGGGTTGTGGTCGTAGGCGCTCTCGTGGAGGCTCTTCGCCAGCAGGTTCTGCCCGGCGTAGTGCCCGCGCTTCTCGGCGTAGGGCAGGTCGCCGTAGCTGGCGTTGAAGCTCTTGGGCAGGAGCAGCAGGCCGCCGATGCGGTTCCGGTACTCCTCGAACTCGCTCGGATGGCCGAACTCGTCCTTGTGTCGCTCGGGGTGGTTGGCCCAGACGTGCTCGATCTCGTAGCCCTTCTTCCCGCGCTGGGCGTACTCGGCATAACGCGACGCCTGGCCCGAGCGGGTCTCGACGTAGTCTGTCATGCGCGCGAGCAGGCGGTGGATCTGGCGGCCGTTCATACCGTGCAGGCGGAAGGCGCCGTTGGCCGCGAAGTCGGGTGCGGTCTCGGGGTCGAGCCGCTCCTTCAGCATCGCCGCGAGCTCGGGCGCGCTCCTGCCGCGCACGTCGCGCATCACGAGGAACATCGCGTACTGCATCGTCGAGTAGTCGATCGCGCGCCAGTTCCAGATGCGGCGATGGATCAGGATGTCGAGGTAAGCCGCCACCACGCGCACCTTGCGCAGCGCCGCCGCCTCGTCGTCTTCCACGCGCAGCGGCGCGAGCAGCACCGGGTACTGAAGCGTGAAGTTGTGCTGGGCGTTGAAGTGCACGCACTCGAGCCCGGGCGTCAACGTCTCGGCGGCCCGGCGCAGCCGCTCGTACCAGTGGCCGTAGAAGGCGAAGTCGCGTTCGATGAACCGCGCGAACTCGGCGCTCGCGGTGAGGCCGAGCGCGTCCTCGTGATCGCGCACCCAGCGGTGGAACTCGGTGCCGATGAGGTCGAAGTCCTGCGGCGCGGCGCCGCGCTTGCGCTCGCGGATGCTCTCGGCGTACTGACTGCGCAGCCACGACTTGATACCGTCGGCGTCCTCGTCCTTACCCAGCTCGGCCAGCGCCTGCACGCGCTCCTTCCAGACCCGGCTGGCCCGCGTGCGCTTGTCGGCGTCGGTGATGTTCGCGAGCAGGTAGCCCTTCAGCATGTCCGCGGGCGTGAGCGAGAGCCCGCGGTCGTTCATGGTCTCGAAGATCGTGTAGGCGTCTTCGTCGGAGTAGGCGGTGATCTCGACCAGGTGCACGTTCTCCACCAGCCAGTCCACAAAGAAGGGCAGCGCCGTTCCGGCCAGCTCGTCCGGGAAGAGGTCCTCCAGCTCCGCGTAGCGGGCGAGGATGTTGGCGATGGACTCGGGCGGGTCGGGTTCGGCGAACTCCTCGCCCCGGTAGAGCGCGTCCATGCAGGCGGCGCGCTCGGGGATGTCGAGGTTGAACGAACGCTTGCCGTACTTCTGCGAGAAGATCAGCTCCGCGATCTGCCCCTTCTGCTCGGCGTCGTCCAGGCGGTGGTGCAGGAAGATCAGCAGCAGCGTCAGCGTCGTGAGGCGCTGCTGACCGTCGATGATGAACTTCTGGCCGTCCTTGTCGCTGACGATGATCGAGCCGAGGAAGTAGTGCCCGTACTCGGCCACGGCGCTGCGCTCGTTGCCGGCCTCGTGGCTCGCGAAGAACCGGTCCGCGAGATCGTCGATCAGCTCGGCGAGCTGCTTCTGCTGCCACTTGTACTCGCGCTGGTAGTAGTCGATCGAGTACTTGCGGCCGGCGAGCAGCTCGCGGACGGTGCGGCCCTTGCCGTCGATCTCGCGCGAGGGGCTGGGGGTGGTGGTCATCGCGCCTCCGTTGATTGGGGCGACCATGGGCCTCCCGGGGCCCACGCGCCGGAGGTCTTCCGCCCGCGGCGAAGATCGTCGAGCACCGACGAAAGAAACGCGTCGAGCAGGCGGGAGCACTCGTCCGCGAAATCTGCCGGCACGTCGATTCGCGCGCGTCGAGCAAATGCGCGCACTTGCGCTGGGCGCGAAGGGTTGTCCCAGTAGTCGCGCGTGAGCGCGAGCGGCGCGTCCGGCGGGATGGGCGTGTGGCGTCGCGCAAATGTCTGCCGCACGGCCTCCGCGAGCGTCGCGCGATCGAACGTGAACCGGGACGCGAGGTGGTGCAGGTCGAAGAAGTCCTTGATCCGGCTGTTGCGGTCGCCGAGGACGACCATCGCCTCGAACTTCTCCGCCACCACCGCTTCGCGTGGGTAGGCGAGGAGTGTCGGCGCGGGGAAGTCGAGGAGAGTTGGAAAGGCGCAGGATTCCGGTGGCGGCCAGACGATGTCGGCGAGGCCCATGTCGATCTGCAGCATGAGGCGCGCCTTGCCGCAGCGCGCCGGGAGCGTTGCGCGTGTGCCGGCGTACTCGTCCTCGGCGCGGATCGCCTCGATGGTGATGCGCTCGCCGTCGAAGTCCACGGCATCGGGCGGAACCCGTGTTGCGACGATGGCGCGGAGGTCGTCGCGGACCGCGTCGAACGCGCCGTCGCCACGGCGCAGCAGGTCGAGGTCGAGCGTGGCACGGTAGGGCCGCTCCGACCACAGCCGCAGGAGCATCGCTCCCTTGAGCACGAACCGGTCGCGACAATCGGAGACGGCGAGTCGGTAGAGAAAGCGCTCGAGGCAGTAGCTCGTCAGCAGGATCTGGTAGTCGTCTCCCGTCTGTCTGGCGCGATTGAGCAAGCGCGCGGCGACCGAAGCGGAGAGGTTACCCTTGATCTCGGGAGTCATGCGATCGCGTCCAGGTAGGGCTGCATGACGCGCGCAACCCGGCAGATCCGGGCATAGCGGGCGAGATCGTTCGCGCCTCCGCGGTGCTTCCGACTGAAGTCGCGCAGCGCTTCCACCGCAACGTCTATCCCGATCTTGTTCCGGTACTTGAAGCAGTCGGCGACCGTCTTGGCCGCCGAGTAGACGCGCAGCGTGACGCCCTCGACGCGGCGCGCCTCGATGCCTTCGCTCAGCGCCTCTCCGGAGAAACGCGCAATCCGCAGGCGCGGGTAGTCGAGCCGCGGGCGGCGCGCCTTCTCGGGCAGCGCAACCCAGACCTCGGCCGGCGCCTGGGTGGTGAGACCGTGGAGACGCAGCGCCGTGAGCAGGCA
>WBZR01003368.1_pt1 | contig 14585 bp, 17 predicted proteins | sample 5204231 | NCBI WGS metagenome assembly WBZR01 (sample SAMN12412403, study PRJNA552823) | activated sludge metagenome | isolation source: activated sludge from anammox sidestream of wastewater treatment plant... | place: USA: Virginia | collected 2017-08 | reverse complement strand
GCGTTTCCGTGGCTGGTCGCGGCCGTGCTCGTCCTCACCTTCCTCGTGCTGATGCGGGCCTTCCGCTCGGTGCTGCTGCCGCTGAAGGCGATCCTGCTCAACCTGCTCTCGATCGGCGCCGCCTACGGGCTGCTCGTGGTCGCGTTCAAGTGGGGCGTGGGCGAGCCGCTCGGGCTGCTCCAGTCCGACCAGGTCGAGGGCTGGATCCCCGTCTTCCTGTTCGCGATGCTATTCGGCCTCTCGATGGACTACGAGGTCTTCCTCGTCAGCCGCATGCGCGAGGAGTGGGACGCGAGCCACGACAACGAGCGCGCCGTCGCCGTCGGCCTCGCCCGGACTGGCCGGCTCGTCACGGCCGCGGGCGCGATCATGGTGGCGGCGTTCGCCGGTTTCGTCGCCGGGTCGTTCCTCGGCCTCCAGCAGTTCGGACTGGGCCTGGCTGCCGCGATCCTGATCGACGTCACGATCGTGCGGGCGCTGCTCTTGCCGAGCGTGATGAAGCTCGCTGGCCGCTGGAACTGGTGGATGCCCGCCGGTCTCGCGCGGGTCGTGCGCGTCGCACCCTCGCCGCTGCATCGGCCCCGGCCCGCCATCCGGCCGACCGGCAAGTAGCCCGCGAGGTCGCCCGCCGCGCTCGCTATCGTGCGCCCGACCCAGGGGAGGCGCGATGGCGAGGCAGGCGGCCCGCTTCGGCGGCATCGATCTCGGCGCGACGAAGATCCACGCGCTCGTCGCAGGTGCGGACGGCTCCGTGACGGGCGAGGCCCGAGCCCCGACTCCGGCCGAGGGCCTGCCCGAGGTCGTCGCGGCGATGGCGGCTGCGCTCGAGCGTGCGTCCGCTGCCGCCGGTTGCGTCCCCGGCGAGCTCGCCGGGGTCGGCGTCGGCGCTCCCGGCCCCGTCGATGCGGACTCGGGCCGGCTGCTCAGCGCGGGCAATCTGCCCGCCTGGGACGGGCCGTTCCCGCTCGCCGCGGCGCTCGCCGAGCGCGTCGGCGTTCCAGTCCGGCTCGGCAACGACGTCCAGGCGGCGGTCGAGGCCGAGAACCGGCTCGGCGCGGGCAGGCCCTTCCGCTCGTGGCTCGCGGTCTGGTGGGGGACGGGCGTCGGCGGCGGGCTCGTCCTCGACGGCCGGCCCTGGGTCGGTCGCGGGGCAGCGGGCGAGCTCGGCCACGTCGTCGTCCGCGCCGGCGGCGCCCGCTGCCCGTGCGGGCGGCGCGGCTGCCTCGAGGCGTACGCGGGGCGTGGCCCGATGGAGCAGCGCGCCAGGCGGGCGGCCGCGCGCGGGGACAAGACCCGGCTCATGCGGCTCATGGAGCGGCAGGGGAAGGCGAGGCTCGCGAGCGGGGTCTGGGCTGAGGCGCTCGAGGCGGGCGATTCGCTGGCCGTGAAGATCGTCGAGCGCGCCGTCGCGGCGCTCGGGACGGGGATCGCCTCGGTCGTCAACCTGCTCGATCTCGAGGCGGTCGTGATCGGCGGCGGCCTCGGCTCGCGCCTCGGGCAACCCTACGCCGAGCGGATCGCCGGCGCCATGCTCCCGCACCTCGTCGTGCCCGACCGCCCACCGGCCGTCCACGTCTCCGAGCTCGGCGATCGGGGCGCCGCGATCGGTGCGTCGCTGCTCGCGCAAGTTTTTCGCGGCGGGACGCTCTAGCAGGATGAGCGTACTCTCCCCCTCCCAGCGGAGTGCCCCGACGGGGGATGCCGGATCCCCCGTCGGGGCCTACGTAATGTGCCGGTAGGGGTCGAGGCACCGCGCAGCATGGCAGAGACGATCGAATACCCACCGGTTCCGGACGTCCCGCTCGAGCCGGCGCTCGAGCGGCTGTTCTGGCGCGCCGGCTTCGGCCCCTCGGACGCCGACCGCCGCCGCTTTCGCCGCGAGGGCCTCGGCGCGGCGATCGAGCATCTACTGAAGCCGCCCGCGCGCCGGGTCCTGCGCGGCCCGCAGCCGGGCGTCGGGGACGGGGACGGCGCGCTGCGACCGCTGCGCCCCCGCGACGAGTACGGCGACGACGTCCTCTGGTGGCTCGATCGGATGGTGCGCACCAGGGCGCCGCTCGTCGAGCGGATGACGCTCAACCTGCACGACCACTTCGCGACCTCGAACGAGGGCGTCGCCGAGCAGTCGTTGCTCCTGCGCCAGAACGCGCTCCTGCGCCGCCACGCGCTCGGCGACTTCGGGCAGCTCGCGCACGGGATCCTGCACGACTTCGCCATGCAGTTCTGGCTCAACCTGATCGGCTCGCACCGGGACGCGCCGAACGAGAACTTCGCTCGGGAGCTAATGGAGCTGTTCACGCTCGGCTCCGGCTACACGGAGGCTGATATCCGCGAGGCGGCGCGGGCCCTGACCGGGTTCGAGTTCGACTGGGACGGGGAGTACTCGGACGCGACGCGCTACACGTGGAACCGGGACGCCTGGGATCCCGGCCCAAAGCGCATCTTCGGGCGCAGCGGGCGCTTCCAGCCCGACGACGTGATCGACCTCTGCCTGCGCCACCCGGCCCACCCCCCGTTCCTCTGCCGCAAGCTCTGGGGCTACTTCTCTCCGGCCGAGCCGCCGGCGGGCACGCTCGCGCAGATGACGGCCGCCTACACGGCGTCGGGCCGGAAGCTCGTGCCCGTGCTGCGCGTGATTCTCCGCTCGCGTGCGTTCTACGAGAACCTGGGCGAGCCGGACCTGGTCAAGCCGCCGGTCGTTTTCCTCGCGGGGGCGATGCGAGCGACGGGGACGTACGTCCGCTCTGCGGACTGGGTCTGGCTCCTCGGCGGGATGGGGCAGGTGCCGTTCTACCCCCCGAACGTCGGCGGCTGGAATCAGAACGAGGCGTTCCTCTCCGCCGCCGCCTACCTGTCGCGCTCGCACGCGGTCGCCCACGTGCTCGACCACCACGAGTTCCCCGACGACTCGGTCCCGGCCGGGGAGACCGCGACCGAGGCGCTCGCGGACGCGAAGCGGTTTGCCGGCGCCCCCTGGCTCTCCGGGGCCTCGGACTCGCGCCTCGCGCGCCTCGCGGCCGAGCTCGGGCCGCAGTGGGACGGCGATGACCACTGGCTCGCAGAGCGGCGGCGCGTCCTGCGCCACCTGGTGCTCGCCGGCCCCGACGCGCAGGTGCACTGACGTGGCCGGCCGCCGCCCTCCGCTTGCCCCGGCCGAGCTCCATCGCGCCTGCTCGGACTTCCGGCGCACGTCGAGACGAGCGCTGCTCAGCCGGGGCGCGGCGCGCGTGCTGCCGCTCCCCGAGGCGCTGCTCGAAGCGGGGTCGGCCGGTTTCGCGGCGGAGAGGCGCACGCGGCGCGAGCTGCTCGCCGGCGGTGTCGGCGCGTTCGTCGCTCTGGCGGCGGCGAGCCGGCTGACCCCGTGGGAGCTCGTGGAGCGCGCGCGCGCGGCCGAGACCGGCGAGCCGATCCTCGTGACGCTTTTTCTCCCGGGCGGCAACGACGGGCTCGGCACGGTCGTGCCTCTCGCGGGTCCCGACCGGGAGGCCTACGAGCGCGGGCGCCCGCGGATCGCGGTGGCCGCGGAGGCGGCGCTGCCGATCCCCGGTCATCCCGACCTCGGCTGGCACCCGGCCGCCCCGGGCCTGCGCGACCTCTACGACGCGGGCCTGCTCGGCGTCTACCTGGCGGCCGACTACCCGAACCCGGACTTCTCGCACTTCCACTCGACGAAGTACTGGCGCAGCGGCACGCTCGACATGGCCGCCGACACCGGCTGGCTCGGACGCTACCTCGACGAGGCGGGCTCGCTCGACAACCCGCTCCAGGGCGTCGCCGTCGAGTGGTCGACCGATGACGTGCTCGCGAGCCGCCGCGCGCCGACCTGCGCGCTCTTCTCGCCTGGCGACTTCGACTTCTGGTCGCCGGGCGTCTGGGACTCGAGCCGGATGCTGGAGGCGCTGCGCGAGCTCGGCGGCGACCCGTCGGTGTCCGCGCGCCGGCGAGCCGTCGAGATCGCGCGCCAGTCCGTGCAGGTGCGCGACGCGCTCGGCCCGCTCCGGGCCGAGGACGAGGCCGGCGGGGCACCGGCGCCTCCGCGGCCCTACCCGGACTCGGACACGGGCGCGGCGCTGCGCAACCTCGCCCGCCTGCTCGGGGCCGGGCTCGGCGTACGCGTCGCGACCGTCCAGAGCGCGGGCATGTTCGACACGCACGAGGGGCAGCCCGAGCAGCTGCGCTGGAACCTCACCGACCTCGGCGCGGCGCTGGTTGCCTTCCAGGCCGACCTCGAGCGGCGCGGACTCGCCCAGCGGGTGGTGACGCTCGTCTGGTCCGAGTTCGGGCGGCGGGTCGAGGACAACGACTCGTTCGGGACCGATCACGGCGCCGGCGGCCTCCTGCTCGCCGTCGGCCCGCGCGTGGCCGGCGGCCTGGCCGTCCCCGCCTGGGAACTCGGGCACCTCGGCGCGACGGACGGCAACGTCCCGGTCGCGATCGACTTCCGCGACGTCTACGCTGGCGTGCTCGAGCAGCACCTCGGGATCGAGGCGGCCCGCATCCTGCCGGGCTACGCGGGCGAGCCGCTGCCGGTCATCGCGTAGGATCCTGGGCCCGCACCCGGTCCTCCTCGGCCAGGAAGCGCAGGAAGAAGAGGGCGAAGAGACCGAAGAAGAGCACCGCCTCGGAGGCGGCCATCACGACGCCGGCGAGCTGCTGGTCGCCGAGCGGGGAGAGCTCGAAGGCGCGGGGCGCTTCCTCGTAGAACCGGTAGAGCGGGCTGGGCAGGAACGTCAGGAGGAGTCCGAGCGGGCTCGCGAGCAGGAACGCAGCCGTGAGATAGCCGGCCTTCGCGCCCGGCGAGAGCGCCCGCGGCTCCCGCTGGAAGGCGGGCCAGAAGAGCAGCGTGCCGGCGGCCGCGTAGCTCGCGTGCTCGAGCATGAGCAGGGAGCCCGGCCGTGCGAGCGCCGCCTCGTAGAGCGCGGGCACGTGCCAGACGCCGAGCGTCGCGAGCCACACGGGCAGCGCGACGAGCGGATGAACGAGCGTGCGCAGGGGCCCGCGGCGGGCGAGCCGCGCCGCGACCGCCGGCCCGATCGCGGCGACCGCGAGCGCCGGCGCCCACTCGGAGAGCACCGCGTTCTGGAGCACGTGGGCGGAGAGCAGGTACGTGGTTGCGAGCGTCTCGAGCGGGGTGGTGACGGTCGCGAGCGCGAGCAGCGTCGCGCCTCCGGCGGCGAGGCGCCTGCGTGCGGGCGCGCGGCCCCGGTGCTGAGCGACCAGCGCGCCGGCGCCGAGCGCGGCGACGACGCCCGCCTCGACCCAGGCAGGCTCCCAGGCCCACGGCGAGGGCTCCACGCGCGGAGGGTAGCCGCTACCCTGGGCACGAGTGCCGCCGCCAGCCGGGCTGCCGTTCCCGCCGATGGAGGCGGAGCTCGTCCGGGAGCTCCCGGACGGCCCGGGCTGGCAGTACGAGCCGAAGTGGGACGGCTTCCGAGGCGTGCTCGAGACCGTCGAGGGCGAGCTGCGTCTCTGGAGCCGCAACGGGCGGCCGCTCCTGCGCTACTTCCCGGAGCTCGCGCCCGCGGGTGATGCGCTGCCGGCCGGCTCGGCACTCGACGGGGAGATCGTGATCGACCGCGGCGGCGTGCTCGACTTCGACGCGCTCCAGCAGCGCCTGCACCCGGCCGAGAGCAGGGTGCGCCAGCTGGCCGCCCAGACGCCCGCGCGGCTCGTCTGCTTCGACGTCCTGCTCTGGGCCGGAGACGAGGTCTGGCGGCTGCCGCTCGCCGAGCGGCGGGCCCGGCTCGAGGCCCTGGGCGTGCCGCTGGCGCTCTCGCCCGCGACGCTCGAGCGGGAGGTCGCGGCGGGCTGGCTCGAGCGGCTCGAGGTCGCCGGTCTCGACGGGGTCGTCGCGAAGCGGCTTGACCGACCGTACCGCCCGGGCGCCCGCGACGCGGTCGTCAAGGTGAAGCGGCACCTGACCGCCGACTGCGTTGTCGCCGGCGCGCGCTTCGACGGGGCGAGCGGTCGGATCGCGACCCTGCTGCTCGGTCTCTTCGACGAGCGGGGCGGGCTGCGCTACGTCGGCTCCGCGGCGGTCGGGGCGCGCCGCCACGACGAGGTCGTGGCGCTCGTCGGGCCGCTACTGGACGGCGGGCCCGGGCGGGTGTCGGAGCCGAGTCGCTGGGGGTCGAGCGGCCTCGCGGAGGTACGAGCCCGCCCGGAGCTGGTCGTCGAGGTTCGCTACGACAAGTGGCAGGGGGGCCGCTTCCGCCACGGCACGCGGCTGCTGCGCTTCCGCCCGGACACCGATTCCCGGGCGTGCACGATCGAGCGGGTGCGCCCGCTGCCGCGGCCCGGCGACCCGACCGTCGCCTCGCTGCTCGGCGGGCCTACTGGCGGGGTGGCCTGAGTCCGAGCCGGTCGAGGAGCGGCAGGAGGCTGACCGCGCGCTCGTGCATCCCGGCGGTGAGATCGCCGGCGTCGGCGACCCGATCGCGCATCGTCGCAAGCGTGAACGCGCCCGGGTCGACCGTCGCCACCTCGTCCCAGGCGAGCGGGGCGGAGGCCCGCGCGTCCGGCGTGGGCCGGATCGAGTAGGCGGCGGCGATGGTGCGGTCGCGGGCGTTCTGGCCGTAGTCGACGAAGACGCCCGGGCGGTCAGCGACCTTCCAGGTCGTCGTCGCCAGGTCGGGGACGAGCGCCGCGATCCGCCGCGAGATCGCTTTGGCGGCGCGGCGCACCTCGGGGAACTCGAGCTCGGGCAGGATCGGGCAGAGGATGTGGAGGCCGGTGGCGCCGGAGGTCTTCGGGTAGCTGGCGAGGTCGAGCCCGTCGAGCACTTCCCGGGCGGCGAGCGCGATCTCGCGCACCGCTTCCCAGGGGTCGACCTCGCGCGGGTCGAGGTCGATCAGGAGGTAGTCGGGCCGCTCGACGTGCTCGACCCGGGAGGGCCAGGTGTTGAGGTCGATGCAGCCGAGGTTCGCGACCCACGCGAGCCCGGCCGCGTCGTCGACGACGGGGAAGTCGGCGCTGCGCCCGCTCGGGAACTCGACGTGGACGGTGCGCAGCCATTCCGGGCGCTGGCGCGGCGCCCGCTTCTGGTAGAAGCACGCGCCCTCGACGCCGTCCGGGAAGCGCTTGAGCAGCATCGGCCGGCCGGCGACGTGCCCGAGCACGTGGGGAGCGAGGTCGACGTAGTAGCGCACGAGCTCGCCCTTCGTCAGGCCGAGCCGGGGGAAGAAGACCTTGTCGAGGTTCGTCAGCGCGACGTCCCGCCCGGACACAAGCACCCCTCCAGGGTTGCAGATCACCATCCGGAGGGGTAGCCGCCGTCCGGTCGCGGCTGTAGCCTGACACGGCAAGATGGCGGGGGGCGAACGAGGCGATGCGAGGCTGCTGCGAGACCTCGCCGCCCTGGGGCGCCTCACCTCCCGGGACGGCGGCAGCGCCCGCGCTCGCCTCGAAGCGCAACTCGGCGCCGAGCGGGTCAGCCTCCTCGTCGGCGCCCTCGGCCGCTCTCCCGGCCGCGGCGCCACGCACGTTCGTCCCGCCGCCTCCGCGTGAGCTAGGCTGAGTCGGCACGCGGGCGTAGCTCAGTTGGCTAGAGCGTCAGCCTTCCAAGCTGAGGGTCGCGGGTTCGAGTCCCGTCGCCCGCTCTGAGCGGATCGCCCGGAAGCAGCGCACCCCGCGCTCGCCTCCGGGTGGCGACGCGCCCGTGCCGGCTGCCCGGTAGTATCCGGATAGTCATGGCGATAAGCTTGAAAAATGCGCCCGGGCTGGGGGAGAGCCAGGCTGCGATCCTCGCCGCGCTCAAGCGGCGCGGGGAGCTGACGACGGCGGGGCTGGCGGCGGAGCTCGGGCTGAACGTCGAGACCGTCCGTGACCACCTGCGCGCGCTCGCGGCGCACGGTCTCGTCCGGCGCGCGGGCGCCGTCCGCGGCGGGCGGGGGCGGCCGGAGCTCGTGCACGCGCTCGCGCCCGCGGCGGAGGCGTTCTTCCCGCAGCGGGAGGGGGAGGTGCTGCGCCAGCTCGCCGCCTACCTGCGCGAGACCGGCAACGAGCGGCTGCTCGAGCGGTTCTTCGAGCGCGTCATCGCCGCGCGCCGGGAGGGGGCGCTGGCCCGGGTCACGCGGCTCGAGGGGCGGGAACGACTCGAGGAGGCCGCCCGGATCCTGACCGAGCTCGGCTTCATGGCCGAGCTCGAGGGCCCCCCGGACGAGCCGCGGCTGCGCCTCTGCCACTGCCCGCTACGCGAGCTCGTCGACGAGACGGCGATCCCCTGCAAAGTCGAGATCGGCTTCGTCTCGGAGCTGCTCGGCGACCGCCTCGTGCGCGTCAGCCACATCCCCGCGGGCGATCCGTCCTGCTCCTACAGCGGGGCGGCGGCGTGACCGCCGCCGCGCAGGCACCCGCGCCGCCGAGACCGGGAGCGAGCGGGCTCGCGAGCGCGAAGTCGCCCCCGTTTCGCCTGCCCGGCGAGCACTTCGCCGCCGCCTTCGTCTTCCTCGCGGCCGCCGCGGCGGGCGCCGTGGCCGTTGCCCCCGACCTGGCCCTCGGCGGGTACCCGCTCCCCCGGGTGGTCGCGGTCGCGCACCTGTTCGGCCTCGGCTGGATCACGACGACGATCATGGGCGCTCTCTACCAGTTCGTGCCCGTCGCGCTCGGTGAGCCGATCCGCTCCGTGCGCCTCGGTCACGTCGCCTTCGCGCTCCACGTGCCCGGGCTTGCGCTCTTCGTCTGCGGCCTCGTCTTCGACGCCTCCGGGGTAATGCTTGCCGGAGCCGCCACGTTCGGTGCCGGGATCCTCGCCTTCGCCGGCAACCTCGCCCTCACCCTGCGGCGCTCCGCGCGGCGCGACCTCACCTGGTGGGCGCTCGCGGGCGCCGACTGCTTCCTCCTCGCCACGCTCGCGCTCGGAATCCTGCTCGCCGGCAACCTCGACGCCGGCTACCTTGCCGGCGGCCGCCTCGACGCGCTCGGGACCCACCTCCACGTCGCCCTCGCCGGCTGGGTGCTGCTCGTCGTCGTCGGCGTCGCCCACCGTCTCCTGCCGATGTTCCTGCTCAGCCACGGTGCCGGCAGCCGCTTCGCGAAAGCCGCGGTCGCGCTGCTCACCGCCGGGTCGGGGGTGCTGCTCGCCTCCCACGGGGGCGGCCCGGCCGCCACGGCGCGCTGGCTCCCGGTCGCGCTGCTCGCAGCGGGGCTCGCCAGCTTCCTCGCGCAGGCGCGGCAGTTCTACCGCCACCGCCACCGGCCCGCGCTCGACCCGGGCCTGCGCCTCGCCGCCGTCGCGCTCGCCCTGCTCGCCGCCGGGCTCGTGCTCGGCCTCGTCGCCCTCTCGACCTGGGCCACGCCCCGCGGCTACACGAGCTACGTCGCCGCGCTCCTGCTCGGTCTCTCCCTGTTCGTGGCGGCCCACGCCTACAAGATCGTCCCGTTCCTCGTCTGGTACCACCGCTTCGGCCGCCTGGCCGGGCGCCGGCCCGTGCCGCGCGTCGTCGAGCTCTACTCGACCCGGGCCGCCTGGGCGGCGGCGGCGCTGCTCGCGGGCGGGGCCGTCGCTCTGGTCGCTACCGTTGCGGCCGGGCAGGGTGACGCGGCCCGGGGCGCGGCGGCGCTTTTCGCCGCGGGCGTCGCGATCCAGGGGACGCAAATGCTGCAACTGGCAAGGAGGAAGCCGTGAACGACGAGCCGCTCGACGACGCCGCGCTCGACGCGCTCGTCCGCGAGGCTCTGCGGACGGTGATCGATCCCGAGATCGGGCTCGACATCGTCACGCTCGGACTCGTCTACGCGGTCGAGCTCGACGGGGGCGCGGTCAGGGTCACCTACAGCCTCACCACTCCCGGCTGCCCGCTCGAGGGCCTGATCACGGACGCGATCGTCCGGGCGGTCGAGCCGCTCCCCGGCGTCACCTCCGTGGAGCCCGACCTCGTCTGGGAGCCGGCCTGGAACCCGAGCATGATCGAGGAGGGGGCATGGTGATCCGAAAGGACGATCGGGTGTCCGCGGTGCTGCGTCACGACGAGGCGCTGATCGACGTGTTCACGAGCGTCTCGCCCGCGTTCGAGAAGCTGCGCAACCCGCGCCTGCGCAAAGTGATGTCGCGGCTCGTCACGGTCGAGCAGGCCGCGCGGATCGCCGGTGTCGACCCGGACGAGCTCGTCCGGCGGCTGAACGCCGGCGCGGGCGCCGACGCAGCCGCGGAGCCGCTCGCCCGGTCACGGCCGGCCGCGCCGCCAGCGGCCGAGCTACCCGCCGCCCTGCGCGAGCTCCCGGCGGAGAAGATCGTCGAGGTCGACGTGCGCGAGGACCTGCGCGCCGGCCGCGAGCCGTTCAGCCGGATCATGGCGAGCCGCCGCGACGTCCCCGAGGGCGGCGCGCTCGTCGTCCGGGCGATCTTCGAGCCCGTCCCGCTCTACGACGTCCTCGGCGCCCAGGGTCTCGACCATCACACCGAGCGGCTGGCCGACGACGACTGGCGGGTCTGGTTCTTCGCCGCGCCCGGCCGCACCCCCGCGCCGCAGGCCGCCCCTGCTCCGGTCAGCATCGAGCAGGAGGACGGCGCGACCGTCCTCGACGTGCGCGGCCTCGAGCCGCCCGAGCCGATGCTGCGGACACTGGCCGCGCTCGAGGAGCTGCCCGAGGGCGGCACGCTCGTCCAGATCAACGTGCGCGTGCCCGAGTTCCTGCTGCCCCTGCTCGACGAGCGGGGCTTCGTCTACCAGATCCGCGAGCAGGAGCCCGGGCTCGTGCGCGCGGTCATCCGCCGCGCAGCCGGCGACAACGCAACCGACCGAGAGGAGAGGACCGACCGATGAGCGCAGAGCGCACCCTCGACGTGCGGGTGATCCCGCCCCCCGAGAAGCACCCCACCATCTTCCAGACCTTCGCGGCGCTCGCGCCCGGCGAGGCGTTCGTGCTCGTCAACGACCACGATCCCAAGCCGCTTCGCTACCAGTTCGAGTTCGAGCACGAGGGCGAGTTCGGCTGGGAGTACCTCGAGCAGGGCCCCGAGGTCTGGCGCGTCCAGATCTCGAAGACGCGCTGATGCGGCTCGGGCTCAGCTCCGCCGCGGCCCCGGACGCTTCGCTCGAGGAGCTGCTCGACGCCTGCCGGCGGCGCGGCCTCGCCGCGCTCGAGCTGCGAGAGGGCGACGCGCACGGGGTCGTCCCGGGCGACGTCGCGCTCCTGCGGGCAGCGTCGGAGCGTGCAGTCGCGGCGGGAGTCGGGATCGCCGGCTACCGAACCGACGGGGCCGCCGGCGACGCCGAGCTGGCCGCGCTGTCTCGCAGCCTCGGTGCGCCCGTCCTCCTCGCTGGCCCCGCCGCTGCCGCCCGCGCAGCCCGGATCGCCGGGCTGGGCGCCCGCGCCGCCGTCGTCCTCGGCGATCCGGCCGGCGGTGAGGGCCAGGAGCTCCCCGATGGCGTCGAGGCGGCCTGGGACGCCGACCCGGCGGCCGGCGGCCTGGGCGAGCGGGCGGCGGCCCTGCTCGGTCGCCTCCGCCCGCGCCTCGCCATCGTCCGGCTCGCCGGCGGCGGCCCGGAGGCGCTCGGACAGGCCGGGCAGGGGATCGGCGAGCTGATGGGGCAGCTCGCGCTCGCCGGGTACGGGGGCGCGGTCGTGCTCACGCCCACCTCGAGCCGCTACCGTGTCGCCTGGCAGACGTGGCTTCGGCGTGGCGGCGGCTGGGGCTGCGGCAGCAAGGCGACCTCATTGCCCCTTCTGACGGTCACACCGGGAGGTGACACGTGAGTCAGACGATCGAGCTCGACATCCGGCCGGTGGAGCCGAAGGACCGCTTCGAGCGGATCATGGGCGCCTACGAGAGCCTCGCCGCGGGCGAGACGCTCGAGCTCACGGTCGACCACGACCCGCGTTGCATGTACTACACGCTCAAGGCGACCCGCGGCGATGCCGCCTTCACGTTCGACTACCTCGAGGCCGGCCCAGTCACCTGGCGCGTGCAGGTGAAGAAGCGCGCGGCGGCGGGGGCGGCGCCGTGAGCCCGGTCGACCGCGAGCTCGCCCCCGCAGCGCGCGTATTCGACCTGCGGGCGGAGCGGGAGCGAACGGACGATCCCGCGCTGGTCGGAGAAGGTGGGCGCAACGCGCGTACCCTGCTCAAGGACGGGCCGCTGCGGGTGACGCTGGTCGTCGTCGGTCCCGGCGGCTCCATCGCCGAGCACGGCGCGGACGGCCCGGCCACGCTCCAGCCACTCGACGGCCGGATCCGGGTCGCGGCGGTCGGTCGAGAGCACGAGCTCGGCCCGGACGAGCTGCTCACGCTCGGGGCCGGAGTCAGGCACTCGGTCGCCTCAACCGACGGCGCCGCGTTCCTGCTCACGATCGCGCTTCCGAGCACGCCCGCCCGGGCTTGAGAGGGCGCCTCCGCCTCGAGGATCTCCGCCGCTGAGTCGCGGGCATCTGACCGTCCTCGCGGCCGCGGCGTGCTTCGGCACGCTTGGCCTGTTCTCCAGGTTCTTCTACGAAGAGGGCGGCGACCCGTACACGCTGCTCGTGCTGCGCTTCTGCATCGCCGGGCCGCTACTCTGCGCGGTCGCTCTGGTCGTGCGGGCACGGCGGCCGGGCCGGCGGCTCGCGCTCGCCGCGCTCGCCGTCGGCGCCTTCCAGCTCGGCGCCGGGGTCGCGCTCTTCGAGGGCTTCGCCCGCGCGCCGATCGGCCTTGTGACGCTGGCGTTCTACGTCTACCCGCTGCTCGTGACGGTCGCCGCGGCGCTTCTCTTCGGCGAGGCTCTCGGGCGGGTCCGGGCGGTGGCCGTCGGGGCCGGCCTGGGCGGGATCGCCCTGATCGTGGGCCTGCCTCAGGACGTGTCCTTGACCGGCGTGGTGCTCGGCCTCGTCGGCGGCGTGTCGGTCGCGGTGGTGGTCCTGGCGAGCCGCCAGCTCATGGTCGGGCACGGGCTCGCGCCTCTATGGCTGAGTGCTCTCACCTTCACGGGGCCGGCGCTGGCACTCGCCGGCGCGGTCGCCGTCGTCCCCCCGGAGGCGCCCCCGGCGGCGGCCGCCTGGGGGTGGGCGGTCGCGGCGGCCGTCATCAGCGCCTCCCTCGCGGTGATGCTCTTCTACAGCGGCATGCGGCGCGTCGGCGCCAGCTCGGCTGCGATCCTCGCCAACGGCGAGCCGCTCACGGCAGTGGTCCTGGGCTGGGCCGTGCTCGGCGAGGCGCTCACCGTGATCCAGCTCATGGGAGGGGCGCTCATCGTCGCCGCCGTCGTCGTGTTCGCGCGGGAGCCCGGGGGTGGCGACCCGGGGGCGTAGATTGTAGAATACGGCACGAGGCGACGATCGAAGGAGGTGACGACGATGGACGTCGCCCAGAGCATCGCGGAGGCCCGCCGTGAGCTCGCCGCCGGCCATGACAAGGAGGCCGCCCGCCTCCTCACCGACGCGGCCTACCGCACGCACGACCCGGATGCGGAGCGGCAGATCCGCGATCTGGCCGAGCAGGGTCGCGAGCGGGCCGGTCGCTTCGGCAAGGGCCGCTGGGACGAGATCATCCGCGTCGCCGAGCTGCGCGGCGGACGGCCCCAGGGCTAGGCGGCGGCGAGGGAAGCCCGGCCGGGACTCTCCCCCCGGCCGGGCAGACCTGGCCGGGCGCCGCTACTGTCCGCTCGCGTGGAGCTGACCGTCCTCCTCGGCGTCCTCTGCGCGGTCTGCTGGGGCGCCCCCGACGTGTCGCTCGCCCAGGCGACCCGAAGTGCCGGGCCGCTGCCGACCGTCTTCGGCTCGATGGCGATCGGGCTCGTGCTCACGGCGCCGGCCGCTCTCTTCGTCGGGGGGCCGGAGTGGACCTCGCGCGGGCTCCTGCTCGGAGTGCTGCTCGGCGGCGGCTCCGCGCTCGCCTACTACCTCGGCTTCCGGGCTTTCCGGGACGGCGCAGTCTCGATCGTCGCCCCGATCATCGCCTGCGAGGGCGGGATCGCAGCCCTGCTCGCGATCGCCGCCGGGGAGCGCCCCGGCGGTCTCGTCGGCGCGTTCGTCCCGGTTGCGGTCGCCGGGGTCGTGCTCGCCGCGATGGGGCGCGGCGGCGGCCGCGCGACCGTCCTGCCCGCGGCGGCGGCGGCGGCGATCTGGGGCGCGATCCTCGTTCTAAGTGCGCCGGTCGCCGACGACCTCGGCGTCTACTGGGGCTTCCTGCTCGTCCGCGCCGCCGGCGTCGCCCTCACGCTGCCGCTCGCCGCAGCGACCGGGGCCTGGCGCTCGTGGACACGCGACCCCTGGCGCGTCGCCGCCTGGGGCGTCGGCGACTCGGCTGCCTACCTCCTCTACTTCGCCGCGGCCGAGCGTGGGCCGGTAGCCGTCGCCGGCGTGCTCGCCGCCCAGTTCGCGACCGTCGCCGTCCTGCTCGGGCTGCTGTCGGGGGAGCGGCTGCTGCGCCGCCAGCAACTCGGCGTCGGGCTCGTGATCGTCGCGGTCAGCGGCATCGCCGCCGCCGGCACCTAGTGCACCGTCCGGGGAATACCGCACAGCTCTGGCGGCTGCAAAGCGGCGCCAGGCGGCGTCCTCGGTCGCGCCAATTTGCCTGCAGTGGGGTATCCGCGTGACGCCCCTTTGTGCCGATTCCGTCTTGTCCGGCTGCGATCCTGGTTGGCGTGGATGTCCCGCTTGCCGGCCGTGATT
>WBZR01003367.1_pt1 | contig 14587 bp, 12 predicted proteins | sample 5204231 | NCBI WGS metagenome assembly WBZR01 (sample SAMN12412403, study PRJNA552823) | activated sludge metagenome | isolation source: activated sludge from anammox sidestream of wastewater treatment plant... | place: USA: Virginia | collected 2017-08 | reverse complement strand
GCCAGACCCTCACTCACCCACCGCGGGACCAAGCGGCTGGTCAGGTAATAATGGGTGAAGGCATGGGTGAATTCGTGGCTCAGTACATACGCCCATTGCACTTGCGCCGCCTGCGGTATGCTGCGCGGGTTGGAGGTGTCAGGCTTCCACATGACAATGTGACCGCTGCTGGTGAAATAACCGGCCGCCTGCTGAACGCCTGGCTGGGTGGCGTGGTCGATCACATCAGCAAAACGTTGAAAATCCTCGCGATGGGCGAGCATGTAAATCGGCAGTTTGCCCGTGAAGATATTCTGACGTGGGTCCTGGCGAAACACTCTGGCGACGGCGGTGTAGGCTCCTTCGAGATTTTCGCGCAAAAAGTTGTATTCGTGCGGATCCCAGTCCGTAAAAACAATAAAGTGCGGTGTTTGCAGCTCCGCCAGCTTGATACCGAGGGCTGATTCGACTTCCTGCTTGTCACTACGGGCCTGTTCAATGGCAGCCATGTCCTGCAGGGAAGTCGTTTCATGGTAGATCCTCACGCCGGAATATTCCGATAGTGATGGTGGTGAAGGGGAAGTGGTTGCCGTGGATTTCTGTTTTGTCGCAACCCGATAACCCAGCTTTTTCTGCATGACAAACTCGGCCCGCAGGCGCAGCGTCGGGTCGCGTTTGACGGCTGAATCGATCACCTGAGCCGCTGGTCGATCAATGCCCATGGCCCGGCCCATTTCGCCCAGTTCCAAGAGTTGATCGGGTTTGCCGCGATCAGTCAGGCGCTGACGCACGCGAAAAGCACTGGTCGGGGTCATGTCAAACCAGTTGATCGTCTGTTCCTGTGTGTCGGTTTTGAGCACGATCTGCTGATCGTTCCAAGAAACGAGGCTGCCGTGGATTTTTTGAGCTGGTTTGGTATTGAGATCAAGATCAAGCATTTCCTGGGCGCGGGCGATTGGTTGAATGAGCGCGATGATCAACAGCGACAGACACAAAAGAGGATGAAAAAAATGCTGATCCATGATCTGATGCGCCATCTGTTGGTGCGCGGCCGAGTGAGTTGCCTGATGACAGGATAATCGAGTGCCAAGTGATGGCCAATAGCGATCTGACGCGCTGCGGCGTGGTGAAGCAGACTGACGGGGAGTCAGGGTAGCAATCGCTACGGGTCGCCAAGACCAAATCAGGTGAGGTGAACGGATATTTGAAAGATATTTCTTCGATCCGAGGCTGACAAATCATCGGGCATCTACTACAGTCCGGAACATAAATTGGCCAGTCGTAGCTGGCGGTTGGATGGTACTTTTGAGATCAATCATGAAAATCAGCAAGGGAAAAGTTGTTTCGATCGACTACACGGTCTCCAACAATCAAGGCGAGACGCTGGATGCATCGGGCAACCGCGGGCCGCTGATATATCTGCATGGCCATAAGAACATTATTCCCGGTCTGGAGCGCGCTTTGGAGGGCAGGGAGACAGGCGAATCAATTAATGCGGTGGTTCCGCCGGAAGATGGATATGGCCAGCATAATCCACGTTTGATTCAAACCGTTCCACGCACCGCTTTTCAGGGTGTGGATAAAATCGAGCCAGGGATGCAGTTCCAGGGTCGGGGGCCTGATGGTCAGCAAGCCGTGGTGCGGGTGATCGAAGTTACGGATGAGTCCGTTAAGATTGACGCCAACCATCCGCTGGTGGGAATCGAGTTGAGTTTTGCTGTTACGATCCGTGATGTACGTGATGCCACGCCGGAAGAAATTGAACATGGCCATGTGCATGCGCCGGGAGCGCATCATCACCACTAGCAACCTGATCAGGTGGGTTTGGAGTGTTTGTAGGGCTTTTAAGGATTATGCCGGTTTTGACGAGTCGTGCCCTACAACCAGCCAGATCAGGTTAAGCGAGGCTGAAATCGGGATAAATCGTCGCTGACAATCAAGGCGCGTGATTCAACTGGTCGATGAAATAAGCAAGCAGGGTTGGACAGACTGATACGCAGGTTGTTATTGGTCGTATAAGTGTCTGTCATTTTATTGGTTATGATTGATTCGGGTGCGACTTGCCGCATGGCAATTAACCGATGTAACATGAAGCTTGATTTGACTTGGTTGGTCGAGTCGATACTGTAAGAAAAACATTGATCGTGCAACGCGATCAAAAAGGAGATAAGTCTGGAGAAAATGAAGCGTTATGGAAAACGCAGCAGCAGGGAGTTCCTTGCGTTGAAACGAAAGGCAGGGACAGCCTACAATGACTGAATCCCATCGATTAACGCAAACCATTGTTGCAACTGTTTGTCTAGATTGTCAGTTTGATGATGCTGTAACCGGAATGAACGTTCAGCGAACCGGATGAACAAAAGGTTGTTTCACAGATGAATCCCGTAATCAATGTTCCGCTGGCCCAGGTGATGCGATCTGAAATAGCACTCCCGCTGGGACATATTCTGAATATCCATACTGTGGGTCAGTTTGTGCGTGCGTGGTACAGCCCGCGCAATCAAAAAAGCATCGAGCAGATCTTTGACACCCCTGAACAGGCCCGTCATGCGGCTTCCATCTGCAGCACCTGGGTCGGCGCGACCAATCACGCCACCACCATGACGCCCAACACTTGGTGGATCAATGATGATTCGTCCAGGGCGCCCGCCTGAAAAAGGCAACACGCCTCATGCAATAAAACTGCTGTTTTCATCGGGAATGGTTCGATAAAAACAGTATGGCCTATATCATTGTCGTCGCTGGCGGCGAGGAAATTGACCGTCTGGAATTGCAGACTGGCATGATCGTCGGTCGCAGCCCTGAGTGCGATTTGCGCATCCGCGATGTGCTGCTGTCACGGCGTCATTGTCAGTTGGAACAACAAAACGGCGGGTGGCGGGTCATCGACCTGACCAGCAAAAACGGTACGCGCATTGGCTGGGAGCGCATCAGCAATGCCCAGCTTTATGAAGGGGATATTCTTCGCATCGGCAGAACGTGTCTGATCTTCAAAACCGGTGATTTTGAACCGTCGGCTGCTCCACCGCGTCGTACGCGCCTGGTTCGGCCAGCCGATCCATTTGAAGCGTTGGCGGGCACAGTCAGCGGATTCGTTCTCGACGACCAGACTGATCCCGTCGCCACGCCCGTGACAATCGGCGAGCCGGTCAGCTTCTTAAACGAGCAGGACGATAATCAACCCATTTGGGCGGTGGATCTGCCTGCCGAGGCGAGGCCGGTCACAATGGCGGTCAGCTCAAACCCGACGCTGTACGCATCGTGCCCAACCAGTCAGCCAAGAAGAGCGCCTTGCCCCCAACCCAAGGCGATGCTGGCTGCCAGTGCCGTCCCGGCTAGCAACACTTCATCTGTCGGCACCTCGGCTGCTCCACTGGTTGGGCAGGGGCAGCATCGACCGGTCAAGCTCAAATCGGTATCCGTCAATTCGTGGCAAGTCAGCCAGAGACAGGATCGCCGGCAATTTCTGGCGATATTCAGCGTTGTGGCCATGCTGACCAGTGCGGTAACGCTTCTCGGCACGTGGTGGGTGTCGGTCTGAGGTGAAAAATGAGGTCAGTTGGAATGACCGCAACGCCAGGCGGCGCGGAATAAAATTACAAAATAGTCGGATTTGTAATCAGAGCGGGCGCTGGCAACGCATGGTCTGCGGATATAAGATAGCGCCATGCAGTCAGTTATAAAAGGTAAAGCGTACGTTCTGGGCGACAACATCGACACGGATCAGATCATTCCCGCCCAGTATCTTGCCTACAACCCGTCTGATCCTGCCGAACGGAAATACTTCGGCATGTATGCCAATAGCGGCGTGCCCGATGCCCAGGCGGGGTTGCCCAAGGGAAATATTCCGTTTGTCGCCAAGGATCAGTTCCACAGCCAGTATTCAATCATCGTTGGCGGGAAGAACTTCGGCTGTGGATCAAGCCGTGAACATGCGCCGCTTGCCCTGGCAGAGGCGGGTGTGCAGTGTGTGTTGGCGGAATTCTACGCCCGGATTTTCTTCCGCAACAGCGTCAACGGCGGCTATCTTGTTCCCATCGAAACCGCCCAGCGTCTGGTTGACAAGGTGCAGACCGGCGATGAGCTGGAAGTGCGAATTGATGAAGGTCATGTTCTGAACCTTACGCGCAACGAGCGTTACGACATTCGTCCGCTTGGCGACGTGGTGCCCATCATCAAGGCCGGCGGCGTCTTCGCTTATGCCCGCGCCCAGGGAATGTTGAAGTAAGAGGCTGAAACAGGTTTATCACAATGTACAACCTGTCCTTGACGCCGATCGAATCACCCCTGCGCAGCGCTTATCTGGTGAAAACAAAACATATTTTTTTACTTGGTTCGCGACAATAGTTATTATGCAATCGTTATTTTAATGGAGAAATCAGAATGCCGGTCAAGTCCAAGCGTGCTTCAACCAAGAGTGTCAAACTCAACAAGAATCAGGTCTATCTCATCGCCAGCGGCGATTTGCGTCTCAGTGCCAATCAGTTGTGCTGGCCGGCGCAAAAGGCGATGGAGGAGCAACTGCGCAAGGCCGTCAAAACCGCCGGTTATGAAATCGTCCGCGCCCATCCGTACAAGAGTGCGGAAAAGCATGGTTTTATCGCCAGCCAGAAGGAGGGGATGCAGATTTTCGCCGGACTCGATCCCAATGCACCGTTGATCGTGGCCGAGAGTGTCTGGCAGTATTCGCATCATGTTCTGGCGGGATTGACAACTCACCGCGGCCCTATCCTCACGGTGGCTAACTGGTCGGGCACGTGGCCGGGCCTGGTCGGTATGCTTAACCTGAATGGGTCATTGACCAAGGCGGGTGTGAAATACTCCACCATCTGGAGTGAGGATTTCACCGATCAACTCTTCAAGGATTTTCTGGCGACCTGGCTGAAGCATGGTTATGCCCGCCATCGCGTCAACCATCTGAGCAGCATCGACAAGGCGAAGATCGGAACCAAGGATCGTCAACTGGGCGAAACCCTGGCTGCCCAGCTCAAGCAGGGCAAGGCGATCATGGGTATTTTTGATGAAGGTTGCATGGGAATGTTCAATGCGATCATTCCCGATCATCTGCTGCATCCGACGGGTGTTTTCAAAGAACGCCTCAGTCAGTCCAGCCTCTACTACGAAACCACGCAGGTATCTGACGCCGAAGCGCAGGCGGTGCGCACGTGGCTGGATCGTCGCGGGATGAAGTTCCGCACGGGTCCCAAGGAAGCGACAGACCTGACCGACAAGCAGATTCTCAAGCAGTGCAAGATGTATATCGCCGCAGTGCGCATTGCCGATGATTTTGGCTGCCAGACGATTGGTATTCAGTACCAGCAGGGGATGAAAGATTTGCTGCCGGCTTCGGATTTGGTGGAAGGAACGTTGAATAATGCTGATCGACCACCGGTGAAAAGTCGCGATGGTCGGCGTGAGCTGTACAAAGGTCAGCCGCTGCCGCATTTCAACGAAGTTGACGAATGTGCGGGTCTGGATGCCCTGCTGATCAACCGGGTGCACAGTGCCTTGGGTCAGCCGATTGAAAATACGCTGCACGATCTGCGCTGGGGTGATGCGGATCGCAGCGGATCGACAAAGCAGTATGTCTGGGTTTTCCAGATTTCCGGCGCTGTCCCACCCGCCCATCTGATCGGCGGATGGAAAGGCGCAGTTGGCGAACGTCAGCCGGCGATGTACTTCCGTCTGGGCGGTTCGACCCTCAAGGGCGTTAGCAAACCGGGGGAGATCATCTGGAGTCGTATTTATGTCGAGGATGATCGGCTGAAGATGGATATTGGCCGCGGGGCTGCCATTGAGCTGCCCGCCAGTGAAACGCAGCGCCGCTGGGAGGCGACAACATCGCAGTGGCCGATCATGCACGCGGTAACGTATGGAACCAGCCGCGACCATATGATGGCGCGTCACAAGGCCAATCACATCCAGTGTGTCTATGCCACCAATGCCGCCGCTGCCGACCGCGCGCTGCTGGTTCGTGCCTCCATGGCCAGGGCGCTGGGTGTCGAAGTCAATATCGCCGGAACGCGGAAGAATGGATCGGGTTGGTAAATTCCGGGCAAATGGCTGAGGTTGTGCCAAGTGCGCCAGTCAGCGCAGCTTGAATCGGCGTTGAACCAAAATCTCCAGCACATGTCAGGGCCTGTCGTGGTCTTGAACGTGCTGGAGATTTTTTTGTCGCACCTTTTAGCGCCGGCGGTTTTGTCTGGGAGATTGATCGACTGTTTTACGTGGCGATCGTGCCGTCCATATCCCACAGATCCCGCCAGGTCTGATTATCTTTCCAGAGAAAAACCTGTCCTTTGATCAACCGGCAGTTGCGATCGATCTGCGCGATCTGTCGCATTTGCTCATCGCTGAGCGGCGGACTGACCGCTGCCTGCAGGTTGGACAGATAATTGTGTCGTTTGGTTGAAAATGGAATGGGAATCTGCCGGCGTTGAATCGCCCACTTGATGCACAGCGCTGCCGGGTGCATGTTGTGTGCGTGGGCAATCTCACGGATCACCGGATCCTGCAGCGGGTCGGTATCTTCTGCCGTGCGGTCACGCTCAGGCCGGTTGGGTGAACCCAGCGGGCAAAACCCAACTGGTACGATCTGATGCTGGTTGAGATAATCAAAAAACTGTGGCTGCTGAAAGTGCGGATGCAGCTCCATTTCGTTGACAACAGGTTTAATGGCAGCATCGCGCAATAACAGCTCCAGCTTGGGGATGGTCATGTTGGACGTGCCGATGTGTCTGACCTTGCCTTGGTGCACCAGCTTTTCCAGTTGCCGCCAGACACGCATGTAGTTTTCGTGGATGTAGGGTTTGGAATCGGGGCTGCGCGAATCAACATTGCATCCGGGCGGATGAAAGTTGGGGAATGGCCAGTGCACCAAATAAAGATCCAGGTAGTCCAGCCCAAGATCGTTGAGCGATTTTTCAAAGGCGGGAATTACATCTTTTTCCGCGTGCCTGTCGTTCCATAGTTTGGATGTGATCCACAATGACTGCCGGCGGATGCCCTTGTGCTACATATGCGCCAGACACTGGCCGATTTCCTTCTCGTTGCCATAAACGGCTGCGCAGTCAAAGTGCCGATATCCGACCTCCGCTGCGCCGATAACCGCTTGCGCGACCTGCTGGGGCGAAACGTGATCCGAGCCGAACGTGCCAAAACCGATCACCGGCATGGCTGCGCCGCTGGCCAGTCTTCGGGTTGGGACTGCGGCCGGGTCCACGATCGTATTACCAAGGTGGCTGGCAGTTGATCCAGTGGTATGACTCATTTCAACTCCTCATCAAAACAGACGGCGACCTTGCCGCAGTTACCCGACGCCATCAGGGCGTAGGCTTTATCCACCTCATCCAGGCCAAATCGGTGGGTGACCAGTTTTTCCGGATGGATATTCCAGCGCACCAGGCGTTCAACCAGCTCTTCCATGCGCCAGGTGGTGCTGACCCATGAGCCGTAGAGCGTTTTCTGTCCGTGCAGCAGATCTTCAGAAGGGTTGAACGATACGCTTCCACCTTCGCCCAGGAAGACGATCTTGCCCCATGGGCGGGTGGCACGAATGGCTGTGGCGCGGGCGGCGCTGTTGGCTGAACAATCGACCGCGCGCTCCACGCCGTAGCCATTGGTCAAATCGCGTACCTGCTGCACATTGTCCGCCCCGGCGCTGAGCACTGCATCGCACAGCCCCAGATCAACCGCCAGTTTCATCCGCACATCCAAAACATCGATACCGATGATCTTTTGTGCGCCCATCGCCCGGCTGAGCATGGCCACGGCCAGACCCACCGGCCCCAGCCCGGTTATCAGCACGGCATCGTTTCCGCAGACGCCGATTTTCTCCAGACCTTCGTACGCCGTTCCAAAACCGCAGGCCACCTGCGCCCCATCCAGGTAGGTCAACTCATCCGGCAGGGCGATCAGGTCTTTTTCCTCCGCCAGCAGATAGTCGGCCATGCCCCCATCGCGCTGCCACCCATAGGCGCGGCGATAGACTGGGCTGGTGCATGAGATCATGTATCCGCGCCGGCAATCATTACAGACGCCGCAACCGGAAATATGATATACAACAACCCGGTCCCCCTCCTTGAATCGGCGGCAACCGGGGCCAGCCTGCACGATCTGCCCGCATGGTTCGTGCCCCGCGATCACGCCTTGATATCCTTCGGGGCCTTTGCCCAGATGTTCGCGGTAGATACAGCGAATGTCCGAACCGCAGATGGTCGATGCCTTCATGCGCAGCAGAACTTCGCCGTGCCCGGGGGTTGGTACAGTGACCTCGCGCAACTCGGTTTTACTACTGCCGGGTAAAAATGCGCCGCGCATTTTCACGGGTGGAGTTTGAGTCATGGCAACTGCCTGAGATGGAGGGGTGAGCGATCTGGGCAGCCGGCGAAAGTAAGCGTAACGAGCCAGTGGGTTTGATCCTCGGCTGGCACACGGCTACGACCAGATTTTCAGCAACTTCTTTATACCGATATCAGATCAATAAATAAACGGCCGATTGGTTGGAACGAATTAATCGCAAGTTCTGGATATAATCAGTGGCCATCACGTGTTTTCCCTGCAGGTGTTGTTCGGGACTGATGTTATAAGCGGCAACCGGTTTAACACCTCTGATACTTTGCCCCTATTATGGGACAGGCGCGTTTTAGCTTATGTTGTCTGCCGGTGCAGACGATTCACAACGTATGCGCTGATATGGTCGGTTGACCGTACGGTGATTGGTTCGGCTGTGTGACGTAAGACGAAAATATGATTGAATTCGTTGAATCATGCGTGCAGACCGCCGCCGGGGGTGCCAATCAGGCCGCCAAGCGTCATCGTCATCGTCCGCGTGCCCGTCATTTGCTGCATCTGTTGGCGGATAAAAAACAGATTCTGGTGACAACCCATCGCTATCCTGATCCCGATGCCCTGGCTTCGGTGCTGGCCATGCGCATCCTGCTGGTCACGAAATTAAAGGAGGCTTCGGTTACCGTTGCCACGCTGGGGAGTATTGGCGGCATTAACACCACCTTTGCCCAGTTGAGCGATGTCGAGTGCATTAAAAAATTTGAGGAGATTGATCCAGCCAGTTTCGACGCCATTATTCTTCTGGATACCCAGCCGCGCTTTACCAACAGCCCGCTGCCCGAGGGAATCATGCCTACCGTTCTGGTTGATCATCATCGTTCGTTGGGGCGCCGTCCCAAGTGCGGTTTGACCGACATTCGCGCCGATGTGGGCGCGACAAGTTCGATTATCTTCAGTTATTTCATGGAGCTGGACATACCCATTTCGCGCGAGCTGGGCGCAATGCTGCTCTATGCCATTGAATCCGACCTGGCGGGCGCTGCCGGTACGCCGGGCGAATTGGACAACATTGCCCTGTCGAGCCTGACGCTGCTGGCTGATTCGCGGCTGCTCTACCGCCTGCGTTATGCCAACATGTCGCAAAGCTACTACATTGCCTATGCGACCGGTTTGAATAACGCGGTTTGTTACGACAAAGCCATCGTCAGTTATCTGGAGAAAATCGACACGCCGGAAAAACCGGCCGTGATTGCCGATTTCCTGCTTCGGTATGATCAATCGCTCTGGGCGCTGGTGCTGGGTATCAGCCCGGAAAAAAACCTGGTGCTTTCATTGCGCACCAGCAGCCCGCGGCTCAGTGCCGCCGACATTATGCGGCGGCTGATGCGCAACATCGGCAACGGCGGCGGACATCGAACCAAGGCTGGCGGCAGTGTTGCACTGGAACGTGGTGACGACGATGAAATCCATCGCCTGCGCGAAAAAATCAAACGCCGGTTCCTCCGCATTCTGGGGATCAAAAATGCCCGCCCGCAGAAGCTGGTGCCCAAAGGATAGATCATTGTTGCCCGTGGCGGGCTGCTGGAAAAGTGAACGGGTTCCTGGCAGCCACCCCCGGCAATTACAGATTCAACTCGCGCCCGGTCAGGCGCTGATAGGCTTGGAGATAGCGCTGGCGTGTGCCCTGCACGACTTCATCGGGCAAAGTCGGGGCGGGGGGGGTCTTGTTCCACGGCTGAGATTCCAGCCAGTTGCGAACATACTGCTTGTCGAAACTTTCCTGATCGTGCCCGGGTTGATAGGTATCCGCGGGCCAGAAACGTGAAGAATCAGGCGTCAGCACTTCATCAATCAAAATCAGCGAACCATCGGGCATGTGGCCGAACTCAAACTTGGTATCGGCGATGATGACACCGTGGCTGGCAGCGTAGTCGGCAGCCAGTGAATAGAGCGTCAGCGTTCGTTGGCGCAACAGCGCTGCCAGCGAGGGGCTGACACGGGTCAGCAACTGATCGTAGGTGATGTTGATGTCATGACCCGATTCCTCCTTGGTGGCGGGAGTGAAAATCGGTTCAGGCAGTTTGCCGCATTGTTGTAATCCTGCCGGCAGCGCGTTGCCACAGACGCTTTGGGTCTGCTGATATTCCTTCCAGCCTGAACCGGCGAGATAGCCGCGCGCCACACATTCAATCGGAACGACCTGCGCCTTGTGAACCAGCATGGATCGGCCCTTGAGCTGATCGGCGTAAGGTTTTAATTCAGCCGGGTAATAGACGGGATCGCTGGCGACCAGATGATGAGCAACGCGATGGCCGAACATCTCAAACCAGAAGCAGGACAAGGCGGTGAGAATCTTACCCTTGTCGGGTATGCCGTTGGGCATGATCACATCAAAAGCGCTGATGCGATCCGTGGCGACAATCAACAGATGCGAGCCGATATCGTAAACATCCCGCACTTTTCCCCGGCGCACCGGAAAAGGAAGATCCGATTGCAAAAAAGCTTCAGACATAATTTCCCGCAGAATACGCGCGACGATGAAAAAATTCCATGATCGGGCCATCATAAAATGGCAGGAGCGTGCGCTGAAGATTCGCATCACGCGCGATGCGGTTGGTCGGTGGTCGGCGTCGTTCATCAATCAACAGGCAATGAGCGGTTCAGGCGCTGGTGACCAGCTCATCGTAGCTGATGAGTTGATCGGTGGCAGGATCGCGCCGAACCTGACGGTAGAGCGTATCACGTTCAATCGCAACCTTGCCGGCTTCGCGGGCAACGCGGTGGATATCCGCCAAATGCAGCTCTTGATGATTACCTTCATGCTCCTTGCGCTTGGTAATGTCATACCAGACCACCGTGCCATCCAGATCATCGCAGCCCCAGTCAAGGGCGAGCTGGGCCAGGTGAATCCCCTGCATGATCCAGAATGCCTTGATGTGCGGGATGTTGTCCACCATTAACCGTGTGATGGCCAGTGTTTTCAAATCACCCAAACCGGTATTGCGCGGCAGATACCCCAGCTCCGATCCTTCGGGGATAAATGACAGTGGAACAACGCAGTTAAAGGCGGAGCGCGTGGTGGTGTTGACAGGTACGGCGGCGCTGTTCAGCGGGATGCTGTAGCTATTGCTCCTGCGGTTGCTGTCATGGGTGGACAAATCATCCGTGGACTTTGCGCCGACGAACGTATCGGGCAACTGGCATGACTGAACCGGCAGGGACATGTTGGCCAGGCTCTCGGCCTGCAACTGCCGCAGTGCGATCAGATGTTTGACGCGCTCGGGAATTGTTTCGACATGGCCGTAGAGCATGGTGACATTGGACGGAATACCCAGGGCATGGGCGGTGCGGTGAACCTCAAACCACTTATTGGCACCGACCTTCCCCTTGAATGCTTCAGCGTGGACACGTTCATCAAAAATTTCGGCACCACCGCCGGGCAACGAGCCAAGTCCCGCGTCACGCAAGGCCACCAGAACCTCAGCAATACTCAACCGGGCGATACGGGTGAAATGGACGATCTCGATGGCGGTGAACGCCTTGAGGTGAAGTTGCGGACAGGCTTGGCGGATACCGCGCAGCATGTCCAGGTAATAATCGAACTTGCGCCATGGATGCAGACCGCCGACAATATGCACTTCAGTAGCGCCGCTGGCGGCTGCGCCTTGGGCGATATGGACAACCTGGTCAACGGGCATTTCGTAAGCGCCTTCTTCGCCGCGTTTGCGGTGAAAGCTGCAGAACTTACAGCTCAGGGCGCAGACGTTGGTGTAGTTGATATGACGATTGCGGTTGTAATAAACCTTCGGCCCGTGCAGGCGCGTGCGCACATGATGAGCCAGTCGGCCGATACCATGCAGATCGCGCGAAGCGTACAGCGCCAGACCATCGTCCAGAGTCAGTGACTGGCCAGCCAGAACGCGATCGCGCACAGGATAAAGTGCTGGATCAGCGACATGCGGTACATCTTGGGGCATTGCGGCAAGTATAGGAGGAATGATCTGATGATTCACGGATTTTCGCGGAATTTGAAAATCATCCGCACGAATCAACCGGCTTGAGGCGTCCGCCAGATGATGTGTGACGATGGGGGGGCAGGAGCAGATTTCAGATCCGTTATTTGCAAGAGCCATAATGGCATTTTCAGGCCTTTGTTCGTAGAATCCGGCTCGCTAATTATGAAAGCCGATGCCAGCCAAGTCGTGGAAATACTGCGCGTTGCCGCGGAGGAAAACCAGGTCTGTTCGTTGCGGATGATGCAGACGATCACCCTGCCGGAACAGGGCGAAGTCTGGATGACCGGTGATATTCATGATCATCGCCGTAATTTTGAAAAACTGGTTCGTGCAGCGGATCTGGCGAACAATCCGCAGCGGCATCTGGTGCTGCATGAGTTGATCCACGGGGATCATTATGACAGCAATGGGGCGGAAGATTCCTGGCAGATGCTGGCTCAGGCGGCGGAGCTGAAAGGGGACTATCCAGCCCAGGTGCATTTTCTTCTGGCTAATCATGATCTGGCGCAGATTTATGGCGAAGGGATCATGAAGGCGGGCTTGAGTGTCTGCGAGGCATTTACCGCAGGCGTTCGCCGTGATTTTGGCGATCAGGCGGAGTTGGTTTGCGCCACCATCAGCGAATTTCTGCTATCGTTTCCCCTGGCAGTGCGTGCTGAAAATGGTCTGTTTTTTTCTCACAGCCTGCCCAGCGAAGCGCAGGTTGACCTGTTCGATTACACCGTTTTCGATCGCCCGCTGGAGGGTAAGGATTACCAGCGCCGCACCGGGCCGGTCTATCAGTTGATCTGGGGCCGCGGAATCACCCCGCAGGGCAGCGAGATTTTTGCTGCCAACGTGGAGGCCCGCCTGATCATCACCGGTCACCAGCCTCAGGATATGGGTTACGCCATCAACGGCAAACGCCATCTCATCATTGCTTCGGATCACAACCAGGGTGTGTATGTCCCCTTGTCGCTTGATCATGAATACACGATGGAAGAAGTGGTGGACCGCATCACCAAGTTCGTCACTCTACCCTGACGCCCGGATCGCATACTTCAAATCGTAGGGCGCATTGATCATTGATTGCTGCATCAGTGTTGGTGATGCAGGATGACATCACGCAATCAATGACGAATAAGGCGATTAAGAGTAACCATCCCAAAAAAAGTGGCTTGCCCTGCACCAGCAGGACAAGCCACGGAAAAAGGTTCAATAAAGGACGAATTGACCGGCGCGATGGTTAATCTTCCAGCCGCAAATCGCCCAGGCCGGTGATGCTTTCGCCACCTTCCAGACCGCCACGCAATCCACGCTTGACCGACCGCTCCTTGCGGGCTTCTTCGCGGGCTTCCTCTTCAGCCGCCCACTGGGCACGCTTGAGCGACAAGCCGATCTTGCGTTCGTCGCCGTCAACCCGAAGGATTTTAACTTCAACCTCCTGATTGACCTTAAGCTGATCTTCGGGCTTTTCGATCTTCTGGTCGGAGATTTCGCTGATGTGCAAAAGCCCTTCCAGACCCGGTTCCAGTTCGACAAACACGCCGAAGTTGGCAATCTTGGTGACGACGCCCTTGACGACCATGCCCGGACGATAGTTTTCCGGAATCACGGTGACCCACGGATCTTCCTGAAGCTGCTTCATGCCCAGGGCGATGCGTGTCTTGTCCTGATCGACACTCAGCACCACAGCGCGAACGGTATCGCCTTTCTTGAGCATCTCCGAAGGATGGCCGATCTTTTTCGTCCACGACAGATCCGACACATGCAGCAACCCGTCGATACCTTCTTCGATCTCGACAAACGCGCCGTAGTTGGCGATGTTGCGAATCTTGCCCTCGACCACGCTGCCGGTCGGGTATTTTTCCGCCACACGTTCCCAGGGATTTTCCTGGACCTGCTTCATGCCCAGGCTGATTTCCTGTTTGTCCTTGTTGATCTCCAGTACCTTGACCTGAACCTTCTGGTTCTGGCTGACCACTTCGCTGGGGTGATTGATGCGCTTGGTCCAGGACATTTCCGAAATATGCACCAGACCTTCGACGCCTTCCTCCAGCTTGCAGAACGCGCCGTAGCTCATGATGTTGACCACCTCGGCTTCGTGCACCGTTCCCACAGCGTACTTGGATTCGATATTTTCCCACGGGCTGGCTTCTTTCTGCTTCAAGCCCAGGGCGATTTTTTCCTTTTCCTTGTCGATTGACAGAACCTGAATTTCCAGCTCCTGATCGATCTTGAGGAGGTCGCTGGGGTGATTGATACGGCCCCAGCTCATGTCGGTGATATGCAACAGGCCATCAACGCCGCCCAGATGGATGAAC
>WBZR01003366.1_pt1 | contig 14592 bp, 12 predicted proteins | sample 5204231 | NCBI WGS metagenome assembly WBZR01 (sample SAMN12412403, study PRJNA552823) | activated sludge metagenome | isolation source: activated sludge from anammox sidestream of wastewater treatment plant... | place: USA: Virginia | collected 2017-08 | reverse complement strand
GCTCGCGCTGGGTCTGCACGACGCGTTCCGTCTGTTCGAGCAGCCGCCCCGGAGCTGGAGCTGGTGGGACTACCGCAACCTCGCCTTCCGCCGCAACCAGGGCATGCGCATCGACCACATCCTGGTATCGGAGGCGCTCGGGCCGCACGTGCAGGCCTGCACCATCGACAAGGCGCCGCGGCGCGCCGAGCGGCCGAGCGATCACGCACCGGTGGTGCTGACGCTCGGGCGCTGAGCCTGCGACGCCGCAAGTCACGCCCGCGCGGACTCCGCTCGACCCGCACGGCCGGCCGGCGCCGGCGCGTCACGGCTTGTCGTCGTCGAGGCCGAGTTCCTGGATCTTGCGCGTGATCGTGTTGCGGCCGATGCCGAGCTTGTGCGCGGCTTCGATGCGCCGGCCCTGCGTCGCAGCGAGCGCGCTGCGGATGAGCTGCGCCTCGAACTGCGCGCCCAGGCGACGCCACAGCTCGGGCTCGCCGGCTTCGAGCCGCGCGCCGAGCTCGCGCCCCAGCGCCGCGAGCCAGCCGGCTTCGGCCCCGACCGCCGCCGCCTTCTGCGGCATCGGTGCGGCAGCCGCGGGTGCGACCGCCGCCACGCCCTGCAGCTCGGGCGGCAGATCCGCCGCGCGCACCACCTGCGCCGGCGCCATCACGGTGAGCCAGTGGCACAGGTTCTCGAGCTGGCGCACGTTGCCGGGGAAGTCGAAGGCCAGCAGCCGCGCCAGTGCCGCGGCGTCCAGGCGGCGCGTCTCGACGCCGAGCGCGCGCGCGCTGCGCTCGAGGAACAGGCGCGCCAGCAGCGCGATGTCTTCGCGCCGCTCGCGCAGCGGCGGCAGGCGCAGCCGGATGACGTTCAGGCGGTGGTACAGGTCCTCGCGGAAGCTGCCCTCGCGCACGCGCTGCTCGAGGTCCTGGTGGGTGGCGGCGATCACGCGCGCATCGGCCTCGAGCGGCTGGTGCCCGCCGACGCGGTGATACAGGCCGTCGCTCAGCACGCGCAGCAGCCGCGTCTGCAGCTCGAGCGGCATGTCGCCGATCTCGTCGAGGAACAGCGTGCCGCCGGCGGCCTGCTCGAAGCGCCCGCGCCGCAGCGCCTGTGCGCCGGTGAAGGCGCCGCGCTCGTGGCCGAACAGCTCGCTTTCGAGCAGGTCGCGCGGGATGGCCGCGGTGTTGATGGCGACGAACGGACCGCCCGCGCGCGGGCTGTGGCGGTGCAGCGCGCGCGCGACCAGCTCCTTGCCGGTGCCGCTCTCGCCGGTGACGAGCACGGTGACGCTGCTCGGGCTGAGCCGGCCGATGGCGCGGAACAGCCCCTGCATCGCCGGCGAGCGGCCGAGCAGCTCGGCCGGCGCACCGTCGCCGGGCTCGGCCGGCAGCGCGCGCAGGCTCTCGTCGAGCGCGCGCCGGATCAGCTCGACTGCCTTCGTCACGTCGAAGGGCTTGGACAGATATTCGAAGGCGCCGCCCTGGAACGAGGCGACGGCGCTGTCGAGGTCGCCGTAGGCCGTCATCACGATCACCGGCAGCGCCGGCAGCCGCCGCTTGAGCTCGGCCAGCAGCGCCAGGCCGCCGCCGCCGGGCATGCGGATGTCGCTCACCAGCACCTGCGGCGTCGCGCCGGCGTCGAGCGCGCGCAGCACCTCGCCCGGGTCGGCGAACAGGCGCGCCGGCAGCTGCTCGCGCGCCAGGGCCTTGTCGAGCACGAAGCGGATGGATTGATCGTCGTCGACGATCCAGATCGGTTTCATGGGTTGCGGCAGCGGCTTCGCGCAGGTCAGGGCAGCGGAATCAGCAGCTCGAAACGGGTGCGGCCCGGCTCGCTGTCGCAGGCGACGGTGCCGCCGTGCTGCTGCACGCAGGCCTGGGCCAGCGCGAGCCCGAGTCCCGAGCCGCCCTCGCGCCCCGAGACCAGGGGCTGGAAGATGCGCTCGCGGATCGCCTCGGGCACGCCCGGGCCGTTGTCCTCGACTTGCAATTGCAGTGCCAGCCGATGGCGCCTGCGCCCGAGCGTGACCTGGCGCGCCACGCGCGTGCGCAGCACGATGCAGGCGTCGCCCGCCGCGATGCGCGCGGCCAGCGCCTGCGCGGCGTTGCGCACGATGTTGAGCAGCGCCTGCACGAGCAGTTCGCGGTCGCCGCGGAACTCGGGCAGCGAGGCGTCGTAGTCGCGCCGCACCTCGAGGCCGCGCGCGAACTCGGCCAGCACGAGCGCGCGCACCTGCTCGCACACCTCATGCAGGTTGACCTCGCCCAGCACCGGCGCGCGCCGCTGCGGCGCCAGCAGCGCGTCGACCATGGCCTGCAGGCGGTCGGCCTCGCGCAGGATGACGGTGGTGTATTCCGCGAGCTCGCCGGGCGGCAGCTCGAGCGCGAGCAGTTGCGCCGCGCCGCGGATCCCGCCCAGCGGATTGCCGATCTCGTGCGCGAGGTTGCGCAGCAGCTCCCGGTTGGCCTGCACCAGGCCCTGGGCGCGCTCCTCGCGTTCCAGCCGCGCCTGCTGCTCGAGCTCGATCATCTCGAGCAGCAGGCGGCCGCCGGCGGCCCCGCGCTCGATCGGACTCAGGGTCGCGAGCACCGGCAGCTCGGGCGTGCCCGGCGGCTGGCGCCGCAGGCGCGCCTCGAAGCGGCTCGTGACGGCGGCGCCCCGCGCGGCACGCTCGAGCGCATCGGTCAGCGGGGCCGCGTCGGCGAACCAGGCGAGCGCCGTGCCGCGCGTGAGCGCACGACGCGCCTGCCCCACGGCGTTCTCGAGCGCCGCGTTGACCTCGAGACAGGCGCCCTGCGCGCCGAGCAGCGCCACCATCGTCGCGAGCTGCTCGAAGGCCTCGTGGCCGGGCATCCGGGGCGCGGCGTTCATCGTCGCTCGCGTGGTCGACCACGCGTTCGCGCTGCCCGGCCCTCAGGGCGCGGGCAGCTTGGCCAGTTCGCGCTTGATGGCCGCGATGTCGGCTTCCTTGCGCTGGATGGCCGCACGCAGGTTGGCCACGCGCTCCTGGTAGCGCGCGTAGTTGCGCTCGCTGCCCAGGCGCTCGGGTTCGCCGTTGTTGTACTCGCGCTGCAGTGCGGCCAGCTTGTCCTCCTCGCGCCGCAGCTCGTCTCCCAGGATGCGGCGCGCATCGGCATCGCGTGCGCGCTGCTCGGCGGCGTCGCCGCGCGGCTCCGACGCGCGCGTCGATCCGCCCGCGGCCGAGGCCGACGTGCGCGGCCGCGTACCCTGCACGATCGTGACCGGCGCGCCCTCGATCGTGCGGCAGCCCTTGTCCTTCGCTTCCTGCGGCGTGAGCTGGTCGGTGTAGAGCACCGGCGGGCCCGGGCAGCGGTAGACGACGCCGCCCTGCGGCCAGGCGGCGGACGGCAGCGCGAACAGCAAGGCGGCGAACGGTGCGGCGACGGGCCAGCGCGGCATGCGCAATCCTCCAGGCAGGCGATTGTGACGCAGCGGCGCCGCCCGCACGCGCAGCGAGAAGGGGCGGCACGCCGCCCCTCCCGCCCATCCCGCGCCGCCGCGCGCGCCTCAGATGCTGTAGTACATGTCGAACTCGACCGGATGCGTGGTCATGCGAAAGCGCGTGACCTCGGTCATCTTGAGATCGATGAAGGCGTCGATCAGGTTGTCGCTGAACACGCCGCCCTTGGTCAGGAACTTGCGGTCGCGGTCGAGTTCCTCGAGCGCCTGGTCGAGGCTGTGGCAGACGGTGGGGATCTTGGCGTCCTCCTCGGGCGGCAGGTGGTACAGGTCCTTCGTGGCGGCCTCGCCCGGGTGGATGCGGTTCTCGACGCCGTCCAGCCCCGCCATCAGCAGCGCGGCAAAGGCCAGGTAGGGGTTGGCCGTGGGGTCGGGGAAACGCGCCTCGATGCGGCGCGCCTTCGGGCTGGCCACGTAGGGGATGCGGATCGAGGCCGAGCGGTTGCGCGAGCTGTACGCGAGCTTGACCGGCGCCTCGAAGCCCGGCACCAGACGCTTGTAGCTGTTGGTGCCCGGGTTGGTGATGGCGTTGAGCGCGCGCGCGTGGCGGATGATGCCGCCGATGTAGTACAGCGCGAACTCCGACAGCCCGGCGTAGCCGTCGCCGGCGAACAGGTTCTGGCCGCCCTTCCACACGCTCTGGTGCACATGCATGCCGCTGCCGTTGTCGCCGACCACCGGCTTGGGCATGAAGGTGGCCGTCTTGCCGTAGGCGTGCGCGACGTTGTGCACGATGTACTTCTGCAGCTGCAGCCAGTCGGCGCGCTGCACCAGCGTGCTGAACTTGGTGCCGATCTCGCACTGGCCGGGCGCTGCCACCTCGTGGTGGTGCACCTCGACCGGGATGCCGCACTGCTCGAGCAGCAGGCACATCTCCGAGCGCATGTCCTGGAAGCTGTCGACCGGCGGCACCGGGAAGTAGCCGCCCTTGACGCCCGGGCGGTGCCCCATGTTGCCGCCCTCGAGCTCGCGCCCGCTGCTCCAGGGCGCCTCCTCCGAGGCGATCTTGACGTGGCAGCCGTCCATGCCGATGTGCCAGTGCACCTGGTCGAAGACGAAGAACTCGGGTTCGGGCCCGAAGTAGGCGGTGTCGCCGATGCCGCTGCTCCTGAGGTAGGCCTCGGCGCGCCGCGCCAGGCCGCGCGGATCGCGCTCGTAGGGCTTGCCGTCGCCCGGCTCGAGCACGTCGCAACTCAGGATGAGCGTCGGTTCCTCGAAGAACGGGTCGATGTTGGCGGTGTCGGGGTCGGGCATCAGCAGCATGTCCGACGCTTCGATGCCCTTCCAGCCCGGGAAGGACGAGCCGTCGAAGGCGTGTCCGTTGCTGAAGGTGTCCTCGTCGAAGCGCGACACGGGCACGGTGACGTGGTGCTCCTTGCCGCGCAGGTCGGTGCAGCGCAGGTCGATGAACTTGACCTCGTTCTCCTTCACCATATCCATTACGTCGGCCACGGTCTTGGTCATTCAGTCTCTCCTTCGGGGATTCGGATGCGAACGGACGATCTTTGCAGGAACCATGCCACGGCGCGACAAGCCGCGCCGTCGCGCCGCGGGCGCGGCGCGCCTTGCGCTTGCCCCGCCGCGCGAGCGGATCGACGCACCAGGTCCGTGCATGAGCTCGGGCTCAGCGCACCATTTTCGGTCCTAGCCGGGCGCCCAGCCGCTCCAGACCCGCCTGGAGTGCGGCAAAGGCCGCTTGCGGGTCGATGCCTCCGGCGGCACCCTTGACGCCCAGTTCGATGTGGCGGCCCCATTGCGGATGGTCGACGCTGGGCAGGCTGAACACGCGCACGCCCGGGAACTCGGCCTCGATGCGCTCCATCAACGGGGTGAGCGTCGCCTCCATCGAGCCGAAGACGATCACCGAGCGCTCGCGGCTGCGGCCCGCACCGTGCAGATGCGCGTAGCGGCGATCGAGGACCCACTCGATCATCGGCCAGGCCATCACCGGGAATCCCGGCACGAAGTGCACATGGTCGACCGAGAAGCCCGGGATCTTGTTGTACGGGTTCGGGATCAGTTGCGCACCGGCCGGGAACACGCCCATGTTCAGGCGGTGCAGGTTGTCGGGCCGCTCGGGCTCGAAGGCCAGGCCCTGCTCGCGTGCCTGCTCGCGCATGCGTTCGACGATCAGCGCCTCGGCCTCGGGGTGCAGCACCAGTTCGCGGCCCAGCGCAGCGGCGGCCGCCTGGCGCGTGTGGTCATCGGGCGTGGCGCCGATGCCGCCGGTACTGAACACGAGATCACCACTCGTGCAGGCTGCGCGCAGCACGGCCGTGATGTGCGCCCGCTCGTCGCCGACGTAGCGCGCCCAGGCCAGTGCCAGGCCGCGCGCGGCCAGCAGCTCGATGACCTTGGGCAGGTGCTTGTCGCTGCGCTTGCCCGAGAGGATCTCGTCGCCGATGACGATCAGGCCGATGTCCATGGGGGGCCCGGGCTGGCGGCGCCCGCGCCGCTTCTGTCGCTTGTCCCTCTCGTCACGCTTGTCACGCTCGGGCGGCATCGGCTGCCCGGGTCCTCCGGACCGCGTGCTGCGTTCGCGCCGCCTGATCCGCCTTCGCGGCCTGGCTCGCCTGCGCCCGCCGCGGCGCCCGCGTCCGCCGGCGGCACGCCGCGCAGGCGCACGAGCTCGCTCAGCAGGTAGTGCACGAACCAGCAGGCGGCGAAGGCGAACACGATCGTGTACAGCCACACCGAGACGACGAGCAGGATCGGCGCGAAGACCAGCGCCACCGCGCCCAGGGCCCACAGCAGCGAAGGCAGCGCGCCGAGCGCGCCGCAGGCGGTGCCCATCAGCAACAGCGGCCAGCGCCGCCGGCGCAGCAGCCAGCGGCGTTCGGCTGCGCTCGCGTGCAGCGCGAGGGCGTCGAAGGCGAGCACCCGGCAGGTCAGCCAACCCCATATCAACGCCGGCAGCACGAGCGCGAGCGGCGGCACCAGCCACAGCGGCAGGCTGCACAGCAGCGCCGCCAGCGCGGCCAGCGTGCAGGCCAGGGTCCACAGCAGCGACTGCACGAAGCCCGCACCACGGCGCTGCTCGAGGGCGGGGAAGCGCCGCGCCGCGACCAGCCGCACGACCGCCGGCGTGACGAACGCGCTGACCAGCAGCAGCGTGAGCAGCACCACCAGCGGCACGGCCACCAGCACCACAAGCAGCGGCGCCAGCACCACGCGCAGCTGCGCCGCGCCGTGCGCTGCCAGCCAGTCGAGCAGCACGTTGAGCAGTTCGGAGCGCTCGAGCAGTGCGCGCACCCCCGACACCGCCTGCTCCCAGAAGGCCCAGCCGGCCAGCGCCAGGCCGCCGCCGGCCAGCGCCAGCGGGGCGAGCGACCACAGCAGCACGCGCGGATGCAGGCAATAAAGCAGCGCGCGCCAGCCGGCGTCGACAAGACCCCGCATCGCCGTTCAGCCGGCGGCGCCGGCCGGCGGCGCGCAGCCGCCGCGCAAGGGCATGCGATGCAGCGCCCGCTGCGGGCCGATCCCGCCCTGCGGGTCCGCCCGGCGCGGGGCCACGGCCGGCGCGATCGGGCGCAACGGTTGTGTCGGCACGTCACCCGCGGCGCAGCCGCCCGCACCCCTCGCCTGCCATCGCTGCACCGTCATCGCCATCGTCGGACTCCAGCCGCCTCGCGCGCGCGCCGCCGCCTTGCGCCGCAGCGCGCATCGTACCCGCCCGCGCCGTAGCAACCGGTTGCAGGGCTCCGCCTTTCGGGCGACGACAGCGCCCCTGCGCCTGACCAGAATGCCGCGCGTGAACCCCTCGGCCGAAGTCCTCGTCGTCGCCGCCGCGGCCCTCTCGGTGTGCGCGGCCTCGCTCACCGGCTTCGGCCTGCGCCGCCAGCGCTACCGCGGCTGGCTGTGGTGGGTGGCCGCGCTCTGGCTCACGACGCTCGGCGCGTGCGTGGCAGCGCTCAGTTCGACGCCGGCGGCGCAGGCGGCGGCCGACCTGCTGCTGATGCAGTGGCCGATCGTCACGCTGCTCGGTCTGCGCCGCTTCCACGCGCGCCCGGTACTGCCGGGCGACGAGCGTGTCGACCTCACGCTGCTCGCCGCGGCGAGCACACTCGCACTGGCCGGCGCGGCCCGCGGCGGGCCGCTCGCGCCGTGGATCGGCAGCGCCTGTGCGCTCGTGCTGCACCTGTACGCCGCCATCGTGCTGCTGCGCGGCCCGAGCAGCGGCGACGCCGCGCCGCTGCAGGCGCTGGCCGCCGCCCTGGCGCTGGCGGCCTTCGCACCCTTGCTCGCCATGGCGCCGGGCGCCACGCCGGCGGCGCCGCTGGCGCTGCGCGCGGCCGCCGCGGCGCTCGGCTCGGTAGTAATGGCCTTCGCCGCCTTCACGCTGGTGTGCGAGCGCACCGAGCGCCAGTTGCGCGACTCGCGACGCCGCCTGCGCGCGCTGGCCAACCTCGACGCGCTGACGCAGGTGCCCAACCGGCGCCACTTCCACGACCTGGCGACACTCGCACTGCGCACCGATCCGCCCGGCAGCGCCGTGCTGATGCTGCTCGACGTCGACCACTTCAAGCGCATCAACGACCACCTCGGCCACGCCAGCGGCGACAAGGCGCTCACCATCGTCTCGGCCAGCATGATCGAGCACCTGCGCGCGCAGGACGTCGCCGGCCGCCAGGGCGGCGACGAGTTTGCCCTGCTGCTGCGCCGCGCCGACGTCGACGCCGCGATGTCCGTGGCGGCGCGCATCGTCGCCGAAGTGCAGTGCCGGGCCGCGCACGCGCGGCTGCCGCGCCTGACGCTCAGCTTCGGCGTCGTGCGCGTGGCCGCCGACGAGCGGCTGCCCGACGCCATGCGCCGCGCCGACCAGGCGATGTACGAGGCCAAGCGTCAGGGTCGCGGCTGCGCGGTGGCCGCCGACGGCGACGAGGCGCATCCGGTGTTCGGCGAGAGCCAGCGGCTCGGCCTGCTCGGCGCCTGAACCCGGGCGACGGAAAGGGCGCCGCAGTGCGGCGCCTAGAATCGCCGCGCCCGAGGAGCGCCGCATGTCCCCCGAAGAGATCCTTGCCCAGTACGGCCCGCGCGAGGCCATGGAGTACGACGTCGTCGTCGTCGGCGCCGGGCCGGCCGGGCTGGCGACGGCAATCCGCCTCAAGCAGCTCGCGCCGCACACGTCGGTGGCGGTGCTGGAAAAGGGTTCGGAGCCGGGGGCGCACATCCTCAGCGGCGCCGTCATGGACCCGCGCGCGCTCACCGAGCTGCTGCCCGACTGGCAGGCTGCCGGCGCACCGCTCGAGCAGCCCGTCACCGGCGACGAGGTGCTGTTCCTCGGGTCGCGCGGCGCGCGCCGCGTGCCATCCCGGCTGCTGCCGGCGGTGTTCGACAACCACGGCAACTACGTCGTCCGGCTGGGCCATGTCGTGCGCTGGCTGGCGCAGCAGGCCGAGGCGCTGGGCGTCGAGATCTTCCCCGGTTTCGCCGCCGCCGAGGTGCTGCACGACGACGCAGGCGCCGTGCGCGGCGTGGCCACCGGCAACATGGGCATCGGCAAGGACGGCCGGCCGCACGAGGGGTTCCAGCTCGGCATGGAACTGCTGGCGAAGTACACCGTGTTCGCCGAGGGCGCGCGCGGCCACCTGGGCAAGCGCCTGATCGCGCGCTACGGCCTGGACAAGGGACGCTCGGCGCAGACGTTCGCGCTGGGCATCAAGGAGCTGTGGGAGCTCGATGCGGGCCGCGCGCACCCCGGGCTCGTCGTGCACACCGCGGGCTGGCCGATGGACGAACAGTGCTACGGCGGCGGCTTCGTCTACCACCTGGCGCACAACCTGGCGGCGGTCGGCTTCGTCACCGGGCTCGACTACCAGAACCCCTGGCTCAGCCCGTTCGAGGAGATGCAGCGCTGGAAGACGCACCCGGCGATCCGCACGCACCTCGAAGGCGGCAAGCGCATCGGCTACGGCGCGCGCGCCATCGTCGCCGGCGGCCTCGAGGCGCTGCCCGAGCTCGCCTTCCCCGGCGGCGTGCTGGTCGGCTGCGACGCCGGCACGCTGAATGCGGCACGCATCAAGGGCAGCCATGCGGCGCTCAAGACCGGCATGCTGGCGGCCGAGGCCATCGCGCCGGCGCTCGCCGCCGGCCGCGCGCACGACCTGCTCGCGGCCTACCCCGAGGCCTTCGCGGCCAGCTGGCTGCACGCCGAGCTGGCGCAGGCGCGCAACTTCAAGGCCTGGTTCAAGCAAGGCAACACGATCGGCTCGCTGATGACGGGCGTCGAACACTGGCTGCTGCCGCGCCTGGGCGTGAAGCGGCCGCCGTGGACGCTGCACAACCGCACGCCCGACCACAAGCGGCTGCATGCCGCCGGCCAGGTCGAGCCGATCCGCTACCCCCGACCCGACGGCGTGCTCACCTTCGACCGCCTGTCCTCGGTCTTCCTCAGCAGCACCAACCACGAGGAGAACCAGCCGGCGCACCTCACGCTGAAGGACGCGTCGGTGCCGGTGGCGGTGAACCTCGCCGACTATGCCGGCCCCGAGAGCCGCTACTGCCCGGCCGGCGTCTACGAATTCGTCGAAGACGGCGCCGGCGGCGAGCGCCTGCAGATCAACGCGCAGAACTGCGTGCACTGCAAGACCTGCGACATCAAGGATCCGACGCAGAACATCGTCTGGGTGGCACCGGAGGGCGGCGGCGGGCCCAATTACTCGGGCATGTAGCGCGACAAGGCCGTGTCGGCGTCGCGGCGCACGGTCGCGCCGGCGTTCAGACCACCTTGCCCGGGTTGAGCGTGGCCTGCGGATCGAGCAGCGCCTTGAGCCGTCGCATCAGCGCCAGCGCCTCGGGCGGCCGATGGCGCGCCAGCGCGGCGCGCTTGTCCAGGCCGACGCCGTGCTCGGCCGAGATCGAGCCGCGGCGCGCGCGCACGCCCGCGTACACGACCTCGGCGATCTCGTCGCAGCGCTCGTGCGTGCCCGCGCCCAGCGTGACGATCATGTGCACGTTGTTGTCGGCCACGTGACCGAAGGCCAGCAGCCGCGCCGCCGGCCAGCGCGCGGCGAGCGCGCGCCGCGTCTCGTCGACGTAGGACACCATCTGCGCGATCGGCACGCTCACGTCCAGGCTGACCAGCGGTTGCCAGCGGCGCACGATGTGCTGCGCGTCGTTGCGCATGGCCCAGAAGGCGCGCCGTTCGGCCTCCGAGCGCGCCACGGCGGCGTCGGCGATCGCGCCTTCGGCGAGCAGGGCCTCGAGCACAGCGCCGAAGCGCGCGCCGTCGGCCGCTTCGTCGCCGCCCTCGGCTTCGATCAGAACCCAGCCCGGCGCCTCCTGCGGCCGCGCGCCCGGCAGCGGCATGCGGTGCGGCGGAGCCGCGCCGTCGGGTCCCGGCTCGGTCATCGTGGCGAGGAACTCCGGCCACATCAGCTCGAAGGCCGAGAGCATGCCGCCCAGCCCGGATTCGAGCCGCGTCAGCAACGCCGGCAGCGCGTCGAGTGCGTGCAGCGCCAGCACCGCGGCGTGACGGCTCGCGAACGCCGGCCGCAGCCGCAGCACGGCACGCGTGACGATGCCCAGCGTGCCCTCGCTGCCGATGAACAGCTGCTTGAGGTCGTAGCCGGCGTTGTTCTTCAGCACGCGCTCCATCAGGTCGAGCACGGTACCGTCGGCGAGCACGACCTCGAGACCGAGCACCTGCTCGCGCATCATGCCCAGGCGCAGCACGCGCTCGCCGCCGGCATTGGTGGCCAGCAGGCCGCCCACCGTGGCCGCGCCGCGTCCGCCCAGGTCGACGCCGAACAGCAGCCCGGCCGCCGCCGCCGCCTCCTGCAGCGCTTGCAGCACGACGCCGGCCTGTACGACGGCGATGCGCGAGACGGCATCCAGCTCCTCGATGGCGCGCATGCGCTCGAGCGAGAGGTACCACTCGCGCCCGCTGGCCGGCAGCTGGCCGCCGGCCAGCCCGGTGCCGCCGCCCAGCGGCACGAGCGCGATGCCGGCCTCGTGCACGAGGCGCACCATGGCCGCCGCCTCGGCCGTGTCGGCGGGCCGCAGCAGCGGCACGGCGGGCAGCCGGTCGCCGCCGATCGAGATCGGCCGGCCCGCGGCATCGGCCGGCGACACGACCGCCGCGGCGCCGAAGCGCGCGGCCAGCGTGGCCAGCAGCGGATGCGCGTCGTCCATCGTCGGGCCTGCCGGCGCCAATCAGTCCAGGCCCTCGAACGGCGCCTCGCGCAGCGCGAGGAAGTCCTCGAGCGGCATCTCCTTCAGGCGCCGCATCCACAGCCGCCCCGGCTCGCTGGCGTGCAGCATGGCGGTGGTCTCGAGGTTGTAGTCCCACGACGAGCGCAGGCCGGCCGTGGTCTGCTGATGGTTGAGCGCCGCCTTGGCGAATTTGATCGCAGGCCGCGGCATGCGCGCCAGCTTGGTCGCCAGGCGCCGCGCCTCGGGCATGAGCTGCGCGCGCGGCACCGCCTTATTGACGAGGTGGATGCGCGCGGCCTCCACGCCGTCGATCATGTCGCCCGTGTACATCAGCCAGCGCGTGTGCCGCATCGGCACCGTCCACGGCATCATCAGCGAGGGCGGCGCCGAGACGTGGCGCACCTCGGGTTCGCCGAGCCGGGCATCCTCGGCGGCGATGGCCAGGTCGCAGCACATCATCAGCTCCAGGCCGGCGGCCAGCGCGTAGCCGTTGACCGCCGCGACGATCGGGATCGGTGCGTTCCAGATCGTCAGCAGCCGGTTGCAGTTGGCGCGGATGTCCTCGCGCCAGGCTTCGGCGTCGAGCTCGAAGTCCTCCGAGTTGAGGTCGAAGCCGGTGCTGAAGGCGCGGCCGGCGCCGGTGAGGACGAGCGCGGCGATGGAATCGTCGGCGCTCGCCGCGCGCACCGCGTGTTCGAGCTCGTCGAGCAGCTGGCCGTTCAGCGAGTTGAGCTTGTCGGGCCGGTTGAGCGTGACGGTCGCGAAGGCGTCGGCGGCGTCGCGTTCGAAGACAAGGGTCTGGTAGGTCATGGCGTTGCCTGTGGTGAGGGGATGTCGGTGGAAGGGCGTCCTCCGCCTCGGTCGGCGAGGTCGATCACGCCCGCGGGCGGCGGCTCGGCGAACAGCGCGCGCACGCGAGCCGCGCGCTGCGCCAGCGCCAGGCGCTGGTTGAGGCTGCCCTTGTCGCTCAGCTCGCCGGGCACGGCGCCCGGCAGCTCGGCCAGCAGCGCGGCGCGGCGCACGCGCGTGCTGCTGCCGCCCTGGCGCTCATTGTGCGCACGCAGCGCGGCGGCGATGCGCGCATGCAGCGCCGGCGCGGCCGCGATCTCCGCGAGTGCCGCGCCCGGCGGCAGCGCGGCCGCCTCGCGGCAGGCTTCGGGCTCGGGAAACAGCAGCAGCGCCAGCTGCGGCTCGTCCTGGCCGGCGACCGCCAGCTCGCGCACCAGCGGCGCCAGCGCGGCCAGCAGGGCCAGCCGCAGCGGCCCCACCGACACCCAGGTGCCGGTGGCGAGCTTGAAGTCCTCGGCCACCCGGCCGTCGAACATCAGGCCGGCCTCGGGGCGTGCCGGGTCCGCCAGGCGCACGGCGTCGCCGGTGCGCAGATAGCCCTCTGCATCGAAGGCCGAGCGGTCGGGTTCGCCGGCGGGCGCCGCGGGCCCGCAGCCGGCAGCTTCGGCCGGCCAGTACCCGGGCATGACGTTGGGGCCGCGCACGCGCGCCTCCAACTTGCCGCCCTCGCCCTCCAGCGGCACCAGCGCCAGCTCGCAGCCGGGCAGCGGCAGGCCCACCACCTGCGGGCTCGCGATCGCGTGGTGCACGAGGCAGATCGTCGAGCCGCACTCGGTGGAGCCCCAGCCCGAGACGAGCGCGACGCGGCGGCCGCCGGCACGCGCCTGATCGTCGACCAGCGCCTGCAGCCGTGCCCACAGCGCGCGCGACAGGCCGGCGCCGGCGAAGAAGATCGCGCGCAGCTGCGCGAACAGCGCGGCGCGCGCGGCCGGCGCGCGCGCAAGCGCATCGAGCAGCAGCTCGAGCCCGCGCGGCACGTTGATGTGCAGCGTGGGCGAAACCGCCTCGATGTTGGCCAGCGTGGCCGACATGCCCTCGGGCGTGGGCCGGCCGTCGTCGATGAACAGCGTGCCGCCGTGCCACAGCATCTTGTGGAAGTTGTCGTTGCCGCCGAAGGTGTGGTGCCAGGGCAGCCAGTCGAGCAGGCGCGGCGGCCGCTCGGCGAGGAAGGGCCACAGCACGGCGTACGCAGCCTGGTTGGCGGCCAGCATGCGCTGCGTGGTGATCACGCCCTTGGGCGCGCCGGTGGAACCCGAGGTGAAGAAGACGGCGGCGACGGCATCCGGCTCGAGCGCCGCAGCGGGCGTGTCGCATCCGTCGGCGCCCGCGAGCGCCTGCGGCCAGTCGTGCCGGCCTTCGCCGCGCCCGAGGACCTCGAGCTCCGCCAGCCCCACCGCGCGCAGCGCGGCGCGCACGACGACGGCATCGTCGGCGCACACCAGCCCGCCGCCGAGCAGGTGCACGATGGCCGCCAGCCGCGCCGGCCCGCCGGGCAGCCGCAGCAGCTGCGGCGACAGCGGCGCGAAGGGCACGCCGGCGGCCAGCGCCGCCACGCGCAGCACGGCGTGGTCGATGCCCGGCTCGGCCAGCGTCAGGAAGGGCCGCCCGGCGTGCAGCCCGCGCGCGCGCAGGCCCGCCGCCACGCACCGTGCCCGCGCCAGCAGCTCGGCACAGCCGATGCGCCGCGCCAAACGTCCGCCGCGGCATTCGACGAACGCGTCACGCGCCGGCGCGGCCGCGGCCCAGTGCGCCACGCGCTGCATCACGCTCGGCAGTTGGGCCGGCAGCGCGTGCGCGCTGGCGAGCAGCCAGCCGCCGCCGGCGCGCGGCCGCAGGTGCACGCGCGGTGGCGCGAAGCCTTCGAGCACGCTGCCGCCGTCGGCCGATGGCATCGTCGATCAGCCGAAGCGCAGCGAGCGCAGGCCCACCAGACGGTCGATCAGCAGCACGGCGCCGAAGGTCATGACGATGCTGAGCGAGGACACCGCCGCCGCCGTAGGGTCGAAGTCCCAGCGCAGGTAGTCGAAGAGCTGGATCGGCAGCGTCGTCATGCCGATGCCCTTGAGCAGCAGCGACATGTTGAAGAGGTCGAACGAGATGACGAAGGCGAACAGCGCCCCGGTG
>WBZR01003365.1_pt1 | contig 14594 bp, 9 predicted proteins | sample 5204231 | NCBI WGS metagenome assembly WBZR01 (sample SAMN12412403, study PRJNA552823) | activated sludge metagenome | isolation source: activated sludge from anammox sidestream of wastewater treatment plant... | place: USA: Virginia | collected 2017-08 | reverse complement strand
GTCAACCGTCTGCGCGCACAGGTGCGCCATGGGGTGCGCCCGCCGCACGAGTTCGTGGCGCTGTCGCACCTGCTGCACGACCTGCGCCTGTACAAGTCACGCGCCGAACTGCGCCTCATGCAGCAGTCGGCCCGCATCGCCGCCGCGGCCCATGTGCGGGCGATGCAAGCGACGCGGCCGGGCCAGAACGAGCACGAAGTCGAGGCCGAACTGCTGCACGTGTTCCGCAAGCACGGCGCGGTGCCCAGCTACGAGCCGATCGTCGGCGGCGGTGCCAATGCCTGCGTGCTGCACTATCGCGCCAACAACGCGCCGCTGCGCGATGGCGACCTGCTGCTCATCGACGCCGGGGCCGAATACCAGTGCTACGCCTCGGACATCACCCGCACGTTCCCGGTCAACGGCCGGTTCTCGGCGCCGCAGCGCGCGCTGTACGAACTCGTGCTCGACGCGCAGCATGCCGCGATCGACGAGGTGCGCGCGGGCCGGGCGTTCGATGCCTACCACCAGGCCGCGGTGCGCGTGCTCACGCGCGGCCTGCTGCGCCTGGGCCTGTTGTCGGGCTCGCTCGAGCGCAACCTGCGCGAGGAAACCTACCGCGCGTACTACATGCACAAGACCGGACACTGGCTCGGCCTGGATGTGCACGACGTGGGCGACTACCGCATCGATGGTGAGTTCCGCCAGCTCGAAGCCGGCATGGTGGTCACCGTCGAGCCGGGGCTGTACATCGCGCCCGATGCCAAGGGCGTGCCCGCGCGATACCGCGGCATCGGCATCCGCATCGAGGACGATGTGGTCGTGACCGACGCCGCGCCGAACGTGATCTCCGCGGACGTGCCCAAGGAGGTGGCCGCGATCGAGGCGCTCATGGCCGCGGGGCGATGAAGGCCTGGCGCGCGCTGGCGTGGCCGCTCGCGCTGTGGGCCGGCATCGCCGCTGCGGGCGCGGGCGCCACCAGCGCCCCGCGCGCGGCTGAGGTCGACTACGGCCTGTTCGGCACGCTGCACCTGGTGCGTGCGGCGGCGACACCGTCGCACCTGCTGCTGCTGTTCTCCGACGCCGGTGGCTGGCGCGCGCGTGAGCAGGCGCTGGCCAACGCGTTGGCGCAGGCCGGTGCGCTCGTGGTCGGGATCGACACGCATGCCTACCTCGCGCGCATGGAGTCGATCGCCGACAGCTGTTCCTACCCGGCCGGCCACGTCGAGGAAGTGGCGCACTGGATCGCGCGCGAGCAGGCCTTGCCCAGCTATGGTGCGCCGCTCGTGGTGGGCGACGGCATGGGCGCCACCTTCGCCTACGCGCTGGCGATGCAGGCGCCGGCCGGTACCTTCGAGGGACTGATCACGCTCGGCTGGAGCGAGGCGCTGCGCCTGCCCAAGCCGATCTGCGCGGGCGATGCGGGCGCGATGACCGCGGCGGCCGGCGCGGCCGGCTACCGCATCGTGCCGGTGGGCCGGCTGGCATTGCCGTGGTGGCCGCGCCCGTTCGCGCCCGAGGCCGCGATCGACGGCCTCGGCGCGCGGCTGGCGCAAGCATGGCGCTGGCTCATGCGGCTGTGGCCCGCGCTGGCGCCGCGCGCCGATGCCGCGGCCGATGCGCAGGCGCTGTACCGGCGCTGGCGCGCGCGTGCCGACGCCCTCGCTCCCGAGCTGCCCGACGACGTGGCCGACCTGCCGCTCACCGAGGTCGAACCGGCCGGCGCCGCCACCGCGCGCATCGCGATCCTGCTCACCGGCGATGGCGGCTGGGCTGGACTCGACCGTGGCGTGGCGCAGGCGCTCGCGGCGCGAGGCCTGCGCGTGGTCGGTTTCTCCACGCTCAAGTTCTTCTGGCACACGCAGACCCCGCAGGCGAGCGCCGACGCGATCGCGCGCGTGATCACCCATTACGGCAAGCACGATCCCGCGGTGCGCTTCGTGCTGGTCGGCTATTCCTTCGGCGCCAGCCTCGTGCCGGTGGTGCTCAACCGCCTGCCCGCGGCGCTGCGGGCGCGGGTCGAGCTGGGCGTGATGGTTTCGCCGGATGCCGACGCGGTGTTCGAGATTCACGTCGGCGACTGGTTCGGCTCGACCCGCCACGAGGGCGCGCTGCCGCTGGGACCCGAGCTCCAACGCAACACCACGCCGCTGCTGTGCGTCCACGGCGCCGACGAGGACGACAGTTACTGCACGCAGCCGCTGCCGGCCAACGTGCGCCGGGCCAGCCGCCCGGGTGGGCACCACTACGCGGGTGACTATGCCGGCCTGGGCGCCCTGATCGCGCGTGCGGCCGCGAGCGGCGATGGCCGATAGCGTGCCCGCGCGCACACCGGCGCACGGCATCCTGGGCTAGGATTGGCCACCGACACAGGCGCCGGGCGCACGGGTTGTGCGCTTGCAGGGGGCGCAAAGGGGGCGGTCGTGAAGTTGCTGCAGTTGATGAGCCTGTGGGCAGGGGTGTGTGCCGGTGCCGCGGCATGGGCGCTGCCACCCACGCCGCAGGAAGATGAGGTGCGCATCGAAGAGCTCATGCTGGCCGAATCGATCGCCGCGCGCAGAACGCACGCGGACGCGGCAGCCGCGAGCGCCGACGCCGACGTGCCGGTGATCGCCGCGGTGGCACCACCGGCGCCCAGCACCGAGGCGGGCTGGCTCGCCACGCCCCGGGTGGAGAGCGACACGCTCAGCTTCGACGACCTGCGCGAACGCATCGGCAAGCGCGTCACCATCACCACGGTCAACGAGCGCCAGCACCGCGGCACCGTGATCGCGGTCGATGCGCGCGAGGTGCAGCTGTCGGTACGGCGTGCGGGAGGCGCGGCGACCTATGCCGTGACGCGCGACCAGATCCAGCGCATCGAACCCTTGTGAGGCGACCATGGTGCTGTCCCTGCCCGTGCTGATCCTGCTGCTCGTCTCCGGCCTGGCCGTGTACCTGTTCGGCATCGCGCTGGTGTGGCGGCGTGATCGGCTCACCGCGGTGTTCACACTGCTGCTGCCACCACTCGCGCTGTACGCGATCGCCAAGTACTGGGGCGAGCGCGAGGCCAACCCGCGCTGGTATCTGCTCGCCGGACTGGTGTTGCTCGGCTTTGGCGCGGCCGTGCTGGGCGGGCATCTGCTCGACACCCCGGTGAGCCACGACGTCGACTGGCTGCGTTCACACGACGCCGACGAGGCGCGCCGCGCAGCCAGCGCACGCGCGCGCCGCGCACGCGCGCTGGCCAGCCTCGTGCGCAGCAGCGGCAGCATGGAGATTCCCAATGCGGTGGCCGGCATCGCGGTGCCGCAGCATTTCCGCTTCATCGAGCGCACCGAACTCGTGCGTGCGTTCGGCGGCACCGCCGATGCACCGGCCGACGACACGGTCGGCTGGCTCGTGCATGAACGCGTGGACCTCACCACCTCCAATGCCTGGCACGTGCGCGTGGACTACCGCGGCGATGGCTACGTGGCCAACCGCGGCCTCGGATCCACCGACAGCGCCGCACTGCTGGCGGCACTGCAACAGGCGCGGCAGCCCGCCGCCGACGATCCGCTGGAGCCGCCGCAGGTGCTCGGCTTTGCCGACCTGCCGACCTTCGATCCGATCACGGCGCGCGCGACCTGGGTGCTCACGCTGGCGCGGCCGCGCAGCCAGGTGCAGATCGTGGAGTGCCATGCCGCGCGGCTGGGACGCAAGGGCGTGGTGCTGTTCACGATCGAGGACATGGCTGCCGCGCGCCAGGAACTGTGCCTGCGCAGCGTGCGCCTGCTGGCCGCGCACGTGCAGTTCGGCGTCGGCCAGTCCTGGACCGATCATTCGCGCATGCTCGATCGCAACGCGCCCTACGGCCTGGCCGACCTCATCACCGGTCGCTACGGCCCGGCGAAGGCCGAAGCGGCCGGGCCCTGAGCCTGCCGCGGGCGAGGCGGCTCCAGCATGCCTCAGCCGCGCCACAGGCGCCGGTAGCCGCCCGCGACCAGCGCCGCGATGTCGAGCAGCAGCGCGGGCACCCATACGCCGCGCGGGTAGGCGAGGTAGGCACCGGTCCAGTCGGGCTGGAACTTGTCCTTGTAGCGGCGCAGACCCTGGTAGTTGTACAGGCGGCCGCCGTAGCGGAACGCAAGCGCGGCAAGGCGCTCGTTGAGGCGGGCATACGGGTTGTCGCCGACCGCCGACAGCGGGGCCATGCCGAGGCTGAAGCGCGCGTGGCCCGCATCGCGGGCGCGCTGCAGGATGCACGCGAACAGGAAGTCCATGGTGCCGCGCGGGGCGTCGTCGACATGGCGCATGAGGTCGATGCTGGCGGTACCGTTGGGTCCGTAGGGCGGCAGCACGTTGGCGAAGGCGATGAGCTCGCCGTCGCGGCGCACCAGCGCGAGCGGACTCCACGCGAGGTAGTCCGCATCGAAGCGCCCGAGCGAGTAGCCCTTCTCCCTTACCCCCTTGGCCACGAGCCATGCATCGGACACCTGCTCGACCTGCGCCAGCAGCATGGTGTCGAACGGCGGTTCGACCCATTCGAAGCGGAGTCGTTCGCGGGTCGAGCGATTGACCGCCTGGCGCAGGTCCTCCCAGCGCTTGCCCGCGAGCGAGAACTCGGCGAGCCGCAGCGTGGCCAGCTCGCCGAGCTTGAACAGGTCGAAGCCGAGGTCGTGGTACAGCGACAGCTCGGGTTCCAGCACCTCGTAGAACACCGGCTTGCGGCCCTGCGCATCGGCAAAGCGGCGGAAGTCGAGGATCGCGCGCCGGATCGCCGGCTCGGGTCCGCACGGCGAACCCAGTGCGACGAGACGGTCGCGGATCGCTGCGCAGGCCACCACCGCGCCATGATCGGCCGACCAGAACAGCGCCTTGTCGCGCATGAACGACAGGTGGCCGAATTCGCCGCCGCCCTGTTCGAGGTAGAGCGCGCGCGCGCGTTCCAGCTCGGCCTGGTCGGGCAGGCGCAGCAGCGGGCGCCGCACCGCGAAGGATTGCCAGATCAGATAGCTGCACAGGCCCAGCGCCGCCGCGAGCAGTCCGCGCGCAAGGCGCGAGACATGCTCGCCATGGCCGAAGTACCACAGGTCGAAACTGTCGTCGCCGAGCACCTGGGCGATGCCGATCGCGAAGAACGCCAGCACCACGAGCACGAGGCCGCCGAGCCAGGCGAGCGTGGTCATCGACGACAGGCTCATCGCGCGCCGGGTGAACTCGCGCTTGCGCGCGCGCAGCAGCAGCGCGATCGCGAGCAGGAACAGCGCTTGGCCGAAATGCAGGCCCTTGGTCACCGCGAGGATCGCGCTGAGCAGCAACAGCGGCTGGGCGAGGTTGTAGGCCACGCGCAGGCGCCCGTCGATGCCGCGGCCCAGCCCCAGCAGCAGCACGCCGGTGAGGATCGACAGCCAGTAGGATCCTTCCACCGCGGCCAGTGGCAACCACTGGCGCACCACCACCACGTGCTCGTGCACCGCGGGTATCGCCGCCGACGCGAGCAGCAACAGGCCCGCACCGAAGGTCAGCGCCGCCAGCACATGCACGCCCAGTCCGGCCAGCAGGCTCACCGGCAGGCCCAGCAGCGCGAACAGCGGATGGCTGCGCAGGCGCGCCGCCGCGCGGCCCACGCCGGGCAGTTGTCCGACCAACAGGCCCGAGCCCACGTACAGCCCGGCCAGCAGCGGCAACAGGTAGTACGCCACGCGGAACAGGAACAGTCCCGACAGCACCGCGGCGCTGGCGTAACCACCCGCGCCGAGCGCCAACAGCATGAGTCCGTCGAACACCCCCAGGCCGCCCGGGATGAGGCTGAGCAAGGCCAGTGCCTGCGCCGCGGCGAAGCTGCCGAGCAGGGCCGTGGGCCGCACAGGCACGCCCGACAGGTACAGGCAGCCATACAGCACCGCGGCGCTGAGCAACCAGTCGAGCAGGGACAGTGCCGCGAGCGTGAGCTTGAGCCGCAGCGGCGGCAAGGCCGTGCCGGTGGGCAGCCAGCGCAGCAGGCGCTGGCGACCGGTCAGCACGAAAAAGGCGGGCAGGTAGGCGGTCGCCGCCAGCAACACCAGCAAGGCGAGCCAGCCCAGCGTCGCATTGGGCGTGACCGGCCGCGCGCCCAGCACGAGTGTGACGATGACCAGCAGCGACAGGCCCAGCGGCAACGACAGCACCTGCAAGCCGACCAGCGCCGCGCCACGGCCGAGCTCGATGCCGCGCGCGGCGAAGCCGAGCAGGCGTATGCCCGAGCCGAGCGTGCCGTACAGGTTGAGCGTGTTGGCCAGTGCGTTGGCGACGAAGCTCAGCCGCAGCAGATCACGCGTGGCAATCGGCAAGCCGAGCCAGCGTGCGATCACCCAATCGATGCTGCCGGTGAACGCCACCGCACCCAGCGCAAGCAGCGCCACGGCCAGCGCAGGCAGCGTCGGCACCCCGAGCAAGGCGCGCTGCAATTGCGGCAGGTCGAACTGCCCGGCCTCGCGCCACAGCAATGCGCCCACGACCACAAGGCATGCCAGCGGCACGAACCAGCGCAGATGGCGGCGCCAGCGGCGTGCGGGCCTGGCCGATGCCTCGGGCGTGGCGGCATTCATCGCGGGCATCGCCGGCAGTGGTGCCTGGGGTAGCTCATCGGGCATGGCATCGCCGGCGATCGCTGCGCGCCGCTGGTGCCGGTATGGGCCTCAGTCAAGCTGCGCGAACGCCGCGCGCGTGAGGTTGTCGGGCTCGCCGCTGGTGCACACCACATCGTCCTCGATGCGGATGCCGCCATAGCGGCGGAACGCATCCACGCGCGCCCAGTCCACATCCTTGCCCGCGGACGTGGCGCGCAGCGGTTCCAGCAACAGGTCGATGAAGTACAGCCCGGGCTCGATCGTCACCACCATGCCCGGCTCGAGCACGCGCGTCATGCGCAGGTACGGATGACCCGGCGGGCGCGCGAGCGTGCCGCCTTGTTCACCGGCCTGGAAACCCGCCACATCGTGCACCTGCGCACCGATCGGGTGGCCCAGCCCGTGCGGAAAGAACGCGGTCGACACGCCGGTCTCGACCGCGGCCTGCGCGCTGCAGCGGATGAAGCCGTGCTCGCGCAACACTTCGGCGAGCACGTGGTGCGCATGCAGGTGCAGTTGCGGATAGCTCTGGCCGGCGCGCACCTGGCTGCACAGGCCCTGCTGCGCGGTGTCCACCGCGGCGACCAGCGCCGCGAACTCGTCGGCACCCGCGCCGGCATGAGTGCGCGTGATGTCGCTGGCGTAACCGTGGAAACTCGCGCCCGCATCGATGAGGAACGAGTGCAGCTGCGCCGGCGGCGCGTGCGCGAGGTCGGTGTAGTGCAGGATCGCACCGTGCTCGTTGAGCGCGATGATGTTGCCGTAGGGCAGTTCGTTGTCGGTCTGGCGTGCCGCGGCAAGGTAGGCGAGGTGGATGTCGAACTCGGACTTGCCCGCGCGGAAGGCCTGCTCGGCCGCGCGATGCGCACGCGCGCCGATGCGGCTGGCCACGCGCATGAGCGCAAGCTCATAGGCGCTCTTGCAGGAGCGGTGCCAGTGCAGGTAGTCGAGCACCGCGCGCGGATTGTCCGGCACCCAGCCATCGAGCGCGGCGCCGGCTTCGCCGATGATCGCGCAGCGCGTCGCGTCGACCGGCAGCTGCGCGCGTGCCTGCGCGGCCTCGCGGATCACCACGATGTCGAACTGCTCCACCCAGTAGCCGGCCGGCGCCGCAGGCACCACGTGCCAGTAGTCGTGTGGCTGCAGGTAGACCAGGCGCGGCTTGCGCCCGGGCGTGACCACCAGCCATGAGCCCGGTGCGCGCGTGACCGGCAGCCAGTGCTTGAAGTGCGGGTTGGTGCAGAACGGATAGTCGCGATCGTCGAGAAACTGGTAGTGCAGCTGGCCCGCCGCGATCACCAGGTGGTCGAGCCCGCAGCGCTGCAGGATCGTGTCGGCGCGTGACTGCAGCGCGTGCAGGTGCTCGGCGTAGAGCGCGCGCAGGTCGGGGTGCTGGCTGTCCATGGGGATCGCTCGCGAAGGCGGGCACGCATTGTGCCGCGCAGCGCCGCGCTTGGCGATGCGCGGCGCTGCGGCTGTTTGGGTGGTCAGCGGCGCGCGGGCCCGTCGATGCCGCGACGCAGCCAGTCGTCGATGAGGCGCTTCTCGTAGCGCAATGGATCGTTGCGGTCGAACGCGATGCCGCGGTCGAGGTAAGCCAGGTCGGTGAGCTTGCGATCGCCCTCGGCCGCGATCGTGCCGTCGGCGTTGCTGATCTGGTAGTGCAGGTTGATCATCGGCGGGTAGATCGAGGTCATGATGCGGATCTGGCTCAGCCGCGGCCCGCGCCACGGCTCGCACTGGCCTGCGCGCTGGATGTCGTTGATGGTGACCTCGAGCGTCTGGTCCGACAGTAGGTGATCGGGCGCGCGGGCCTGGATGTAGCGCGCGAGTTGGCCAAGCCATTCCTCGGGCTTGACCGGGTCGCGGCACTGGTCGGTGCGCGTGTCGGTGAACTTGGCCGGGTCGGTCCAGTCGACCTTGACCGTGACATGGGTGGGCTTGGCCGGCGGCGCCCCCGCGCAGGCGGAGAGCAGCGCGCAGGCCAGCAGGCAGTACAACAACGAAGTTGTGCGTTTCATGATGAGCCTCCTTCGTGATGCAATGCCGGCATCGTGCACCTGCGCTCCACGGGTTGGCAACGGGCTGCACGTGGCTTGGGCACTGCGCGTACAGCATCCGCTCATGCAGTTGCGCCGCGCGTGTCGCGATGACGCCACCGGCGTCGATCCGCATCCGGCAGTGGCCCACGCTGCACGGGCTCGCGTACGGTTCCAAGGCGCGTGCCCGATCGGCTATGGTGGCGGCTCCGTGCCATTCGCCGACGTATCCCTGCACCATGAAGCTTCCGGTTCCGTTCATCCAGTTGCCGCTGCAGTTCGATGCCGCGGCGCTCGCCGCCGAAGTGGCCGGTTTCGACGAATCGCTGTGGCAGCCACACCCCAACGGCATTCCCGGCAACAGTGCGCTGCCGCTCATCACGGTCGAGGGCGATCCCGCGCGCGGCGACGCGTTGCAGGGGCCGATGCGGCCGACGCCGGTGCTGAAGCGCAGTCCGTACTTTCTCAAGGTGCTGGGCAGCCTGAACGCGGTGCTGGGCCGTTGCCGCCTGATGCGCCTGTCGGGCCATGCCGAAGTCGACCTGCATGTGGATTCGGACTACTACTGGCATGAGCGCGTGCGCGTGCACGTGCCGATCCTGACCCAGCCGACCGTGCGGTTCACTGCGGGCGACCACACCATCAACATGGCCGCGGGCGAGTGCTGGATCTTCGACACCTGGTTGCTGCACCACGTGCTCAACGACCAGGACCATGCGCGCATCCACCTGGTCGCCGACACGGTCGGTGGCGCCGCGTTCTGGGACCTGGTCAACCAGGGTCGCCCACACACCGCGCCCAGGGATGGCTGGGCGCCACGCCGGATCGAGCCGGGCGGTGATGCGCCGCCGCTGATGTTCGAGTCGGTCAACAGCCAGTCGCCGATGAGCTACTGGGAGCTGCGTGACCTCGTGCAGTTCATCCTCAACGAGGCCCAGCCGCAGCCGCGCATGGCCCAGGTGGCCGACCTGTGCGGCGTGTTCGTGCGCAACTGGCAGACACTGTGGTTCCGTCATGGCAGCGCCGCCGAGGGCATGGACGAGTACGCGGCGCACCTGGGCGGCTTCCTCGGCCGGCTCGCCCAAGTGGGTCATGGCCTCACGCTGCGCAATGGCGCCGACCTCGTCGCGGCGATGAGCGGCATCCTGCGCCGCGCCGCGCGCCCGTCCGATGCGCACACGGAACTGGGCGAGGAGCGCGCGCGCCAGCAGCCATCGCGGCCGACCACGGCCGTGATCGAGCGGCCGGTATTCATCGTCTCGCCGCCGCGGTCGGGCTCGTCGCTGCTGTTCGAAACGCTCGCCCAGGCGCCGGGCCTGTACACCATCGGCGGCGAGAGCCATGGCCTGATCGAGGGCCTGGCCGCGCTCGACACGCGCCAGCGCGGCTACGAGTCGAACCGGCTCACGGCCGAGGATGCGAGCCCGCTCATCGCCGAGCAGTTGCGCGCGCGCTTCCGCGCGGCGGCGTTCGACCGCGAGCGCAAGCCGCCCGGCGCCGCGTTCCGGCTGCTGGAGAAGACCCCCAAGAATGCGCTGCGCGTGCCGTTCCTCAATCGCATCTTCCCTGACGCGCTGTTCGTCTACCTGTACCGCGATCCGCGCCAGGTGCTGGCGAGCATGCTCGAGGCGTGGGAATCGGGTGGCTTTCGCACCTACCGCGAACTGCCGGGCTGGAACGGCCCGCCGTGGTCGCTGCTGCTCACGCCGGGCTGGCGCGAGCTCAACGGTGCCGCGCTCGGCGACATCGTCGCCGCGCAGTGGCAGACCACGACCGAGCTTCTGCTCGACGATCTCGAAGCGCTGCCGCGCGAGCGCGTCGCGGTGGCGCGCTATGACGCGCTGCTCGCCGACCCGCAGGCCGAGGTCATGCGCCTGTGCGGGTTCGCCGGGCTGCACTGGGATCGCCCGCTCGGGCAGGTCCTGCCGATCGCCAACCACACGGTGTCGAACCCGCACGCGGACAAGTGGCGCCTGCGCGAGCACGTGATCGCGCCGCTGCTGCCGCGCCTGCAGGCCACGCTCGAGCGCGCGGCCGGGTTCGCGCAACGCTGACCACCGCACCGCCACCGCACCGCTGCCGCCGTGCGCGGCCGCACGGGTGGGTGGGCGCGCTACTCGAATCCCGCGTCGAGCAACCCATCGCTGCGCAGGCGGATGGCGACGAATTCGTCCTGGTCGTAGCCGCTGCGAGCCGAGCCGACCGCGATGAGGCGCTGGTCGTGCCAGCGGATCGCGGCGATCGTGTCGAGGTTGCCGAAGCCGTCGGCGAGGTCGATCGGGCCGATGAAGCGGCCGTTGCCTGCGCCGCCGAAGCCGGTGTCGAGGCGGCCGTCGGGCCACAGGCGCGTGGCGGCCAGGTCGAAGCCGCCGGTACTGCCTGGCGCGCGCGAGTAACCCGCGGCGACGATGCGGCCATCGGGCTGGATCGCGAGCGCCGCGCAGGCGTCGTCGGGTTGCATGCCGCTGCGGAACACGACCCGGCGCAGGCCGGCGTCGCCGAATCCGCTGTCGATGTTGCCATCGGCGTCGATGCGCGCGAGCGCGAATGCGGATTGCAGCACCGGCGGTGACGTGGGTGTGTTCACGAGGTGACTGCCACCGATGATCAGGCCATCGTCCGCATCCAGCGCCAGTGCCGCGGCCTCGAGCATCGCCGGCGTCGGCAGGAGTCGTGCGCCGCCGTCGCCGAACGCGGCGTCGGGTTGCCCCGACGCGAGCAGGCGCGCTGCGGCAAACGTCGACACACCATCGATGGTCGCGCTGCGCGGTCGCGATGTCGCCGCAACGACGATGCGGCCCAGTGTGTCGACCCTGACACCGGCCACGGTGTTGAACGTGGTCTGGCCCGCAAGCTCATCGAAGCGCCTGATCGTGGTCGCGCCGTTGTTGCCGAAGCCGGTATCACTGCTGCCATCGGCGTGCCAGCGCGCAACCGAAAGATCCTGGCCCCAGGTAAACGTCGGGATGCCGACCGGCGCGAGCGTGACGATGCGACCCTGGCTATCGAGCGTGGCGGCGGCCCGCCCGAAGCGGAAATTGAGACCCGCAGGCGCGGGCAGGTTCACGCAGGCGCCTTCGACCGTGCCCGCGGCGTCGACGTGGCACAGCAGCAGCCGGTTCACGTGGTCGACCACTCCCGAGGCCAGCACGTGCACACCCCCGGCAGCATCACCGAGCAGGGCGCCGAGCTGCAGCGACGTGATGCCGGGCGCGGGTGTGATGAGGATCTTGCCGCCGTCGCCGAAGCTGGCGTCGCGCTGCCCGCTGGCGTCGAGGCGCACGAGCGACAGCTCCCCCGGCTGGCCCGATGCGCGGACCGTCGTGCCACCGACGAGCAGGGTGCCGTCGGGCGACGCCAATACGGCATTGGCGCTGTCGATCGATATTGCCGGGTTGCTGACGACGTCGATGATGCTGACGCCGGGTGCATGATTGCCGAAGCTGGCGTCGTACACGCCATCGCCTGCGCTGGCGTGCGTGGCCAGGATGGACAGTATCAGGCCTGCGCAGGCGGTGTGGAGTCGGTGCATGGAGATGTTCCCAGCCGTGTGGCCGATCGGGGACCGGTGGTTGCCTCTCCTACGTGCAATGGTCATCGATCCCGCAAGCCACCGGAGCCGATGTCGCCGGCAACGTCATCGATCACGCGCTCCAGTCCCGCCGGCGCGGCGCCAATCGCCGCTGCTGCCATTGACGCGCCACCGCACGTCATGGGACGGCGCTGCGGTGGCGGCAGCGGGCATGGCCAACATGGACGGTGGGCACGTTGCCCGATCCGGGCGCGTGCGGCAATCTGCGTGGTCCGGGGCCTGCGGCGGGTGCCGGCGCAGGAGGGCTGGCGGTCCCGTCCCTGCGGAGCATGACAAGGCAGGTTGGTGATGGCGGCGGCAAACGTGAATGATCGGCATCCGTGGCGGCTGCTCGTGCTGGCGGCCTGCGCGCTGCTGCTGGCCGGCTGCCGGCAGGCACCGGCGCTCAGTGGCGGCATGTTCAGTGCCGGCGGCAAGTATTTCGCCTACGTCTACGTGGTGAGGTGGATCCACAGCTACCAGCGCACCGGCGGCAGGACGGTGTCCACCGGCACGTTCCGGCCGTACCTGCAGGTGATCGATACCGACAGCGGGCACAAACTGCTGGAGCGGCCGCTCCGGCCCGACTGCAGCTATCCGCGCATCGGCGATGTCAACGAATCGTACGTGCTCGTCACCTGCATGGCGGCAGGGCGCGACACCAGGGACAGGCCGGCGCCGTTCGTGTTCGACCTTGCCACCGGCAAGGTCCGCGTGGACAGCGGGACCGTGGCCGAGCGCAATCCCGGCGGCTTGCTCGGTGGGGCCGACTCGACCTTCCGCGATCCGGCTGCGCCGGAGGCGCTCATCGTCGAGGGCAAGGACGGGCGCAACTACCGGCTCGACCCGAGCAGCGGTGTGGCGACCGTCACGAGTGGTGAGCTGGTACGGCTCCAATCGGGAATCAGCGGCTTCCACCAGGCCTGTCATCTGCCTGCCGGGTTGCATGAGAGTGGCGGCACCCGGCGCCACATCGAGCGCGACAAGGCGCTGCGCTCGCAGGACGATTTCCTCGATCCGCGCTTCCTGTGCGTGGACAGTGGCCAGCGCGACTCGCTGGCCGTGGCCACCGACATCGACGGCGGCCTGCTCGTGCTCTCGCGCACCAGCACCCAGGACGCGCAGGACAAGCTGCTCACCCTGCTCGATCGGACCACGCTCAAGACGCGTTGGAGCGCGCCGCTGCCGCAGCCGCGCGGGGATTGGGCGGGCCGTTTCGACAGCGAAAAATTCGCCCGTCGCGGACGGCGCGTGCTGGTGGCCAATGCCTCGCGGCTGCTCGACATCGACCTCGCCAGCGGGCGGATCCTGCGCGACACCGCGCTGGTGGACTGAACGGTCGCGACCGGCGCCCTCGGCACTGCGTGCGCGGCGCGATGCGCTTGCACGGGCGGCCCCGCTTGCCGTGGGCGCGGGCCGCGGGCAGGTCGCCAACGCGCGGCAACCTTCGCGCAACACCGAACCGCCCGCGCTGCGCTATCTTGGCGCCGCAGGCAACCGGGAGTGGTCCATGTTGAAGTCGTGGCTGTGGCGGAGTGTGGGCGTGGTCGCGCTCGCCTATGTGCTTGGCGTGCTCGTGCTCATGTGGTGGTGGGACTACGAGCCGGCGCATTTCGACGTGGCCGCCAACGGGCGCGAGGTCACCGCGCAGGTGGCGGGTAGTGCGCGCACCGTGACCGGCAGCGTGACCACCGCGGCGCTCATCACCAGCGCGCAGACGCTGCTGGACAAGCGCGGCGGCTACCTCAGCAACGACCGCCTGCCGCCGGGCGTGCTCATGGACAACGTGCCGAACTGGGAGTTTGGCGTGCTCACCGCCACGCGCGACCTCGCCCGCGCGCTGCGCAACGACTTCAGCCGCTCGCAGACGCAGTCGGTCGAGGATCCCGACCTGCGCGAGGCCGATCCGTTGTTCAGCTCGCCCAACGACCGCTGGCTGTTGCCAAGCTCGGAGAGCCAGTACCGCAAGGCGATCACCCACATGCGGGCCTACCTGGCGCGGCTGGTCGGTGGCGGCGAGGCCAGCGCGCAGTTCTATGCGCGCGCCGACAATCTCGCCGACTACCTGCAGGTGGTGTCGACGCGGCTCGGCTCGCTGTCGCAGCGGCTGTCGGCCGCGGCCGGGCAGGTGCGGCTCGACACCACGCTCGCGGGCGACCCGCATGCGCAGCAGGCCAGCGCGACGCCGAGCGAGCAGCTGGTGCGCACGCCGTGGACCCGCATCGACGACAACTTCTATGAAGCACGCGGCTACAGCTGGGCATTGCGCGAACAGCTCGAGGCGATCCGCATCGACTTCGCGCCGATCCTGGGCAGCAAGAACGCGGCCGTGAGCCTGGAGCAGATCATCCGCGAGCTGGAGGAGGCGCAGCGCGCGCTCGGCAGCCCGGTGGTGCTCAATGGCCGCCCGTTCGGTTTCTTCGCCAACCATTC
>WBZR01003363.1_pt1 | contig 14605 bp, 10 predicted proteins | sample 5204231 | NCBI WGS metagenome assembly WBZR01 (sample SAMN12412403, study PRJNA552823) | activated sludge metagenome | isolation source: activated sludge from anammox sidestream of wastewater treatment plant... | place: USA: Virginia | collected 2017-08 | reverse complement strand
CGGCGAGGCGCCCGCTCGCCGCGAGCGCCCGGAGACCGGCGGCGCGCGCGGCCGCGGCCTCGACGCTGGAGGCGAGGGTCGCGCCGTCGCAACGCGGCACCGCCGCCTCGCGACCGACAGTCGCCGCGAGCGCCTCGGCGTAGCGGAGCGCCGCCAGCATCCCCATCGTCGGCCCCGTCACGCGCACGAGCGTCCCGTACTCCTCGCTCCCCGCCGCGAACGGACGCACCTCGACGCCGATCGCGTCCAGGTGCTCGAGGGCGTCGGCGGCGTCGGCGCGGCCGGCCGCGCGCGCGTCGCCGGCGCGGGTCGCCGTCAGGAGGACGACGTGCCGCCAGGCCGCAGGATCGGCGAGCGCGAGGCGCGCGTTCGGCGTGAGGCCCTGGGACACCACCACGAGAAGGTCGTCGCACGCCCCGGGAGGCGGCGACTCGAAGAACGCGCCGATCGGCCGGAAGCGCGCGTCGCACCCGAGGTGCTCGGCGAGCAGGTGCGCCAGGAGCCGGGCGGGCGCGGCCGAGCCCCCGACCCCCGTCGCGACGACGCGGCGGACCTCGCCGAGCCCGATCCGCGCCGGCTCGAGCGGCCGCGCCGCCGCCTCGCGGAGCAGCGCCGGCAACGCCCGCGTGCGCGCCGTCAGCTTGCGGTGCGCCTCACGCCACGGCATCAGGCAGCCGCGAGCGCGCGCGGGGGATCGAGCGCGACGCCGGATGCGGCGAGCGCGGCGGGCCAGGCGTCCGCCCGCCGTTCGGCGTCGGCGACCAGCGGCACCGCGGCGCGCCCGCCGAGGTGGCGACGCGCGAGCGCGGCGTTGGCGGCCGCGTCCTCCGCGCGCGGCGCGGTCGGCACGAGGCTGTCGCCCCGTTCGTCCGGCTCCACGATCGCGACGCCCGCGCCGTGCGCCGCGAACGCGCGCAGCGTCGCAAGCCAGCGCGCCTGCTCGAGCCCGGGCGCGGAACCGCGCACGCGTTCGAGCAGGGATTCGCGCTGGACGCGCAGCAGGACGGGCTTCGTCTCCGCGTCGCCGTAGATCAGCACGACGCGCTCGCGGCCGCGCGCCGCCTCGACGTAGGCATGCAGCCGGCACCACGCCGGCGGCGCGGCCGGCTCCGCCCACCGTCGCACCGGGAGCCAGTACGAGCCGAGGCCGATCAGGGTCGGCGCTTCGGGAAGGGCGTACGGCGCGACGACCTCGATCGGTGCCGGCGGCGCCGCCTCCTCGTCCGCGCGCGCCACCGCGAGCCGATGTCCCGCCGCGGCCTTCGCGGCGAGATAGTGGCGATTGAAGGGCGACGGCGGCAGCGCGAGCGGCGCCGCTCCGGCCAGCGGCACCCCCAGGGCGGCGAGCGCCGCGAGCTTCTCGGGGTTGTTCGTGAGGACGCGCAGCGGCGCCGCGATGTCGAGCGCGCGGCGCGCCGCCGCGACCGCGTCGTAGGCGCGGAGATCGCCCGGCAAGCCCATCCGCGCGTAGGCGTCGAACGTGCCGAGGCGGCCGCCGCTCGCCTGCACGAGCATGCGGTCGCGGACCTTCGCGCCGAAGCCGGCGCCCCGCCCTTCCTGATCGAGGTAGAAGACGACGCCGCGACCGGCCGCGGCGATCGCCGCCAGCGCGGCGTCGAGCTGCTCGGCGCAGTCGCAGTCGCAGCCGCCGAGGGTCTCGCTCGTGAGGCAGGACGAGTGCACGCGCGCGAGAAGCGGCTCGGGCGTCGAGAGATCGCCGCACGCGAACGCCAGGAAATAGGTGCGGCGCGCAAGGTCGCGGCAGACGTGCGCCGTGACGTCGCCGTGGCGGGTCGAGAGCGGCCGGGAGTCGACGCGCAGCACGGCGCCCGCGAGCGTCGTCATCGCGCCTCCGCGCGCGCGGCGGCCTTGGGATCGTGCTTGCGATCGCGCATCGCGGCGAAGTACGCCACGAGATCGTCGAGCTCGGCGTCCGAGAGGTGCTCGTGCGACGGCATGCTGGTGTACCGGAACGACTGGGGCGCGCGGATGAACGCCTTCAGCTGATCGACGGACCGGTATTCGACGATGCTCCGCGGCACGTTCAACTCGGGACCGATCGTGCCCCCCTCGCCGTTCATCGCGTGGCAGGCGATGCACTCGCGACGGAAGATCGCGAAGCCCGTCCACGCGGGCGCGCCGGCGGCGATCCCGGTCGGCGCGATGTGCGGCCAGCGCTTCGCGAACGATCCGAGCTCGATCGCCGCCAACTGGTACGGCCACGGATAGCGATGGGGGTCGTGTGCGGCGGGATTCTCCCAGACGACGTAATACGGGCCCGGGTCGATCTGGCGTCGGTCGATCGGCTCCCAGCCGGGGTCCTCGCCGCGCCTGCGGTCGGCGTCCGCGAAGGCGAGCCAGCCGCCGGGCTCGCGCACGCGGGCGATGCTCGCCGGCTTCACGTAGCCGTCGCGCGCCCGGAAGAAGACCTCGGCGCCGCCGCTCGCCGCGGCGTCGAGGTCGCCGAATCCGAGGCGCAGCACGGTGGCGAGCGGACAGGCGCGAAAGCGCTTGCGGCGGCCGTAGTACGGATCGTCGATCGCGACGGTCTCGGGCTCGCACGCGCGTTCGAGGGCCGGACGGTCGAGCGTCTTCACCACGACGCCGTCCCGCTCGAACGCGAGCGTGTCGGCGCCCGGCGCCGCGGTCGAACCGGCGGCGGGCGCGACCAGCGCGAGCAGCGCCGCGACGGCGACGGCCAACGAGAACATGCTCCGTCCATTCACCTCGCCCGTCCGCCGCGGTCAAGCCGGCCGCCGACGGAGCCAACGCCACCCCTCGAGCATGCCCCCCACGAGGCCCGGCGCGAGGATCGTCGTCGCGAAGACGAGGATCGAGAGCGCGAGCGCGTCGGCGGCCGGCACGCCGTACGCCGCCAGCGTCACGACGAGCGCTCCCTCGCGGACGCCGAGGCCGCCGATCGAGATCGGCAGCACCGTGAACAGCACGACGACGCTCCGCACCCAGGCCATCGCCGCGAACGTGACGCCGAGCCCGAGACCGCGGCCGAGCGCGAGGTACCCGCAGACGCCGGGAATCTGCGCCACGATCGACAGCCCGAGGATGCGCGCGAGCGTCCCGGGCGACAGCCGGGCGACCGCGCCGAGCGCGTGGCGCAGGCGAGCGAGCGCCGCCGCCCACCACGTCCCGCCGCCCCCGGCTTGCAGCTCGCGCATGAACGCGCGCCACGCCGTCGGCACGGCGCGCGGCGCCGCCAGGACGCCGAGCGCGCTCGTCCCGGCGAGCAGCACCAGCATCCCGCCCGGCGGCTTCGGATGCGGGTCGGCGACCCATCCGGCGAGCCCGACGATCCCGAGGCCCACGAGCGCCGCGAGCCGGTCGCACACCATCGCAGTAAGCGCCGCGGTGAAGCCGCCGCGCACCCGCGCCGAGAGCCGTTGCAGCCGGAGCGCCGCGACGCCGACGCCGCCGACCGGCAGGAAGAGGTTGTAGAAGAACGCCGCGAGGTTGATGGCGAGCATCTGCGACGCCCGCCCGGACACGCCCTGCCCCGCGAGCAGCACCCGCAGGCGGAAGGCGATGACGACGTTGCCGACGAACGACGCGACCGTCGCGAGAAGAACGGCGCGCCACGACGTGGCGGCGAGCGCGCGGCCGACGGCCGCGAGATCGACGCTCGCCGCGAGCCAGCCGAGCGCGATCGCCGCGACGGCGAGACGGAGGACGATACGGATCATGGGAGGGCCGCGCCGCGCCGGACCGCGGCGCGGCGACGAGGCGGCATGCCGTCGGCTACCGGCGCGCCGCGGCGGTGCCCATCACCCGGTCGCGCACGGACCGCGGCAGCGCCGCGCCGAGCCGCGCGGCGGCCGCGAGCTGCCAGGGGAAGTCGATCGCCGCGGGAAACGCCGGCAGCGCGTCGACGATCCGCGCGGCCGCCGTCGGCGGATCCATGACGAACGGCAGCGCCCCTTCGCTCTTGGCGGTCATGGCCGTGCGCACGAAGCCCGGATGCACGGCGGTGGCGTGGACGCCGGTGCCGGCGAGCTCGAGCCGGAGGCACTCCAGCAGCATCGAGAGGCCGGCCTTCGGCGCGCAGTAGCCGCCGCGGCCCGGGATCGGCGCGAAGCTCGCGATCGAGCTGATGCCGACCACGTGGCCGCGGCCGCGCTCGACCATCTGCGGCAGAACCGCGGTGAGCGTCGCCGCCGCGCCGCAGAAGTTCAGGTGGCACGCCTCCGCCATCGCCTCCCACGCGTAGCTCGGCAGGCCCTTGTGCTTCATGCCGACGCCGGCGTTGGCGACCACGAGGTCGAAGCCGCCGAGTTCCGCGTCGAGCGCCCGGATGCGCGCGACCGCAGCCGTCGTCTCGGTGACGTCCATCGGCTCGACCCGGGCGCGGCCGCCGGCGGCTTCGATGCCCTCCGCGACGGCGTGCAGCCGCTCCGCGCGCCGCGCGGCCAGCACGACCAGCGCGCCGTCGGCCGCGAGCCGCTCGGCGAGCGCCTGGCCGATGCCGCTCGACCCGCCCGTCACGAGCGCCGTCCGGTACGCGCCCTCGCTGGAGCCCATCGCCGCCGTCGTCAGGCGCGCGCCGGCGCCATCTGCCGGAGGAAGCCCTCGGTGAGCTCGGGCGGCACGTTGGTCGGAAGGTTCAGGAGCGCGGAGTCGACGCCGAAACTCCGCCACTCGGCGAGCTTCTCGCGGCAGTGCTCGGCCGGTCCACAGATCGCGATCGCGTCGATGAGCGCGTCGCTCACCGCCGCCGAGGCCTCCTTGCGCTGGCCCGCGTTGTAGAGCTCGCGCACCAGGTTCGCGTTCTCCTCGAAGCCGTAGCGGCAGAAGAGCGCGTGGTAGTAGACGCCCATGCCGCCGATGTAGAAGGCGACGAGCGGCTTGATGAGGCTCCGCGCCATGGCGAGGTCGTCGAAGGGGATGACCGCCATGAAAGGCGCGACGTTCACCCGCGCGTCGCCGCGGCCCGCCGCGCGCGCACCCTCCGCGAGCCACGCGATCCCGTCCTCGAAGTGCTCGTAGGGCCAGAAGGTCGGGATCCAGCCGTCGGCGACCCGGCCGACGTCCTTCACCGCCTTCTCCTGGAGCGACGCGATGTAGACCGGGATGTCCGGACGGAAGGGCGTCATCTCGAGCTTGAAATGGCGTGCGTCGAAGAGCGTGCTCAGGCTCGGATCGAGCCGCTCGCCGCGCCAGAGCGCGCGCAGAATGCCGACCGTCTCCCGCAGGCGGGTGAGCGGCTTCTCGTACTTCACGCCGTGGAAGTTCTCGACGACCACCTTCCCGCTCGTGCCGAGCCCGAGGATCACGCGGCCCCCGGAGATCTCGTCGAGCGTCGCCGCGCTCATCGCGAGCACGCCGGCGGAACGGCTGAACACGTTGGCGATGCCGGTCGCGACCTTGATGCGCTCGGTCGCGAGCGCGATCTCGGCGAGCAGCTGGAACTGCTCGTAGGCCCAGGCCTCCGGAACCCAGATCGAGTCGTAACCGAGGTCCTCGGCGAGCTTGGCGAAGCGGATGACCGTCTTGCGGTCGTAGTTCTTCCAGAAGGGAACGATGCCGGTCTGCGGCGCGGGTCGCATGGGAGCCTCCGTCGATGGTGAGCGGCGCACCATAGCAGCCGCGCGGCGCCAGGCGAACGGCTCGGCCCTCCCGGCGTCCGGGAGGCGTCGCGTCTCCCCACGCGTCGCCGCGCGCCTCCCGCGCCGGCGGCGCGAGATCCGTCCGCGCGCGGTCCGCGGCGTCGCGACCGTCAGTAGTCGCTGAACCAGCCGCCGTTCCGCAGCGCCTGGAACGTGTCCTGCATCGTGGCGCGCGGGACGCCGTCGATGGTGATGACCACGAACATGTTGGCCTGGCGGGCTCCCGAGAGATCGCCGAAGCTTTCGAGCCACACGCGGTTCGCGTGTCCGCGCCGCGCGTACTGGATCCGCAGCGACCGGATGCCCCCCGACGACCGCGCCGACCGGTCGCGGTAGTAGCACGAGCAGCCGTGATCGACGCAGGCGCCGGCCGGGAGCGCGACCTCGTGCACCCGGTCGGCCAGGATCCAACCGCCGTCGGGCGCAGCGCCGCACGCGACGAGCGGCGTCGTGTCCGTCATCAGCGTCGGCATCGCGCCATTCGCGCAATTCCATACCTGCAGGCCGAAGCCCGTGGACGGATCGAACGGCTGTCGCGAGTACTTGCCGTGGAAGTAGAACGAACCGAGCGGCGACGCCGGACGGATCGCGATCTCCGCCTCGGCGGTCCACGCGACGAGCATCGTCGCGACGAGAGCGCCGAGCCACATTCCCCTGCGTGCGGTCATCTCCACACCTCCGAGCCTCCGACGACCATCGGTGATCGTCGTACGAACCGCTCGCTGTTCGCACAAGAGCGACTTGGCGTAGGAAGTCGTACGGCGTGCGCCCGTGCTCCCGGGAGGTGGCAACGAGGGCGGCGTGTGCGAGACCACCGCGCCGACCGTCACCTGCGAGGACGTCGGCACGGACGCCATGCGCGGCGCGATCCACACCGAGCCCAACGGAGCGCGGCGCGATCCGCGACGGGAGGTCCTCTGGACCTGCGTCGCGAGAAGCGATCCGTCCTCGACGGGAGGACCTCCGGTCAGATGTCGGCCATGCTGTCGAAGAACTCGTTGTCCTCGTTGTAGCCACCTTCGCCCGCGTAGATGCGCCGGACGTCGGCCACGAACTCGATGGCGCTGATCCACTTGACCATCTTGTAGCCGAGCTGGTTCTCGACGCGCAGGCGCAGCGGCGCGCCGTGCAGCGCGCCGAGCGGGCCGAAGTTCATCTCGTACGCCAGCATCGCCTGCGGGTGCCGCACGTTCTCGAGCGAGTGGCTGTCGTAATACCGGCCGCCCTCGCCCCCCTCGCCGAACGAGTAGAAGACGACGGCCGTGGCCTCCGGCCGCGGACGCACCCGCTCCATGAGCGCGCGCATCGGCAGCCCGCCCCAGGCGGCAATACCGGACCATCCCTGGATGCAGTGGTGGAGCGTGATCTGGACGCGCGTTCCCATCGCCCGGAGCTCGTCGAGCGAGAGCTCGGCGGGATGCTCGACGAGGCCGTACACCTTCAGCCGGTAGTCCGTGAATCCGCCGTCCGCCAGCCGCCGCCATTCGGGCGAGGTCGGCATCTTGCCGTTCGGCCAGAAGAAGGGGGAGATGTCCTCCTTCGTATACTCGGCCCGGGGCGCGTGGCGGTCGAGGGTCGCGCTCAGGATCGGATCGATCAACCGGCTTGCGGCGTGCTGCACCGCGCGAGGCCGAACGCGCGACGCCCGGTTCGCCAGCCAGCAGGCGACCGCGACGCCGCCGATGCCGACGCTCCCGAGCGCGGCGCCGAGCAGCCGGCCGTCGTCACTGCCGAGAACGATGTGGTTCATGTTCCGAAGCGCCCCGGTCAGAACCACCATGGTCACGTGGCCGGCGACGAAGAACAGCCACAGGCAGAGGACGACGAAATGGACCGAGCGGCCGATCTGTCGATTGCCGGGAAGGCGCGGATACCACCGGAAGCGGTTGACGAGCGCCGGCGACATCGACGGGCCGGTCACGATCGACGCGGGCGCCAGGACGAAGACGGCCGCGAAGTACGCGAGCTGCTGGAGCGCGTTGTAGCGGTAGAAGCCGTCCGGTTCGGGCGGCAGGTGCAGCGTCGCGTAGTGCACGAAGACGGCCCATGCGTCCGGGACGACCTGCCACGTATCGGGCACGATGCGCCGCCACTGGCCGGTGGCGAAGAGGAGGAGGTAGAAGAGCAGGCCGTTCGCCACCCAGAACACGGCGATCGAGAAGTGCCAGTGCCGCGCGAGACCGAGCGTGTGCCTGCCGCCGGGGAGGCCGATCCACGGCGAGACGTAGCGCGCGTCGTCCTTCGAGGTCCACGGACGATCGCGGGGAACGGCGATCGGCGTGAAGCGCACCCACTCGGTGCCGGGCGTACAGTGCACGTTCCAGTAGAGGCGCGGGTGATCCATCAGGATCTGAACGCCGCTCCGGACGAGCAGCGTGAGGAGCAGGAAGTTGAGGTAGTGCCCGATGCGCAGCCACGCCGGAAATCCCTGGGGCTGTCCCGTGGCGTGGGCGATCGCAGCGCTCGGCGCCGGCGGCAGACCGACGATCGCCCACTGGGCGTAGGCGGCGGCGGTCGCGAGCGCGAACGGCGCGGCCATCCACAGGAGCGTCCGGGGCCAGGCGCGCATACGGGCCCGCTCAGGGACGGAGACGCGCTGCTGGGATGCCGGCACCATCACCCTGCTTCCGACGTCTGCCGCGCGCTCGAGGTCGCGGACGCGCGCCGCTCACTGCGGCTTGCGCACCCGGCAGTCGAGCGCACCGCGTTTCAGCGCGCAGAGCGGATTCACCCCGGCGGGGCCCGCGAAGCGGACGTGCCCGCAGAGCGACGTCGGGAGCGTCAGCCCGTCGAGCAGGATGCGTGCCGTGATCGGCGGCACGATCGCCGACGGATCGACGCCGGGCAGGACGGCTTTGAGATCGATCTTCACCGTTCCCGGCTTCTTCTTCGCCTGTCCGAGCTTGAGCCCGCGCAGCTCGCCCGTTCGGCTCGTGTACGCGAGCTTCTTCCACCCGGTCTTGGTGGCGGCATCGAACGCGCCGGGCGGCGCGTCGAAGACCGCGACGGCGGCGCCCGTCCCGTCCTCGATCGTTACGCGCGCCCCCGTGGCCGCCGGTTGCAGCAACGGCGCCGCCGGCAGCGAGAGCGCCCCTTTGAGGACGAGCTTCCCCTTCTTCAGCCCGAGGACCGGTTTCCTGAGCGGCGAACCGTCCGTGCAGTCGTCGCAGGCGTCGCCGTGCTGATCCTCGTCGGCATCGGCTTGCTCGGCGTTGGCGACGGCGGGGCAGTTGTCCGTGCACCCGACGCCGTCCCCGTCGCCGTCGGCCGGATCACGACAGAGCGGTGGCGTCGCCGCCGAGCGCGCCGTCAGCGTGAGGGCCGCGCCGCCGGGCGCGAGCGCGAAGTCGAAGCCCGGTCCGACGTTCTCGACCCGCACGGCGTCGAAGACGCCTTTGAACTTCTCGCCCGGGAGGACCGCGAACGCGTCTCCCGGCTGCGGCAGGTAGCCGTCGACGAAGCGCAGCACGAGCGTGCCCCCGAGGCGGACGGCACCGCGCACGTCGAGCATGTCGAACGCTCCGGGCGCGGTCCCGCCCACCTCGATGACGAGGCTCCCCGCCTGCCCTTGCGTGAAATCACCGTCGACGACGATCGTGCCGATCGTCGTCTCGAGCGCGCCGGCCCCGAGGCCGGTCCGGCCGACGGCGACCGGCGCCGCGTCGCGCCGCATGATGGATTCAGGCGAAGCGGCCAGCCGGACCGGATTCAATACCGTGATGGTGCCGGGAATCGCCTGCCCGTCGTTGAGCAGACCGAGAGAACCGATCTCCAACGTCCCGGCGCCGGCGACGACGCCGTTGGGTGCGACATACGCCCCGTCTGCCGAAACCGCCGCGGCGTTCCCGTCGAAGGCCAGATCGATCCGGCCGGCGCCACCGCCGGCCGACCCGACCTGCAAGACTTCCAGCACGCTCACATCGGCGCCATTCACGGTGAGCAGACCCGAGCCGTTTCCGCCAACCTGACCCAGCTGCATGTTCCGGCAGCGCAGCATGCTGTTCCGGTTGACGGTCGCGGTGCCATCGTGCCCGGCGCCGATCACGCAGAGACCCGCCTGCGGGTCGACCGCATCCAATCGAGTCGTAAGCGGAGAAGCGAGATCGCTGTACAGGAGCAACGCCCCGCGGCCGTCCTGGCCGATGAACACATTGCCTTCGATGTCGCCCCTTGCCGCGTCCTTGAGAGCCAGCAGGGAGAAACTGCCCCATCCACCGACGAAGACGTTACCCAGCACATCCAGGTCGGAGGGGTCGCCGCTGGGGCTATGGTCTCTGATCCAGAGGCTGCCGTTTTTGATCTGCACATCCTCGAAGACGAACAGATCGGCGCCGTTCAACGCCTGCACGTAGGCGAACGCCCCCTCTCCGAGGATCAGATCGTTCTGGAGCGCCCACATCGAGGCCTGTCCGCCCGGAGGCATCCCATCGATCGTCACCTTGGAGCCGTCGCTGTCCGCGCCAAACGCCACGTAGCCGGAGTCCGAATTGACCCGCCCGCCCAGCTTTATGTCCAACGTGCCGCTGGCCACATGACCGACGGCGAGATTGCCCGTGTTCCATACGCTGCCGTTGCCGCCTACATCGGCGACGCCCTCCATGATCATCCCCAGACGGGACTCCGCGCTGGTCAACTGCCCGCCGCCCGTCACGAACAGCTCACCCTTCCCGTCTTCGCCAACGGTCAGGCGGCCGGTGCCGGCCAGACTGGCGCCGGCGCCGAGCACCTGCAGACGGGCCAGGGGCGGGTTTGCAGGGTTGGCCGGAGGCGAACCGCCGATGACGGCGTGGGAGAAGGTGGCCGTACCGGAGTTGACGGCGGCCGTCCCACCGTCATTGACCTGCAACGAGGGATTCTCGGGCTTGTCGTAGACCATGTTCAGATTCATGTTGTCGAGCTGGACGAAGTTGTCGGCTGCGATGATCATACGGGCGACGGACAGCGCGTTCAGAGCCCGTCCCGACGTGCTCGAAACCAGCGCGCTGACGTCCACCGAATACACCGAATACTGTCCACTCAGATCGAAGATCACGGTGGCGCCGTCGCCGGGGTCGCCCTGCGGATCCCAGTTGGTGGCCACGTGCCATCCGCCGCCATTGGGGTTGATCCAGTGATAGACACTGGGCTTGAGCAGAAAGGCGCGGGTCTGACCGTTGAAGGAACCCCTGCCGACGATGTGTCCGTTTTCATTGATGGCGCGGGCAGACTGCAGGGTCCACCCCAAGCTGGCGTCGATCAAGCTGTCCAGGTTCGTCATCTGCCCGCCGGCCCAGAGGACGGCCTGACCGCCCGATTCGCCGACGATCAGCCCGTCGTTGTTGATGTCCCAAGCCGTGCTCTCGGTTCCGCCCAGCCCCTGCATCCCGCCGCTATACAGGAAGGCGTTATAGGTGAGCGGGTAATCGTCCATCGCTATGCGGCCGACCACCTGCCCGTTGTCGTTGATGCCGTATGCCGTGCTGCTGTCCCAACCGGCCGTGCCCAGGTCTTGCATCGCGCCGCTCGACAAAAAGGCGTGCCACGTGTTGTCCGGATAGGGGGCAAGAAATGACCCGCCTACCACCTGCCCATTCTCGTTGATGCCATAGCCATGGCTGCCATCGCCGCCCAGGGTGCCCAGATCCGCCATGCCGCCGCTCCACCGAAAGGCGTGCAATTTGTATGCGGCGGTGGTTGAATGCCCCGCGACCTGACCCGCGTTGTTGATGGCAAATGCCATGCTCATGCTGTTGGCGCCGCCGAGTGTGCCCAGGTCTTGCATCGCGCCGTTTTGCCACAGAAAGGCATGATTGTAGCCGCTGCTCTTCAGGGAATACCCGACCACCTGTCCGGCGTCGTTGACGCCGCGCGCCTGACTCGTGGCGCCGCCCAACGTGCCCAGCCCCTGCATCACCCCATCTTCCCAGAGGAACGCTTGTTCGTAACTCCCGGGCGTGTACAGGCCGGCCACCTTGCCGTTGTTGCTGATGGCAAACGCCTCGCTGGCTCCCCCGAGCGTGCCCAGATCGACGACGGTGTACTCGGGTTGCGCCGGGGAACCGGCCCGAAGGGACGCCGGCCCATCGGCCTCTACCGCAAAGGGTCCTCGCTCGGCCGCGCCAGAGGCAAGGGCGACGGAAGCGAGCGCCGCGCACGCCACGAGCAGCGATCGCATCGCGAGTGGCGCCGGCACGACCGGCACACCCGGGATGCGGCGCCGTCGCACCCGCGAAGGCCGCGGTGGCCGCCCGCCCGCGATCACGGCGCGCGCTGCGCCGGGACGCACAGCTCCTTCTGCCTCAGCTTCGCGAGAACGCGTGGTCCGAACTGATCGACGATGCCTTGCGTGATCTTCACCTTCGGGCACCTGATCGGGTAGCAGACGTAGTCGTCGACGAGGCTCTGGCCGACGAGCGGAGCAACCGTCACGCTGGATGCGGTGACGATCTTGGCGACGGGCGTGCAGTACTTCTTGGCCTTCCCGATCTTGCACCCCACGGCGTCATAGAGTCCGCCGGCGAGCGAGGGCAGGCTGACGACGCCCTTGAGCTTGAGCGGATCCTTGCCGCCGAAACACTCGAGATGGTCGAAGATTGCCGCCTGGCCGAGCTGGAGGCGGATCGTCCCGGTGGTGCTGCCCGACCTGCCCGCGAGCAGGCCACCCGGCGCGCCCACGAAGTCGATGCGGTACGCGAGGTCGAAGAAGCTGTCGACGTTCCAGGTCCCGGCGCCGAACCGCATGAGGGTCGTGTGTCCCGGACTCGGCAAGCCGAAGCCCGTGCCGGCGGTGATCCGCAGGAGGTCGAAGTCCGGGTCGCCGGGCGGGAGCTGGCCCTGGAGCTGATGGAAGACGGTGTCGAAGCTCTGCGCCGCCGCACCGGCGGCACGCGGTGCGCTGTGCGTCTCGCCCGTCAGGTTGGCCATGGTCAGGGAGCGCGTGTAGCCGGCGAGCGTGCCGGCGCCCTGCATCTGCATCGCGAGCTGCGCTCCGAAGTCTTGGATCTCGCCCGCGAGGCTGCCGCCCGGGCCCGCCGTGATCCCGGCGAAGCCCGTGAGCTCGCCCGCGATGTCGATGGTCGTCCCGGGCGGCAGGCCGTCGACGATCTGGAACTTCTCCGACGGGCTCAGGTAACCGTTCGGGCACGACCCGGTCGGCGCCGCCGGGGGCAAGGCCGCCGTGCCGCCGCCGTCGTCGGGAGCGGTGCACGGGGCCGCGACTGCGGACGCCGCCGCTACCGCGGCGAGAACGCTGGCGGCCGTGACTGCCCTCCCGATGCGGGATCGGAAACGTGAGCCGCTGGACACGACACGCATGCGCCACCCTCCGTAGGCTCGAGGCACCTCGAGTGTCCGCCCGTATCGACCCCCGGAATCGCGCCGCCATGAGGAGGATCGCGCGCCGGGGTGACGGAAGTCACCTCCGGCGGCCCTCCCTTCCGCGCGACGGCCCCGGCACGCCTCACGCGGGGCGGACCATGGAGAAAAGGCAGTCGGCGAGCGCCGCCCGCGCGTCGGTCGTCATCATGATCGGCACGATGGCTCGTCGACCCCGCCGGCCGGCCGCTCGACGACGATGGAGACCTCGAGCTCCGCGCCGCCGATCGTCGGCATCGAAGTGCTCGCGGTCGATCTCGAGTCCCATGCCCTCTACGGCGCGCCCGATCCGGCCTTCGCGGCCGCGGCGAGCGTGCGCTGCATGCCCCGTTCGATGGCGTCGATCAGATAGGGGCGCAGGTCCGCGGGAGCGATCACGCGGTCGAGCGAGCCGACCTCGAGGGCGCGATGGACGCTGTGGACGCGGTCGAACTCGGCGGCGACGGCGCCGAGCTTCTCGGAGCGGACGGTCGCGACCAGCGCCTCGCGCCGCGCGCGGAGGCGGACGCGGTCGGCCCCGGAGGCAGCCGCGATCTCGGCGTCGAGCGCCTGCACCCTGGCGTCGGCGCGCGTCCGCGCGTCCACCTCTCCGGCGAAGACCACCGCGGCCGCGGGCGCGCCGCCGATCACCGAGGCGTAGCTGCCCTCGAGGGCCACCGCCTCGAGCCGTTCGTTGAGCGTACGCGCGAACACCACGAAGGCGCCGCCGTGGTAGCGCGACACCACGCAGAAGACGATCGGACCGTCGAAGTTCACGACCGCCCGCCCGATCTCGGCGCCGTACTCGAGCTGGAGCTCCCGCATCGACTCCGGCGAGCCGTCGAAGCCCGAGAGGTTCGCGAGCACCACGAGCGGCCGATTGCGGCTCGCGGCGTTGATGGCGCGCGCGATCTTCTTCGAGGCGCGCGGGAAGAGCGTTCCCGCCGTCCACTGGTCCGGGCCGTCGCCGGGGACGAAGCCGAGCCGCGGCAGCGGCTGCGCCTCGACGCCGAGCATGCACACGGGAACGCCCCCGAGGTGCGCGTCCCACACGACGGCGACCTCGGCGCCCCGCATCGCCGCCCACCGCTCGAGCGGCGCCCGGTCCTGGTCGGCGGCGGCGCGCATGACGCGCCGGATGTCGAACGGCCGCTTCCGGCCCGGGTTCGCGGCGTCCGAGAACACCTCGCCAACCGTCGCGAAGCCGAGCGGACCCCCGTGCGCGAACCCGCAGACGTCGCGGTCGCGCGGGTCGGTCGTCGCGACCCGCCGCGGGAAACGCTCGCCGGGCGCGACGTAGCAGTGCGCATAGTGGCGGAACAGGATCCGGCACGCGTCGGCGACGTCGCGCGCCCAGTACTGGGCCTGGCCGTTGGGCCCCATGGTCCGATCGTAGCCGCCGATGCCTTGGTTGTCCTCCGCCGAGACCCCGCCCGAGTAGTCGAGCGCGCTCTTGCCGGTGAGCACCATCGCGCCCTCCGGCACCATGACGAGAATGCCGCGCGTGTGCATGAGCATCGTGGCCTCGGCGTTCCAGTACGGCTGCGCGCCGACGTTGATGCCGACCACGAGCACGTTCACCTCGCCCCCCGCCTGCGTGAACTCGATGAGACGCCGGAGCACGAGCGCGATCCAGTCCATGTTCTCGGTGCCGC
>WBZR01003362.1_pt1 | contig 14609 bp, 11 predicted proteins | sample 5204231 | NCBI WGS metagenome assembly WBZR01 (sample SAMN12412403, study PRJNA552823) | activated sludge metagenome | isolation source: activated sludge from anammox sidestream of wastewater treatment plant... | place: USA: Virginia | collected 2017-08 | reverse complement strand
GATGATCTGTCGCACCCATAAACCGTCTGACCGTAAGGGAAAGATTCTATTAATCAATGCCGTCGACGAAGTGACTCGTGAACGCGCGCAGAGCTTCCTGGAGGATGATCACATTCAACGGATCACCGCTGCTTACCGCGCATTTGAAGACGAAGAGGGTTTCACCCGGGTGATCACGAAAGAGGAAGCGATTGATCAAAATGGGAATCTTAATATTGCGCTTTACGTTCGCAAGAAAAATGGGAATGGAAACCAGGACAATCAGAATGAAAATACGCTTACGAAAGCTATTGAGGAATGGCAAATCAGCTCAAGTGAATTGCGCAAATCCATAGAAGAAATGATGAATGCCTTGGAAAAGCGAAGCGAGTAGTTACAAACCATGCATAGAATGCTGTGTAAATGACCATTTATATTGTATAATATCATTAACCCCTAACGTTAATGATATTATTCAAAGAGGGGGAAACCCATTGAACATCTTGTTTCGCGACAAATCTTTTGAGAAAGAATGTAATGAAAATAAGCTCTTGATCAAACGGCGCGGAAAACCTCAAGCAAGGAAGATCCGGCAACGCTTGGATGATATGGCTGCCTCTGAAACCCTCGAAGTCCTTGGCAAAATATATCCACGTTGTCACGAATTGTCCGGGGATCGTGGAGGACAGATATCATTAGATCTGGATGGTCAGTGGCGTTTGATTTTTGTACCTGCCGATAATCCACCGGCGAGCAAGCCGGACGGCGGGATTGACTGGAAAAATGTGAGAACAATTGAAATTATCGGAATTGAGGATACACATGTGTAACCCTATTCAAAACCAATACGTACCAGATGTTGTATCCCCACCTGGTGAGACATTGCTGGAGATTCTGGAAGATCGGGGGATGTCTCAGGCTGAACTGGCAGAGCGCACCGGCCGGCCCAAGAAAACCATCAATGAGATCATCAAAGGCAAGGCGGCTTTAACGCCCGAGACAGCCATCCAGTTGGAGCGCGTTTTAGGTACGCCGGCCAGCTTTTGGAACAATCGGGAACAAAATTATCGTGATTGGCTGGCCCGCCAGGAAGAGCGCAAAGCGCTGGCAGAATATATTCCCTGGATGAAGAAATTCCCATTAAGGGCAATGATCAAGATGCGCTGGATTGCCGAACACAGCGATCCGATCAACCAGCTTGAAGAATTGCTGCGCTACCTGGGCGTGGCATCCCCGGTACAGTGGCAGACCATGCTGCAGGGGACCCAATGGCGACAATCGCCCACCTTTGCGGCTGACCCGGCTGCGGTTTCAGCCTGGCTGCGCCAGGGAGAAATTCAGTCTGCTCAAATCCAATGTGAACCCTATGATGAAGCTCGTTTTCGTCAAGCGCTTCAACACATTCGCGGGTTAACCACACAGCCACCGGAAGGCTTTGTGACCCAGATGACCGGGCTGTGCGCGCAGGCGGGCGTGGCGGTGATATTCGTCCCTGAAATTCCAGGCACGCGTACCTGCGGCGCGACACGCTGGTTAACCCCCACCAAAGCCATGATCATGCTCAGTTTGCGTTACAAGACGGACGACCACCTGTGGTTCACCTTCTTTCATGAAGCGGCGCATATTTTGCTGCACGGAAAACGCGAAGTATTCCTCGAAGATGACGACGAAGTCAGCGAGGATGTGCGCGCCAAGGAAGAAGAAGCGGACCGGTTTGCGTCCGATTTTCTGATTCCGCCCGAAGCATTCAGGCGTTTTCATCCACGCGGCGCGCACATCAGTCACGAGGACATTATCGAGTTTGCACAACAACTGGGAATAGCCCCCGGGATTGTGGTTGGTCGATTACAGCATGATGGTATCGTACCCCCTCAGAACTTAAATCGATTAAAACGACACTTCCAATGGACAGACGATAATTCATAGAAACAGCCAAGAAAGAGCGATTGATGCCAAATACAATCCTTTATTACCCCAAAATAGCAATTCCTGATGGAGCATGGCTACGTCAGGCACTACTTTATTGGGATCGGATTGGGTCAATCATTCCAAGAGAATTTGACCGGGCAGGTCATGATCTTCAGGATTTACATACTCTGTATGAACTAAATGTGTATCGTTCATATAATCCCGAAGACTTTATAGCCGGAGATCAAAGATTACGGATTGAGTTTGAGCAAGAATTCATCCATATCTCAAAAAAGCCCTCTTTTTGGAGGAGACTACCACCTCCTGAAGCCAGAAGGTTCGATTCTCCGATCCATATTGCTAAAATTACAGATAATTTGTCGGAATATATTCAATCAAAAAGACTCGCCATCTTGCGGGACCGATATGATTCTTGGTATCAATTTGAACGGTCTGCCGCGTGGCTCTATATGGCCTTATTGGCAAAATATATTGCAGATTCAGCAGAAGAGACGACTATTCCGGGAACTGATTTTGGGCTTTTTAAAGATTTCATTTTTCAAACAGAGAAACGATATTTCAGTGCATCGTGTTTTGAGCTGACTTTACAGGATATTCTTCCAGTTCCATCTCAGAATACTCCTCTAGAAAAAATTCTGGAATTTAAAACTAAAAGAAGGGATGAATTGACCTCTTTTCGCGAAGTTATTTGGGACATCCAGAATGAGTTGAAAAATTCACAAGAGGTTAGTCAAATTCGGGATATTGCTTCTCGATATTCAGACCTGATCAATACTAGAGTTTCTGACCTGAGTAAAACAATGCAAGAAGATAATTTTCAACTCTGGAGAGGGAGTTTGGAAACTCTTGTCAAGACAGATTCTATTCCTTCTTTAAGTTTGGTATTTGATCCATTCCAAATCCCGATTGAATATAAACTTGCAGGGCTGGGAGTATTGGGCGTGATTTCTGTATCCAATTATCTTTTGGACCGCCGTAATGAACGCCGAAAATTGCTCAGGGAGAACTCCTTCTCATACCTGTATCATGCTGAACATGAGGGAATTATTTAATGTCAAATCCATCAATAAATAGAGAGAAATGGTCTGTAATTCGTTTTGATCAGATGGCTGAATGTCTTACTGTAAGGGTTGAACCTTCTGAAACGACTCTTGAACGTTATGTGGGTTTAGAGCACCTTGATCCAGAGACCTTGAAAATCAGCCGTTGGGGAACACCTTCAGACGTCATCGGCGAAAAACTTCATTTTTGGCCCGGCGACATTATTTTTGGTAAACGAAGGGCCTATCAAAAGAAACTCGCTGTTGCGGATTTTGAGGGAATTTGTTCTGCGCACGCAATGGTGTTACGTGCCAGGCCAGAAATCGTTTTGCCAGAATTCTTACCCTTCTTCATGCAAAGTGATTTGTTCTTTGAGAGAGCATTATCAATCTCGGTTGGTTCACTTTCTCCAACAATCAATTGGGGAACTTTGGCAAAGCAGGAATTCCCCCTGCCGCCGCTGGACGAACAGCGCCGCATCGCAGAAATCCTCTGGGCTGCGGATGAAGTTATTACGAAAAACCTTGTTACATTGCAAAGGATAATTAGTCTAAAGGACTCAGTAGAAGAAGAGAGCTACTTCCGTTGCCGCGAAAGCGGACAACCAGCATTACTCTCAGAAATTGCGGAGGTGAACCCTTCTTCTAAATCAAATTGTAAAGACGATGAATTGGTGTCCTTCGTAACCATGGCTGACGTTTCTGAAGATGGGGAAATCATAAATCAGCAGTCAAAAATGTATAGAGAGGTTAAGAAAGGTTATACCGTCTTTCAAGATGGTGATATTTTATTTGCGAAAATCACTCCATGTATGGAAAATGGCAAAGGGGCACTTGCTCAAAATTTGATTAATGGTATTGGCTTTGGAAGTACTGAATTTCACGTCTTACGCCCCATGGATTCCAGAGACACAGCCTATATATATTTCCTTATCATGAATAAAAAATTTCGACAACAAGCAAGACGATTTATGCGTGGGACAGCAGGTCAATTAAGGGTGCCAAAGGACTTCCTCGATGAATATGTTATAGATTGTTTACCCAAGGTTTCAATTCGGGAAGAAATAGGGAGAAAACTGATAGAAATTAACTCGAGCTTTCTGGAACAGAAACGATCAATTGAAAAAGCAAAAAATGTTAAAGCAGAATTATTGCAGAAACTCTTAGGTGGTCAGTGATGTTTACCGAATCCAACTCAGTCGAACTCTTCATCCGCGATCTGCTGTGCGGTAAAAGCGGCAAACAAATTGGCGAGCAGCCCGGGTTGTACGCCGGCGCACTGGCGCAGCTGGCCAGAGGGCAGGGTTGGGTTTACAAACCCGCGGATAAACTTCATCGTTCCACCCAGGACGTGCTGCTGGAAGATGAACTGCGCGCGGCGTTGATCCGCCTGAACCCGGAGATCGCCGAGCAGCCCGACCGAGCCGATGAAGTGCTCTACCGCCTGCGCGCCGTGCTGCTGTCGGTCAAAAGTGATGGCCTGGTGCGCGCCAATGAGGAGTTCACTACCTGGCTGCGCGGCGAACGTTCGATGCCGTTTGGACCCAACCATGAGCACACCTCGGTTCGGTTGATCGATTTTGAGAATATCGGCAATAATCAATGCGTCCTCACCAATCAGGTCATCTTCCAGGCCGGCTCGCAAACCCGCCGCTTTGACCTGGTGCTGTTTGTGAATGGCATTCCGTTGGTGATCGGCGAAGCCAAAACGCCCACTCGCCCGGCAATCTCCTGGGTGGACGGCGCGGTGCAGGTGCAGGATGATTATGAGGTCAACGTGCCGGCGTTCTTTGCGCCGAATGTATTTTCATTTGCCACCGAAGGGAAAACCTATCGTTATGGCGCCATCCGGCAGCCGTTGGAAAGTTGGGCGCCCTGGCGTGAAGAAGATAACAACGAATATTCCGGTTTGAATGAGCTGCAAACCGCTGCGCTGGGCATGCTGCGCCCGGCGATCATTCTGGATATCCTCAAAAACTTCACCCTGTTTGCCACCGACAAGAAGCATCGCAAAACCAAGATCATCTGCCGCTTCCAACAATATCACGCTGCCAACCAGATCGTCGAGCGGGTGGTTCTGGGCCGGGTGAAGAAAGGCCTGATCTGGCATTTTCAGGGATCGGGCAAGTCGCTGCTGATGGTCTTTGCCGCCCAAAAACTGCGCATGCACCCGGCGCTGAAAAACCCCACCGTGCTGATCGTGGTGGATCGTATCGATCTGGATACGCAGATTACCGCCACATTCAACGCGGCGGATGTTCCCAACCTGATCTCAACCGACAGCCGTGAAGAACTGCGAACCCTGTTGGCTCAGGACGTGCGCAAGGTCATCATCACCACCATCCACAAGTTTGGTGAAGCGGACGGCGTTCTGAACACACGCGATAACATCATCGCCCTGGTGGATGAAGCTCACCGCACCCAGGAAGGCGACCTGGGCAGGAAAATGCGCGAAGCGCTGCCCAATGCGTTTCTGTTCGGCATGACCGGCACACCCATCAACCAGCGCGACCGCAATACTTTCTTTGCGTTTGGCGCTGAAGAGGATGAAAAAGGCTATCTGAGCCGTTACTCTTTTGAAGAATCCATCCGCGACCAGGCCACCCTGCCCTTGCGCTTTGAATCCCGCCTGGTCGAACTGCGGGTGGATAAACAATCGATTGACGAAGCCTATGCCAATCTGACCGGTCATTTATCCGAAGCCGATCAGGCGAATCTGGCGCGCCAAGCCGCGCGCATGGCGGTATTGGTCAAAGCGCCGGAACGCGTGCAGCGCATCGTGTCGGATATCGTGGATCATTATCAGGAAAAAGTGGAACCCAACGGCTTTAAGGCGATGGTGGTTACCTTTGATCGCCAGGCCTGTGTGCTGTATAAAAAAGCCATGGATGAAATCCTGCAGCCGGAAGCCAGTGAAATCGTGATGAGCGTTTTTCACAATGAGACGGAATACAAAGCCTACGACCGCAGCAAAGAAGATGAGGAAAGATTGCTCGACCGTTTCCGCGATCCGGCGGATCCGCTGAGGTTCCTCATTGTGACTTCACGCCTGTTAACCGGGTTCGATGCGCCCATTCTGCAGGTCATGTACCTGGACAAGCCGATGAAGGAGCATAACCTGTTGCAGGGCATCTGCCGCGTAAATCGTCCCTACCCCGGAAAGGATTATGGCTTGATTGTGGATTACATTGGCGTCTTCGATGATGTGGCTCGAACGTTGGCCTTTGACGAAGCCAACATGCAGCAGGTGATTACCAACCTGAAGGCGCTGCATGCGCAGCTTCCTGAAGCCATGCAAACCTGCCTGGCGTATTTTCCCAATGTGGATCGCACCCTCGGTGGTTGGGAAGGATTGGTGGCCGCCCAGGCGTGCCTGCCGGATAACGAAACGCGGGACAAATTCGCCGGCGACTTCTCATTACTTTCACAACTGTGGGAGGCGATATCGCCGGATCCGGTGCTTTCGGATTATGAAGATGATTATCGCTGGTTAGGCCAGGTGTATGAATCCGTCAAACCGCCCAGTGGCAGCGGTAAGCTGCTCTGGCATGCACTGGGAGCCAAGACCCTGGAATTGATCCACGAAAATGTTCATGTCGAACGCGTTCGGGATGACCTGGATACCCTGGTCATGGACGCGGATTTTCTGGATGAACTGCTCGGAGAACGCGATCCAGAGAAGATCCGCGAAGTGGAAATCAAGGTCATCGCACGCATCCGAAAGCATGGCAATAATCCAAAATTCATCGCGCTCGGAAAGCAGCTTGAAGATCTGAAGAACCGCATGGAACAGGGGCTGGTCAACAGCCTGGATTACCTGAAACAACTGCTTGAAATCGCCCGCAAAGTGTTGCAGGCAGAGAAGGATGTGGATCCAGAAGAAGAACGCCAATCCGCCAAGGCAGCACTAACCGAGCTATTCAACGAAACCAAGACAACTCAGACCCCGGTTATTGTTGAACGCATTGTCGCCGATATTGACGAGATCGTGCGAAATGTCCGCTTCCCCGGTTGGCAGCAAACCATTGCCGGCGAGCGGGAGATCAAACAGGCATTACGCAGGGTGCTGTTGAAATATCAGTTGCACAAAGAGCAGGAGTTGTTTGATAAAGCGTACGGGTATATCAAGGAATACTATTGATGAAACAAGTACCATTCGTTTCGTGTCTTTCTTTTACTTACCCATTTTCGTTGGTAAATTAAGCGAGGGTTTTGATGATCCCGGATTTTCCTCGAGAAAAAGAAAAAATAATGCAATTCTGGAATAAGTATCTGATTGCGAAAAATCAGGAATTGCTAGGATTTTTTGGAACCCTGCCAGCACATATGAACCACGAAGGTCATCAATGGGCGCTTAATCGGGCAGATGGCACGGGGGATAATCAACCGTATCACCAAATCGAAGGGTTGATGACAGTCGAAATCAGCGAGGTTCCTCACTTGACCCCGGATAAAATTCGGGAAAAACTAGACAAAATAGCAGATGATATGGCTCGTCAGATAACTCAGGGGATGATTGCAGAAATATCCAGGGTGACAAAAGAAGTAGGAAATGATGTCAATGCTGAAGGGCAACCTTTAAGCCAAGGCCTTTTCTTACAAATGCTAGAAAAGATGGATTTGGACTTTGATGAAAACGGAAATTGGAATCCGCCTACCATTGTTATGCATCCAGATTTATGGGAAGCCAAGAAAGAAGAAATCAAATCTTGGGAAACTGACGATGAATTTCTTTCAAAGCAAAAAGAAATAATCGAAAAGAAGAAGGAAGAATGGCGTGATCGAGAGAATAATCGAAAATTGGTTGACTAAAGTTAATGAAAAGTCATTCCAGGTGCCATTTTGCCAGATGCTTATTGGCGAAGGTTATCAAGTCGTTCATCTAAGCAGGCATGGTTCTTTTGAAGAAGGGAAAGATGTTTTAGCGATTGCACCTGACGGGGTGCCATGCGCATTTCAACTAAAAGGTGCGAATGGGGGAAAGATATCTCAGAATGAATGGTCAAAATATAATGAACAAATAACTCGTCTGGTAGAAATCCCAATTAAACATCCATCGATTGACGAATCAAAAAGCCGGCGTGTATATTTTGTCACGAATGGAGAACTGGATGAAGAAGTTCGAGTTCAGATTACAAACCAAAATCCTGACAGGGTACGCAGACAACTACCCGAGTTAGGAACAATTCTCAAAGGTGAGTTATTAAATCGATTCAGCAAGATACATACCGATTTATGGCCTTTACAACTTCAATCCGAAAAAGACCTTCTTGAGTTATATCTCGCCGACGGAACAGGATATTTGGACAAAGCCAAATACGCAGGTTTTCTTGGAAGCCTTATCTTTGGCACCGAAGAACCGACAAAAGTTGAGGGTCAGAGAGTTCTGGCTAGTGCGGCTCTATTTGCTTCCTATGGATTGTTTCCATTTAGCCAAGCCGGCAATCATGTCGCGATAATCGAAGGTTGGACAATATTTATAGCGTATGCAATCTCGTATATTGAGAGGTATAAGCTCGAGGAAAGATATTGGCAAAATACAATTCAGATTGCTGAAGAAACAGTTGAAATGGCACTTTCCAACTTATGGGAAGAAATCAGAACCATGCAATATTTTGTCGCAGGAAATGTTCTTGTCGACGCTCCTTTTTATCGAGGTAGGTTAACCTGGTTAACCGGATTTGTTTCATCCTACATGCTATTGCAAAAACAAAAGAATCCCGATTTTATTATTGAAGAAGAATTTATAAATTATTTTTTTGAGAACCAAAAATCGTTTCTGCTTTGGGGAGAAGCCGCGATACCCCAATTTCTTTCAATTCTCTGGACGTTGAGAACTGTCGGCTACCCCCAATTGGCTGATCGGTTATTGTTTGCCATTTTTAAAGGGATTCTCGATAAAACCACATCAAAAGAAGGAATTCCTGATCCATATCATAACCTTGGAGAAATCGTGTTAGGAATTTCTGGTTTATCCGACCAGTTACGAGAAGAGAATTTTGCTGGAAGATCTTATTCCCTGGATTCGCTTATTCAACTTCTTGCTAAACGTGAATATCGAGGCGTCTTAGCTGAAAATTGGAAGCAAATTACTTTGACGCATCTTGTTGAATTTGAGCCAGAAAATCCCTGGCAATTCTGTACCTGGCATTGCGAAGATGGAATTTTTCATGAGACAATGCCTAAAACCCCCCAGAGTTGGCAACTATTAAAAGAGCAATCAACTGAAATTAATGTTGTTAAGATTCCTTCGTATTTCCAGACTAATCCTACTATGTTGCTAATTTTCTTATTGGTATATCCTCACAGAATTCGTCCTGATGTGATAAAGTTCCTTGATAATTCCTTTTCCCCATAATTTTGTATGAAAATCGGGGAATGATAATTCGTCAAAAAATTTATAAGAATATACCAGGTTGTTCTACCATTACCACTTAAGATACTATGGGAACGATCTCTATTGAAAGACCAATCAGGTCGTTCCCCTAAATTTTTGAATCGAAATTAAAATCGATATCCGATACGGTTAGTTAAGGATGACTCCCGACAACACACTCACCATTACCCAAAATACCTGGATTATTTCCGACACGCATTTCTTTCACGAGAATATCGGAAGATACTGCAATCGCCCCGAAAACTGGCAGGAGCTGATCATCAAAAACTGGAATGACTTGATTTCTCCCGATGAATCTGTACTGCACCTGGGTGATTTTGCAATGGGAAAGAAAAGCAATTTTGAGCTATTGACCAGCATTTTGAATGGCAGATTGTTCTTAATCCAGGGCAACCACGATCGGTTGAGCCAGTCTTTTTGTGAAGCCCATGGCGTGATCCTGATTAAAAATTCATTACTAGTTGAATTAGAATATCAAATGAAGCTGATCTTCTCACACCATCCGATTGTTCCTTTGGAAGATGGATGGATCAACCTACATGGTCATATCCATAATGTTCCACCGCCTCCTGAAGGTTCTAATCTGGGACCCAACCATATCAATATGAGCGTTGAGGTCAGGGAGTATCGTCCCTGGCGGTTGGGTGAACTTCTCAAAACCATCAAGGACCGTCCAACAGAGAACGATGTGTCACTCCGTTGACCCGTTCCCCCTTAAGACTCTAGGGGATCGAAGTGGCAAGAACGAAGTACCACGCTGTTCCCCGCCGTATTGGAGATATTTTGTGCAAGAAAAAGCGGGCGATTTGTTTGTGCACAAAAATAGCCAATTTACAACCGTTTAATCGAAAGATTTGATCTAGAATAACGCAGAATTTTTGCAGTTGCCCTCGGAGAAAGTGACCATTTTCCCGCGTTTCTTCTTCAGTTGATATTTCCTGCCTCCCCATCAGAAAGAACGCCTTAGAAACCGTTCTGTTCGTTCAACGTCAGAAGCAGGGTCTGCGTCAACGTCTGCGGCGTGTCAGCAAGGCGTCTGCGTCACGTCAGCATGGCCGCAGACGGTGTTAATCGCCGGATGTAACAAAAGGTTATTTTCGTGAAAGGCAATAAATATGAGTTTTGTCGGCTTTTATGCAAATGACGCGAATAAAGAAATTTGGAGTATGATAATTTAGATTTCTTTATCGGAAGATCTGATTTGTATAGGTGGATTAGTTCTTGCGAGCATGGATCATCTAGACCTGAATAATTCAAAGGATATTGAATGGAAGGAAGTATATTGCCTAAATTTGAAGATTGGGAGGCTGAAAAGATTAAAGCCCCGGATTTCCTCGCTGCTGCCGAGGAATTGGCCCCCGGCTACCAAGTTGCCCGGCTCCGCATGTTAAGGGGTTTAACTCAGGCTCAACTTGCTGAGATGGTTGGCACCCGGCAGCCTTCCATCGCCAGACTGGAAAATGGTACCAGCGCCCCTAGCTTATCCTTCCTTACCAATATCGCAGAGGCGTTAGGCGCGAAGATTGAATTCAAGTTAATCCCCGATACAGAATGACCTTATTTGGGTTTTGATTGCCTGGAAGTGTGCCAGGTAAGACTTATTATGGATAAACCTGGTTATGATCAATCCAACAGTACCCACCACGCCTCTGCTTTGCATGCGCACCGAGGTGGGTCATTTTTTATTAAACCAAAACGTCAACAAGTGATGTCCTTTGAATTGCATAACAGTACGTGTGATCAGACGGTTAGTGTAAAATTCAAAGGGGTACTAAAATTCTCATTATGTAAATAACTAAAAAAGATACCCGCCTGCATAGTTTTCACGCGGAGTAATAAAAAGGATTAATTTCAATGATGAAACCTCATAATATTTTGATAACCGTTTTGCTGACCATAACCCTTGCAGCCTGCAGCACGCCCGCTGTGACAACGACCTCATCAAACCCGGTTGCGGAGGTCACGACGACCTCGTCTCCAGTTGAGACATCTGCGCCCGTCGTCGTAACCTTTACTGATCCAGTGCTGGAAGCGATGATCCGAGGCGCGATGGGCAAACCTGAAGGCGAAATCACCCTCGCGGAAGCCCAGGGCGTTACCCGCATGGATCTCACCAACTCTTTGCAGCGACAGCTCTCCGAATTCACCCCAATCACCAACCTCGACGGCCTGGAAGCCTTTACCAACCTCGAAAGCCTCGACCTGTCTCAAAACGCTGTATCCGACATCTCTCCTCTGGCCGGGCTCACAAAACTGACCGCCTTATCCCTGGCTGGCAATCCCGTCACGGATGTCGCCCCTCTGGCCAAATTAACCAACCTTAAGCTCTTGATCCTTTCCAACTGCCAGGCGCAAGATTACAGCGCCCTCTCCAACCTGATCAATTTGCAGGTGCTGTGGCTCGACAATTCAACCATAACAGATGTTTCTCCGCTGGCTTCGCTGACGAACCTCCAGACCCTTTATCTCGATAAAAGCAGCGTCGAAGACTATTCATCCCTCGAAAACATCTATACCACCCTCGACAACAAAGATTTCATCATTCCATACACACTTAAAGACCTCGGGTTCAACCTGGATCCCAACAATCACGAAGCCTACTTCGATATCGAGCTTGCCTCTTTCACCGTCACCCATGACCAGTGGGGGCCGCCATCCAGGGAAGACAACCAGAACATCATCCGCATGACCCTCTATCTGAATGATGAATACAAAACCTCCATTGGTTATTATGACGTCCACAAGGTTTACGTCTGCCAAATGGATAAGGATGGGCAGCCGCCCGTGAACTACCTCTACTACATCGAGACTGGCGAATTTTCCATCGAAGGAGAAGACCGGGTGAACGCAGAACAGATGATCCGTGGCGCCATGGACGTGCTTGAAGGCGAGGATCCGCTGTTTGCGCCAATCCGCTTTTTTGATGAAACCATTAAAAACACCTTCCACATGACCCCCGCAAAACTCTTCACCTTGCCCTACGAGCCGCCGTCTCTCAAGAATCTGGGCTTTTTCCCGGTGCAGGAAGAAGCGGTCTACCGGTACGAGTATAAAAGCGGTAATGATGTGAACATCCAGGTGCACCGCCCCGAATGGGGAGAGCAGAATTTCGATGTTCAATATTTCACTGAGCTCAGTGCTGAATATCGCATTGTAGTCAATTATCACCTGTCAGATAGAAGTATTACTTTTAGTGCTGACGATCTTGCACAGGGTGGTGCAAGCTTCATCTATTATCAAGAGACCGGTGAGTTCGTTGACGAATGGTGTAGTTACCCTGATCTGACCGTGGAGCAATACTTTAACAAAGCCTTCAACGATCCCGCCATCCAAAACGTGTATGAGCATTCCCTGGAACTGGCGGAGCAATACTTCGTCGATACCTTTGGCATGACCGCCGGGGAATTGTATGCGCTCCCGACTGGCGAATAAGGATTAAAGGGTGTCATCGAGACATGTCAGGCGAGATGACATTAGGTCAAGTACAAATGGGTAATCTTGAAAATTGATGACTCTTGTTCGGCTCAGTTTCTGTCTTTCGAGTTCAAACAAACCTAGATTTTGGGATTATTGTTAAATTCCTAAATCGTCAATTTTTCCACAATTTGATGATTTAGGAATTGGTTTATTGAATGATGATTGACACACATCCATTTTTTGCAATGATTGACCTTTTGTGGCAACAAAAATCTTGAATAATCTTAACAAATCGCATATGAACGATAGAACGAAAAGGTCGTGGTTTTTTTATCGTTCATTCACAAAAATTCAACTATCGTCCTCCGGGTCGCGAAAAAACTACTACTTGACCCTGTCGTAAAAAGTCGCTATCATACGTCTAATAACTCGTAACCAAAGATCCTCCGGCCTCTTCAGAAGAGCGTCCCTCAGGCCAGGCTAAAATGCGGAGCCTGAGTGAAAAACGTTCCGAAACCAGGAAAATCTCTCATAACCCGGAGGTCAGTGGTTCGAATCCACTCCCCGCTACTAAAGTCAAACCAGAGTCCGTCGGGCTCTGGTTTTTCGTTAGCCTGTAGTCTTGTAGGACTTAACCAGATAACGTCAGGCACCAGGGACTTAGAAGCGAAAGAATTCTCAAAATCACCTTGACTAAAACGCATTTTCAAGGCTGTGCGATCTAAGCATGAAGTGACAGGTTGGAAAAATGAATCCTCCCCGCAGCTTGCTGCGGGGAGGATTCATTATGACCTCATCGTATTGGAGTAATAAGCTGGGTATTTCGAGCACTTCAAAATGGTGGCTTGAAACATCGGCTGAATACATGGTGATGCTTTACGAGCCAAAATATATCGATCAAAATTTGCTTAGTTACGGGACCACGAGCCTTGGGGCTGATAAGCGCACCCCTTTTCAATTCGCGCCCAATCAATGGAATGATGATCTTTACCTCCATGCACAATTATTGAAAGTATTTACCTGTGACAATCCATCAGCATGCCCTATTAGTCCGCAGAAATTCGTTAACGCCATCAATAATGGGGCGTTCCCAATAGATTCCTCAGCAGTGGAAAAGATCAGTGCTAACCTCGATGATTTCGCGCGGTACCTGTTGGGAAAATCCCCTCAAAAGGCGAATTCAATGATCTATCTCTTGAATTCTGTGAAAAATGGGACAGGGTACGGCGAATCAGTCACCCCTGTAGACAACAAAGGCGATTTGAATTTTAAGAAAACGGGTTATGAACCCCAGATGAAGCAAACCAGCGGCGGGACAGGAACTGAACTGGATATCCAGGCAGTCATAGAGAAAGGTGGGGTTTATCCGTTGATGCTTGAAACGCCGCGTAATGCCGAGCTTGCGGGATATCCGGTTGAAATTGAAGTCTCACCTGGATGTCCTTTTTACTATACAGAAGAGGGTGGAGAGATCCAATACAATGATGGAACAGCCAAAACGGTGATCGGACCGCTACACTCGAAAACAGGTTTATCCGGCATTCGCATCGTTGCAGTGGCTACCGATGGTGCGAAAACCTTTACCGCGAAAATTCGCCCTCTCGATATTAGTGGTGATTGGATATTTGTATTCGATAGCATCGTATCCAACAACATGGTTTGTGACTCAAGCGGTAATGAATCTAACGATAATAATGACCCCACAACACCGGAAGAAATGGGCGTGCTCCCCGGCTTCGACCCGAACGTCAAGATGCGCCTGCTCCAGGAGCTGGGCGACGACGTGGAGGTGCTGCTCTGCATCTTCGCCGGCGACATCGAGCGCCGGAAGGTCCGGGCGGACTTCG
>WBZR01003358.1_pt1 | contig 14625 bp, 16 predicted proteins | sample 5204231 | NCBI WGS metagenome assembly WBZR01 (sample SAMN12412403, study PRJNA552823) | activated sludge metagenome | isolation source: activated sludge from anammox sidestream of wastewater treatment plant... | place: USA: Virginia | collected 2017-08 | reverse complement strand
GTCCAGGACTCTCTTCAAGGCCGTGTAGCGGCGGCGAACTCCTGCCAAGGCATCCATGACCACAGGATACCTCAAAACATTCTATACTGGAAATGTTATTTCTTAACAGAGCATAAGACACGATCGGCGTTCCGTTATGGTGCTGGCTGAAATAGCGTTGGATCTGTTGAAATGATAGGCATGCTCGAGGTGGTGCTGGACACAAACGTTCTCGTCGCTGCATTTCGCTCGAGCAGGGGAACTTCGTACCGGTTGTTGCAGAGCCTCGAAGGCCGAACGTGGAGACCGGTGATATCGCCGGCGCTCGCATTCGAATACGAGGCCGTCCTGAAACGGGGAAGTACGGATACCGGCATGACTCTTCAAGATATCGACGACTTCATTGAGTACTTGTGCAGCCGGTCGAGGCTGGTCCAGATTTATTTCCGGTGGAGACCGGCATTGCCGGATCCAGACGACGATCGTATCCTGTAAGTAGCCGTTCGGACGAGAGCAAGTATTGTGACGTTCAACACGAAGGATTTTGGGGGAGCCGAGCGCTTCGGCATCGGCGTGATTAGTCCAGGTGAACTTATCACGCTGATCGGAAGGATGCGATGAATCTGACGATCAACGTTTCCGAGGAACTCTATCGGCGCGCAGTAGAAGTCGCGGCGGCGGAGAACGTTTCGGTCGAGGACTTGTTCGCCGCGGCTTTCGAGGAGCGGCTCCTCGATCTGGAACGGATGAAGGAGCGCGCGTCAAGAGGAAGCTACGAAAAGTTCCGGCGTGTCATGTCCAAGGTCCCCCCTGCCGAACCCGCCGAGCACGACCGGCTCTGACAGTACGCTTCAACGGCGTTAGCTCCACTGGGGAATTTCAGTCCATCTCCCTGCATTGAAAATGCTAGGAGCACCTCGCCAGCAGAGGTGCATCCCCGGCATCTGCACTCCAAACCACTTCTCGGTCAAGTCTCACTGTGTGAAGCCGTTACAGGAGAAGGCGGAGGAGATTGATAGGCAGACCACCATCGAAGCCATCGGCAAAAGTGTCGAACTCGATGGGCAGCATTTCCAGATCGTCGGGGTGATGAACCGCCCGGCGGCGTCACCTCCCGGAGCCACCGACAGCCGCTTCCTGCTGCCCTACTTCACCATGCGCAACCTTCCCCACCGAAGCCGATCACATGCTGTTCGTTGTTACGAAAAAAGGCAAGATGGTGCAGGTCGCCGACGAGCTACGCCCCGTACTGCGCATCGAGTGCCGCGTCCTGCGCAACAAGCCCGACGATTTCTACATCTCCAGCGCCGCGCTCGACTCCATCCGCGCCCACAAGCTGCGCGCCTTCCTCACCACGCTCGGAGTCATCATCGGCACCAGCACCATCATCGGCGTCGGCTCCATCCTCGCCGGCTTCGATGGAGCCATCACCAACATGCTCCGCAGCATGGGCGGCAATACGCTCATCGTCTTCAAATTCCGCATCGGCCCGCGCGTGGGAGGCCTGAGTCCTGAAGAGCGCACTCGAAAACCGCTGACGCTCGAAAACGCCCGCGCCATCGCCGAACGCTGCCCCTCCGTCGATCACGTCAGCCCCTACCTCTTCCCGTCGCGCGGCATCCACGTGGCGCGCTTCAAGGGCCAGGATTATTACAACCTCGACATGGGAGGAACCGAAGAGGGCTACGCGCAGGGAGGCGGCCAGGCCGAGATGAAAGCCGGGCGCTTCTTCACCGACATCGAGAACCGCCACCGCCTGCCCGTCGCCGTCATCGGCGAGGATGTCTACAAAGCCTTGTTTTCGAACATCGACGCCGTCGGCAAGAGCGTGGAACTCGACGGGCACCACTTTCAAATTGTCGGCGTCATGAACCGCCCCGCCTCCTCGCCCCCCGGCGCGAGCGACAACCGCTTCCTGCTGCCCTACTTCACCATGCGCAAAGCGTTCCCCTCCGCCGTCGAGCACATGCTGGTCGTCGTCGCCAGGCAAGGCAAGATGGTCCAGGCCGCCGACGAACTGCGGGCGGTGTTACGCATCGAACGCCGCGTGCCCCACAACAAACCGGACGACTTCTACATCTCGAGCGCCGAGCAGATGGTCGAGGATTTCCGCCGCATCACCGCCGTGACGGCCCTGGTGATGGTCGTGCTCAGCTCCATCGGCCTCCTCGTAGGCGGCATCGGAGTGATGAACATCATGCTCGTCTCCGTCACCGAACGTACCCGCGAGATCGGAGTCCGCAAAGCCGTCGGCGCCCGCCGCGCCGATATTGTCCTCCAGTTCCTCACCGAAGCCGTCGTGCTCACCGGCATGGGCGGCCTGCTCGGCATGGTGCTTGGCTGGATGATCTCGAAAACCGCCAGCATCGTGTTCCCGAGCCTCCGCACCGCCGTCCCGCTGTGGGCCGTCGCCCTCGGCGTAGTCGTGTCGGTCGGCATCGGCCTCTTCTTCGGCATCTGGCCCGCCAGCAAAGCCGCCCGGCTGGATCCCGTGGAAGCGCTGCGGTATGAATAGGTGAGAGTGTAGCTCCGGTCTTTCCGATGAAGATCAGAAGGCTCTGATAGCAGCCAAGAGGAAACCATGGAACCGAATCTCGATCAGGAACGCCGGCAGGCTCACGCGCTACTGGACATGCTACCGGCCGAGAAACTGAATGCTGTGCGGACTCTATTGGAAGTTATAGTGGAACCTCTGGCACGCTCACCGGCCTTAGCGCCGCTGGAGGAGGAAGAGATCGCGCCCGAGACGGCCGCGGCGATCGACAATTCCCGTGCTTCCCTCCACCGCGGGGAAGGCATACCGCACGAAGAGATTCTGCGCGAGTTCGGGCTGGGACAGTGAGCGGGGAGCAACCTGCGCACGAACGGATCGCCGTCATCTGGTCGCCCCCGCGCCGACCTGCGGGCCATTGATCGCGAAACAGCGCTGCAGATTCTCCACTGCGTGGGCCGCTACTTGGCCAACCGCGTCGGCGACGTGAAAAAGCTCAAGCCGCCACTAACCGGCTTCCGTCTCCGCTGTGGCGACCACCGCGTGTTCTGCCCGCCGTTTCCGCACTCTCCACGAACCTCGCTTTGTAGCGCACCCTCTCCGCGTGCCGCGTCGGCACTCTTGCCGACGTCTGGCAGCTACCACGCGAAGGTTCGTGGCGTCAGACACGTGCGAGTTCGCCGGCGTGAATCGTATCGATGCCTACCTCACGAAGGAGAGCAGCGGTTGAGCGCGGAAGCCCTTGGTCGAGAAGAAGCGTCATGCCACCCGGAAGTCGATCACGTCTTCCATGTTGGCGGCGGCAAACTCGAGGGCCTGTTGGATGTCCTCTTCTCGAAGCTCTGGATATTCACGGAAGAGTTCCTCACGATCCGGATAGAGCGACACGGCTTCCACGACGCGGCGCACCGTCAAACGCATGCCTCGGATACACGGCTGGCCGTTCATCTGCTTTGGGTCTACCGTGATCCGGTCAAAGCCTGCGGCGGTCATAGAAGATCTCCAGATAGCGTTCAGTCTCAAATTCTACGCCTGTTCACCTTCCACTGTCAGTCCCCGGCACAAACGTTCGATTTTGAAAGCCGCTCTTGCAAAATCAGACCGTCAGCACATCGGCGTGGAAAGGAAGTAAGCATGGCCATCGACCTTCAGCAACAACGCCGGCAAGTGATAGCAGGAAGGGAAGTTAGAGACATTCCATACAGCCTCGAACCCCGATACGCAAATCCAGAGTTCTTTGGAGGGACCGCCGAGTCTATGGAATCAGCGGGTTCCAGAGGAGGAGCACGGAAAAGTCGGGCAGAATTCGCACTCCCCGGCGACTGCCAGGGCGCGGATCAGGCCAGACGGAGTGCGTAACAGAATCTGGTCACAACCCATAATAATTTTCTAACCTGTTCAAACTAAAAGAAAATCTGCGAGAACTCCCCCACCTCCCGCCCCACCCCCGTAGTACACTCGCCCCAGAGAGCCACACCATGACTCACACCGCAACTCAATCCGCCGTTATACAGAATTTGACAGACTTGACACCCGCTCAGCGTCAAGTCGTCCAGGCCCTCGCCGCGGGCTCCTCCGTCACCTCCGCCGCCGCTGCCGCCGGCGTCACCCGCGCCACCATTTACAACTGGCGCAAGTCCATCCCTGCTTTCCAATCCGCCATCGATCAGGCTTCGCTCGAATACGCCGATTCCTGCCGCGACCACATCCACGACCTCCGCGCGAAAGCCCTTCACGGTCTCTCCCAATTCCTCGACAATCCCTCCACCCCACCTGCCCTTCGCCTCAAGGTCATCCAGATGATCCTCGGCAACTCCGTCAGTCCTCCCCCAACGGACCAAACCCAGCCCTCCACCGAAACCGCCCCCGAACCCCACCTCGTCCCCCGCGGCGCCCCCTGTCCCTGCGGCAGCGGCGTCAAGTTCAAGCGCTGTTGCGGCAAGTCCGCCCCGCCTGTCCTCAACCCCTAAGGGGCCGTGATCCTTTACTTCTATCCGTCTCGCGTTTACAAGAGATAAAAGGAGAATCCACTCTTGTTCTTATCCGCCACCCTCCTTCTCGCCTCCACCTTGTGCGCCGGATCCTACACCGTCACCACCGTCGCGGGAGCCGACCCCATCCGCGACGGTGGCCAGGCCATGCGCGCCATCCTCACCAACCTCACTGCCCTCGCCCTCGATGCCCGAGGCAACCTCTATCTCTCCGACGGAGCCGCCCACCGCATCCGCCGCGTCCCCATCGACTCCACTCAGCCCTTCGTCGAAATCCGCTACGCCTACAGCCCCATCTCCACCTTCGCCGGAGCCGGCGCCCCCTACTTCAGCGGCGACGGCGGTCCCGCCGCCGAGGCCCACCTTTCCTCCCCAGGCTTCCTCGCCTTCGATCCCCATGGCAATCTCTTCCTCGCCGACCGCGCCAACTTCCGTATCCGAAAGATCACGCCTGAAGGCATCATCACCACCATCGCCGGAACCGGCCGGCCCGGCGAGGGCGACGAAGGAATCCCCGCACTCCGCTCTCCCCTCGGCCTCCTCTCCGGCATCGCCCTCAGCCCTTCAGGCGAAATCTTCTTTTGCGAGGCGAACCCAGCGGGCGATGCCCGCCTCCGCCGTATCTCCTCCGATGGAACCGTCACCACCCTGGCCGGCGGCTTCCTCTTCCCCGGCGGACTCGCACTCGACCCCTCCGGCAACCTCTTCCTCGCCGACACCGGCCACCACACCATTCGCAAACTCTCCCCGGACGGCAAACTCGCCACCATCGCCGGAGCAGGCACACCCGGATTCTCCGGCGACCTCGGTCCCGCCGCCGAATCCCAGCTTGCCTCCCCCCGCGATGTCGCCCTCGACGCCCAAGGCAACCTCTACATCGCCGACACCGCCAACCGCCGCGTCCGCCGTGTCACCAAGGATGGAATCATCGACACCCTCTTTCCCCAACTCGGCCCACCCCAAGCCCTCGCCGTCGATCCCTCAGGCAACGTCTTCATCGCCTATCCCCAGCAGATGAACATCTGGGCGCCCGGCTACACCTCCATCGGCGCGCCCGTCGCCGGCGACCAGGTCCGCCGCAGCCGCCCCGGCATCCCCGCCACGGATTTCCTCCTTCTGGACCCCTCCTCAGTCGCCGCCAAATCCACCGGCAGCCTCTACATCACCCAACCCAATGCCAACCAGGTCCAAATCGTACGCCCCGACGGCATCCTCGAGACCCTCCCACTCAATGGCCTGAACCAGCCCACCGCCGTCACCGTCGATGCCCAGGACCGCGTCCTCCTCACCGACACGCTCAATAACCGCATCCTCGAGATTCCCTCCGAAGGGCCTCCCCTCACCATCGCCGAAGACACCCTCCCCCGCTGGCTCTCCGCAGGACCCTCCGGCAACCTCTTCTTTACCGCCCCGCGCGAAATCCGCGCCCTCACCCCGTCCGGAATCTCCTCCACTCTCGCCACCCTGACGAACCCAATCACCCTCGCCGCCGCCCCCGACGGTCCCGTTTTCACCGTCGCCAACGGCCAACTCCGCCAAATCTCCCCGGACGGCGCCGTCTCCCCCATCGAAACTCCGTTCCGCGTCAACGGCGTTGCCGTGGACCCCAGAGGCTCGCTCGTCCTCACCACTCTCGGCGCGGTCTACTTCCTCCACTCAACCGGCGAGTTCGAACTCATTGCCGGAGGCGATATCCCCGGCTTCAGCGATGGCGGCGATGCCCTTTCCGCCCGCTTCTCCAACCCCGAATCCGCCTGGGTCGACCCCTCCGGCGCCATCTACATCGTCGATCGCGGCAACCACCGCATCCGCAAACTCACCCCCAACGAACCGAACCCAGCCTCATCAGGCGTCATCCAACATTCGCGGCCAGTCCTGTTTCAAAAGCCGCGATAAAGCCCGGTCCGCCAGCAGCCGCCCGCCGGTCTGGCACTTCGCGCAATAGTTCGTCTCATTGGTCGCATACCGGATGCGCTGCACTTTCGCCCCGCACACCGGACACGGCTGCCCGAAGCGCCCATGCACCGCCATCCCCTCGCGAAACGCCGTCACTCCCTCGGGAAAGTCATCCCCCGCCTCCGCCCGCAGCCGCTCCACCCAATGCGCCAGCGTTCATCGCACCGCTTCATAGAGCCGCGCGATCTCCTCATCACTCAACCGTTGCGTCAACGCCACTGGAGAAAGCCGCGCCCTGTGCAGAATCTCGTCCGAATACGCGTTCCCGATCCCGCTGAACAGGTCGGGGTCCGTCAGGGACCGCTTCACCGTGTGGTTCTCCCGCCGCAGAGCCGCCGCGAACGCTGCCCCGCTCGCTTCCATCACCTCCAGCCCGCCCCGCGCCAGCGCCCGCAATCCCTCCTCCCCCAGCGCCGTGTGCAGCGACGTCCTCCGTTGCGATCCTGCCTCCGTCAGCACCAGACTCCCCGTCTCGAAATCGAACGCCGCCAGCGTATTCTTGCTCCCGATCGGAGCCCCCTTCTTCCGCCAGTGCAGCCGCCCCGCGATCATCAGGTGCAGCACCAGCCACACCTCCCCCTCGAATCCCATCGCGATCCGCTTTCCCAACCGCCGCAACTCCCGCACCGCCTTCCCCTCCGCCTCTCGTAGCGGCGGCGTCACGCTCCGCAGCAGAAAAGGACTCCCCACCCGTACCTTCTCGAGCGCCTTCCCCTTCACGCGCCGCTCCAGCGCCTCAATGTAGACCGTGATGTCCGGCAATTCCGGCATCGTCCTTACTTCCGGTCGTTGCGGTAGATCCGGCCCTCTTTCATCACGAAGAACACGTGCTCCGTTTGCCGGATGTCTTTCGTTGGATCCCCAGGCGCCGCCACCACGTCCGCGATCTTGCCCGCTTGTAGCGTCCCCAGCCGGTCCGACAGGCCCAGCAACTCCGCATCCACGCTCGTCCCCGCCATCAACGCCTCCTCCGGCTTCATCCCGCGCTCCACCAGCAGCCGGAACTCCCCTGCGTTCATCCCGTGCGGATACACCGCCGCGTCCGTTCCCAACGCAATCCGCACATGCATTCCGATCGCCTTCCTCACCGTCACATCGATCGCATCCATCGCCGCCCGCGCCTTCTTCGCGATCCGCGGATCAATCTTCCCTCCCGGAAGCGCCATCCTCAGCCCTTCGATCGCCATCAGCGTGGGTACATAGTACGTGCCCTTCTCCACCATCATCCGCAGCGCCTCATCGTCCAGAAACGACCCGTGCTCGATCGAATCAATCCCGGCCCGGATAGCCCGTTTCGCCCCTTCCGCCCCGTGCGCGTGCGCCGCCGCCTTTCGCTTCAGCGTATGCGCCTGATCTACCAGCGCGTTCAACTCTTCCTGCGTCAACTGCGGCGAATCCACATCGTCCGTCAGCGACAGCACGCCGCCCGTCGCGCACACCTTGATCACGTCCGCCCCGTACTTCGTGTTCCACCGCACCGCCGCCCGCATCGCATCCGCCCCGTTCCCGATCGCCGGCACGTCCATCACCGGATTCAACACTCCGAACCGGAAACCTTCCGTCGGATCACAGTGCCCGCCCGTTGTCCCGATCGCATACGCCGCCGTCAGCATCCGCGGCCCTTCCACGTAGCCCTTGTTGATTCCCTCCCGCAACCCGATGTTGATGAAGTCGATGCCCCCTAAATCGCGCACCGTCGTGAACCCCGCATCGAGCGTCCTCTTCGCGTTCACGCTCGCCTGAAGCGCCCGCTCCGCCACCGTCTGCTGCAACGGCTGTAACGCCCCCGTCCCGGTGTCACTCGAATACGGCATCGATAGATGCGTGTGTGCGTCCATGAACCCCGGCAGCAGCGTCGCATCCCCCAAATCCACCACCCGCGCCCCAGCCGGCGCTACCCCTCCCACGGACTCGATCCGACCCCCGGTCACAACCAATACTCCCGGACTCTGCAATTTCCCTGTCCGCCCGTCGAACAGCCGCATCGCCTTCAAAACAATAGTCTGTCCGCTCACCAGACCCGCCCACAGCAGCCCCAGCACCACTATTCTCAATCGCATGGGCGGATTGTAGCACGCCCCTTGAATGTTATCATCGTAGCGGGCCACCTTTGTGCGAACGTGGCGGAACTGGCAGACGCACTGGATTTAGGTTCCAGCGCCCGCAAGGGCGTGGGAGTTCGACCCTCCCCGTTCGCACCACAAAAATCAAGAACATACAGGGAATCGATAGAGCTACTGAAGAGGCCGTTTTTGGTCTTGTGTGCCTATAGTGTGCGGAATTTTTTCGGCCTCCGTTTCCGCTGCTTTCCGATGTGTGCCGATGTAGGAGCCGAGCTTCGCCGCGGCTTCGTGCAGGTCCCGCTCATCGGTGATGTTATAGCGATCGAAAACCGCCCGCGTCTTGTGCCCGGAAATCCGCATCGCCACGGCCTCAGAGACGCCCGCCCGAACGAGGTTACGGACGCCGGTTCGCCGTAGGTCATGGAATAGCGGCAGTGCCTCCCCTTGTTCGTCGACGAGGCCGGCTCGCTTACAGGACCGGTCCCAGGCGTTGCGAAAGTTGAGAATCTGGCGGCCGGTCTGGCCGAAGAACACCCAGGGGCACTCCGGGTGCTTGCTGTCCCGGATTTCCCACTGGAGTGTGAGCATCGCATGGAGTTCACTGACTAGGGGAATCACGCGGGCCTCTTTGTTCTTCGTCTCGCCGGGCTCCAGCCGCACAACTTTGTGCTTCAGGTCCACCTGCGTCCATCTCAGTTTGAGAATCTCACCCTTGCGGCAGCCCGTGTAATAGGCGAACGCCAGGACGGGGCGGAGGTATTCCGGCAGTGCCGCAAGGAGAGCCTGGTACTGCTGATCCTCGAAGAATCCCTTGCGGATGTTGTTCTCCTCGAGCATGGGGAATTCAGGGATTGTGGTCACCACTGGAGGAGTTGCCTTCCGGCCGAGATTGAGTGCCCGCCGCAGCAGGGCGAGTTCGTGATTGATCGTCGCGTTCGCGGCGCCCTCCGCTTGCCGATCGGCGATGTATCGCTGTAGGGCGTGCGTGGTAAGCTTCTTGGGGCTCATCTTACCGAATGGGCCACGAAGGTGTTTCCGTGTCACTTGCTCCGCCCATTCATGGCACTTCCCGTTCACCTTGTAATCGAGCAAGAGACGGTCGATGAGGTGATCGATAGAGGCAGCCATGCCGGCCTTGATGTCGCCCTTGTCCCGCTCCACAAGTTTGCGGTTCAGGTAGTCCTGCGCGTCTTTCTTGCCGCCGTGAACGGTATGGTTCAAGTATTCACGCTTGCCGGTTTGCGGATCGCGCCCAAGGAAGACGCGCACAAGCCAGACGTTCTTGCCTCTCGGTATGAGTTGCCCTGCCATAGCTATGCTCCCTTGCTCCGACCCTTCGCCTTCGCCTTCGCCCACCGCGCTGCGGCGGCCTTTCGGGCCAGTTCGGTCCTTTTCTCAGGCTTCAAGTTTTTGCGGCTGTTCTTCCCGCCTTTGCGCCCCAGCGAAACCGCTGCTGGATTCTTCCTTGCCATGTCCACATGATACCAAACCACGCACAGCGCTGTGCATGACTTAACAGCCTGTGGTATTAACCGCTTCCTCACGGCCCGCGGCTCTGTAAATGATTGATCTAGCTGAGCCGCGCGCGTCAGCAAGCGGTCTTTCGAGACTACTACCACGGGCTGTTAACCCATGGTCACCAAAGCGAATGTCTGCCTAGGAAAATTGTTGCACAATTTAGCTAAAATGTGGCACACATAAACTCAGACTAAGAAGTCACTCCGACTCATTGGCCGACAGTGATAACACTGTAACATATTACAAACACAATATATATAGTTTCACTTGAAGTGGTTTATATCCGGTGATATTATTCTTACCTAAGGAGAGTCAAATGAAACTTGAGCAGAGCGGACTGCTGACGATACCTGAGTTTCGCATGCGAGAACCCGTTGCGTTTGGCAGCGATCAGGCGGTATACCATGCGATTCGGACCGTGCCAGGGTTCCCTTCCGTCCGCCTTGGGCGGCGGGTTTTCATTGATGTAGGCCGTTGGGAGGAATTTAAGCGCAGCGGTGGTCGGTCTCTCGCTGGCGGATGGAGGCGGCAGCCGGCGGCATGACCAATCGAAGCAGTCGCGCCGAGCCTGACCTTCCGAACTTGCTCACCGGCCTGCGACAGACGGCGCGCCGGGCCATCGCGTGGGGGGATCGGCATATCGACGATGACGCGTACCGTGGCGATCCGCGCTGGGAGTGCGCCTGGTGGACGCTGACGTCGCTGCTGCCGCGGCTGGAAGCACTGGAGATGGAGGCGCGGCGACTGGAGCGCATGCCGTGATCCACTCCTACCCTTGGTACACCGCAGACTGGCGCGGTTCCCGAACTCGGCTCACGATGAACCTCGAAGAACGTGGGCTCTATCGGGAGGTTCTTGATGAGCTGTACGTGAACGGCAGCATCCCGGAGAATCCGGAACTGATCAAGCGCCTCACTGGCGCGTCCGATAAAGAATTTCGTCGCTCATGGCCGAAAGTTCGAGCGGTTTTGATCAAAACCGAATCCGGAGACCTCACCCACCCGAAGGTTCAGGATGTCCTTCCGGAACTGCTGTCAAATAGTGAGAGCCGCAGGCGTTCAAGCTCGAAAGCAGCGACCATAAGATGGAGAAAACACAGGGAGAAGATCGAGCGCAACGCTGGCTTGTCGGATGCGCACGGCAGTGCTACGGGTAATGCGGGTGGAATGCCTGACGCATGCGGGACGTATTGCGAAAGTGATGCGTCGGAATGCGGTACCTCTTCCTCTTCCTCTTCCTCTTCCTCTCACACCCAATCCGAAGTGCGCGAGAGCGACGAATTTTTCGAAACGATCGAGCGCATTGCTGCACGTCATCCGCGCAAGACTGGGCTGACCGAGGGTAAACATCGACTTGCCCAGAAACTCTCCGAAGCGGTTGACCCGATCGCTGCTGTGCGTTCCGCAAACCAGAATCACGCGGCTCAGTGTGCCACCGAAGAATGGAAGCGCGAGGGAGGCCGCTATGCGCCGAAACTGGGCAACTACGCAGAGCGTAATGGGTGGATGGATCCGCCGCAACCGGAAACCGCACACGAGGGTGAGGGCGGACCGCGCTACCTGACGATGGCCGAGCAGGACGAAATGATCCGCGTACACCAGGAGGGGAAGAAGTCATGAAATGGGCGGGCGACATGATTGAATCCCGAGGGCTTCCGGCCGCGCCTGAATCGGAGCGGATCGTGCTCGGCTCGTGTCTCGGCGATGTTGAGGTGTTCGACCATGTTCGTCTGGCGCTCGATGAGACTTCGTTCTCGCTCACAGAAAACCGCCGTCTATGGGTGACCCTGTGTGAAGCGCGTGACGCAGGAATCGGAGTAGACAGGGCGGCAATAGCTCAGCGGCTAAAGGAGCGCGGACTGCTTGAGGCCGTCGGCGGTTTCGGCCGACTGGTGGACCTGGACGCGGACATCCCGCACGGCTTGGTGCTCGACCCGCATCTTGACACGCTCAACGAAAAAGCGACGCTGCGCCGGGCAATCGTGGCTCTCAATCAAGCACTACTTCGATGCGTAGAGCCGGGGAATGACAGCGCGGAGGCTCTGGCCTATGCGCGCGGGCTCATTGAGAAAATCGAGAAAAACTCTCCCATTCAAACTCCGCTACAATCCATCGGCGCGATCATCGAGGCTGTCGGGATTGAAGAGTTCTGCGCGCCCAAAGCCTCAATGGCTAACGCTACACCCCTTCCCGATGAATGGCCAGAGTTCCGAAAGATCTACCCGTTTTTCAGGCCGGGGCAACTGATCGTGCTTGCGGCGCATACTTCGCAGGGCAAGAGCGCCATGGCGCTACACATCGCCCTCTCCTGCGTCCGCCGCGGCCTCCCCGTAGCCATGTTCAGCATGGAAATGGACAACCTGGAGATTGGCCACAGGGCCGCCTCCCATTTGGCCGAAGTGGATTCTTATGTCCACCTGAACGGCCATATGACGAAGGAGGAACGGTTGCGATACCAGGCGGCCGCCGCGCAGCTCTGCGAGTTGCCGCTCTTAATCGACGACCGGACGGCGTCCACAGTGCCAGCAATCGTGGCATCTATGGCGAGAACGAAGACGAAGCCGCGCCTCGTCATTGTGGACTACCTGCAAATCATGGAGGCTGCCGGGCGGGCGGACACGCGGGCGTCTGCGGTTGCGGAGATCAGCCGCGGACTCAAACGGCTTGCCACTCAGTACCAGGTTCCTGTACTCGCCCTATCGCAGTTTAACCGCGATGCGGCAAAACAGCGCCGGCGGCCAGAGTTGTACGACCTACGCGAATCGGGAGCGATCGAACAGGACGCAAGTACCGCGCTGTTCATACTTGCCAAACAGGGCGACGAGGACAAGCCTTTCATGGAGGTCACCATCGACGTGGCTAAGAATCGTGGCGGGCGGAAGGGAGAGGTGCGGATGATGTTCGAGAAGCCATACTCGCGCTTCACAGAGATCGGAAACACCGGATGATGGAGCCGGACGCCAACGTCGCTTTGTGACAGCGCATGAACCCCCTCCTGCTCAAACATGCTTTCGCTAATACAGGACAAAAGGGTGGGCATTCTGCAAAGCAGAATCCGAGCACTCAGGAAGGAATCTATGCCACTTCGGAGCCGCGCGAGACGTTGGGAGCGCGATCGCGTCAGGTTGGCCCGGCTGCTCCTGAGACCGTGGCCGCTCGTCGACCCGGAGTCGCCGATCCTCGCCTGGGCGCGGCAGGTACTCGAGGAAGCGGAACAGGCCGACAGCGCCGATAACACGAGGGCACAGCGATGAGCCACGTCCGCGCTGGGGCGCGCCGCGGGCATCGGGGTAGGGATATCGCATGGGGAAGGGCTCGGCGATTGCACCACGCGCGTGCACAAAGGTTTATTGGCGATTTGACGAGGCGGCAGTGAGTTGAGGAGGAGGCAAAGAAACAATGACAGAACCCGTATCAAAAAGCACTTCTGGGAAGCTGGATTCCGGTACTGAAGGACAAGGTACTTCGCAGGGGCAGTTCTCTGTACAAGAAAGATTACTTTATGATACATTGAAAGCAGCCATGAGCGTCTATCCGAAATCGAAAGTGTCGCGCTGTACGCTCGTGTCAGCACAAAGGACAAAGGGCAAGACACCGAAAACCAGTTGATAGCCTTGCGGGAATACGCGGGGAAGCAAGGCTGGAAGATCGCCGACGAGTACGTGGACCACGATTCCGGCGGCAAACCGAACCGGCCGCACTTCCAACGAATGTTTCGCGATGCAGGGCAGCGGAAGTTCGATTTGGTGCTGTTCTGGTCGCTCGACAGGTTCAGCCGTGAAGGAGTCTTCGAAACACTCGAACACTTGCGCCGGCTGACGGCTGCCGGTGTTGAGTGGAAAAGTTTCACCGAGCAGTATCTCGACAGTGTGGGGATCTTTCGAGATGCGGTTCTCTCCATTCTGGCAACCATCGCGAAACAAGAACGTGTTCGTCGTAGCGAGCGCGCCCGCGCTGCAATCTCGCGTCTTCGCCGGCAGGGGAAGACGGAGCACCTTGGGCGCCCGCGCCTGATTGTTGATCGCAAGCGGGTTATGGCGATGCACGCTGCTGGTTCATCCTGCCGGGAGATCGCTTCCGAGGTGGGGATCAGTCCCATGTCGGTAAACCGAATCATCCGTTCTTTCATCGCTTGAGCGGAGTCGGGCGCGTCAGCTTGAGGGACCGCCCCTTCTTCAGTCATGCTTGTTACATGGAACGCAGTAAGCTCCATCAAACGGCGCACGGAACATGTGGACTATGCAAGCAAGATGCCATTTTGGAGAATAGCCACCTTCTTCCGGCCGCGCTCTACAAATGGATGCGCGAACCATCACTACCCAATCCAAATCCCATCGTGGTAGATGGCAAGTCGGCAGTTCCTACTTCAGACCACGTAAAGAAACTCTTCCTTTGCGGCTCTTGTGAGGATCGTTTCAACAGCAAGGGTGAGAATTGGATTCTCCGCCACTGCGTTCAGCCTAACCAGTTGTTCCCGCTCTACGACATGGTCAGTAACCCACTGTAACGGGTCGCAGTTTTCCCACGCGTAGCGAGCAGCTTGTCTCAGATTAGTTCCCGCCGTGCCGGAAGGAAGCGCGAAGGGCTGCCGGAACCGAGCGTGCAACACGGCGGGATCGTCCCGGCCG
>WBZR01003356.1_pt1 | contig 14628 bp, 14 predicted proteins | sample 5204231 | NCBI WGS metagenome assembly WBZR01 (sample SAMN12412403, study PRJNA552823) | activated sludge metagenome | isolation source: activated sludge from anammox sidestream of wastewater treatment plant... | place: USA: Virginia | collected 2017-08 | reverse complement strand
CGTCGAGGACAACCTCGTCAAGGGTGCCGCGGGCCAAGCCGTGCAGAACATGAACCTCATGTTCGGCCTGCCCGAGACCGCCGGCCTCACCGCGGCGCCGGTGTTGCCCTAAGCGAGGGGCAAGCCGGCGATGGCGTCGTGGTGGCGTCGCCTCAGACGCCAATTCGGCATCGCGGCCCCGCGCATGGCGGTGCGCACACACCTGCCGTGGTGGGGGCGCGGCACGCTCGCGGTCGCCCTCGTCGCCATCATCGGTGGCATGTGGTGGTGGGGCTTCGATTTCGGCCAGATCTTCGGCGGCTTCAACCGCAAGGAAGTCGAAGCGAAACTCTCGACGCTCGCGGCTGACCTCGAGCGTTACCGCGCCGAAGCGGTGGAACTGCGCAGCCGCAATGCCACGCTCGAATCCGAACTCGCGATGAGCAAGGGATCGCAGGAAGCGCTCTCGCGCCAGGTGACCGAGCTTTCCGGGGAGGCCGCGCAGGCAAAGGAAGAACTCGCGTTCCTGCAAAGGCTCGTCGCCGACGCGAGCAAGGGCGAGGGCGTGTCGATCCAGCGGCTCAAGCTCGAACCCGACGGCGACGACGTTTGGCGCTACAGCTTCATCGTCGTGCGCGGCGGCAACCCCAAGGACGAGTTCATCGGCCGGATCGTCGTGCGCGCGACGCTCACGGGGGCGGCCGGCGACCCGGCGCCTCCCGCGCACGCGGTCGAGTTGCCGACCGACCGGCCCGAGCAGGCTCCCTCGCTCAATCTCAAGTTCAAGTATTATCAGCGGGTTGAAGGGCAGTTCCAGGTCCCGCCGGGGTTCCGGGTGATGACCCTGGTCGTTCGCGCCTACGAATCCGGACAAGCCGCCCCGCGCGCCACACGGACCTTGCGACTCTAGTGGGAGAACGCCATGTTCGAGAAGAAGAAGCATGCGCCACCGCAAAAACGCATCGATTGCCTCATCGGCGCCGGCACGACCGTCGCCGGTGACGTCACGTTTACCGGCGGGTTGCGCATCGACGGCACCGTGCGCGGCAATATCGCGACCGTGGACGGCGCCGCCGGCACGCTCGTGGTGAGCGAGAGCGCCCGCGTCGACGGCAAGATCGACGTGTCGCATGTCGTGATCAACGGCACGGTCACCGGCCCGATCGTGGCCAACGATTACCTCGAACTCCAGCCCAAGGCAAGGGTGACCGGTGACATCGGGTACAAGACGCTCGAGATGCACCTGGGCGCGGTCGTGCACGGCAAGCTCGAGCACACCGAACCCGGAAGCGCGAGCGTGGTCGAACTGAAACGAGCCGCCGGCGACGCCTGAACACGATTTACGTATCCGCGGCAACGCGGCATCATTGCCACCCATGCGGCGCACGCGCGTCGCGCACGGAGTCCACGATGAACGCCATGAACGAAGTCCCCTCCCCGCTCGTCTTCACCGATGCCGCTGCGGCGAAGGTCAAGGACCTGATCACCGAAGAGGGCAATCCCGACCTCAAGCTCCGCGTCTTCGTTTCCGGTGGCGGCTGCTCGGGCTTCCAGTACGGCTTCACCTTCGATGAGGTCACCAACGAGGACGACACCGCGATGGTGAAGGACGGCGTGACGCTGCTCATCGACCCCATGAGCTATCAGTACCTCGTCGGCGCCGAGATCGACTACCAGGAAGGCCTCGAGGGCGCGCAGTTCGTGATCAAGAATCCCAACGCCAATACGACCTGCGGCTGCGGGTCGAGCTTCTCGGCCTGAGCGCCGCGACCCGAGGTCCCGGCCGGGACTTCATCGCGGGTAGATCGCCCCCAACACCCGCGGGCCCGCGGCGCCGGTGACGGCGGGCAGGTTGCCCGGGCGACCGGCGATCGTTTCGCGTGCAAGCCACGCGAAAGCGAGTGCCTCGACATGCTCGCTCGCAATGCCGGCCGTCTCGGTGGTGACCACCGTGATCGCGGGCAACGCGGCTCGGATGCGGGCCACGAGATCGGTATTGCGCGCGCCGCCGCCACACAGGAGCAATTCCTCGGCGCCACTGCAGTGATCGCGAATGGCTCCGGCCAGCGACTCGGCGGTGAAGGCGGCGAGCGTGGCCTGCACGTCCGCGGGATCGCGGTCGGTCGTCCCGAGGATACGATCGAGCCAGACGGCGTCGAAGAGATCGCGTCCGGTGCTCTTGGGCGGGGAGCGCGAGAGGTAGGGCTCGGCGGCCATGGCGGCGAGCAGCCGCGCATCGACCGACCCCGTGGCCGCGAAGCGACCCTCGGCGTCGAAGGGCCCGCCGCGCACGCGGGCGTGCCACAGATCGAGCAGCACGTTCCCCGGCCCGGTGTCGAAGCCACGCACCTCACCGCGTGGGGGCAGGTCGGTGATGTTGGCGATCCCGCCGAGATTGGCGACGACGCGGTGCCGCTCGTGGTCGCGAAAGACTGCGGCGTGGAACGCGGGGACGAGCGGTGCCCCTTGGCCCCCGGCGGCGATGTCGCGCATCCGGAAATCGGCCACGACGGTCATGGACGCGAGTTCCGCGACCCGCGCCGCGCTGTTGAGCTGCGCGGTCCACCCTTCGTGCGGGCGATGCCGCACGGTCTGTCCGTGCACACCGGCGGCGGCGACGTCGCGCTCCGGCACTCCGGCAGCGAGGCACACGCTGCGCAGCGCGTACGCGTACAGGTCCGCCAGGTGCTGCGCGGCGCGCGCGGCGCGCACGAGCTCGTCGGGCCCTGTCGCCTGCAAGGCAAGAAGTTCGCGCCGCAGTTCGGCCGGAAAGTCGACGTGCGTCGAGGCGAGGATGCGATACGCACCAGGACCCGGTGCGAGATCGGTGAGGACGGCGTCGATGCCGTCGAGGCTGGTGCCGGACATGACACCGGCGTAGAGCTCGCGGCTCATGCCATCGTCTCGGGTCTTCGCGCTCGCCGGTCCCTCACGTGCAGCCGCCGGCGAGGGCGCGGGCAATGCGTCCTTCGGACCGGAAGCGCCTACTCGCGCGCGGCGAGCGCGGTTCCGGCGAGCGAGCGAGCGAGCGCGAGCGAATCGACGAGCGGCGCGATGCCTTCCTTGAAGGCCGCGTAGCGCTCCGGCGTCACCGGAGCGGCCGTGGGCAGGTCGAGCGCCAGCGGATCGTGCGGCTGGTCGGCGATCCGGAACTCGTAGTGCAGGTGCGGGCCCGTCGCCCAGCCGGTCATGCCGACGTACCCGATGGTGTCGCCCTGCCCCACCTTGTCGCCGACCTTGAGGTTGGCCGCGAGCTTCGACAGGTGACCGTACACCGTGGAGTACGCGCCCTGATGGCGAATGAACACGACGTTGCCGTAGCCGTTCTGCCAACCGGCGAACGTCACCGTGCCATCGGCGGTCGCGCGGACGGGGGTCCCCGTCGGTGCCGCGTAGTCGACACCCTTGTGTTCACGCCACGTCCGCAACAACGGATGGAAGCGCGCCATCGTGAAACCCGACGTCACACGTGAGAACTCGAGCGGCGAGCGCAGGAACGCGCTCTTGCTCGCCTGCCCCTCGTCGCTGAAGTAACCGACGTCGCCTGCCTCGTCGCGCCACTGGAAGGCGCGATACGTCTTGCCGCCATTGATGAACTCGGCGGCGAGGATGCGCCCCGTGCCCGCCGGCTCGCCGTCGATGAACCGCGTCTCGTACACGACGGCGAAACGATCGCCCTTCCTGACGTCGTGGTAGAAGTCGATGTCGGCAGCGAAGACGTCGGCGAGGGCGATGATCACCTGATCGGGGATGCCCGCGGCGTCCGCCGCACCGAAGAGCGAACTTCTGATCTCGCCGGTGCGCAGCGTGGTGCGCACTTCCTCGACGGGCACGTTGCGCGCGGCGCGAAAGCCGTCGTCGCCGCGTTCGATGACGAGCTCGTCGTTGCCGGTCGTGCGAAAGCGCAGCGCGACGAGGTCGCCGGCATCGTCGACCGCGACGTGCACCGGGCGCCCCGGGCGAAGCTGATAGATCGGGCGCGCCTCGGGTGCGCTGCGCAGATAGCCCATCGCGGCCGGATCCTCGACGCCGGCGCGCGCGAGCAGGCTGCCGATCGTGTCACCGCGCTGCACGCGCTCCTCGCGCCAGTAGACGGCGTCGACGTCCTCGGCGACGATCTGCGGCACCGGCAGCACACGTTCGACGCGCGTCGTCGGCACGGTGTCGAGAACCGTGTCCGGTGCGATGCCGAAGGCCGCGACCGTGGTCAAGCCGAACACGGCCAAGAGGAGCCACTGCCCTCCCGTCGGCAAGCGGCGCGCACCGGGGCCGCCGCGACGACGAAGCGTCGATGGCGATTGCGCTAGAATCGTGGGCTTGCTTGCGGGCAACGTGAAAGCGACCGGTCGTGCGGACTGGCGATTGTAGCGAGCGCCTGTCGATCCGTCCACCCGTGCCCTGCGCCATGTCTCACGCCGCCCCCGCCCCCGCCACGCTTTCACCCGACGACGTCGCCTCGCAACTCGCCGTCTTCAAGCGCGGCGTCGACGAGCTCATCGTCGAGTCCGAGATGGCGAAGAAGCTCGCGCGCGGCACGCCGCTGCGCATCAAGCTCGGCCTCGACCCCACGGCACCCGACATTCATCTCGGCCATACGGTGGTGTTGAACAAGATGCGCCAGATGCAGGACCTGGGGCACCAGGTGATCTTCCTCATCGGCGACTTCACGACGATGATCGGCGACCCTTCGGGCCGCAACGACATGCGCCCGCCGCTCACGCGCGACGAGATCGAGGCCAACGCGAAGACCTACCACGCGCAGGCCTCGAAGGTGCTCGACCCCGGGCGCACCGAGATTCGCTACAACTCGGAGTGGAGCGAGCCGCTGGGCGCCGCGGGCATGATCAAGCTCGCCGCCAGGTACACCGTCGCGCGCATGCTCGAGCGCGACGACTTCGCGCGGCGCTTCGCGAGCCACACGCCGATCGCGATCCACGAGTTCCTGTATCCGCTCATGCAAGGCTACGACTCGGTCGCCCTGCGCGCCGATCTCGAACTGGGCGGCACCGACCAGAAGTTCAACCTCCTCGTCGGGCGCGAATTGCAGCGCGACTACGGGCAGGAGCCGCAGTGCATCCTGACGATGCCCTTGCTCGAAGGCATCGACGGCACCGAAAAGATGTCGAAGTCGAAGCGCAACTATGTCGGCATCACCGAATCACCGCAGTCGATGTTCGGCAAGCTCATGTCGATCTCCGACGTGCTCATGTGGCGCTACTACGAACTGCTTTCGTTCCGCTCGCTCGACGCGATCGCCGCGCTCCGCCGCGAATGCGACGCAGGGCGCAATCCGCGCGACGCGAAGGTCCTGCTCGCGCAGGAAATCGTCGCGCGCTTCCATTCACCCGCGGACGCCGAGCATGCCCTCGCGGAGTTCGAGGCACGCTTTCGCGATGGCGCGCTCCCCGAGGACATGCCGGAGATGACGCTCGAAGGCGGTGCGGCGGGACTGCCGGTCGCGCAGGCCGCGAAGGAAGCGGGGCTCGTCGCCTCGACCTCGGAGGCGCTGCGCCTCATCGCCGGGCGCGGCTTGAAGGTCGACGGCGCCGTGGTGACGGACAAGGGTGTGGTGCTGCCGGTGGGCGCCACCGTGGTGATGCAGGCGGGCAAGCGCCGCTTCGCCCGCGTGAAGGTCAGGCTCAGTGGATGACCGCGCTCGTCAGGAACTGCACGACGCTCCCGTTACGCAGGCGAAAGCTGCCCTCGCCCAGGCCGATCGCGCCGTCGATCTCCGAGCGGATCAGCGCGATCTCGGTGTCCCCGTTGCGTGCCTCGAGAACGACATCGTCGGCGACGGTGAACTCGTCGGGAACGCGCAGGTAGTTGGCGGTAAAGACGACGCCGTCGATGACGACGTAGTCGGCACCCTGCATGCTGTGGAACAGTTCGCTGCGGCAGACCATCGGTCGGATACCTCCAGCGCCCAGATGGGGGCGTGCGCCGGCACGTTCAAGCCGATGCATGGGCCGCAGCAGCGGGCGCGGTCCCCGGAACGCGCCGCCTACGCGACCAGCGCCTTGATGAAGTTCGGCAGGGCGAAGCCCGCGCGGTGCATGTCGCCGTTGTAGTACTGCAAGTCGGTGATGCCGCGTTGGGCGATGCGGCGCTCGACGATGAGCGGGGTGACGACGCGCGGATCGAGTTCACGCGCGCAGCACGCCATCATCCAAAGCCCCCCGTACAGCGGGACCGAGACGAGGTACGGCGCCACCACCGGGAACGCCGCCCGCAAGCGTTGGACGTTGGCGCGGATGCGCTCGGGGCTCGCGACCGGACTTGCGATGTGCAGCGTCATGGCGCCGCTCGGCGTCAGCCGCGCGGCACACGCCCGATAGAAATCCGTGGTGTACAACGGTGTCGACGGACCCCCGGGATCGGTGAGGTCGAGGACGATGAGATCGTACTGCGACGTGTCGTTGCGCACGAACGCAAAGCCGTCCTCGATGCGCAGCGTCAGGCGCGGATCGTCGAGCGCGCCGCGGTGCACGCTTTGCAGGTACTTGCGCGCGACGTCGACGACGGCGAGATCGATCTCCGCCAACGTGACCGACCTGACCGAGGGATGCTTGAGGATCTCCTCGGCCGAGCCGCCGTCGCCGCCGCCGACGATCAGGACCCGCTCGGGTTGCGGATGCGAGATCGCGGGCACGTGCACGAGGTTTTCGTGATAGAAGAACTCGTCCTTCTCCGATGTCATGAACGCGCCATCGAGCCGGAACAGCTTGCCGAACGACACGCTGTCGTGGACCTCGACCGTCTGGTACGGCGACGAGAAGCGTTCGTACTGCTGCGCACTGCGCACGAAGAAGCCCCAGTCGTCGGCCATGTACTCGGCCATCGCGCCGGGGGCGATGTACCCCGCGGGAACCGCCGCGTCGCCCGCCGGGCTCCGCGTCCGGTCAGGCATCCTTGCCCCCACGATGGATCGCCTCGAAGTGCGTGCGTGCCGGACGCAGCGCCGCCTCGATCGCGCGGAAGACGGACTCGGCCTTCGCCGTGTTGTCAGTCGTGTAGTTGCACACGTACACGTCGACCGTCACGAACCCCGACTCGGGCCACGTGTGGATCGCGATGTGTGATTCGGCGAGCAGCACGGTACCGGTCACGCCGTGTGGCTCGAACTGGTAGAACGCCTCACCGACGACCGTGAGTCCCGCCGCACGCGCCGCTGCGACGCACAGGTCACGCAAAGCCGCAGCCTGCGTGAATTCGGGCGTATCGGCCGGACAGCCGTACCATTCGCCCAAAAGATGGATTCCGTCCATCGTCGCCCCCCGTGTTGATCGAACGAATCCCGGCCTGCCGCAGTTCAAAAATTGCGCTACGACGTCGCGAAGGGAAAAGCGTGGAATTATTGCACAGAATGCTCGCCAAAGCGATAATTCCAACCTCAAACTGCATGGTTGCGTGTGATGTCGCGCGCGACGAGCGCTGCCACGTGACGCCACGCGGCCAGCAGCAGCGACACCACGCGCCCGCCACGCCACGCACCCGCCCGTGTTCGCGCCGACGCGACGAAACGTCGCGACGACGCCGGCTTCCACATCGGCCACACCCATGACCACGACACCCGCTACCGCTCCCTCCGCACACGAACTCGCCAACGCCATTCGCGCCCTCGCCATGGACGCCGTCGAGGCCGCCAAGTCGGGGCACCCCGGGATGCCGATGGGCATGGCCGACATCGCGGTCGCACTGTGGAAGCGCCACCTGAAGCACAATCCGGCCGACCCGCACTGGCCCGATCGCGATCGCTTCGTGCTGTCGAATGGCCACGGCTCGATGCTCCAGTACGCGCTCTTGCATCTGACCGGCTACGATCTCGCCATCGACGAACTCCGGCGCTTCCGTCAGCTCGACTCGAAAACGCCCGGACACCCCGAAGTGGGTCGCACGCCGGGTGTCGAGACCACGACGGGCCCGCTCGGGCAGGGCCTTGCCAATGCCGTCGGCATGGCGCTGGCCGAGGCACTGCTGGCACGCGAGTTCAACACGCCCGAGCAGCGCATCGTCGATCACCGGACGTACGTCTTCCTGGGCGACGGCTGCCTCATGGAAGGCATCTCGCACGAGGCCGCGTCGCTTGCCGGAACGCTCAAGCTCGGCAAGCTCATGGCGTTCTACGACGACAACGGAATCTCGATCGACGGGCACGTGCGGGGATGGTTCACCGACGACACGGTGCGACGCTTCGAGGCGTACGGCTGGCACGTGATCCCGCATGTCGACGGCCACGACGTCGAGGCGGTGGATGCGGCCATCATCGCCGCCCAGGCGGTCACCGACCGGCCAACGCTTCTGTGCTGCAAGACGACGATCGGCGAGGGCGCTCCCACCAAGGCCGGAACCGCAGCGGCGCACGGCTCGCCGCTCGGCGCCAAGGAGATCGCCGGCGCCCGCGCGGCGCTGCACTGGCCGTGGCCACCGTTCGAGATTCCGGCGGCGATCTACGCGGCGTGGGACGCGCGTCCAGCCGGCGCAGCGAGCGAAGCGGCGTGGCAACAGACGTTCGCGGCGTATCGCGCCGCGAACCCCGAGCGCGCCGCGGAATTCATGCGCCGCATGGCCGGTGAACTGCCGGCCGGGTTTGCCGATACCGTGCGCAGCTTCGTCGCGTCGCAGGCAGCGAAGGCCGAGACGGTGGCCACGCGCAAGGCGTCGCAGGAGGCGATCGAAGGTTACGCGCGGCACCTGCCCGAACTCATCGGCGGCGCGGCGGACCTCACGGGTTCGGTCTTCACCAACTGGTCGGGCAGCACCGCGATCACTGCGGACCACCGCGGCAACTACGTCAATTTCGGCGTGCGCGAGTTCGCGATGAGCGCGATCGGCAACGGCATCGCGCTGCATGGCGGTTTCATCCCCTACGTGGGCACGTTCCTGACCTTCTCCGATTACGCGCGCAATGCGGTGCGCCTCGCGGCGCTCATGAAGCTGCGCACGCTGTTCGTCTACACGCACGACTCGATCGGCGTCGGCGAGGACGGCCCCACGCACCAGCCGGTCGAGCACGTGTCGAGCCTGCGCCTGATTCCCGGCATGGACGTGTGGCGACCCTGCGACACGGTCGAGTCCGCCGTCGCGTGGGCGCAGGCGATCGAGCGCCACCACGGTCCGACGTGTCTCGTCTTCACGCGGCAGAACTGCGCATTCGTGCCGCGCACGCCGGCGACGATCGAGGCGATCGCGCGCGGTGGTTACGTCGTCGCCGACTTCAACGGCTCCGGCAAGCGCGCCACGATCATCGCCACCGGCTCCGAGGTCGCGCTCGCGTTGGCCGCGCGTGACGTCCTCGCGAAGGATGCCATCGCCGTCCGCGTCGTCTCCATGCCGTGCACGAGCGTCTTCGACCGTCAGGACGCGGCATACCGCGCGAGCGTGCTCCCGGTCGATGTCCCGCGCGTCGCGGTGGAAGCCGGTGTGACCGCGTTCTGGCACCGCTACGTCGGCCGCGACGACGATCCGCACGCTGCGGTCGTTGGCATCGACAGCTTCGGCGAGTCGGCGCCCGCCGGGGTTCTCTTCGAGCATTTCGGCTTCACCGTCGACCACGTGGCGGCCACCGTGCGCCGCGTCGTCGCCTGACGGCGCCCCTGCGCAGCGGCCCTGCGATGGACCCCGGAATCCGCCTTGCCACGCCGCACGACGCCGCGGCCATCGCGCAGGTGCGCGTGATGGCGTGGCGGACGACGTACCGGGGCATGATGCCGGCGGCGTACCTCGATGCGATGAGCGTCGAGGCGAGCGCGACGCAGTGGGAACGCATCTTGGGGGCCTCCCCCAACACCAGCACGACGTTCGTCGCCGAGGTCGCCGGCCTCGTCGTCGGCTTCGCCTCGGGGCTCATGCTCGACCCACCCAAGCTCGGCTGCGACGCCGAACTCTCGGCGGTGTATCTCGATCGCGAGCACCAGCGCCACGGCGTCGGCCGCCGGCTCGTCGCCCGCGTGGCAGCGGCACAACGGGCGCATGGCGCGACGGGACTGCTCGTGTGGGTCATCGCCGGCAACAAGCCCGCGCGCGCCTTCTACGAGCGGCTCGGCGCGGAACTCATCGTCGAGCAGCCCTTCGAATGGGATGGCATGGACCTCGTCGAGGCGGGTTACGGCTGGCACGATCTGGCCGCACTCGCCGCCCTGGGCGACGCATCCCGCCTGCACTGATCCACCACCTTCATCTCGAGAGAAACATCATGACCCTCAAAGTCGCGATCAACGGATATGGACGCATCGGCCGCAACATCCTGCGGGCCCACTACGAGGACGGCAAGAAGCACGACCTGCAGATCGTCGCCGTCAACGATCTCGGAAGCCCCGAGATCAACGCGCACCTGACGCGTCACGATACCGCGCACGGCAAGTTTCCCGGCACCGTCGCGGTCGACGGCGATGCCATGGTGGTCGACGGCGACCGGATCAAGGTCTTCGCGAACCGCGATCCGGCCAAACTCCCCTGGGGTGAGCTCGGCGTCGACGTCGTGCTCGAGTGCACGGGCCTTTTCGCAAGCAAGGAAAAGGCGAGCGCGCATCTCGCGGGCGGTGCCAAGAAGGTGATCATCTCGGCACCCGGCGGCAAGGATGTCGACGCGACGATCGTCTACGGCGTCAACCATCAGGTGCTCAAGGCTTCGCACACGGTGATCTCGAACGCGTCGTGCACGACCAACTGCCTCGTCCCACTCGTCAAGCCGCTCCACGACAAGATCGGCCTCGTCACCGGGCTCATGACGACGGTGCATGCGTACACCAACGACCAGGTGCTCACCGACGTCTATCACGAGGACCTGCGCCGGGCACGCTCGGCGACCATGAGCATGATCCCGACCAAGACCGGCGCCGCCGCCGCCATCGGCCTCGTGCTGCCGGAGTTGAAGGGCAAGCTCGACGGGTATGCGATCCGCGTCCCGACGATCAATGTCTCGATCGTCGATCTGTCGTTCATCGCCGCGCGCGACACCAGCGTCGAGGAAGTCAACGCGGTCATGAAGGCGGCGTCGGCGTCGGGCCCCCTCGCCGGGATCCTCAACTACAGCACCGCGCCCCTGGTGTCGATCGACTTCAACCACGACCCGGCATCGTCCACGTTCGACGCCACGCTCACCAAGGTCGAGGGACGCCTCGTCAAGGTCGCGAGCTGGTACGACAACGAGTGGGGCTTCTGCAACCGGATGCTCGATACCACGATGGCGCTGATGGCGGCGCGTTGACGCCCGATACCCACTGCTGCGTTGCGAGGAGTCTTCATGACCTTCAAGCGACTCGCCGACATCGACGTGCGCGGCAAGCGCGTCTTCATCCGGGCGGATCTCAACGTGCCGCAGGATGCTGCCGGTAACGTCACCGACGACACGCGCATCCGCGCCTCGTTGCCCGCGATCCAGGATGCGCTCGCACGCGGTGCGGCGGTGATGGTGACTTCACATCTCGGGCGCCCGAGTGAGGGCAAGCTCGTGCCGGCGGACTCGCTGGCGCCGATCGGGGTGCGGCTTGGCGAACTCCTCGGGCAGCCGGTGCGCCTCGTGACCGACTGGGTCGACGGTGGCGAATGGCTCCGGGCCCTCGCGCCGGGCGAGGTCGTCCTGCTCGAGAATTGTCGCGGCAACGTCGGCGAGAAGAAGGACAGCGACGAACTCGCACGCAAGATGGCCAAGCTCTGCGATGTCTACGTCAACGACGCCTTCGGCACCGCACATCGGGCGGAAGCCACGACGCACGGCATCGCGCGCCACGCGCCGATCGCCTGCGCCGGGCCGCTCATGGCGGCCGAACTCGACGCCCTCGGCCGCGCGCTGGCCGCACCGCGACGTCCTCTCGTCGCGATCGTCGCCGGTGCCAAGGTCTCGACCAAGCTCACGGTCCTGCGGTCGCTGCTTGCCAAAGTCGACACGCTCCTCGTCGGCGGCGGCATCGCCAATACGTTCATCCTCGCGGCCGGCGGCAAGATCGGCAGCTCGCTCGCCGAAGGCGAGCTCGTCGACGAGGCCAAGGCCATCCTCGCCGAGTTTCCCGGCAAGATCCCGCTGCCGATCGACGCGGTGACCGCGAAGGAGTTCAAGGCGACGGCGGCGCCGACGCTCAAAGCCATCGAGGACATCGCACCCGACGACCTCATCCTCGATCTGGGGCCGACGTCCGTGGCGGCGTTGCGGATGATCCTCGCCAGGGCCGGGACCATCGTCTGGAACGGGCCCGTCGGCGTTTTCGAGTGGGACGCCTTCGCCGAAGGCACGAAGGCGATCGGCGAGGCGATCGCGGCCAGTCCTGCGTTCTCGCTCGCCGGGGGCGGCGACACGATCGCCGCGATCGCCAAGTTCGGACTCGCCGATCGCATCGACTACATCTCGACGGGAGGCGGTGCCTTCCTCGAGTTCCTCGAAGGCAAGACGCTGCCGGCGGTGGCGATGCTCGAGCGCCGCGGCAGCGAGTGAATTTGCTGCGCCGCGGCCACGCGCACGCAGCCGTTTCCCGTAATATCGCTGCCCCGCCGCTCCATCGGTAACCGCCAGGAAATCGTCCCCGTGACCCGCGCCACGAAGATCGTCGCAACCCTGGGCCCCGCCTGCGCCTCGCCGGCGATCATGGCGCGCATGCTTGCCGCCGGCGTCGACGTCGTGCGCCTCAACTTCTCGCATGGCACTGCCGCCGATCATGTCGAGCGGGCGCGTGTGGTGCGCGAGTGCGCGCGCAAGCTCGAGCGCGAGGTCGCGATCATGGCCGACCTGCAGGGCCCGAAGATCCGCGTGGGAACGTTTCCCAACGGTCACGTCGAGCTCGTCGCCGGCCAGAGCTTCGTCCTCGATGCCGAAGCCGAAATCGGCGCCGACACGTACGCAAGCCTCGACTACAAGGAACTGCCGCGCGACGTCGGTCCGGGCGCGATGCTTCTGCTCAACGACGGGCTCATCCGGCTGTCCGTCGAGGCGGTCGACGGCCCGCGCATCCACACCCGTGTCGTGATGGGCGGCCGCCTGTCGAACAACAAGGGCATCAACCGGATGGGGGGTGGCCTGACGGCGCCCGCGCTCACCGCCAAGGACATGGACGACGTCAAGATGGCGGCGCAGATCGGCGCCGACTATCTCGCCGTGTCGTTCCCGAAGAACAAGGAGGACATGTACATGGCGCGCCAGCTCATGCGCGCCGCCGGCGGACACGCGCTGCTCATCGCCAAGATCGAGCGGGCCGAGGCGATCACGTATCTCGACGAGATCGTCGATTCATCGGACGGGATCATGGTCGCACGCGGCGACCTGGCGGTCGAGGTCGGCAACGCCGCGGTGCCCGGGCTGCAGAAGCGCATGATCAAGCTCGCGCGCGAGCGCAACAAGCTCACGATCACCGCCACGCAGATGATGGAGTCGATGATCCACGCCCCGGTCCCGACGCGGGCCGAAGTGTCCGACGTGGCCAACGCGGTGCTCGATGGAACCGACGCGGTGATGCTGTCGGCCGAGACAGCGACGGGGATGTATCCGGTCGAGACGGTCGAGAACATGGCGCTCATCTGCACCGAAGCCGAGAAGACCGCCGCGGTCGAGCTCGATCGCGACTTCCTCGACAGCACGTTCACGCGCGTCGATCAGTCGATCGCCATGGCCACGCTGTTCACCGCCTTCCACCTCAAGGCAAAGGCGATCGCCGCGCTCACCGACTCCGGGGCGACCGCGCTATGGATGTCGCGTCATCACAGCGGCGCGCCGATCTTCGCGCTGACCCCCAAGGTCCAGTCGCAGCGCCGACTGGCGCTGTACCGCAACGTGCATCCGCTCTACCTCGAGCAGAGCCCCGATCGTGATGCCGTGCTGCTCGCGGCCGAGGCGCTGCTCGTGGCCAAGGGCGAGGTCAAGGCCGGCGACTCGATCGTGCTCACGATCGGCGAGCCCATGGGCAAGCCCGGTGGCACGAACACCATGAAGATCGTGCGGGTGGGAGAGCATCGCTCCTGACAGCCTCGGGCGCCTCGCGCGTCACGTGAGCAGCGCGACGGCGCCGGAGAACGTCAGGAAGGCGAGCACGGTCGTGGCGAGGATGATGCGGGCGATGCGCCCGCTGTCCGCGCCGAACCACTCGGCGAGCACCATCGCGTTGCTGGCACTCGGCAGCGCAGCCACGAGCGTCAGCACGATCAGCACGAAGTGCGCGAGCGGAACGCCGAGTGCGATCGCGGCGCGGCCGACGCCGTAGACCAGTGCGGGATGGACGACGAGCTTCACCAGCGCGAGCGGAATCTCGTCGCGACTGCGGCGGCGACGAGGCGCCGCCCCGTCGGGCGCCACACGCACGAGGACGGCGCCAATGGTGAAGAGCGCAACGGGGGACGCGGCGTCGGCAAGCAGTCCCACCGTCGCACCGATCGGCCCCCACAACGTGAAGCCGGCCGCGGATGCCGCCGCCCCGAGGATGATCGCCCACGGCAGCGGGTTGGCCAGGACGCCACGCAGGGCATCGCGCGCCGCACGTGCCGCGCCGTGCGTGCCCGCGCCGTCGAGGCGCGACAGCGCGATGCACACCGACGCCGTGAAGAGGAGGTCGATGACGATGGTCACGATCGCCGGCCCCGCTGCCGCGGCACCGAGCAGCGCGACGAGCAGGGGCACGCCCATGTAGCCGGTATTGGGAAACGCCACGACGAGCGCGCCGAAGGCCCCGT
>WBZR01000571.1_pt2 | contig 14629 bp, 12 predicted proteins | sample 5204231 | NCBI WGS metagenome assembly WBZR01 (sample SAMN12412403, study PRJNA552823) | activated sludge metagenome | isolation source: activated sludge from anammox sidestream of wastewater treatment plant... | place: USA: Virginia | collected 2017-08 | reverse complement strand
CCAGCATAGAACGCTACCGTGGCCCTCGCGTCCTCTATCGCCTGTTTGCGGTCGTTGTTCGGCGCCACGAAGAGCCACGCGTTGAACTCGATTGCCGACCGGTCGCGGCCGGCTTTCGCAAGCCCGGCCTTGATATCGTCCATGACCTTCGTCGTTGCCCACTCGATCGACCAGATCGGATGACCGATCACGCCGTCGGCCACTTCCGCTCCCATCTTGAGCAGCGGCTGCCGCAGCCCGGCCACCCAGATCGGCAGATCGGTTCGGACTGGCTGGGCCAGTGGCTGGAACTCACTGAAATCGAGGTGGTGGTACTTCCCGTCGTACCGTTTGAGTTCGCCTGTGTGGCTCTTGGCGATCACCAGGCGGACGATCTCGATCACCTCGCGGAGGTGCTCCACCGGTTTGCCATAGGGCATCCCGAAGAAGCCCTCGCTCCATGCGCGCACGCTCGAGCCGAGCCCGAGGGTGAACCGCCCGCCGCTCAGCCGATCCATATCCATTGCCGCCACTGCCGTCTCGAACGGGCTTCGTGTGAACGCGAGCGCGATGCCGGTTGCAAGCCGGAGGCGTGTCGTGACCGCTGCCGCCGCCGCCAGCGGGATGAAGGGTGGCCCATAGACCTGTGGTGCAAAGACCCCCTCGAGACCTATCGCTTCTTGCTGCTGCACCTGAGCCGTCAACATCGCGGCCGGTCCCGGCGATACGGTTCCCCAGTAGCGTCGTCGTTCGGTCATTACGCCCTCCTTTCGGGCGCTTATGCGCGTTTGTGGGGCTGGCCGCAATGATGCTGATCATGCCCGGCACCCGGTGGATTCTATCTTGTCCGCCGGGTGCCTTCGATTCCCACGCAGGCCACGAGTGCCTCGGGCACCGACCCGGGGGCCTCGCGCTCGCTTAGCACCGTCAGTTCGTCGTAGCCAAGCGTCGTGTACCAGCGTTTCACTTGCTGGTTCGTGTGGCGGTGCACATAGCGTGGCGTCCACCGGTCCCTGGCCGCGTGCATCGCATCCCGCCAGCTGTACGGTCTCTGGTGGGGGTCGCGACGGCTCTGCACCCTCTGATGGAGGATGTAGAGGGGTGCCCACGGCGCAAGTGCGACGGTCTGGAGCGGGCCGGGGAGGCGTGAATAGACTGGCCGCGCCACGCCCTCGATCGCGAAAAGGACGCGCCGCAGCGGCGTCCGCTCCTCATCGAACCGGCTATAGACCCAGACGTATAGCCGTGCACCGGTCTTTGGTAGCTTCGCAAGGCTGCGAAACGCCGCCTGGGTCGAATACGTGTGGTGGATGACGCCCTGGCTGTATACGTAGTCGAACTGCGACTCGCCGAAGGGCGGAGCGAATGCCGAAGCCTGCGCGACATGGAAGAACGGGTTGGCCCCGAAATGCTCAAACGCCCCATCCACCGCGTAACTCAGGTCAATCCCCACGAGTTCGCAATGCGTCTGCCTTGCCACGTGGTCCGCAATCCCGCCGATGCCGATACCCACTTCGAGCACCAGTCGGTCGCGCAACTCCTTGTGCTCGAGGTCGAGGAGGAAATCCATGCTCCGGAACAGTTCCTGCGCTGATTGGCCCCAGTAGTTGCGCTCGTCCCAACCGTAGTTCTTCCATTCGCTCGAGAAGTTACGGAGCACTGCCTCCTCGCCTGGCGTCCCCTTCTCAGTTGGCGCGGAGTACCCGGCGAAGTCGCGTTTCAGGCGTGTCTCGTTCTTTGCGACCCAATCGCGCACAACACCCGTTGGGAAGATGAGCATCCGTGGGACGCCTTCGACGATCGGGTAGAACAGCTTCTTTCGCCGGTTGAGCAGCACCCCGCTGCGCACTTCCCGCTCAAACCGATCGGGGTGTAATCCCATCCGCCGAACCCGGATGAGGTCGTCGGTTCCGAGTGGCGCAGGCGTGGATTCCCACTCGATGAGTTCGAGCGGGCCACGGTCGATTGGACAGACCATCAGGTCGGCAAGACGAGGCTTCAGCGGACGTGCCTTTCGAGGAGTTCCCGCTACTCTGCTGGCCGCATCGCGGTGTGGGCGGGGCTCTCATGCGCCGCTTGCCTCCGCACCACCAGCAAGGTTGCATGCTATCGGCTTTCAGGCACGCGGGCCAATTCGCTTCGAGATACTCGCACTATCGGTTTTTGACCGTCCAGCCAGGCCGCTCCTATCATCCGGCAGGGGCCCCGACAGCCCTGTCAACTCCATGCGAATAGCCGAGATCAATGATGTGGCCTCCGTGGCGTGCGAGCTGGCCCGGGGATTGCGTACCCGCGGCCATACCGTCGATCTCATCCAGCCGCGCCTCATCGGAGGCGGCCTCCCGGCCCTGGTGAAGCCTGTTGTCGCCCCGGTGCGTGCCTTCGACTGGGCCGACATCATCCGCCGCGTTCGTCGTCATCGCTACGACCTTCTCCACATCCACTATGCGTACCTCGGTGTTCTCGGCATCGCGGCCCGGAGGCCGTACATCCTCCATGCCCATGGTGCAGACGTCTGGGGTCTCACTCCCTTCACTCGCTGGCCAACCAAACAGGCGCTCGAGTGTGCTGCCCACGTCTTCTACTCGACACCCGACCTCGAACCACATACGAAGCGCTATCGCCCTGACGCCGAGTTCCTGCCGAACCCGATAGACTGGCACACCTTCCAACCGCTGACGCCCGCCGCTGGTAGTAACCGGGTCTACATCGCCTGCGCCCTCGACGATCTCAAGGGTGCACCACGCATTCTCGATGCGTGCCGGATCCTCCTTGGCAGGCGCCCGGACATCCGCATCACGGCCATCTCCGGTGGTGAGCACACAGCCGGGTTCGCAGCACTTCCGAACATCGCCTTTATCCCTCACCAGCGGCGTGCCGACCTTCCCGCCGTCATCTCCCGACACGGCATTGTCATCGGGCAGGTCAACCTCGGCGCTGTCGGAATGGCAGAGCTCGAGGCGATGTCGGGTGGGCGGCCGGTCGTCAGCCATTTCACTTTCAATGCTGCCTACCCCGAACCGGCGCCTTTCGCACCTGCATCGACTCCCGAGGAGATCGCCGCGTCCGTCATCCGCTTCGCCGACGACCCGGCTGCGCGTGCCTCGGCCGGCGAAGCTGGCCGTGCATGGATCCGCCGCTACCACGACCTTGACACCATTGCCGGCCGCGTGGAGGAAGTCGCAATCGCTACCCTCGAACGCCGCGGGACGAAGCGATGAACCGCCGTGTCGTCATCCTCGGTCTCCCCTACTTCGGGCAGATCATGGAGAAGGAACTCGGTGGACACGGGTGGGCCGCGACCTACTATCACCATCCCGGCCGGAGCCTGCCTGGCTGGATCCGGCTCATCCCGGCGGTTCTCCGGGCCCGTGCCTTCTACCTCATCTCCAGCCGCATCGACCGGCGCTCACCACAGGCCATTGTCGCCCGCCTTCTGCGCAAGCCGATGCTCATTCACTGGGTTGGCACGGATGTCGTCTTTGCCCTCGATTCGTTCCGTGCGGGTGCTGCCTCGCGCTTCCTCCTCGACCACGCGATGCACATCGTCGATGCCCCCTGGCTTGCCCGGGAGCTGGCTGAAATGGGCGTCTCCGCGGAGTACCAGCCCCTTCCCGTCCCGGCACTCCGGCGCGAGGAGCCACCGCCATTCCCGCCGAATTTCACCGCCCTGATCTACTATCCCACCGACCCAACCGACCGTGAGGTCTACGACGCCGAGACCTACTTCCGCCTCGTTCATGACTTTCCCGAGGTCACCTTTCGCCTCGTCCCCTCACCACCCGAGACGCTGCCCGGACCGATTTCGGCGAACCTGCACGCAACTGGCTGGGTCTCGGACATGGACCCTGTTTACCGCGACATCACCGTCTACATCCGCCTGACGAGCCACGATGGCACCTCGTTCATGGCCATCGAAGCCCTCTCCCGGGGCCGCTACGTCATCTGGACGTACCCGATGCCGGGCGCCGTCCAGGCGAGCGGCTATGACGAGGTCTCATCCGCCCTCCGCGACCTCTATGAGCGCCACCTTCGTGGTGAGCTCCCACTCAACGAGCAGGGCCGCCAATCGGTCCTTGCCCTCTTCGACACCACTCGCCTCGCCCTCGAGCTCAGCAACCGGCTTAAGCGCTTGCTCAAGGCACGCCGCAACTAATCGGAGGCGCGGCCTGGTATGCCGAAGGCCATCAGTGCTCGCCGGTCGATTGAGTTAGGGGCAGGGAATTGTGATGCGTCACGCAGCGGGCGGCCACGATGTTGCCGGGATATCTGCGCCGGAGACGATCGCCATCGCCACCTCTTCCACCCGTGCGGCTGCGAGGTCGAGGCGATGATAGCGCTCGACCCATGCCCGCCCTTCCCTGCCGATGCGGTCCCGTGCGCCCGGGTCATCCGCGAGCTGCATGATTGCGGCGGCGATGTCGAAGCCATCGACGGCCCGCAGAATTGGCGGATCCTGCGGGTAGACGTGTGCCTGGTTGAACCACGCCACGACGGGCCGTCCGCACGACATCGCCTCGAGTTCCGCCATCCCTGCTATCCCGAGCTTCACCCAACCGAGCACGATTGCATGCTGATTGATGATCTCCGGGAACCGCGACCGCGGTTGGTGTGGGAGCAGTGTCACGTTCGGTAGCGCGCGAAAGGCCTCGGTATACGGTCCACCTGCGATGGCCGTGATGCGGATTTCCGGCCGCTGCTCAGCCAATCGCCGGCAGGCGTTGTAGAGCCGTCCTGCACCCTTGATCTCGGTGAGAGCGCAGCAGATGAACACGCCATCGCGATCCGATGGCTTCGACACCGGCTGGAAGAACTCCGTGTCGATCGGATTGGGTAGGAACTCGCAGTCCTCGCGGTACTCGCGCACGTATGCTTCCAGGTCGGGTGTCGAGTAGAAGACGTGCCGGGCGTTGCGGATGGCATGCCGGATCAACGGCCGCGTGAAGACTGTTGCACCACGCAGATCGGTGCCGTGGCAGTGCAGGATATACGGGAAGCGTCCAAGTGCCCCGATGTTGCCCATGTACGCGTAGTGGATGTGAGCCAGGTCGTAATTCCCGGTGCGCAGTGTGCGGATGAGTGCCGCCCAGTCGGCTGCGCGTGCCGGGCCAATCACCGGTTTGATCATCGGGTGGAGGGTTGCCCCGACGAGATGTGGCTGCAAGAGGTCGACTTCGTGGCCACGCGCTCGCAGCCCCCGGGCAATTTCGGTGGCAACTGAGGCGACGTCATTGATCTCTGCGATACGCATGAGGCGTTCCCGGGCCGAAGCCCTTTCCCTAGTCTGCCGTGTTGGCCCGGATCTGGGAAAGCCACTCGACCCCGTAGATAGCGATGAGCCCGAACACCACCGTTATTGCGATGACGATCGCTACGCGGCCGAGCATCGACCCGGCAAGCCCGCCCGATGTGCTGTAGGTCGTGTCGGCGGTGCTCGCGGCCGATGCAGCGGCCGCACGGGCGCCTTCCACCGCGTCCGACGCCTGTTGCTTCTGATTGTCGAGCGACCGCACGAGCGTCACCTGTGCCGAGACCTCCGCCGGCATCCCGGAGTCGGTGTAACCGGACCGCTGCGTGCGAAGGGCTGTGATCGCCGCTTTCAGGCTCGTGTTGGTTGCAGTGAGCGCATTCAACCCCTCGCCAGCCGGGACCGGCTGCCCGAGCACGGCTGACGCAACAGCCGCGGCCGTCGCCGCGTTTGCGCCGTTCAGCGAATCGATGGCGCCCTGTACCTGAGCCTGCCGGCCCACGAGTTGCGCCTCCTCGCGTGACAGCTCGTCGATGAGGCCGCTTCCGCGCGCGTACTGCGCGTACATTGTCAGCACGTCGATGGGCAAGTTCTTCCCGGCTACGAGTGCCTGGAGCTTCGCGAGTTCATCTGCGTAGAGCTTCTGGGAGACGGTCAATACGTCCTGCTTCTTCTGGATGAACCGCTCGCGAAAGAGCCCGTCCTGCGCCTCGTATTCATGCACGAACGTGTCGACCCACGCCTTGCGCAGCCGCTCTGCTGTTGCAAGGTCTTCGTCGTGAATCGAAATGGTGAGCGTCCCCTGGGAGACGCCGTCTGCGACTGCCACGGAGTTCAGCGAAATCGTGTACCGGCTGTAATCGAAGTTCGGATCGCCAATTGCTTCCCGCACCCGCTTCTTGAACTCTTCGTCGCGCGTCATCGAGTCGGCTTCGAAGATGCGGAAACCCCGGTCGCCGCCGGGGATGACGTTGTAGACCACGGTCTCGAGCTGGATCGATGCGACCGCATTCGATGTGCCTGCGAAGCTCCCGAACGCCAGTGCGACGAGCACACCGAGTACAAGAAAGGGGATGAACAGCCACCACCGCCGCCGAATCAGCGAAATGTCTCGTTCCAGTCCGCTGGTACGGGCCGTCATCGCCGGTTAGGGTATGGGTGGCCCGATACCCGGTCAATTTGCCTGGTTTGCCCGCCAGCCATCCTCCGCGAACTGGGAAAGCATGCTCGAAATCGCCGTCATTGCCGCCGTCGAATGTGTGCTGCTCACGGCCATCCTCATCCTCCGCGAACCCAAACTCCTCATCCTCATGGTGATCCTCGGGCTCCCATTCGAGTACCTGGGTACCCAGGCGCTCGGTTCCCTCGGCGAGGGTGGAGCCGGTGGCGCCGTCCGGGCGATGCTCAATCCCGGCAAGGCGGCAATGGTTGCCACGATCGGTGTCGTTGCTGTCCGCGAACGGCACAACCCGGGCCGCCTCATCCCCAACTCCTCTGCTGTCGTGCCGGTTCTCGTGCTTTTTGCGCTCACCATCCTCGGTGTGTTCTGGTCCGATTCCCTCAAGCCAACGAACGCGGTCCTCATCCTCCCGATGTATGTCGCATTCGTCTTCACTGCACCCACCCTCATCGAAGATCGCCGCGACATCGAACGGATTATGGGAGCGTTCCTCGCGGTTGCGGTTGTGCTCGCGCTCATTGCCATCGCGCAGCGTCCGTTTGGCATCTGGATGTGGCGGACGATCCTGATCCAATCCGATGGCTACAGTTACCGCTCCAATGCCACCTTCGCCGACCCCAACCACCTTGCCCGCTACTTCTCGATCTGCATTGCGCTCGCCGCGGGCCTCATCCTCGCCACCGGCCCGCGCCGGCTCACGGTCTACCTGGCCGTTCCGACAATGGCACTGGGTCTCTTCGCGATCCTGATGACCGCGTCCCGCTCAGGCTGGGGGATGATGCTCTTCTGTGGTGCCATCGTGGTCTTCGCTGCCCCGATCGCCCGGGAGACCAAGGTCAAGCTCGCCACCATCGTGACCTCCGGGGTCGTCCTGCTCCTGGTGCTGCTTCTCGTGCAGGGCGGCCAGAACGCACAGCGCGTGGCCACCCTCGCGAGCCCACTCACCGCTCTTGGCCAGCGTGAGTTCCTGATCAACGTTGGCTGGCACATGTTCCTCGATAACCCGCTGATCGGCGTCGGCACTGGCAATTACCAGCACGCCCTCATCACGTCGTACCGGTCGCTCGTGCCCTACTGGGCCGAAGTCACCCTCTCACACACCTCCATCGTCTCGATCATGGCCGAGTGGGGCATCGTCGGTCTCGCCATGTTCGCATTCATCTGCGTTCGCATCTCCGCCACGATCATCCACTGCTACGCGCGTGCCCGCCGCGCACCTCATCTGCGGCTGGCCCTCGCCTGGGTTGGTGCGGCGCTTCTCGGCATCGTCCTGCACAGCCAGAGCGAAGGACGCCTCTTCGACGAGCCCTACCTGTACCTCTTTCTCGCCATCCTTGTCGCGATTGAAACCGGCGCCCGCTTCTGGCCGGATTACCCGGCCGCAGCGGCGCCAGGAGCCGCCCCGGCCTCGTCTGCCGTGCGCCCGGTGCGGGCCGTAAGGCCCCCGCTGGCGCGCCCGGTATCGGAGCCCGCCGATGGCTGATTGGTTGCCTCGCGCTTAGCTATACCGCGCCGGGCCCGCCTCCCCGCCGCCTGATGCCCGGACCTCGGCGAGGCTCTCGCGCAGTGCCTCGAGATACGCTTCCGCGGCGGGTTCATGCACGGGCGTGCACATCACGTGAATGCCGTCGGGCTGCGTCGTTCGCGCGCAGAGCCAGCCACGCTTCCACATCGCCCCCGCAACGCGGCCCATGCTCACGCCTTCGAATCCGAACGCGAACGCCCAGAGCTGCGGCGCCCCGAAGAGCGTCGCGCCCATCGACTCCACGCCCCGGGCGATCGCCTCTTTCGCACGCATCGATGACGCGGCGATCTCGCGGTAGCCGCTTTCGCCCAGGTATTGGAATGCCGCCCATGCCGCGGCGATCGCTCCCCCCGGGCGCGATCCGGTGAACGTGTAGGTGCTGTAGCCGCCGCTTGGCCACTCGTTCATCTGGTAGTGCGCGAATTCGCGCATTTCACCCGTGCGGAACGTCAGCGTCGAGGCTGGCTTCGCCGCATATCCTGACTTGTGCAGATCCGCTGAGCTCGATGAAACCCCGTCGTTCGCGAAGTCGAATGAGTCGACGGTGTACCCGGCCTGGCGAACCGCCGGTGCGAGGATGCCGCCCACGCACGCGTCGACGTGTAGCCAGAGGTCATGCCGCCGGGCCAGTTCGCCGATGGCGCCCACGGGATCGATGAGCCCGAGCGAATAGGTTGGCGCCGAGGCATAGAGCATCACCGTGTTGGGGCCGATGGCCGCCTCCAACGCCGTCGTATCCGCTCGAAAGTCCGGGGCGACCGGAACACGTCTGACTCGCATCCCCAGCAGGTGTGCGGCCTTCGAGACTGCCGGGTGTGCCGAGTATGGCGCCACGATCTCCGGGATGCCGGCGACCGTCCTCGTTGCCCGGGCCCATTCGCGCGCGGCGTAGACGGCAAGGAAGATGCTCTCCGTCCCGCCTGAGGTGAAGATGCCGGCAGCGTCGCCGGGTGCGTGCAACAGGCCCTGCACGCACTCGAGGACCTCCCGCTCCATGCGCTCGATGCTCGGGAAGACGCGCAGCCCGAGCCCGTTCTCCACCATGAACATCGTGTAGGCGCCGGACAGCACCTGTTCGAGTTCATCGGCCGCGTACCAGACGTACGCGCCGTGCCGGCCATGCCGCCAGTCGAGGTCGTGCCCGCGCATCCCGCTCATTTCGTCCGCAATCTCGGCCCACGGCCGACCCTCTCCAGCCAATGTCGTTCGCATGCCGCGATTTTGCGCGGGGAATCACCAAGAAACCAAGGGCTTCGATGATGATGACCCCGCGAGATTGGGACGTTGTTCCCGGAGGCGGGCTCTACGGGAGTTCACGGCATCCCGGCGGCCCGGTCCGTCGCGGGCCAACGGAGCCCCGCAGAATGCGTCTGCACCTGGCTGCATCCAGGACCACTCAACCGGAAATTCCATCGAGAATCCGCGGTGGCTCGGTGCGTTCGCCGCATGAAGCCCGGTATCTTCGTTGCGCCCTTCCACCGTGCTGGTGAAAACCCCGCGCTCGCCCAGTACGACGCGCCGCTCATCGAACACATCGAGGTGCGCGGCTGCGACGAAGCCTGAATCAGCGAGTGCCCCCGGAGCCACGGCGGTTCGGCGAGGAGTCACGACTCAGGCTGAGCCGGCAAGCGTCAGCTGGCAATCTCAACCGGGCAGGTTGATGACGAGGCAGGTGGTTGTTGCTGCCACGCCCGGCACTGTCTGGATTGTCCTCCCAAGCGCTTCGCCGAGGACCTCCAGGTTGTCTGCCTCGAGCTCAATCACCACATCGTACGGCCCGACCACAGCATCGCAATGGAGCACCCGTGCCCCCGGATGCTCGACGTCTCTCATGCACGCCGCTACCACCTGGTCCTTCCCTGCCTCGGTCCGCACGAGAATATAACCGCGTACTGCCATTCCCGATCCCTGCCATTTCGAAAGGGTATGCCTACGAGCGTATCCCCACAGGGGTTGACGTCAATGGAGTCCGCTTCGCCCTTTCGCCCCTGCGCCCAATCGCGTACCCTCGCCCAACTATCCACCCCCCCGAGGCCACGACGTGCTCACCCCCGCTGATGACTTTCTCGTCCACCAGACCCCCTATACCTTCGACCGCGTATTCACCAGCGACCGCAACTTCTACGACCGCTACTTCTTCAATGGGTACCAGCGCGATGGGGAGGTGTACTTCGCGGTGGCCATGGGCGCCTACCCGAACATGGGCGTCTTCGATGCAGCGTTTTCCGTTGTCCACAACGGCAAGCAAAGGAACGTCCGCGCCTCGCGCCTGCTTGGCCACGACCGCCTTGCTTCCGAGGCTGGCCCCATCAAGGTTGAAGTCCTCGAACCCCTGAAGAAGCTCCGCGTCACCGTCGCCCCCAACGACTACGGTGTGACCGCCGACCTCGTCTTCGAAGCCCGCTCTCTCCCCGTTGAGGAGCCCCACTTCCTCCGCGATATGACCGGCTTCATGACGATGGACTACACCCGGATGACCCAGCACGGAGCCTGGACCGGGAAGATCAGCTTCGATGGCCGCACCTTTGAGGTCACGCCGAACAACTGGTGGGGTTCGCGCGACCACTCGTGGGGCATCCGCAATGTCGGTGGCCGCGACCCTCGTGGTGCGCCTCCCCAGGCAATTCCCCAGTTCTACTGGAACTGGGCGCCGCTCAACTTTGAAGACCTCTGCAGCCTCTACACCGTTTCCGAGAATGCCGACGGCCGGCGCTGGCACGAGTCGGGCGTGATCCTTACCCCCTTCCCCAACGCCACGGAGACTGACTGCGAGGTCGCCTACAATCTCAAGTTCCAATCCGGCACTCGCTGGATAGCCGGTGGCTCAACGATCACGATGGCACCGAGATCGGGTGGTGAACCTCTCGAGATCCGCTTTCAACCCCTCTACCACTTCCTCATGCAGGGCATCGGCTATGGCCACCCCAAGTGGGGGCATGGCATGTGGGTTGGCCCCAACGAAGTCGATGGCGACGAATACACCACGGCTGCCGAAAGCGCCCTGCAGCACCTCCACGTCCAGACGGTCTCGAAGGTGACGGCCGGCAACCGTGAAGGGATCGGCATCTTCGAGATCATCGTCATGGGCCCGCACGCCCCCAGCGGTTTCAAGGACCTGATGGACCCTGCTCCCTGAGCCTGCACCCCGGCTCGCGATTCCCGACCTGGCTGCCGCGCGAATTATGAAGGGTGCATTGTAAATTCCTGCTGCCCCGGACATGACGGCTGTCATAGTCCCGAAAGCGAAACCACTCCGTAGGATGCCGCCAACGCCGGGCTGCTGTGCCCGGCGATCTTGGGGGGAATTCCATGGGACAACTGCAATTTGAGCGGAGCAACTACTGGGCTAACCGGTTCAATCGCCGCCGCCTGATCGGTGGAGCAGCGACTGCCGGTGTTGGGCTCGCGGCTGCGGGCATTGTTGGCTGCGGTGGCGACGATTCGACATCGACACCAACCAGGGCGGCCACGACTGGCAGCTCTGCGACGGCGGCCGGTTCGCCAGCAGCCTCGAAGACCGCCGCGGCGACCCCGGCGGCGAAGGCCGGCGGCACCTATCGCTCCAGCAGTTCCAACGCCACCTACGATAGCTTCGATGCCAGCCGCAGCCGCTTCACCCCGGTCGGCGATATCGTCGGCCTCGCCATGCAGCGCATCGTCCAGTGGGACAACTACAAGGAAGGCAAGATTGGTGGCGGGCTCGCCGAGAAGTGGGAGCAGCCTGACGGCCAGACCATCGTTCTCAAGCTCCGGCCGAACACCTTCTTCCATAACAAGCCCCCGGTCAACGGCCGCGCCGCCACGGTTGAGGACATCAAGTTCCACATCGAACGCAACCGCGACGGCAAGTTGCAGGATGGGACACCGGACCCGAACTTCTATCGCCAGCCTTACTACGCCAACGTCGATAGCGTCACCGCGACTGATGCGAGCACTGTGACGATCAAGCTCAAGACGCCGTCGCCGCTCTTCTTCAACCTCCTGGCCCAGCCATTTGAGGGTATCCAGGCGCCGGAGGCCGTCAAGCAGTTCGAGAAGGACTACGCCCAGTTCAACGAAAAGCTCATCATCGGCACCGGGCCATACGTCCTCACCGAGTTCTCGCCCGAGGGCCGGCTCAAGTTCAAGAAGTTCGACAAGTTCTCGGGCAAGACCAACTTCAATGGGGTGAACTATGTACCCCTCTTCACCGATGAGGCTGCTCGCCAGGCTGCGTGGGAACAGAAGCAGATTGACGTCCACGGCCCATCCACCACGCAGGTGTTGAACGAGCTCAAGAGCCGCTACTCGGGGAAGATCCAGGACATTCCGAACTTCTCCGCGAACCCCATCATCGCTGGCAGCTACTACATCGGCAGCGCCCCGTGGAATAACGAGAACCTCCTGGGCGCCATCTTCCGCGGGTACGACCGGCGCCAGCTGATCCAGCAGTTCCATGGTGGGCGGGGGGCCGTTTCCGGCAGCGTTCCGCCCCAGCACGGCAGCTTCGCTCTTAGCGAAAAGGAGCTCATCAACTACCCCGGCTATCTCGAGAACCGTGACACCGAGAACAACGAGGCCCGCAAGATGTGGGCAGCGGGCGGCGGTCCCGCTCTTGGCGAGGTAACCCTCGATATCCCCGACATCTTCGAAGGCAGCTACCAGGCAGCCTCCATCCTGGTCGCCATGCTCAATAAGAACCTTGGTGTCACCCAGTTCAAGGCGAAAGTCGAGCCCTACGCCACGATTACTTCGAAGATCGTCCAGCAGAAGTACGGCAACGGGAATGCCGCCATCTGGTATGGCTGGGACACCGATATCCTCGACCCGGAACCTGCCAGCTTCCTGATCGCCAACTACAAGTCCGATTCGCCCCAGGCCAAGCAGACGTTTGGACTCAAGATCGATGCCCTCGATGCCGTCCTCACGAAGCTCGGCGCCGAGCTCGACCAGGCGAAGCGCCGCGAACTTACCCACGACGCTGAGAAGCTCCTGCTCAAAGCCTACGGAGCAGGCCGCGCCTATTCTCACGTTGCGATCACCAACACCCTCGCGTGGAACTACTACCATCCCCGAGAGGCCGCGCCGTTCAACACCGCCCATCTCATCGTCAACGCCTGGATTGACCCGTCCGACCCGACCTACCAGGGCCGCGCCGCCGACGAAAACGCCTGAACCCCTGCGGTGGCGGTGGCTCTGGCCGCCGCCACCGCCTATGACCGTCGTCATACCCCATGCGCCGCTGCAATCGCGAAGCTTCCCGCGCATCCATCGGCTTCTCCGGAGCCGCCCGGCCCTCGGAGGCTGCCGTTTTACCCACCACCGCTGCATCTCCGGAGGCCACCAATGACAGCTCCTGCCAATCCAGCGACCCGCCAGGCGGATACTGACGGCGACAGGTACCGCGACCGCTGGGACTGGGATGAGGTCCGCTGGGCCTCGCACTGCATCGACTGCTATCCCGGCAACTGCCCGCTTCGCGTCTACCTCAAGAACGGCAAGATCGTCCGCGAGGAACCAGCCGCCGTCTTCCCGGTCATCCAGGACGGCGTCCCCGATATGAACCCGATGGGTTGCCAGAAGGGCGCCGGCTGGCAGCGCATGAATGAAGGCAGTGAGCGCGTTCTCTACCCCCTCAAGCGCGTTGGTGAGCGTGGCTCCGGCCGCTGGGAGCGCGTCACCTGGGACCAGGCGGCCACGGAAATCGCCGACGCCGTCCTCGATGCAGTCGAGGAAGTGGGCGGGGAGTCCATCATTGCGCCGTCGGGCTGCAACACGCCCCCGGCTGCTCTCGCCGCGCGCGGCCGCTTCCTCAGCATGGTCGGTGGCATCACCACCGATGTAAACGCGGAGATGAACGACTTCGCGCCCGGCTACTACCTGACCTATGGCACCTTCGATCCCGTCAGCGAAGTTGCCGACTGGTTCCATTCCGAGATCTTCATCATCTGGTTTGGGAACCCGAACTATACCCGCATCCCCCACGTCCACTTCGTCAACGAGGCACGCTACCGGGGCTGCGAAGTCGTCACCATTGCTCCCGACTTCTCCCCTTCCACCATCCATGCGGACCTGCACGTTCCCGTGCGTATTGGCAGCGATGCTGCCCTTGCACTGGCAATGTCAAAGGTCGTCATCGATGAAGATCTCATCCACGAAGACTTCGCCCGGACCCAGACTGACCTGCCACTCCTCGTGAACCCGGAAACGAAGCGCTACCTGCGCGAATCCGACCTCGTCGCCGGGGGCAGTGCCGAGCAGTTTTACGCGTGGGACACGAAGACGAACCAGGCCGTGAAAGCCCCGCGCGCCACCCTTTTCTGGGGCGATGTCGAACCGGCGCTCGAAGGCACGTACACCGTCCAGGGGCTCAACGGGCCGATCAACCTGACGACCGTCTTCGCCCTCATGCGTGAACGTCTCGAGGAGTACACACCCGAGCGCGCCCAGGAGATCACGGGCGTCCACGCAAGCACGATCCGCGACCTTGCCCGGAAGATTGCCCGAAAGCGGACCAACATCCTTGGCTCCTTGGGCGGCGCCGGCAAGCACTATCACGGTGACCTCATGGAGCGCGCGCAACTCCTCCTCCTGGGGCTCACCGGGAACTGGGGCAAGCATGGCACTGGCGTGCGCGCCTGGACCGCCGGTCTGCTCGATGGCTCCGGCACCATCCACATGAAGACCAAGCGCGGCCCGGAGGAGGTCGCTGGCCTCC
>WBZR01003355.1_pt1 | contig 14631 bp, 26 predicted proteins | sample 5204231 | NCBI WGS metagenome assembly WBZR01 (sample SAMN12412403, study PRJNA552823) | activated sludge metagenome | isolation source: activated sludge from anammox sidestream of wastewater treatment plant... | place: USA: Virginia | collected 2017-08 | reverse complement strand
CCCGAAAAGGTCCTTGCGGAAACCACCGTGTGCCGCAGGAATCCATTGCTCCACTCGACCGACTGTGAATCCGCGGCTGCGGAGCACGGCCATTGTGCGTTGTGTGGGGGTCATGAGAGTACCTCTACTGTGAATCGTCCAAACTTAGGCCTATGATCCCCGAGCCCAATGAGCGCACCGGCGTCAACCATAGCCTTCTGGAGCCCTCGCTCGTTCACAATAGAGTCATCATACTCAAGCGTGAACTCGATAGACCAGCCGGTGGGAAACATGGGCCGAATGCGAATCAGCCGTGACTTCTGAATGCTGACTCCCTTCCGCAGTGTGAATCGCGGGTCGTTGAACATCGCTTCCTTCTTGCGTGGCCCTTCATAGATGAGTTTGACGACTGGCTCAGAGCAAAGCACGGCGGCCTGAACGTCCTTCCCGATCCTTGACTTCTGCGCACCGAGTTGGACACACCGCTCGATGTTATCGCTCGGGATAACTGCGCCAAAGTCATCATCCCAGTAAAGGCCCGCTTCCCATTCGAGCCGGTCGCGCATCTCATAGTCCGAGTCCGTCAGCTTCTTGCTGCCCTTGCGGACAATCTCTTTGATCGCCCGCGTGAACTTGTTTGTCGGGTCTGCCATCAACCCGTTGTGCATCACCAGCGGTCGAATCCCCGTCCATCGTACCTTCATCGTCTTCATCGTGTTCCTTTTGTTGTTTGTTGACCGTCAACCGAAAGCTGCCGGGGCAACCACTCGCCCCGGTGAGTTAGCCTCGCCCTGCCTTGCCACGCCCCGCCAGGCCATGCCGAGCCCCGCCTCGCCCCGCCGCGCCTCGCCAGACCACGCTGCGGCGCACTCCGTGGAATGCGCCGTGTGTGTAGCCTTGCCATGCCAGGCCCAGCCACGCCCAGCCAGGCCACGCCGTGCCCTGCCCGGCCTTGCCCGGCCCCACTGCTGCCCACCGTTGCCGATGGGCAGTGTGTGGAGCCCCGCCGCGCCTAGCCCCGCCTTGCCCTGCCTCGCCCCGCCACGCCAGGCCGCGCTGCGGCGCACTCCGTGGAATGCGCCGTGTGTGTAGCCTCGCCGAGCCAAGCCCTGCCCGGCCGGGCCGCGCCTTGCCATGCCATGCCTCGCCCCGCCAGACCACGCTTCGGCGCACTCCGTGGAATGCGCCGTGTGTGTAGCCTCGCCTAGCCCTGCCAGGCCTTGCCTCGCCGTGCCGCGCCATGCCACGCCTCGCCTTGCCACGCCTAGCCGAGCCGCGCCCCGCCACGCCAGACCACGCTGCGGCGCACTCCGTGGAATGCGCCGTGTGTGTAGCCTCGCCATGCCTGGCCTCGCCGCGCCGCGCCTCGCCAAGCCGTGCCGAGCCATGCCACGCCAGACCACGCTTCGGCGCACTCCGTGAAATGCGCCGTGTGTGTAGCCTCGCCTGGCCCAGCCAAGCCCTGCCTGGCCTGGCCCTGCCGAGCCACGCCATGCCAAGCCATGCCACGAAATCTCTTGTTTGGTGTGTCCCCGGGGACACACTTTTTGACCAGACCACGCTTCGGCGCACTCCGTGGAATGCGCCGTGTGTGTAGCCTCGCCAGGCCCAGCCACGCCCGGCCGCGCCGAGCCGCGCCGAGCCGCGCAAATTGTCCTATCGTTTTTCAAGGAGCTTTGGGGCGTGTTTCTTCACCCAACCACCCAGGCTGCGCTCCCGTGCGAGTAGCACAAGCCGCGTAGCCGCGATTTCCAGCCTACCCTCGATCTTCTTGCGGGTAGCGTCCTCCAGCTCCGCCGTCGGGTTGCACAGCGTAGCGTTTCGCAAGCTGACGCTGCGGTTTGCGTAGCGTCGCATCTTGGACTCAAAGCCCACGGCAATGTCTTCGTGACATGCTGCCGCAGGAATGACGTATTGCTCGGTCTTCTCCTTGGTGACTTCGTTTTCGATAGTCTGTGCTTGCAGATAGTAACCGTCCTCATCCTCGATTTCCTTCCGCAAGCTCAACATCTGGAATGCGAAGTCCATAGTGTCTCGGCGCGCTGAGAGTTCACGCTCGAAAAAGTCCGTGGGCCATGTCGCACCGTAACCGTATTGATCTTCCGCTCGCATCTTCCGCAAGCAGATTTTCCAGATCGGCCACTCGCCCGGTTCAACGTTGTTATGATCTATTGCCTCGCTCATCATCACACTCCTAATTTCTCAGCGATCTTTGCCAGAGCTGACTCCAGCCTCTGCAATCGCGTTTCACTGTCATCCGACTTCGCTGGTTGCGTTTGGGGAGCCTGCGCTTTTGCGGCAAGTTCACGCTCACGAGCCTCCCTGTTCGGTTTCTCGCGCTCTTCAACGCGCGAGATATACTTGAAAGGCCTGTCGCTGACTCTGGACAGATCGAGCGTCTTACGCCTCCAGGCCTCGCACTCGCGGCAAACGTTTTCGACTTCCTTTCCAGCCTGCCACAGCTCTGGAGCCATAGGCTTGTGGCACCAAACGCACGAGCCAGCCTTGGCCTTGTTGGCGGCCTTGGTTGCTAAGACAGCCTTCTTGTGGATGAACTCTTTGCAGGAATGACAGAAGTCCCCGCACGCATTACTGAATGGAGCATCAGCTTCGTATGTGTTTTTGCACCGGCTGCACGTATACATTTTGTTCCTTTTTTGTTTTGTTGTGCCACCGCGCCCCGGCTTTCGCTTTGGTTTCCCGTGGTACTGACCAGAGCGCGGCAGCGAATTGTTACTCCCCAACCTTGACCCGTGGTTTCTCGTCCAGGTCCAGCTTCTCTTGACGTGGGTCATCCAGTTTCTCCGACACACTCAACTTGTGCTGGACACTCCAGGACAGGTCATAATCCACAACCTGCTTGTCGATATCCACCGTGATCGTGAAGCCCAGCTTGAGCTTAGGACCGACTTCTTGCAAAGCGGCCTCCCGGGCCACGGCAGCCCAGGCTTTCAGGATTTCTGTTTCACCGTCCTTGATAAGGTCAACAAGGTGGAAACCAGCCTTCTCTGCGATTGCTCTCAGTTGCTCCTTCATAGCTCCAGCTCCTTTATCACTGCATCCGCAGCTTGCGTGTAGATCGGCGCAAGCGGTCCTCCATCCTTAGTCTTCATACGTCGATTGTTCTTCCAGCGGTTCTAACACCCGCGATTGTGACTCGTTTTGCACTTACCCCTACCACCTTAGCTCCCGCATCGAGTAGGGCTTTGATTTCCGACAGTCTAGGTGTGATTGTGACACAAGCCGGGTGAGCACGGGCTAATGCCCAAATGTCCACGATATCAAGCTGCCACTCCGTTCGCACCGATTGGCCCTGCGCGACCGCAGGCGCGTGCATCTGCCGGTCCATTGCCGCACGTTCATCTGCGAGCCGTTGCGCGCGTTCCTGCTCGGCCCTGGCGCGTTCGATGGCCGCCTTGGCCTCATCCTCTATCCTAGCCCTGTCCGATGCGTCCTTGGCGGCACGTAACCGCGCCTCGGCCTCTTCCCGCACGCGCCGCTCCTCCTCCAGTCTTGCGCGCAGCGCGGCTTCCTCCGCTTGCCTGCGCTCGGCTTCGATCCGCACAGCCTCGGCTTGCGCACGCTTGCGCTCGCTATCAGCAAAGTCACTGATGAGATTGCGCAGGGGCAACTCGGCTGCTGTGATCGGCTCGACTGCAGCTTTCGCCGTAGCGTCGATTTGCCGACCCAGGTCCAGCACCGGCTCTTTGAGCTTTTTGCGCGCTGACTCCACTTCGCGGACTAGCCCGACCAAGGCCTTCTGGACTTCTACAGCACGGTTGTTTTCATCCGGCGAAGACACCCGAGCGATGAGCGCGGCGGACGCAATCGCATCTTCACGCCGGGCTAGAAACTCGGGAGTTACCGATAGAGTCGGCAGCTCGATTGCGCCGCTGGGGACAATAGCTAGCTCTTGCATATGGCTTGGACTTCGTTGGCCAGCTTCTTGCGAGCGGGCCAGAGTTTGGTTGCGAGTTCAGCAGGCACGTCGTCCCATGTTGCGGGCTTCTGCTCCAGATGCCCCATCTTCACCGCCCACGCGCCGAACATGTCGGCTGTGATTCCATAGTCCTGAAGATAGATCATGAGCTTTTCCTGCGGCGTGATTTCCCGCTCTTGCGCTGGTGCAAGCCCAGCGTCCGCAAGTTCACGCTCTGTGTCCGGCGGCGTGTTGCCTACCTCGATCTTGAGCGGTTCAACAATCTCAGCCTTGATCGGCCTGGAGCGCATGACTTGCACGTCCGGCGCTTCCTCTTCGTCGACGAGTCCCGAGAGTCCGAACGCGAGACGAGCGGCCTGGATGAATGCCCTGTGCCGGAGCATCCGGCGCGGCATCTTCGTCCAAGGCTCTGTTCCGCGTGAACACTCCTCCAAGAACTCTGTGACTTGCACAGGTTCCTTGCGACCCTTGACCCACATTGTGCAGGTGCAAGCGAGTGGCTTGTTAGTCTCAGAGTCGAAGTCCCAGTGAAACTTGACTCCATCGAAGCTCGCCTGCCGGTTGACGATTTTGGTCCACCCGTCGATCGCAACGAGCGGAACAATGCCTCCGCCTTTCGCTGGAAATGCGTACATTTCTTTCAAGAGTGGATTGAGCCCGTACTCGTTTGCGACCACAACCAAGGCCAACATCTCCTCGTTAGAGGCTCCCTTGAAGACTGTGCTCTTGAGCGTGTCGAATAATTTCGCTGGCTCGACATTGAGCCGCTCAGCCATAGCTTCCAAGGCACGCGGTTTCCTAACAGTAAGTGCTTCCTGGCTCATTGGTCCTCCTTAGTTAGAAGGTCGATGATCCGTTGCGCGGCAGCGATGATCCGCCGCATCTCTGCAATGATTTTCTCTTTCATAGTCACTTCCTTGTTGCCCATACTTGCCAGCCTCCGTGTTTGAGTTTTGCGCTGTGAGGCTGAAAGCCCAGCTTCTTGATCGCCTTGAGTAGCGAATGTAGTGTGCTCTGATCGTCGACAGTCTCGTGATACCCGAGAGTATCCGTGACGTTCAGCGCCATCTCCCGCCAGTGTCCTTTTCCTGGATCGCTCATTTAACCTCCTGCATGATTGTCTGGTCGTAACTCCAGCCGTCCGGCAACTCGTCCTGCGTGACGGTTTTGACGCCGTCCAAAACCAGCACAGCGCCGAAGATGACTGCCCCGGCGAGGATAACTACGATGATGTCTGCGAAACCGCCCTGCTTGCGGTAGCAGCAGTGCTTGAGCTTCTTGCCGCTCCCGCACGCGCATGGCGAGTAAAGCTCGATCTGATGCTGCGACGTTTCCTTCGCAGTCATGTCTCGCACCACGGGGACGAAGTATTTCTCCTGTCCCGAGGGGATAGCGTCTTCCGGCAGTATCATTCCAGTCCTTGTGTCCATTTTGTTTTGTTCCTTTTGTTAGGTTAGTCCCAGTACCCGTACCCGTACCCGTACCCGGACCCGTACCCGGACCCGTACCCGTCCCCGTACCCGTCCCCGTACCCGTCCCCGTACCCGTACCCGTACCCGTACCCGTACCCGGACCCGTCCCCGTACCCGTACCCGTACCCGTACCCGTACCCGTACCCGGACCCGTACCCGTACCCGTCCCCGTACCCGTACCAATCAATAGTCACCATGAGTTCGTTTTGCATAAGGTGATATGGATTACCGCGTGCCAAGGGATGCAGACCTCACCCTGATCATCCAGCACGGTAGATGGTGTTGGTCCATTCGCTAGCTCACCAATGCCGCGAGTTGTGCCCCAACGTCGGATGTTTTTTGCGTTGTGGATTAGCAAGCAGTCCCCGCTTCTCTCAATGTCTCCGACCCACACGAAGCCGCGATCAGCGGCTACAATGCACTTACCTGTTACGTTGTGCGCTTTCACTTTGTTCCTTTTGTTGCCCGGCAGCGTCGTGCTACCGGAAATTATCGCATGTTTCTGCGCTTGCTATTGAGCGCGAGAACTGAAATCCAGTAAGCTTCCGCAAGCTCGTCCAACTGTTTCGGGTCATAGACCCGCTCCAACTGTTCTTCGCGCATCAACTCGATTTCGCGGAGGCGGATCGCATGCTGTTGCGCTGGTGTGCCTGGGATGGGCTGGTGTTCGCTCATGGTAGAATCCTCACTTTCAGAGTACGCTTCCCGAATCGGAGCGCCTCCTTGTGGCTCGAAAAGTACAGGTCGAATCTCCCGTCATACTTTCGCGCAAGCCGGTCCTGAACCACGCGCTCCCCAACGCCCTCGATCCAAACCCTAGTGCCAAACGGAATCGACCGTGGCCCGGCAACTGTGATGCCGGCCACCGGCATCTTGCCGCTTGCCGTCGGCCCACCGCTCCACTTCCCGCAGCAGACTTTGCACGGACAGTAAGCCGTGACTGTGTAGAGTTCGGCCTGCTCGAGACGTACAGCATTGGGTCTTTTTTGAGGCTGTCCCGCGCAGACCAGGCCCGTGATCGCAAAAGCGAGACAGGCCGAAAGTGTGAGAGTCCTCATCGTCGTTGCAGTTTCTTTTTCCACACCCAGCCGAACTCCTTGGCGAAGTAGGTTCGCAGGGCGAGGTTGATGTGTGGGGTCAGCAGAGTGTGTTTTTCACGGAGCCTGTTCAGGTGCGCGTCAACATCCGGGTCCGCTTCCCAGGATCGCATTTTCCGTTTTCGTGCGGTGCTCATTGCGTGCAATGCTTGTACTGCGCGCAATGCAAATCGTCAACGGTTTTTTCGATTCGCGTCCGAAAAGTGCAATGCAAATCGCGTTTGCACCCGCATTCCCATTGATGTTTCCGCACAATCAAATCGCCGTTTGCTCGAAAACGCCAATGTTTGCGCGCACGTCATGAATCGTGCCAACCCGCCAGAAAAAAGTTTTACGATTTTACAGAAAACTGTTGACGTGCGCGCAAGTGAGTGTAGATTGCGCGCATGAAAACAAACAAAAACGAGATGAAACTCAGCACATACATTAGGCGCATCGCCCGCCGAAACGGCTGGCGTCCGCGCGGCCGAACGGATAGAGGCCTCCGATCGCTCCACTCCACCCCAATCGTCGAGGTGGATGGCGACAAACATCCCGCGACGGCGGGAATGGGACGCTGGAAGACCCATATCCGCAACGGTAGATTTGCGCGGACGCTCTACACTCCGAGCACGCTACGCATCGAGGTGGGGCGTGATTGGGTGGCAGGCTGCGAGACGGTCGAGCAGTGGTGCCGGATGTCGCCGGCGAGCCCGCTGAATCGAGACTGAGAACCCGCCCCGCAAGGGGCACAACAAAAAGGAAGCATGAACTGTCCAAAATGCGGCGCGGCCATCGAGCCGCAACAGGCCAGAGCGGCCTCGGCTCGGTGGGACCGGCTCACATCGGCGGAACGGAGCGCGGTCATGAGCCGCGTCCGGCGGAAGGGGATCAGGCGCACGAAGCGCAAGTAGCGCCGCCCACAGCCCCCGCAAGGGGCACAACCAAGAGGAAACAAAATGAAGCGATACACAGTCCAATACCGGAGACACGACGCAACCGGAGTGTTCGAGCAGCATCAACGCTTGATGGCCCAGGATCAGGCTCAAGCCATCGCAAAATCGCGATTCGGAGACGAAGTGCGAGCGAGATTGCCGGGCGACGCTGAAAACGGAAAGGCCCGTAGCGACGATGGCTACACGGTCGTGACGGCGAAACGAGGGTGGTAAATAGCCCCGCGAGGCACCCACGCCGCAGGCATCCCCCTGCGGCTTTTTTGTTGCCAGGCTACGCTCACCCTCCCCGCCGGGAAAAACCCCACCACGGGCATCCTGGCGTCACCATCGGCCCGTGGGGCACCGCCGCAGACTCCGCCACGGTTGTCCGCCCTGCCGGCCTGGGCAACGGGATGCCCCCGGATGCTGACACCTGGAATCCTGGAGCCAGTCGCATTCCAAGCAGGCTCGCAATCGCACGACGTTGCCCTCTGGCGCGCTTTTCCGCTCGCTCTGGTGTGCTCGCACCAGGGGAGCCGTCCGACGCCGCAAATAGCCTGTCACGCGGAATGTCATTCGGCCAGGTCCTCCGGTTCGATGCCCGTCGTCTCCTCCTCCCCATCGAGCGGTACCTGCACATAGAGCGTCCGAGTTTCCACGGGCGTCGCGTACCACTGGCGGAGCGGTCCCCACTGGCAGGATACGGGAGTCCCGGCGTAGGACCACGCTGATGCGTGCAGGCCGGCAGGCGGTCGCGCACCGAAGTCCACGGATCCGGCGCGCAGGAATTGGCATGCGACGGTCTCGGTTGTTGCCACCTCCATGCCGCAATCCCACTCGAGGGGCGCGTCACACTCGGTTGTTAGCTCCGCCGTCCAGCGAACATCCTTGTTGAGCCGCCAAACGCAAAACATTGTCCCGACCTTGCCCTCCGTCCACAGATCCTTCCATTGCGCCGGCATCGCGTAGGAGAAATCGTCATCCACCAGCCTAAACTCGAATTCGCAGGTTGTGCGGTCAGTCTCTAGCAGGTAGTCCGCACCAGAGCAGGAAGCAAGCGCGATAGCGGCGCTTGTGTGCGCCTCGAGCGTGGCCCAGCTAGAGCCCCAGCCAGTTTCGGAAACGAAGGTTGTAGCCGGGTTGCCCTGGCCTGAGTACACTATTCGGCCCGTGTTTGCCCCGCAACTCTGGTACGCTCCATTGCACACGTCGTTTGGAGCAACGACAACATCTGGGTCGGAGTTGTATGTCGTTGTGTTACTCCAGAGCGCATAAGGCACCATGAGGCGCACTTTGGTCAGTTTGTTCACCGCTGCAGAGTACAGGTTGAACACCTCCGCGCTGCGCGGCGTGCGCGGTAGCGGACCATAGCTAGGCCACGGCTCTGCGAGGTCGGACGTTGGCACTGTCAGCATGGACGAGTGTGCTCCGTCGCTCGCGTCCAGCATTAGGTTTTCAAAAGTGTAGTCGTAAATGTCCGAGCCAGTCACAGCGCATGTTTCGTCCCCTGACTCTGGCACGCCGTCCGGGTCTTCAGCGTTGCACGCTAAACTGATGCTGCTGGCCTCGTCCACGTACCCCTCGCACATTCCGCGGAGATACCATTCAGCAGTTAGAAACCAATCATGCCACGCCGGCGAGTCGCTCGTCTGGGCCGTGTCGTTTCCATCGTCATACGGCAGCGGCATGAGCTTGACCAGGACGAGCGTTGGCATGATGGATGCAAAGAGCGCGTCATAATGCAGGTTAGGCTCGCCTGCGCGCGCCCAATCGCCGATGGTGCACGGCGGGTTGTAGCCTGTGGCGGCCCAGACAAGGTAAAGGCGGAGCGCGTTCTCGTCCGTGCGGTAAGGCTCCGCTGCTATCGTCGCCCCGACCCACGTTGACACGTCCCGGCTGATGTCCCCAGCGGGAACGCCGTCAACCTCGCCCACGGTATTCTGTAGCCGGGTTGTTAGCGTGATGCGCACCCGCTCCGCGCCGTCAATGCTGACAGTCTCGGCTGATTCGATCTCGTATGGAGGCTTGTAGATTTGGACGGACTTGTAAAACTTAAGGTTCGTCGCTTCGCATCCAGGGTCCCCGGCGCACGGGTAGTAATTCAGGTTGTAGCTTCCAAATGTTGGCGTGTAGAGTTTGGCGTAGTTGTAGCCTGACACACTCTCGGCGAGGAAATTGCCGTAGCCGTTGACCTTTGCTCCGTAGGAAATCTGCCATAGTAAATCCTCATCAACTTCTGTTTCCGGCGCGTGCCATTGGCCACGCTGCCAAATATCGTAGTAATCCGCGAAGTTCGGAAGACTCAGTGTGTGCGTGTCGTGCGGTGAGTATGGACGAAAGTACGGCAGCAGAAGCCACTCGTTTGACCAGCCTTCTTTCGGTGCGGTTGCCGTGATCGCATCCTTGATACCATCAAGCACAGTTGCACCTCCACCCAAGTCTCGGAGTGTGACGTAGATCACTGACTTGCCGTTGACGACTTCGTAACCCGTGATTTGCGGCCTGTCCACGAAGCGGACGAATTGAGAGAAGCGCCTGGCAGAATCGAAGAAAGCATTTTGATTCAGGTAGCGCGGCACGTCTAGCTCCTGGCCGGATTGCGAAGTGATACACGCGCCGGACCAGTAGCTCGATTCAATCGCACGCGGAGCGTCGACTGTCAGCGGACTACCATCGAGCGGAATGCTCATGCAAGCAAAGCACTGCCGATCCGAAACATCATGAAAATGTCCCACGGCCCCGGCGTGTACGGTAGCAACTCAAGCAGTTCCACCTGTACACCCGAAGATGAGTCCGAAGCGGTAAGCGTAACGCTAGTTGCTGTCGGATCAAACGCTGCAACAGATGCAGGTCCACTTGCTGATCCCACAACATCGCCGTCGGAGTCAGTCGCTGTCACTGAGCCGGAACCAGTGACGAGCATCCCGGCAAATACCATGCCACTCGCAGCGTTCATCATCGCACTTTGCCCGTGCCCTAGGCTTGCGCTTTGGTAGATTGCGGTTATCTCGTTCCCGCTCTGCGTTCCGTTCTGCGGGGCTAGTAGATACTGCCGGCGCACTATGTCTCGGAAGTTCGGCGCAAGCCTGTAGCGTACCGTAGAACGCTCGCGCATGGCCTTCTCGTTTGGCTCGATGCCCCTGAACTCCCCAACAAAGCGGTGGCCGAATCGCTCGAACATCCCAGCCCACGACCGGCCTAGCCGCGGCTCACCGGAGAAAGGGCCGATAACCCACTCAGTCTTGCTCAGTTCGTCCACAGTGCCATTGTTCAACGCGACATAGTACGCCCAGGGTGTCTCACCCCAAGCGTAAATGTGGTCATCATACATCCCAGGGGTGGACAAACTTGGCCCGTCGGAACAAGTCCCAGGATAGCTTGTGGTCGCGCCCGTGGAAAGGTTGGTGAAAAAGACGTTGAAATTCGGCGGGGCAGGGTAGCCGTCGGTAGCGTCCGGGTCTTCGCACGGTGTCACGTTTAGGGCTGGGCCTGGGAAGTACCCACCCCAGCTTGCTCCTTGCGGACTCCACCAGCGCCATCGAATTTTCGAGTACTCGCGCGCGGCTGTGAATGCTGGACATGCTATAGCTCCTGTCGTTGGATCGTATGCTCCGCGTTGAAGTTTCCCGAGTTGCCACAAGTCAAGCGTGTTCGTGCTTGCCGGCGTGGTGATGAATCCCTCGATAGGATCCGTTAGCCGAACAGCCTCGGGTTGCAGGTCAATGTCATCGGAGCCGAACACATACGCTCCCCAATTGCTGCCAGTTGTCGCTCCGTTGTCTTCACCCACTTCGGCCTCGGGCCACTCTGTATGCTCCGGTTCGGCCATTTGCCGCTGAGTGAAAAAGTGTGACTGCGGCAGATACACACTGCCGCTTGGATTCTGGAGTTGAAGGAACGCGTTGCGTGTCATGTACGCAACGCGCTCGGCACCGTCCCCAAGTCCACAGCGCAACCTAGCATTGATCGCGTTTGCGAGTCCTGCCAGTTGCGTGCTAGTGATAGCTTCTCCCGCCGCAACCGTTGGCGCGACTGGATAGGTCAAGCTCATTGAGGAACACCTGCGTCCGCGTAGACGACTTGAGCAACAGGATCGGTAGCACCAGCGAACAATCCTCCGAGTACCGGATATGTTCCATCCCAAGCCTCCATCGGGACGAGCATTCCCTCGCCAGGGTAAAGCACGAACTCAACACCCCCGTATGCCCCAACTCCAGTCAAAGCTTTAATCGTCAGTGTATTGGGAGTTGCTGTGTCGCTCGATTTGTTGACGACACAGACCCAGTAACGTTTAGTTTTGTCAACGTCACCAAGGTCTAACGCTTGCCAGCTTGTCCCGATGGTTTGAAGGCTCGCGCCAGCGGCATCGCTGCCGGCCTCAGGCGTGATGCTCTTTGTGCTTATGGTGTTAGCGTAGGTCTCACTTGAGAAGCTTGCGCTGAGTTTGAATGTGAGTGATACAGAGTCAGCCATATTTCATCCTTGGTTAGTTGTGTCATTGCCACACATTGTCACCGTCGCCACCTTTGCCTTTCGCAGTTGTTATCAGAGCCGTGCCGCGTGTCGTCTCAATCGGCTTCACGTCAGGACTCGGCACGATTCGACTCCGCATGATGAACTCGTGCATCTCTTGAGCCCATGTCAGCAAGTCACCGAGCTTGCGCGGTTTGGCCGGGATTCTCATAGCCTGATGTACGTTGGAAGCTCAGTTTCCCACAAGTCAAGATCCCATTCCGTTGACAGTTGAATCTTGAAGTCACGCAACTGCGTTTCGCTCATCGGCTTCTTGAGCCAGCCCCACGTATAGCCCGAGAGTCCTGTTACGCCTGCGGACGCGAATAACGTTGCAGGGTCGAATGCTTGGAGCGCAAGCACCCTGGCTTGCGTGCGCGCATACATAGGGAAGTTTCCGAACTGCGAGATAATGTCCCCTGCAGAGTACACACGATAAGCACCATCGTCGTTGATTTGTCCAGAGAACGCAGCGCCGACAGTCGCGTTGAATCGCAAGGTGTAGTGTGGCCATGCGAAGTGCGTCTGCCCTTTCAACATCACGTTGTAGAGCCGCTCGAACACTCGCGTTGCTTCATTGGGCAGAACACCCTCAACAAAGAGTAGGTCCGTCGCATCGTCAACCGCTTGGATGACTTGACGTAGTGCATCGGTGCCGCTCTTCGCAGACTGCGCATTTAGAGCGTTGACGATGTTAATGGCAACGGGATGTTCCTTCATGTCACGCCGCTCTTCCGTCGCCGCCACCTCCCAACCCCATTCCAGAGACTCGGCGCCATTCGCGTCTAAGGGCTGCCGCACCGTCAACCGATAGAGCGGAGCGTTGCTGTCGTCACGGTCCCATTGATCCCATGAAGACAAGCCGGCAATTACTGTGTTGACTCCAAATAGTGACCCGTCATAAACCTTTATCGTTGAAGTTCCGCTCGAAGTCTTAGACGTGCGGCTACTGATTAGGATTGGGTCTGTTCCGAAAACCTTTTTCGGTGGAGGTGGCATAGAAGTCTTAGACGTGCGGCTACTGATTAGGCTTGTGGTCTGTTCCGAAAACGCTCATGAGTTATCCCACTCCTTTTTCAGCGCGTCCGTGTTATCTGCAATCTTCTTCAACTGGCGCGTCTGTTCCTTCGTCTCCGTGATGAGGATAGGCTGCGCTGCATTGAAAGCACCTATCTGCTGATTGCTGGTTGTGCTGCCCAACATCCATTTGCGCGATTGCTCGATGGTGGTTTCTGATGTTGCTGCTTTGTCCGCGCTAGTGTTGAACATTGTCGGCTTTCCGCGCAGGCTTGTGACGAACTTTTGCATCTCAGCTTTCGCTTGCGAGCCAAACGCTTGGTCGAATGCAATCTTGCTCGCTTCGTTCAAAGAGGTTCTTGTTGACGCTCCTAGAAACGCAGACGCATAGCTAACGGTAGCCGCTGCTTTGTTCGCAACGTCTGCTAAAAACGAGCCGGCCTCAGCAAGTCCAGTTCCAACAGGCCCTCGCAGCCTGGCTTTCAATTCCACCATCTTGTCCTCAAACGAATCGAGCTTTGCTATCACGTCGTTTTCCATGATGATGCCGAGTCTTCTAGCATCCTCGCCAATCTCCTGAAAGCCCTCGCGAAACATCGGGATAAGTTCGCCACCTCCACGCCCGAGAAGCTTCGTAACATAGCCTAGCTCGTTGCTGATCGCACCCTCCTTAACCAGTCTGCTCAGTTCATAGAACTGCCGCAGGACTTCCTGGTTAGTCTTCGTCGGATTGCTCCTAGCAAGGTACTCGTACCCCCGAACGATTGTCTCCAAGTTGGTGCCCGTCTGCTCTGCCGCGTAGTTCCACTCTTGCAAAGTCTCCGCACTCAGTTGCGTGCGGTTGGCCATGTTCTGGATGTTGCTCGCAAAGCTTGTGATGCTTTTCGCGTAGGCTGTCAGAGCACCGACAGCGAACACTCCAGCAAACTGGCTTTTGACCATTCCAGCGAACTTAGTCGATGCAGTCTCCGCACGCTTCAGCCCAATGTTGTAGTTCGTCGCATCGAGCCCGAGCCGCACCATGAGAGAAGCAAGGCCCATGTTACTTGCCTTCCTGTTGCTGCATCTTGCGCTTGAGCTGTGCTATTGCCGCGCTCGTGTTGGGCGTCCAGGCGAGCGAAAGCTTCTGCTCGCGCTCACCTTGCACAGCCCAGAGATTGCGAGCGAAATTCAACGGCACATCGAGCGCATCAGCCATGCGCATGTGAAAGTCAACCATCAACATTACCAGCAACCTCCAATGCTCAGGCGCATTGAGCGGAACAGTCTCACCGGAAGGAGGCTTGACTTGCGGTGACTTGCATTGACTGCGCAGGTAATCTTGAAGCTTTGCTGACTCTGCGAAGATGTTCCTGCGCCTGTTGACAAGTCCCCATAACCAAAAGAACAGCTTGACCCCGGGAGTCTTCAGAGCGCGCCGTGCTTTCTTCGCAGTCCTACAAGCGGAAACGAAAGCAAACATCAGCATGTCGTCAATCTGCGGATCAATGTTCTGGTCCACGAGAAAAGTCACGTCCAAGTCAGAGAGTAGAAAGACGTGACCGATTGTGAGTGGATAGAGCGGCAGGCCATAAACGACGTGGCCGGTCAGTCGTGACTCGTTCGCATTTTTGAATGCCGGGTCCATCTCAGGATCGCTTCATCCCGCTCCACTTAACGAACGTTGCCGTGCATCTCTGTACCTGATCGTATGCCACTGG
>WBZR01003354.1_pt1 | contig 14638 bp, 16 predicted proteins | sample 5204231 | NCBI WGS metagenome assembly WBZR01 (sample SAMN12412403, study PRJNA552823) | activated sludge metagenome | isolation source: activated sludge from anammox sidestream of wastewater treatment plant... | place: USA: Virginia | collected 2017-08 | reverse complement strand
TACCACCTCGGCCGACCTGTGGCAGGGATTCGAACGGCAACCACGGTTCATCGAATCCACCGACGTCGACGGCTGGCTCGACACCATCGCCGTCGGCCACGCCGTCGGGACGACGGCGTCGGCGACGCAAACACCTGGCAGAGCGGCCGCAGCACGCGGGGCGCTGTGCGGCGGGCGAAATCGCGCGAAAATGGCGGATCGCCGTCCGTTGCTCGCCTGCAGGACGTCCGACCGAACCGAAGGAAACCGCAATGGCCGTCATCAGGCAGGAGGATTTCATCCAGAGCGTTGCCGACGCTTTCCAGTTCATCTCGTACTACCACCCGGCGGACTTCATCCGGAGTCTCGCCGAAGCGTACGCGCGCGAGGAGTCGCCTGCGGCAAAGGACGCGATCGCGCAGATTCTCATCAATTCCCGGATGGCGGCGGAGGGGCACCGGCCGGTGTGCCAGGACACCGGGATCGCGATCGCGTTCCTCCGGGTCGGCATGAACGCGCGCTGGGACACGAGCATGAGCGTGGCGGAGATGGTGGACGAAGGCGTGCGGCGCGCGTACACCAATCCGGACAACGTGCTGCGCAACTCGGTCCTGGCGGATCCGGACGGCAAGCGCCGCAACACCGGCGACAACACCCCGGCGGTGACGCACGTCGAGCTGGTGCCGGGCGACGAGGTCGAGGTGATCGTCGCCGCGAAGGGCGGCGGGTCGGAGAACAAGTCCAAGTTCGCGATGCTGCTGCCGAACGACAGCGTGGTGGACTGGGTCCTCTCGCAGGTGCCGACGATGGGCGCCGACTGGTGCCCGCCGGGAATGCTGTCGCTCGGCATCGGCGGCACCCCGGAGAAGGCGATGCTGATGGCGAAGTGGGCGTTGATGGAGCCGCTCGACATCCACGCGCTGCAAGCGCGCGGACCGCGCAGCCGGGCGGAGGAGCTGCGCCTCGAGCTCTACGAGAAAGTGAACGCGCTCGGCATCGGCGCGCAGGGACTCGGCGGACTCACCACGGTGCTCGACGTCAAGGTGACGGACTACCCGACGCACGCGGCGTCGAAACCGGTGGCGCTCCTGCCGAACTGCGCTGCGACGCGCCACATCCATTTCGTCCTCGACGGCAGCGGACCGGCCAGGTTCGAGCCGCCGAGTCTCGCGGACTGGCCGAGACTCGCGCTCGACTTCTCGACGAGCCGGCGCGTCGACCTCGACCGGATCACGCGCGCCGAGGTCGCGACCTGGAACGCAGGCGATCGTCTCCTCCTCTCGGGCAAGCTCCTCACGGGGCGCGATGCCGCTCACAAGCGCCTCGTCGACATGATCGCGAGGGGCGAGCGCCTGCCGGTCGACTTCCGCGACCGCTTCATCTACTACGTCGGGCCCGTCGATCCGGTGCGTGACGAGGTCGTCGGGCCAGCCGGGCCGACCACGTCCTCGCGCATGGACCGGTTCGTCGAGCCGATGCTCGCGCACACTGGGCTGCTCGGCATGGTCGGCAAGTCCGAGCGCGGCGCGGCCGCGACCGAATCGATCAGCAAGCACGGCGCGGTGTACTGCATCGCCGTGGGCGGCGCGGCGTATCTCGTCTCGAAGGCGATCCGCAGCTCGAAGGTGCTCGCGTTCGCCGACCTCGGGATGGAGGCGATCTACGAGTTCGAGGTGAAAGACATGCCGGTCACCGTGGCCGTGGACTCGCGCGGCGAGGCGGTCCACAAGTCCGGGCCGCGCGAGTGGCGCGCTCGCATCGGAAAGATCCCTATCGTGCCCGCCTGAGGCGCGGATGGCCGCGACTGCAGCCTCACAGCTTCGGGCGAGCTTCCGCGCATCCGGATGGAGACACCGCTTGATCTGGGTCAATGGCCCTCCGGCCACAGCGTTGGAGTATTGGTGCTGCGAATCCGCCGGCGTTCTGCGCAGCGGCGAGCGAGGATGAACTGCTCGACGTGCGCTTGCACGGCCGCGGCGGCCAAGGCGTTTTCTCCGGCGCCGAGGCGCTTTCGATCACGGCGTTTCCGGCGCCGTCTTGATGGCGCCCGGGACGATCTGAGTTTTACCCGGGCCGTGCCGCGGGACGAAGGAGAACGGGATGACTGCTGACAGGAGACGCCGCGCGCCGCGCGCCGCGGGCGGATTGCGGGGGATGGCGCTGCTGCAGAACCCGCTGCGCAACAAGGGCACCGCCTTTGCCGAGGCCGAGCGCGAGGCGCTCGGCCTGCGCGGGCTGCTCCCGCCCGCCGTGCTGACGCAGGACCAGCAGGCCGCACGCGTGCTGCACAACCTGCGCCGGATGACCGACCCGCTCGACAAGTTCGTCAGCCTGAACGCGCTGCACGATCGCAACGAGGCGCTCTTCTTCCGCGTGGTCATGGACCACCCGGACGAGATGATGCCGATCATCTACACGCCGACCGTCGGTCTCGCGTGCCAGCAGTACGGGCTCATCTTCCAGCGTCCGCGCGGCGTGTTCGTCTCGGCGCAGGACCGCGGCCTGGTGGCCGATCTGCTCAGGAACTGGCCGCACCGCAAGGTCGGGATCATCGTCGTCACCGACGGAGAGCGCATCCTCGGGCTCGGCGACCTGGGCGCGAACGGCATGGGCATCCCGGTCGGGAAGCTGTCGCTCTACACCGCCTTGGCCGGCGTGCACCCGGAGCTGTGCCTGCCGGTCATGCTCGACGTCGGGACCAACAACGCGGCCCTGCGCGACGACCCGCTGTACATCGGCATCAAGCAGCAGCGACTGCGCGGCCCGGAATTCGACGCGCTCTTCGACGAGTTCGTCGCGGCGGCGCAGGAGGTGTTTCCCGGCGTCGTCATCCAGTTCGAGGATTTCGCCAACCTGAACGCGTTCCGCCTGCTGGAGAAATACCGGGAGCGCGTCTGCTGCTTCAACGACGACATCCAGGGCACCGCCAGTGTCGCGCTCGCCGGGCTCTACTCGGCGCTGCGCGTCACGAAGGCGAAGCTCGCCGACCAGCGGGTGCTGTTCCTCGGGGCGGGCGAGGCCGCGACGGGCATCTGCGATCTCATCGTCTCGGCGCTGGTGGACGAGGGGCTGCCGCAGTCGGAGGCGCGACGCCGCTGCTGGTTGTTCGACTCGAAGGGGCTCGTGGTGCAGAGTCGCGCCGACCTCGCCGAGCACAAGCGGCACTATGCCCACGATCATGCGCCGACCGCGGATTTCCACTCGGCGGTCGAGCACCTGAAGCCCACGGCGATCATCGGCGTGGCGGCGGTGGGACAGGCTTTCGACCGGCAGGTGCTCGAGGCGATGGCGCGGATCAACGCGCGGCCGATCGTGTTCGCGCTCTCCAACCCGACGTCGAAGGCCGAGTGCACCGCCGACGAGGCATACCGGTGGACCGGAGGGCGGGCGCTCTTCGCGTGCGGGAGCCCGTTCGACCCCGTGACGATCGAAGGCAAGACCCTGGTTCCCCGCCAGGGGAACAATTCGTACATCTTCCCCGGTGTCGGCCTCGGCCTCATCGCCGCAAGGGCGCGCCGGGCGACCGACGCGATGTTCCTCGCCGCCGCCCGCGCGCTCGCGGAGCAAGTCACCGCGGACGACCTGGCGCAAGGCAGCCTGTATCCGGCCCTTGCACGGGTCCGCGATGTGTCGGCGCACATCGCCGCGGCGGTCGTCAAGGTGGCAGTCGCCGATGGCGTTGCGGGCGTGCAGCGGCGGGCGCGACTGCTGCCATTCGTGCAGTCGCAGATGTACGACCCGCGTTACCGCAGCTTCGTCTGATGGATCGCGGACGCACTTTGAGGGTTCGGAAGGAGGGTGGAGCGATGGTCGATTTCGCGAGACGACGCGCCGCCAAGGCGCTCGCGGCCCTCGCAGCGGCGCCGCTCGTCCAGGGGTGCGGCGAGCGGCCGCGGGCGAAGCTCGCCACGTTCACCGGCAGCACGATGGCCGGCAGCTACACCGTGAAGATCGCGGATGCCGGTCGCATGTCGGCGGCCGCCGAGCGGGCGCTCGCGCAGGAGTTCTTCGCCGCGGTGGACGCCGTCGACCGCGGCATGTCGACCTACCGGGCCGATTCGGAGCTGTCGCGGCTCAACCGGCATGGGGCCGACGCGCCCTTCCGGTTGTCGCCCGAGCTTGCCGACATCCTGGGCAAGGCGCAGTCGGTCAGTGCGGCATCGCGGGGCGCGTTCGACGTCACCGTCGGGCAGCTCGTGAACGCATGGGGCTTCGGGCCCGACCTCGAGGCCGCCAGGCACGCGGTGCTTCCTACCCCGGAAGAACTGGCGCACCTGCGCGCGCACGTGAATTGGCGCTCGCTCGCGATCGACGCGCGCGCCGGGACGCTCACCAAGACCTACCCCGACACGTATGTGGACCTCTCGGGCATCGCGCAAGGCTACGCCACCGACCGGATCGTGGCCGCGCTCGAGGCGCACGGTCTGGGCGATTACATGGTCAACGTGAGCGGCGAGGTGCGCGCGCGGGGCACCAATCCCGACGGCGTCCCGTGGCGCGTCGGCATCGAGCACCCGGACGACAGGGCGCCCGCGCTGCAGTACGTGGTTCCGCTCGCGAACCACGCGCTTGCGACCTCCGGCGACTATCGCAACTTCTTCGAGCGCGGCGGACGGCGCTACTCGCACGAGATCGACCCGGGCACCGGCCGCCCGGTCACCCATCGCCTCGCCTCGGTGAGCGTCGTGCATCCGGTCTGCGCGCTTGCCGACGCGTGGGCGACGGCGCTGTTCGTGCTCGGGCCGGAACGCGGCCGCGCGGTCGCGCTGGCGCAGGATCTGCCGGCGTACTTCATCTCTCGCGCCGCGGACGGGGTGTTCGTGGAATCGCTGACGCCCGCATTCGCCGCGCTCGGCGGGCGCTCGGCATCACAGGGTTGAGGCCGGAACCGGCTGCCCGTCGCGATCGGCGGGCGGCGCGCCGACGCCTAGCTGCGGAACTCGGGCACGTCGGGCTTGGAGCCCCACATGCAGAAGCCGGCGGGCGAGAAGGGGAACTGGCGGGGATGATGGTTCGCCTCGTCGGTGATCATCTTCACGCCGCACGAATACTCGTAGACCACCCCGTCCGGCCCGTCGAAGTAGAGGAAGACGGCGCTCGAGGTCGGATGCCGGCCGGGGCCGAACACGATCCGGATGCCCTGCCCGCGCAGGAAGTACCAGGACCGCATGATGTCATCGATCGATTCCACCTGGTGGTTCACGTGCTGCACGCCGACGCGCTGCGAGGGGAAGAGCGCGAGCGTGTGGTGCACCGGGTTGATGCGCAGCAGCGCCGCCTCGCCGATCCAGTCGGAGACGCGCGCCCCGCAGACGCCGGTCCAGAAGGCTTCGTCGCGACGCAGGTCGCCGGAGTGCAGGCCGATGTGCGAGAACCCGGTGATGCCGGCATCGCGCGTCGGGAAGTAGCGCCAGCCCGAGACCTGGCCGCGCTCCACCGCCTCGATCGTGGTGCCGTTGCGATCCTTGAACCGGATGAGACGCCGCACCCGCCGCTCGTCGCACTCGTCGCGCGTGCCCCAGCGCGTGTCGATCTTCGCCTGCCCCAGCAGGTCGGCGACCGTTTCGAGGGAGCTGCCGTCCTCGATCTCGAAGCCGACGATGTGCTCTGACGGGGCGCCTGCCAGGTAGCACAGCGTGTGCTCGCGGCCGTCGCTGCGGAAAAAGGCGCGGTCCGCAGCGCGCTCCACGAGCTGCAGGCCGAGGATCCGGGTCGCGAACTCGACCGCATGGTCGAGGTTCGCGGTGCCGAGCCGCACGTAGCGGATTTCGCGCAGAGGAAGCATTCGCAGTCTCCCGTAGGGTCGGCGCCGGTGTCGCGCGTCAGGCCGGCTGCAGGGCCTTGCGCCCGGGGTGGACAGCCCCGCAATGCCCGCACTTGCGCAGCGTTTCGTCGCCGTAGAACTTCTCGAAGAGCGGCGGCATGACGGTGACGATCTCCTGCGCTTGGCGCAGCGGGTATTCGAAGCGGTAAACGAGGTGATGGCATTCGAGGCAGTACCACTCGAACGCGTCGCGGTGCCAGTCCTGGCGCGGGCTTTCGACGACGATGCCGATGCTGCCGGGCGCCGGCCGCTGCGGCGAGTGCCGCACGTGGGGCGGCAGGAAGAACACCTCGCCCTCCCGAATCGGGATCTCGATCGGCGGCTTGCCGGGCTCCTCCATGACGCGCAGGCTGATGTCCCCTTTCAGCTGGTGGAAGTACTCCTCCACCGGATCGTCGTGAAAGTCGGTGCGCTGGTTCGGCCCGCCGATCGCCATGACGATCATCCGGGTGTCCTCGAAGAGGAGCTGGTTGCCGACGGGCGGCTGCAGCCGGTGCCGGTTCGCCTCGATCCAGCGTTGGAGGTTGAACGCCTTGAGACTCGCTGCAATGCCCATCTTCGCCTCCGTTCAGGCCGCCGCTCTGCTCGCGGCGGGACCGGTCTTCAGCCCGCACGCCTCGAATGCGACGCGCGTGACCGCTTTCTCCTCGGCGGTCAGGTCGAGCAGCGGCCGGCGCACCGGTCCGCCCGCCTGGCCGAGGAGCTCCTGCCAGTATTTCTGGTGCGCTTGCGGCGTGCCTTGCGGGCGCGTGCGCTTCAGCGCCTGGCGCACCGGCTCGAGACTGTCGCGGACTGCCCGTGCGCGCTCGACTTCCCCGCGCATGGCGAGCTCCGTGTACTCCTGCATGCGCCGGTCGTGCCCGGTCTGCATGAGATACGGCGGCGTGGAGCAGAGGTACACCTGCCAGCCGAGCTCGACGATGTTGTCGAACCACTCCTCCTCGGAGGCCGTGCTGACGATCAGCGTGTCGCCCGCCATGCGCGTGAGCCGCGCGTACATCTCGCGCGGCACGCTGTACTTGATCGCCACCACGTTGGGCAGCTCGGCGAGGCGCGCGCAGAGCTCGGGGCTCATGAGGTAGCCCGCGTCCGGGTGGCTCCAGAGCGCGATGCCGATGTCGAGCTGCTCGGCGATGTGGCGGTAGTACTCGTAGACCGTGGCGTCGACGTCCCGTCCGAAGTGGAGGAGCGGACTGTGGACCACGATGTAGTCGGCCGCGATCGATTGCGCGTGCCGCGCGAGCTCGAGCACCGTGTCGAGGTTCTGATCCGAGCACGACATGATCGTCGCCGCGCTCGCGCCTGCGGCTTCTTCGGCAGCGAGGTCGAACAGCCGCTTGCGCTCGGCCACCGACAGCGAGAAGAACTCGCCCTGCTTTCCCGCGACGAAGATCCCCGCGATGCCGAGGTCGCGATACCAGTGGCGCAGGTTGCCGCGGAACCCGTCTTCGTCGATCCGCAGGTCCGGCGTGAACGGCGTCAGGGCGGCAGCCCACAGACCCTTCAGGTGCGCCCGCGCGTAGTCCTTGGCGTCAAGCTTGCGGTATTTCACGGCGTCCGGGTTCCTTTACGCGTTTCGCATCGGTCGAGCGAAATGGTCCACGCGCCTCGCCGTGTCGCGAGCGAGGAGCACCGGAATCATACCGGCTTTGAGGCGGTTCGGCGGGATGAGCCCCGACGATTGCGGCGCCGCGCTCAGTCCTCGACGCCGACCATCACGTTGCTCGCCTTGATGACCGCCCAGGCATCCTTGCCCTTCTTGAGCTTCAACGCCTTGGCGGAGGTCGCGCTGATCACCGAGACGACCTCGATGCCGCGCGCCACCTCGAGCGTGACTTCGGCGCTGACCGGGCCGAGCTTGACCTTCTTGACCTTTCCAGGAATGACGTTGCGGGCGCTGAGCTTCATGCGGTGCACTCCTTTTCGTGGCTGACTGCAAGGACGCGGACCCGGGTGGGCGCGCGCAAGAGAACGGAATCAGCCGCTGCCCGGGCGGGACCGCCGCGCGCCGCGGGCTGCAATCCGCTGCGCCTGTCCGGCGCCGCTCGCGTCGTAACCGGGCAGCGCGCTGCAGAGCGCCTGAAACTCCGCGCTGCGCAGGAACGCGACGATCCGCGGGATGGGCTCGTCGCGGGCTCGCGCCTCGCGCGCCGCGAGATAGTAGGTCTCGACCGCGAGCGGCGTGAACTGCAGCCCGAACTGCGCCGCCGCGGCGCGGATGCCGAACGCGACGTCCGCGCCGCCGCCCGCCACCGTGGCCGCGACCGCGAGGTGCGTGAATTCCTCGTCGTGATAGCCGCGCACGTCGCTCGGCCGCAGGCCGGCTTGACGCAGGAGCCGATCGAAGAGCGTTCGCGTTCCCGACCCGCGCTGCCGGTTGATGAACCGCGCCCCGGTGTGCACGACGTCGGCGAGCGTGCGCACCGGCGGCTTCTGCTGCATGGCGGTGATCAAGCCCTGCTCGCGCTGGAACATACGGTACACGACGACCGGCTCCTGGAGTCCTTTGGGGAACGCATCGTACAGTACCGCCTCGAGCGGCGCATCCGGCGCGGTGTGGAATCCGGCAAGGTCGCAGCGCCGGCGCGCGAGCGACTCGAGACAGTCATGGCTGCCGCGCACGGTGAGATCGACGCGGATGCCGTGCGTCGCGGCGAGCCGATCGACAACCTGCCGCAACGCAAGGTCGTGGCTCGCATGCACGCGGAGGGAGCGTGCGCCGCCCGCCTCGGCCTCGCTCAGACCGGCCGCGAGCTCGGCGGCGATCCGTGCGAGCTCCGGTCCCACGCGCGCCTCTGCAGTCCGGCGCGAGGCGAGCAGCCGGCTGCCGAGCGGTGTCAACCGCGTTCCGCGACCGCGCTCGAGCGTCGCGAGGGGTCGGCCGAGCGCCTCCGCCCAGCCATTCAGGAGTCCCCACGCATGACGATAGGACAGCCCGGCGCGGCGGGCGGCCGCCTGCAGCGACTCGCTCTCGCCGATGCCTTCGAGCAGGGCAAACACGGCGTCGTCGAACGGCGTGGCCTCGCGCCGGCCGAGGCGCCATCGCAGGTCGAGCTCCAGGCGCAACATATGCAAAGACTAGCATATTGTGATTCTGGCCGATGTTCGCTTAGTCTCAGTCGTGCCGATGTCCATCTATGTCCTGGCGAGCATATCCATGAGCCATAAACGCGTGGCGAACGTTCCGGCGCGTCTGGACGCATCCGGAGGCCGGGCGTGAACGACCTGCCCGAGGCATTCAGGCACGCCGCCATGCTGGTCGCGACCGGCGATCCGGGGCTCGTCGAGATCGTCCTGCTCAGCCTGCGCGTGAGCCTGACCGCGGTCCTGCTCGCAGCGCTGCTCGGCCTGCCGGTGGGCGCCGCGATTGCCGTCGCGCAGTTCCCCGGGCGGCGGGCGGTGATCGTCGTTCTGAACGCGATGATGGGCCTCCCGCCGGTCGTGGTCGGATTGGTGATCTACCTCTTGCTCTCGCGCTCGGGTCCGCTCGGTGCGTTCGGGATCCTCTTCACGCCGGCGGCGATGGTGGTCGCCCAGACCATGCTGATCCTGCCGATCATCGCCGCGCTGTCGCGGCAGGCGATCGAGGACGCGTGGATCGAGTACCAGGAACAGCTGAGATCGCTCGGGGCGGGGCGCCTGTCGGCCGCATTCACGCTCCTGTGGGACGCGCGCTTCTCGCTCCTGACCGCGGTCCTTGCCGGCTTCGGCCGCGCCGCCGCCGAGGTCGGCGCCGTGATGATCGTGGGCGGCAACATCGACGGCGTGACGCGCGTGATGACGACGGCCATCGCGCTCGAGACGAGCAAGGGCGATCTGCCGCTCGCGCTCGGCCTGGGCGTGATCCTGATCGCACTGGTGGTGGCGCTGAACGCGGGCGCCTACCTCACGAAGGAAATCGCCCAGCGGCGATATGGATAGGCGAGAAGAGGCCGTGCGCGCACCCGCATCGATCCTGCCGCTCGCCCTGGAGAGTATCTCGTTCGTCGCCGGCGGGCGCGCGATCGTGGACGCGATCTCCTGCGAGATCGGCGCGGGCGCGCGCACGATCATCGTCGGCCCGAACGGCGCCGGCAAGAGCGTCCTGATGCGGCTCTGCCACGGCCTGCTCCAGCCGACCACCGGCCGCATCGTCTGGCGCGGGGCAGGAACGACGCCGGTCGGACGCCGCCAGGCGATGGTGTTCCAGCGGCCCGTGATGCTGCGGCGCTCGGCGCTCGCCAACGTCGAGTACGCGCTCGCGCTGCACGACGTGCCATACCGCGGTCGCAGGGCGCTTGCGCAGACGGCGTTGGAGCGCGTCGGCCTCGCGCACCTCGCCGGACGTCCGGGGCGCGTGATGTCGGGCGGCGAGCAGCAGCGGCTCGCAATCGCGCGCGCGTGGGCGCTGCGGCCCGAGGTCCTGTTCCTGGACGAGCCGACCGCCAGCCTGGATCCCACCGCCACGCGCGAGATCGAGGCGGCGATCGCTGCCATTTACGCGACCGGCACCAAGATCGTGATGACTACGCACAACCTCGGCCAGGCACGGCGGCTCGGCGACGAGATTCTCTTCCTGCACCAGGGCCGGCTCGTCGAGCGCGCACCGGCCGAGCGTTTCTTCACCACCCCTGCGACGGTGGAAGCCGCCGCCTTCATCAAAGGAGAGCTCCCATGGACCTGAGAAGGATTCTGCTCGTTGCAGCGGTGCTCTTCGCCGCGCCTGCATGGGCTCAGAAATTCATCACCGTGGCTTCGACCACCTCGACCGAGCAGTCGGGGTTGTTCAAGCATCTGCTCCCCATCTTCGAGCAGAAGACCGGCATCCAGGTGCGCGTGGTGGCCCTCGGCACCGGGCAGGCGCTCGACATGGCTCGCCGCGGCGACGCCGACGTGGTGTTCGTGCACGCCAAGCCGCTCGAGGAGAAGTTTCTTGCGGAGGGCTTCGGCGTCAAGCGCTTCGACGTCATGTACAACGACTTCATCCTCGTCGGACCGAAGTCCGACCCCGCCAAGGTTCACGGCATGAAGGACATCGTCGCCGCGCTGCAGAAGATCAAGGCGGCGCAGGCGCCGTTCGCCTCCCGCGGCGACAGGAGCGGCACGCATTTCGCGGAGCTGAAACTGTGGCAGGAGGCCGGCATCGACATCGCGAAGGAGAAGGGCCCCTGGTACCGCGATACCGGCTCGGGCATGGGGCCGACGTTGAACACCGCCGCAGGCATGAACGCCTACGCGCTCAGCGATCGCGGCACCTGGCTCTCGTTCAAGAACCGCGGCGACCTGGAGATCTCGGTAGAAAGCGACAAGCGTCTCTTCAACCAGTACGGCGTCATGCTGGTCAACCCGGCCAAGTTCCCGCAGGTGAAGAAGGAGATGGGCCAGGCCTTCGTCGACTGGGTGATTTCGCCCGAGGGGCAGAAGGCGATCGCCGACTACAAGATCAACGGCGAGCAGCTGTTCTTCCCCGACGCGAAGAACTGAGTGCTGCAGCGCCGATCCCGGTGTAAGCGATGAAGGCGGCGGGAGCGGTGGTGGCGACACAATCCGCGGCGAGTGAACCTGGCCGGGAGACCGCGTTCGCAGTGTGGCTCACTGCCGGGCCGGCGTCCCGCGCGGCGTAGCGCGCGGCTGATAGAATTCCCATCTGGGAACACACGGACTTTGTGGCCACGCGGGCGCGCCGCCCGAACGGCCCCGCGGGCGCACGCAATGAAGGTATTCGGTTTCGCCGGCTGGTCCGGCAGCGGCAAGACGACGCTCATCGAGCAGCTCATCCCCCGCTTCGTGGCGCGCGGCGTCAAGGTATCGCTCATCAAGCACGCGCATCACGCCTTCGACGTCGACCAGCCGGGCAAGGACTCGTACCGCCACCGCGCGGCCGGCTGTCACGAAGTGCTGGTCTCGTCCAGCCGCCGCTGGGCCCTCATGCGGGAGCTGCGCGGGGAACCGGAGCCGTCGCTCGAGGACCAGATCGAGCGGATGGCGCCGTGCGACCTGTTGCTGATCGAGGGGTACAAGCGTTACGCGATGGCGAAGCTCGAGATCTACCGCGAGGCGAACGGAAAGCCGATGCTCTATCCGGACGACGAGCACATCGTGGCCGTCGTCTCCGACGTTCCCCTCGAGACCCGGCTGCCGCAGTACGATCTGAACGACTACGATGGAATCGCTGCTTTCGTGCTCAAGTTCAACGGACTACGATGAGAACCGTCGCTGCGCGGCGACTCTCCGGACTTTGAGGAGGGCGAGGGGGTGCAGCCCCTCGCTTGGCGACGATTGAGATGAACAAGCCCATGCTCAGCGTGGACGAGGCGCTTGCCGCGCTGCTGTCCGGCGCAACGCCTGTCACCGAGACCGAGGACGTCGCGACCCTCGCTGCGAGCGGTCGCGTGCTCGCCTCGGACCAGTTCTCCACGGTCGATGTGCCGCCGCTCGACAACACGTCGATGGACGGCTACGCGGTGCGCGCCGCGGACTGCACGAGCGGCGAGGCGCGACTCGCCGTGACCCAGCGCATCCCGGCCGGCAAGATCGGCGCGGCGCTCGGGCCGGGAACCGCCGCGCGCATCTTCACCGGCGCACCCGTTCCGCCGGGCGCGGACGCGGTGGTGATGCAGGAGATGTGCACTGCCGAGGGCGATCACGTTCTCGTCCGGCACAAGCCGCACCCGGGCGAGTGGATCCGCCGGGCGGGCGAAGACATCCGTGCGGGGAGCCGCATCCTTGCGCGCGGCGCACGGCTCACCCCGCAGGCGTGCGGCCTCGCGGCATCGGTGGGGCTCGCGGTGCTGCCGGTGTACCGGGGCCTGCGCGTCGCGGTCTTCTTCACCGGGAACGAGCTCGTGATGCCCGGCGAGCGGCTGCCCGCGGGCGCGATCTACAACTCGAACCGTTTCACGATCACCGGGCTGCTGGAGCAGCTCGGCTGCGAGGTGGACGATCTCGGGATCGTGCCCGACTCGCTCGCGGCAACGCGCGAGGCGTTCCGCCGCGCGGCGTCGTCGAGCGACCTGATCGTGACGAGCGGCGGCATGTCGGTCGGAGAAGAGGACCACGTGAAGGCGGCGGTCGAGGCCGAGGGCCGCCTCGAGATGTGGAAGATCGCGGTGAAGCCCGGCAAGCCGCTCGCGTTCGGGCACGTCGGCGGGGCCGCGTTCATCGGCTTGCCGGGCAACCCCGTGTCGCTCTTCGTCACGGCGGCGGTGTTCGTCCGGCCCTTCGTGCTGCGCTGCCAGGGCGTGAGCGAGGTCGAGCCGCTCGCTTTTCCCATGCGGGCGGATTTCGACTGGCCGAAGCCCGATGCACGCCGGGAGTTCCTGCGCGTAAAATTGAACCCGGCCGGCGGGCTGGAGCTGTATCCGAACCAGGGCTCGGCCGTGCTGACGTCGGCAGTGTGGGCCGACGGGCTCGTCGACAATCCGGAGCGGCACCCGATCGCGCGCGGCGAGACGGTGCGGTTCCTGCCGTTCTCGGAGCTGCTCCGCTGAACAGGATGATCGCAGCATGATCAAGTTGCTCTACTTTGCGAGGCTGCGCGAGGATCTCGGCAGGTCCGCCGAAGAGTTCGCGCTGCCCGGCGACGTGACCACCGTCGCAGCGCTGCGGTCGCACCTGATGGACCGGGGAGCCGCCTGGCAGGCTGCGCTCGCGCCCGGCCGGGCGCTGCGCGTCGCCGTCAACCACGAGATGGCCGAGCCGGGGACGCCGGTGCGCGCCGGCGACGAGATCGCTTTCTTTCCGCCGGTCACCGGAGGCTGAAGTGCCCGTCCGCGTCGAGACCTGGGATTTCGACATCGGCCGCGAGATCGCCGCGCTCCGCGCCGCCAATCCGAGAGTCGGCGCCGTGGCGAGCTTCATCGGCACCGTGCGGGACGTGAACGAGGGCGACAGCGTCGCCGCGCTCGGGCTCGAGCACTATCCTGGCATGACCGAGCGGGCGCTCGAAGCGATCGTCGCCGAGGCGCGCTCGCGCTTTCGCATCTTCGATGCCACCATCGTCCATCGCGTGGGCGAGTTGAAGCCGCTCGACCAGATCGTGCTGGTCGTGGTCGTCGGCGAGCACCGCGGCGACGCCTTCGCCGCGTGCGAGTTCATCATGGACTACCTGAAGACGCGCGCGCCGTTCTGGAAGAAGGAGCAGACGCCTGCGGGCGCGCGCTGGGTCGAGGCGCGCGCCGCCGACGACACGGCCGCCGGTCGCTGGGCGAAGCCCAAGCAGGACGCAGCCTGACGCGCGATGAGCGCGCTCGGTCTCGCGGCGGTTGCAATCGGCGCGGTGCTCGGGGCGTGGCTGCGCTGGGGCCTCGGCATCCTGCTCAATCCGGTGCTTCCGGACTTGCCCCTCGGCACGCTCACCGCGAACCTCGCCGGGGGTCTCGCGATCGGCGCAGCAATCGAGATCTTCGCGGGTTATCCCGGCATCGCGCCGGAATGGCGCTTGGCGATCATCACCGGCTTCCTCGGCGCGCTGACGACCTATTCGACCTTCTCGGCCGAGGCCGTGACGCTCATCGGCCGCGGCCAGTACGCCTGGGCGAGCCTGCACGTCCTCGCGCATCTCGCGGGATCGCTTGCGATGACCGCGGCCGGGATCGCGGCGGTCCGCATCCTGACGAGGTGAGACCATGCGCACGGGCGTGAGACTGGCGTTCTATTTTCCGGAAGGTGCGCGCCACCACCACCATCTGCTGCACGAATGGCTGCTGCAGGCGGCGCGCGACTGCGGGATCAAGGGCGGCTCCGCGTTCCGCGCGATCGCCGGCTTCGGGCGTCACGGGCACATGCACTACGGGCACTTCTTCGAGGAGGCCGGCAAGCTCCCGATCGAGGTGCGCGTGGTGACGACGGCGCTCC
>WBZR01002362.1_pt1 | contig 14642 bp, 14 predicted proteins | sample 5204231 | NCBI WGS metagenome assembly WBZR01 (sample SAMN12412403, study PRJNA552823) | activated sludge metagenome | isolation source: activated sludge from anammox sidestream of wastewater treatment plant... | place: USA: Virginia | collected 2017-08 | reverse complement strand
CGCCGGCACCTATCGCGGCCAGTGCGCGGAGCTGTGCGGCAAGGACCACGGCTTCATGCCGATCGTGGTCAAGGCCGTGCCCAAGGCCGAGTTCGAACAGTGGCTGGCCACGCAGGAAGGCGCTGCTGCCGCCGCCAAGACCGCGCAGGCCGCTCCTGCCGCAACGTCCGCCACGCAGGGCTGAGGCCCGCGACATCCGAGGTTACAGCCATGGCCGCAGTCAATCCTGCCATCCCCGATACCCACAGCGACGCGCACGAGCACAAGCCGCACGGCTTCCTGCAGCGCTGGCTGTTCACCACCAACCACAAGGACATCGGTACCTTGTACCTGGTGTTCTCGCTCACCGCGTTCTTCATCGGCGGCACCTTCGCGATGCTGATCCGCGCCGAGCTGTTCCAGCCCGGCCTGCAGCTCATGCAGCCGGAGTTCTTCAATCAGCTCACCACCATGCACGGCCTCATCATGATCTTCGGCGCGATCATGCCGGCCTTCGTCGGGCTCGCGAACTGGATGATCCCGATGATGATCGGTGCGCCGGACATGGCGCTGCCGCGCATGAACAACTGGTCGTTCTGGATCCTGCCGTTCGCGTTCCTGCTGCTGGTGATGGAGGTGTTCCTGCCCGGCGGCGGTCCGCAGGGCGGCTGGACGATGTATCCGCCGCTCGCGCTCGAAGGTGGCGCCAACGTCGCCTTCATGATCTTCGCGGTGCACCTCATGGGCATCAGCTCGATCATGGGCGCGATCAACATCATCGCGACCATCCTCAACATGCGCGCGCCGGGCATGGACCTGCTCAAGATGCCGGTGTTCGTGTGGAGCTGGCTCATCACCGCGTTCCTGCTCATCATGGTGATGCCGGTGCTGGCCGGTGCGGTCACGATGCTGCTCACCGACAAGTTCTTCGGCACCAGCTTCTTCAACGCGGCCGGCGGCGGCGACCCGGTGATGTTCCAGCACATCTTCTGGTTCTTCGGCCATCCCGAGGTCTACATCATGATCCTGCCGGCGTTCGGGATCATTTCGGAGATCGTGCCGACGTTCTCGCGCAAGCCGCTGTTCGGCTACCAGGCGATGGTCTACTCGCTGGCGTCGATCGCGTTCCTGTCGTGCATCGTGTGGGCGCACCACATGTTCGCGGTGGGCATGCCGCTGGGCGGCGAGCTGTTCTTCATGTACGGCACCATGTTGATCGGCATTCCGACCGGCGTGAAGGTGTTCAACTGGGTGTCGACGATGTGGAAGGGTTCGATCACCTTCGAAACGCCGATGCTGTTCGCGATCGCGTTCGTGGTCCTGTTCACGATCGGCGGCTTCTCGGGCGTGATGTGCGCGATCGTGCCGGCCGACTTCCAGTACCAGGACACCTACTTCGTGGTGTCGCACTTCCACTACGTGCTGGTCAGCGGCGCGCTGTTCGGCATCATGGCCGCGGTGTACTACTGGCTGCCCAAGTGGTCGGGCAACATGTACTCGGAGAAGTGGGGCAAGATCCACTTCTGGTCGAGCGTGATCTCGGTCAACGTGCTGTTCTTCCCGCAGCATTTCGTCGGCCTCGCCGGCATGCCACGACGCATCCCCGACTACAACGTCGCCTTCGCCGACTTCAACATGATGTCCTCGATCGGCGGCTTCTGGTTCGGTGCGAGCCAGTTCATCTTCCTCGGCGTGATCCTCCACTGCGTGTACCGCTCCAAGCAGCGGGCCACCGCGCAGGTGTGGGAAGGCGCGCGCGGACTGGAGTGGACGCTGCCCTCGCCGGCGCCGTACCACAGCTTCTCCACGCCGCCGGCCATCACCGACGACATGCTGGCGCACGGCGATGTCGCGCACTGACGGCTTCGAGGCCGGTCGCGCGCGCGCGCGCCGCACTGCGCTGATTGCCGGCGCGGTGGCCGTGGGCATGTACCTGTTCGCGATCATCGAGATGGCGCTGAGCCGATGAACGAGCGCAGCGGCCATCGCGGCGTACTCAAGACCACGGCGATCGTCGTGATCTGTGCGTTCGTGTTCGGTTTCGCCATGGTGCCCGCCTACCGCATCGTGTGCGAGCACGTGCTTGGCATCCGCCTGCCGCAGGGCGCGACCGCGGCAACGGCGCTGACCGACCTGCGTGAGGACACCAGCCGCACCGTCACGGTGCAGTTCGTCGCCAACGTCAACAGCAAGCTGCCGTGGACGTTCGCGACCGAGCAACCGATCATGCAGGTGCATCCGGGCAAGCTCGTCGATGCGTGGTTCGATGCCACCAACACCAGCGACCAGGACATCGTCGGCAACGCGGTGCCGAGCGTGGCACCGAGCGCGGCCTCGGCGTTCTTCAACAAGACCGAATGCTTCTGCTTCACCGAGCAGGTGCTCAAGGCCGGCGAGACGCGGCGCATGCCGGTACGCTTCTTCGTCGATCCGCGCCTGCCGGCCGATGTCCGGGAATTGACGCTGTCCTACACCTTCTATGCCAACGAAGCCGCCACCCGGCGGCTGCTCAACTCTGCTTCGCCGCCACCCGCGGCGGGTTGACCACCAACCGACCGAGATCCCGTCATGGCGCAAACATCAGGTGCTTACTACGTTCCCCACGGCAGCCATTGGCCGATCGTCGGCTCGTTCGGCCTGAGTGGCACCGTGGTCGGTGCCGGCATGTGGCTCAACGAGACCGCCGGCGGCAAGGGCATCATGCTGGTCGGCATCGGCCTGCTCATCGTGATGATCGCGGGCTGGTTCGGCTCGGTGATCCGCGAGTCGGTGTCGGGCCTGTACAACCGCCAGGTCGACGTGTCGTTCCGCATGGGCATGATGTGGTTCATCTTTTCCGAGGTCATGTTCTTCGCCGCGTTCTTCGGCGCGCTGTTCTACGCGCGCACCTTCTCGGTGCCGTGGCTCGGCGGTGAGGGCCATGGCGCGATGACCAATTTCTACCTGTGGTCGCAGTATTCGGCGGCGTGGCCGACCAATGGCCCGCAGGACGTCGGCGGTGCGTTCTCGACGATGTCGCCGTGGGGCATCCCGCTGCTCAACACCCTGTTGCTGCTGTCCTCGGGTGTGACGATCACGATCGCCCACCATGCGCTGCGCGCGGGCCATCGCGGTCGCCTGCTGGTGTTCCTCGCGCTCACGGTGTTGCTGGGCGTGGTGTTCCTCGGCTTCCAGGCCCACGAGTACGCCGAAGCCTACGAGCATCTGAATCTCACGCTCGGCAGCGGCATCTACGGCAGCACCTTCTTCATGCTCACCGGATTCCACGGCCTGCACGTCACGCTCGGCGCGATCATCCTCGCGGTGATCTGGTTCCGCTGCGCCAAGGGCCACTTCACGCGCGACAACCACTTCGGCTTCGAGGCCGCGGCCTGGTACTGGCACTTCGTCGACGTGGTGTGGGTGTGCCTGTTCGTGTTCGTCTACATCCTGTAGTTGGCATGCGGGCGCGGCGCCGACGGCGGCGGCGTGCCCGGGCGGGACACTGGAGCGCAGACCCGGCGCCGGGCATCGCCAGTGCGTGCCCGCCGTGCCGTGCGTCGCTCAACCACCCACGCCGTGCGGACGGATCAGGCCGGTCTTGATGCCGATCACGATCAGCACGATGAGCAGCACCGACAGCCCGATGCGCCAGGTCAGCGCCTTGAGCGTGCGATCGGTGCTGCCCTTGTCGCTCATCATGTAGTACAGGCCGGCGCCCAGGCTGTAGAGGATGGCGATCAGGAACGCGATGATGAACAGGGTCTTGAACATGGGCCGGCCCGCGGGCCGGGCGCAACGCCCGGCGACGGCGTGAGTATAGTTGCGCGCATGAGTCGCCGGCGTTGGCACACACCCAGCGTGTTCGCGGTCGCACTCGCGCTGGCCGGCTTGGCGCTGTTCATGGCACTGGGCAGCTGGCAGGTGCGCCGCGCGCATGAAAAGGAGGCGCTGTTCGCGGCCTTCGACGCCACCGAGCATGGCACCCCGGTGACCCTGGCGCAGGCGCGCCAGCTCGCCAGTGCCACGCGCTATCCGTTGATCGAGGTGAACGGCAGCTTTGATGCCGCGCATGGCTACGTGCTCGACGACCAGGTCCACGCGGGCAAGGTCGGCGTCATGGTGTACGGCGTGTTCATGCCCAGCGCGGGTGGACCGGCATTGCTGCTCAACCGCGGCTTCCTCGCCCGCGACGCGCGCGGCGCGGTGCCGCCGATCCCGCCACCGCCAGCGGGCGTGCGCAAGGTGCACGCGCTGTATGCGCCACCACCCGGGGTCGCGCTGCGCATGGGTGGCGACGCCTTGCCGCGGCAGAGCCACTGGCCCAAGACCATGATCTATCTCGACCTGGCCGAGGTTGCCCACGACCTGGGTCATGCACTCGACCCGCGCGTGCTGCTGCAGGTCGATGCCGACGACCCAGCGGTCGGCTTCGTGCGCGAGTGGCGCCCGGGCGTGTTCCCACCCGAGCGCCATTACGCCTATGCCTTCACCTGGTTCGCTTTCGGCGCGGTAGTCGTGGCACTCTTTGCCATTCTGCATTGGCGCCGCCCGACCTCGGCCACATGACTCCGCGTACGCGCAACCGCATCGGCCTGATCCTGATCCTCGTGTTGTTCACCGCGCCGCTGATCGCGGCGTGGGTGCTGGGCGAGCGCGGCTGGCTGCCCGCGGGCAAGCGCAACTACGGCACGCTGATCCAGCCGCCGCGCGCGCTCGATGCGGCGCGGCTGGTCGCTGCCGACGGCAACGCACTGGCTTGGCGTGATCCCGGCTGGTCATGGACCGTGCTGGCGCTGCCGGGTCCGCGCTGCGCCGCGCGCTGCCTCGCGCGACTCGACGAACTGCGCCGCGTGCGTGTGAGCCTCAACCAGAATGCAACGCGCGTGCGCCTGGTGCTGGTGGGCGAGCTGGCGTCGGCCGAGCTGGCCGCGCTGGCGCCGCTGCGGACGGTACGCGACCTCGATGGCGCGCTGCGCGAACTGTTGCCGACGGCGCCCGACGAGCTCGCCGTCGCCTTCGTCGATCCGCAGGGGTTTCTCGTGCTCCGCTATGGCGTCGGTTACGATGCGCGCAAGTTGCGCAAGGACCTCGAGCGCGTCCTCAAGAGTTGATCTTCCATGCAAGCATCCTCCGCCACCGGCCGGCTCGCCCTCGTCGCGGCCATCGTTGCGTTCGTCGTGATCGTGTTCGGCGCGTTCGTGCGCCTGTCCGATGCCGGGCTGTCGTGCCCGGACTGGCCGACCTGCTACGGCAAGGCCACCTGGCCCGGCCACGAGCAGGAAATCGCCCACGCCAACGCGGCATTCCCGCAGCGCCCGGTCGAAACGCACAAGGCCTGGCGCGAGCAGGTGCACCGCATGCTGGCCGGCTCGCTCGGCACCCTCGTGCTCGCGATCGCGCTCAGCGCGGCCTGGCGCCGGCGTGGCGCACTCGCCGCGCTCGCCGCGGCGGCGGTGGCCGCCGCGATCGGGGTGGTGCTGTACATGAAGGCCGCCTATGTCGCCTCCACGGCGTTCTCGCTGGTGGCGCTGGCCTTGCCCTTCCTCGTCGCCGCGCGGCTCGACCGGCCAGCGCCGTACCGGGTCGCGGTGGCAAGTTTCGCGGTGATCGTGTTCCAGGCCATGCTCGGCATGTGGACCGTGACCTGGCTGCTCAAGCCGATCGTGGTGATGGGCCACCTGCTGGGTGGGCTGCTCACGTTCTCGCTGCTCGCCTATGTCGCGCTGGGCCTGCTCATGCGCAGCCAGGCCACGCCCGCGCAGCGCCCGCTGCACGCGATGGCGATCGTGTCGCTGGTGCTGCTGTCGCTGCAGATCGCGCTTGGTGGCTGGACCAGCGCCAACTATGCAGCACTGGCCTGTGGCGCCGACTTCCCGCAGTGCGCGGGCGCGTGGTGGCCGCAGACCGACTTCGGCGAGGGCTTCGTGTTGTGGCGTGGCATCGGGGTCAACTACGAGGGCGGCGTGCTCGATGCGGCGGCGCGCGCGGCAATCCAGATCGCGCACCGCATCGGCGCGCTGGTGGTGTTCGGCTACGTGCTGGCGACGGCGCTGGCGGCCTGGCGCCGCGGCCTGCCGCTGCTCGCGGCCACCATCGGCCTGCTGCTGTGCGTGCAGGTCGGACTGGGTATCGCCAACGTGATGCTGCTGCTGCCGCTGCCGGTGGCGACCGCGCACAACGCCGGCGCGGTGCTGCTGTTGCTCGCGCTCATCGTGCTGCTCGTGCGCACGCGGCGCGTGGCCTGATCGTGGACCCGGTCCGGTGAATTCCCCCTCGCTCCTGCGCCAATACCTCGAGGTCACCAAGCCGCGCATCGTCGCGCTGATCGTGTTCACCGCGGTGATCGGCATGCTGCTGGCGGTGCCGGGCGTGCCGCCGCTGCAGGAGGCGATCGCGGGCACGCTCGGGATCTGGCTGGCTTCCTCCTCGGCGGCCGCGATCAACCATCTCATCGACCAGCGCATCGACAAGGTGATGGCGCGCACCTCGCACCGGCCGCTGGCCACCGGCGCGCTCACGCCTCGCCAGGTGCTGGTGTTCGCGCTCACGCTCGGCGCGCTGTCGATGCTCATCCTCGTGCTGTTCGACAACCTGTTGACCGCGGTGCTCACGTTCTGCGGCCTGATCGGCTACGCGATCATCTACACCGCCTTCCTCAAGCGCGCGACCTCGCAGAACATCGTGATCGGCGGCGCCGCGGGCGCGATCCCGCCGGTGCTGGGCTGGTCGGCCGTGACCGGCGAGGTGCACGCGCACGCGCTGCTGCTGTTCCTCATCGTGTTCATCTGGACGCCGCCGCACTTCTGGGCGCTGGCGATCTTTCGTCGCGACGACTACGCGCGCGCGCAGATCCCGATGCTGCCGGTCACCCATGGCGTGGTCTACACGCGCTGGCACGTGCTGTTCTACACGATCCTGCTCGTGGTCATCACCGTGCTGCCGTATCTGGCCGGCATGAGCGGCGTGTTCTACCTCGGCGGTGCGCTCGTGCTCGGCGGCGCGTTCCTGTGGTACGCGGTGCGCCTGATGAACCCGCCCGACGAGTTCTACGCGATGCGCGTGTTCAATTATTCGATCATCTACCTGATGGCACTGTTCGCGTTCCTGCTGCTGGACCACTATCTGCTGCCGGCCAGCGCCAGTGCGCCGGCGCTGCTGCTGCAGCGCATCGGCTGAGCGCCGGCGGCCGCCGCCGCGCGCTGCAGTACACTGCGCCGCGACGCCGCCGCGCAGCCGGTGCCGGCGTTGACCAGCCCCCGGAGCGAACATGCCATCGGTCCATGATTTCACTGCCGAAACCATCGACGGCAAGCAGCAGTCGCTGGCGGCCTATCGCGGCAAGACCCTTCTGATCGTCAACGTCGCCTCCAAGTGCGGGTTCACGCCGCAATACGCCGGGCTGGAGCAGCTGTATCGCGACTACCGCAAGCGCGGGCTGGTGGTGCTGGGCTTTCCCTGCGACCAGTTCGGCCACCAGGAGCCGGGCGACGCGGCCGAGATCAAGCAGTTCTGCGCGCTCAACTACGACGTGACCTTCCCGCTGTTCGCCAAGATCGAGGTCAACGGCGCCCATGCCCACCCGCTGTACCGCCACCTCAAGGCGCAGGCCAGGGGGCTGCTCGGCAGCGAGGCGATCAAGTGGAACTTCACCAAGTTCCTGGTCGACTCGCAGGGGCAGGTGCTCCGCCGCTACGCGCCCACCGACACACCAGCCGGCATCGCCAAGGAGCTGGAGACGATGTTGTGAGCCCGCCGGCCCCGGCGCTCGGCCGGCGCGACCTGCGCACGCTCGCACTGGCCTCGCTCGGCGGGGCGCTCGAGTTCTACGACTTCATCATCTTCGTGTTCTTCGCCAACGTGATCGGCCAGTTGTTCTTCCCGGCCGACACGCCCGAGTGGCTGCGCCAGTTCCAGACCTATGGCTTGTTCGCGGCCGGCTACTTCGCCCGGCCGCTCGGCGGCGTGCTGATGGCGCACTTCGGCGACCGCAGCGGGCGCAAGCGCATGTTCATGCTCAGCGTGCTGCTGATGGCCTTGCCCACGCTCGCGATCGGACTGCTGCCGACCTGGGCCACGCTCGGCCATGCCGCGCCTTTGCTGTTGCTGCTCATGCGCATCGCGCAGGGCGCGGCGGTCGGCGGTGAGGTGCCCGGCGCCTGGACCTTCGTCGCCGAACACGTGCCCGCGGGGCGCGTGGGCATCGCCTGCGGCACGCTCACCGCCGGCCTCACCGCGGGCATCCTGCTCGGATCACTCATCGCCGGTGCGGTCAACCGCGAGCTCACGCCTGCGCAGGTGCTCGACTGGGGCTGGCGCGTCCCGTTCCTGCTCGGTGGCGTGTTCGGGCTCGGCGCGGTGTTCCTGCGCCGCATGCTGGCCGAGACGCCGGTGTTCGAGGAACTGCGCCGCCGCCGCGAACTGGTGCAGGGCCTGCCGCTGCGCAGCGTGCTGGCGGGCCATCGCAGCGCGGTGGTCTGTTCGATGCTGCTGACCTGGGTGCTGACCGCGGCGATCGTGGTGGTGATCCTGCTCACGCCCAGCCTCATGCAGAACCTGTACGGCATTCCCGCGCGCGCGGCGCTCGATGCCAACAGCATCGCCACGCTCGCGCTCACCATCGGCTGCGTGGCATTCGGCGCCGCGGCCGATCGCATCGGTGCCACGCGCACGCTCATGTTCGGCTGCGCCGCGCTCGGCGCCAGCGTGCTCGCGCTGTACCTGGGCGTGGCCCGCGATCCGGCCCGGCTGCCGCTGCTGTATGGACTGGCCGGGTTCTGCGTGGGCGTGGTGGGCGTGATCCCGACCTTGCTGGTGCAGGCGTTCCCGGCGCCGGTGCGCTACTCGGGCGTGTCCTTTGCCTACAACGTGGCCTATGCGGTGTTTGGCGGCCTCACGCCGCAACTGGTCGGCCTCGTGGTGCTGCACTCGCCGCTCGCGCCGGCGTGGTATGTGGTCGCCTTGAGCCTGCTCGGTGTGCTGAGCGTACCCATGGCCCGCCGCGTGACGCTGCGCGCAGCCGGCGCGAACGCGTTGGCTTGAGCCGGCGCGGTCCGCGCGCCCAGTGCGCGGGCGCGGACGCGATGGTTCAGGCGCAGCCGCCGCAGCAGGTGCTGCCGGGGCCGCTGTGCGGCGCGGCTTCGGCTGCGGCGAAACCGGCGCCACGGATCGCGGCCAGTGCCTGCTCGGTGCTCAGGTTGCCTTCCACGCGCACGCGGCGCTGGTCGAGCTTGACCTCCACGCTGGCGCCCAGATCCTGCGCCAGCAGCGCATTGGTGATGGTGGTGACGCATTGCGCGCTGTGGATCGCGGGGACTTCGAACAACATGGACAGGACTCCGGCAGATGAAGGAACGTGCCGCGCGTGCGCGAGCGGGCGCAGCGACGTGGCGTCGCATCCTCGCGGTGCACGCGTCGCGCCGCCTTGATCCCGGTCAGGGCGGCCGTGGGTGATGCGCGGCAGCGCGGGCGGGGTGGACGAGGATGTACCATCGCGCGCTCGCAATCGGAGCCGACCGCAATGTACGACGCGATCCTCGTCGGGGGTGGCCACAACGGACTGGTGTGCGCGGCCTATCTCGCCAAGGCCGGCAAGCGCGTGCTCGTGCTCGAACGGCGCGGCGTGGTCGGTGGCGCGGCCGTGACCGAGGAGTTCCATCCAGGGTTTCGCAATTCGGTGGCGGCCTACACGGTGTCGCTGCTGCAGCCCAAGGTCATCGAGGACCTGAAGCTGCGCGAGCATGGTTTGCAGGTGGTGCTGCGCAAGGCCAACAATTTCCTGCCGCGCCCCGACGGCAGCTACCTGCTCACCGGCGCCGGCCGCACCCAGGCCGAGGTCGCCAAATTCTCGCGCAAGGATGCCGAGGCGCTGGCGGGGTACGAACGCCGCCTCGACGCGATCGCCGACGTGCTGCGCGCGCTCGCGTTGCAACCGCCGCCCAACGTGACCGAGGGCGGCTGGCTCAAGGCGCTGCCCGAACTCGTGCGCGCGGGCCGGCTCGGCCGGCGCCTGGGCGCGCTCGATGCAACCTTGCGCACCGACCTGCTCGACCTGTTCACGATCTCCGCGGCCGAGTACCTCGACCGCTGGTTCGAGAGCGAGCCGATCAAGGCCGTGCTCGGCTTCGACGGTGTGGTCGGCAACTACGCCAGCCCGTACACGCCGGGCAGCGCCTACGTGCTGCTGCACCACGTGTTCGGCGAGGTCAACGGCGTCAAGGGTGCATGGGGCCACGCGATCGGCGGCATGGGCGCGATCACCCAGGCCATGGCCAGGGCGGCGCAGGCGGCCGGCGTGGAAATCCGCACCGGCTGCGGCGTGCGCGAGGTCGTGGTCGAGAACGGGCGCGCCGTCGGCGTGGTGAGCGACGACAGCGACCTGCTGCATGCGCGCGCGATCGTGGCCAACGTCAACCCCAAGCTGCTGTACGAGCGCCTGATCGCGCCCGACCGCGTGCCCGCGCCGACCCGCGAGCGCATGGCGTACTGGCGCTGCGGCTCGGGCACCTTCCGCATGAACGTCGCGCTCGAGCGCCTGCCCAGCTTCAGCGTGCTGCCGGGCGAGGGCGACCACCTGACCGCCGGCATCATCCTCGCGCCGAGCCTGGCCTACATGGACCGCGCCTACCTCGATGCGCGCGCATACGGCTGGTCGCGTGAGCCGATCGTCGAGATGCTCATTCCATCCACGCTCGATGACTCGCTCGCGCCCAAGGGTCGGCATGTGGCGAGCCTGTTCTGCCAGCATGTCGCGCCGGTGCTGCCCAACGGCGCGAGCTGGGATGCGCATCGCGAAGAGGTGGCCGACCTCATGCTCGACACCGTCGAGCGCCATGCACCCGGCTTCAAGGCCAGCGTGCTCGGCCGCCAGATCAAGTCCCCGCTCGACCTGGAACGCGACTTCGGCCTCATCGGCGGCGACATCTTCCACGGCGCGTTGTCGCTCAACCAGTTGTTCAGCGCGCGACCGATGCTTGGCCAGGCCAACTATCGCGGCGCGCTGCCGGGCCTGTACCTGTGCGGCGCCGGCACCCACCCCGGCGGCGGCGTGACCGGTGCGCCCGGGCACAACGCCGCGCGCGTGGTCCTCGCCGACCTGCGCTGAACCGCTGCGCGATGGCCGTGGACAGCGGCCCTCGCGCCCGCCCCGGCGCACCCATGGCACAAGACTTGCCTCAGTCGCTGCAGACACTGCGTCACGCTTGGCCATCCCATACCGGATGCGCCCGGCAGGGTGTCCGGGTTCTCGCATTGCCGCATGTTGAATGCGCATGCCCGAAACGGACATGCATCGATGCTGCAATGACGTGGATCAGGGTTTGCGAAGCTGGACCGTGAGGTCCGTCACAATTGTTTGCGGCCGCTTGTCCGGATCTGACAGTGTGTGTCAGCACGCTTGGCTAAGCTGCCGTTCCAGGGGCAAGACCCGGCGTGGATGGCCATGGGTACCGCGGTGATGCGGCACCCGTCCACGTGCGTGTCGCCAGCGTTGCCGTTGCCGCCATCGGTCGGCACATCGTATTCAATCCGGGATCAGCACATGTCATCGAACACGCCAACCATGTCCTCCCACCAACCGGGCGTGCGGCCGCGCGGCATCCAGCGCGGCCTGTCGTGGTGCGCGGTGCTGCTGCTGTTGCTGGCGCCGCTGCTGGCCTCGGCCCAGCTGGCCCAGCGCTACAGCGTCAACACCACCGGCGATGTCGAGATGATCGGCAACACGCTGCTGACCTGTACCAACAACTCCCCGAACAACTGCGCCCAGGCACAGGCGGGAACCGTCACGGCGGACAACAACCGCGCGATGGGCTACGTCAACATCGACAACGCCAACCTGCCGGCCACCGGCGTGGGTGGCTGGACTTTGTATCGCAATTCCTCGCGCGCCACCCTGTCGCTGCCGGCGGGCAGTACGGTGCTGTCGGCGGGGCTGTATTGGGGTGGGCGCGCTGCCACGACCGGTGCAGCTGCAACGGCGCGTGAGACGGTTTATCTGCGCCAGCCGGGTGGAACCAGCTACCAAGCCATCACTGCCGATGCGGCAGATGTCTACACCTTCACCGGGCAGGGAGCAGCCGCGAGCCGGCCCTACACCGCGTTCGCCAATGTCACCACACTGATCCAGTCCGCCGGCAACGGCGACTACTACGTCGGTGGCCTCACCGCATTGACCGGCAACGACGGCCTGGGTTTCTACGGCGGTTGGGGTCTGATCGTCGTCTACGAGAACGCGGGCAAGCCGTTCCGCCGGCTGATGGTGTTCGACGGCGATGGCGGCACCGTCAACAACAACACGCAGACCATCTCGGTCAGCGGGCTGCTCACGCCGCCGATCGGCAACTTCGACGCCTACATGGGCGCGCTGGTGTGGGAAGGCGATGACGGCATCGGCGGAGACCAGTTCCTGCTGGGTGGTGCGGGCGCGGTCAGCCCCGGTGCGCTCAGTGACGCACAGAGCCCGATCGGCAACTTCTGGAACAGCCGCATCGCGCGCCTGGGTACGCTGTTCACCGCCAAGGACCCGAATTACGTCAACCAGTTCGCGCTCGACCTCAAGTTGGTCGACATCTCCAACATACCGGCCAACCTCGGCAAGCCGCACGTGGCCAACAATGCCACGACGGTGGACCTTTCGTTCACGTCCACGGGCGACGTGTATTTCCCGCACGCGCTGGTGTTCGTGTCGGACCTGTATCGCCCCGAGGTGGTGCCGACGCTGGAAAAGACCGCGGTCAAGGTTGGCGGCTCGCCAGGACCGGACCTGCACCCGGGCGACATCATCGAGTACACGATCGACTTCCACAACCAAGGTCTGGACGGCGCGATCCGCACCGTGGCCAGCGACCCGATCCCGGCTGGCCTGACCTATGTGCCCGGCAGCATCCAGATCCTGCAGGACGATGGCGACCCGAGTCATGTCGGATCCAAGACGGACGCGACCGATGCCGACATCGCCGAGTTCGTGGCCGGGGACGGCCCCAACGGCACCTTGTACTTCCGCGTAGGCAACGGCGCCACGGGCGGTGTGCCGCCACCGACCGTGCAGGGCGGCACCCTGCTGCCGGGCCAGGGCGTGATTCTCAAGTATCGCGCGACCATCGACCCCGGCTTTGGCGGCGGCACCATCACCAACGTGGTGAGCATCAGCCATGGTTCGCTGACCTTCCCCGACGACCCTGACCAGACGGTCAGCGGCACGGCCGACACCGATGTGAGTGTCACGCCGCTGCCAGCCTTGCTGCTGGCCAAGACGGCCAGCCCCAACGCGATACCCGATGCGGCCGGCCAGACCTCGCAGTTCACGCTCACGGTCCACACCTACAGCGATGCGGTCAGTGGCGTCAACGTGACGGACACCTTGCCCGCCAACTGGGCCTATGTCGCCGGCAGCACCACCATCACGCTGCCGGGCGGTGGTGTCATCACCGGGGTGGCGGCCGATCCGACCGGCATGCCCGGTCCGAATCTCAGCTGGAACCTCGGCCAGAACATGGCCGCCAACCAGCAGATGACGATCGTGTTCAGTGCCATCACCACGGCCGCGCCGGGCGGCGACAGCATCAACAACGCCCAGGCCAGTGGCACCTCGGGGGGTGGCCCGCTCAATGCCAACGCCTCCGCCACGGTAGGCATTTCCAACCTGCTCATCAGCAAGGTGGCCAATCCGACGATGGCCAGCCCGGGAGACACGGTCACCTACACGGTCACGCTCACCAACAATGGCAGCACGCGCCAGAGCCATCTCGTCGTCAACGATCCGCTGGCCGCCGGCACCACCTATGTGCCGCAGAGCACGGTTGCGACCGGCCATGTGTTGATCGATGCCGACTACTTCGACCAGTTCCCCGCGATCGCCTTCAACGGCAGCAACGGATCGATCAACTGGAGTGGTTCGCCATGGACCAAGACCGACAGCGACCCCAGCGTCAGCAACGGCAGCATCCGTGTGGTGGCCAATGCGGCCTGCACGGCGGGCAACTGCCTGCGTATCCGCCCGCAGAACACCGCACGTTTCATCTACCGCGAAGCTGATCTGACCTCGGCAGCATGCTCCGCCGCCGAGTCGGTCACGCTCAGTTACGACTACAACAACCAGTTGGGCGCCGCTGCCGGCGACCGTGCGGTCAGCGCGTTCCTCTATACAGGCAACACGCAGCGCGCACCGTTGGGTGTGTTCAACATCAGCAACCAGGGCACTTCCGGCACGGTCAACTACACGCTGTCCGGAGCGGAAATTGCCGCCGATACCCGCATTCGCTTCAACATCACCGGCACGGGTGGTGACAGCAACACCCGATACGTGTACTTCGACAATGTGCGCTTCACCTGCCACAACGCCGCCACCACGCCGGCCACCAGGGACAACGTCCCCGCCGGCGCGAATCCCGACCTGAGCAGCGGCGTGCCGTCCACGCTGGTCACCGCGGGCGACAAGTTCGCGCTCGGGCCCGGCCAGTCCATGACCGTGACCTACCAAGTTACGGTCGATGCCGGCGCCACCGGCCAGCTCGTCAATACCGCCTCCGCCTCCAGCCCGCAGACACCAAACCCGATCCAGGGCAGTGCGACGGTACTGGTCCCCAACCCGGCGCTGACGCTGACCAAGAGCGCGAGCCCGGCGAGCGTGACGCAAGCGGGTGACGTGATCACGTACACGTTCTCGGTGGAGAACACGGGCAACGTGA
>WBZR01003347.1_pt1 | contig 14660 bp, 15 predicted proteins | sample 5204231 | NCBI WGS metagenome assembly WBZR01 (sample SAMN12412403, study PRJNA552823) | activated sludge metagenome | isolation source: activated sludge from anammox sidestream of wastewater treatment plant... | place: USA: Virginia | collected 2017-08 | reverse complement strand
ATCCAAGCAAGGAAGCCAATGATTGTGAAAGCGTACGCGATGTGGTAGGCGATTGCCATCTTTGCCAAGCTGCTGGCTGCCCGATTTGCTATTCCCATGAGCTGAGCCATGCCCGCTCGCTTCGTAAAGTGCTCTACAAATGCTGACGCCGCTTGACCGGCGACGGTTAGGGCTATCTCTGCTGCATCCGTGACCCCGTCTGTGAACACCATCCCGACGGCAATCATCCAAGAGCCCAAAGTGGCTGTGTTCCAGCCACGTTCTAGCGCCCATCTGTGATGTGCGCTCGCAATCTCAACGCTGCCGATCCAAACCAATAGCTGGCCGAACGCGAGCAGGCCACCGGACAAAGCGTGATACCATTGCAACGCTCTTCCGCTAGCATCGACAAAGCCGACGGGCTCGTTGGCGCAGTACACGTACCAGTTCGCGCCGTCGCGCTCCGGATCCTCGCTCACGAAGCGGCCGGTGGTAGGTTCGTAGTATCTCGCCCTCATATAGATGAGGGTGCTCTCGGCGTCTTGGCGGTGTCCTAGGTTGGCGCAGTAGCCTTGCAGGGGCGGGCTGCCGGTCGAGCTCACCACGTCGCCCCAGGGGCCGTACGTGCGCTCGTGGGCTACGCTCCCATCGAGGGCGAACATGGCCACGTTGTTGCCGTGGGTGTCGTAGACGGGGAAGCCTAGCGCGGCCTGCGCCAGCGCAGAGCCCACTGCGCCAGAGTACACCCGCTGCGACTCGATGCCGCGCGGGCCCAGGCCGTACCGCCCCACGTCAACCGTGTCCACGGAGTTCACCTTCCGAGTATAGTCCTCTTCGTAGCCAGACTGCCCGTCGTGGTAGTAGCGCGTCGTCGGGCGGTCGGTCGCGTAGAGGTCGTAGCACCCGCTCACCGTCTCCTCGGTGATGTTCACGCCGAGCGTGATCCCCTCCCGCTTGCTCACCCGCATCCCGTCCGCCCGGTAGCGGTAGCTCGCCCCGGCCGAGACCCCCTGCAGGGCCGTCATCCGGTTCAAGGAGTCCCAGGTGTGCTTCACGGCCGCGGACTGGGATCCGTAGTCCTCCCAGGTCCGGTTCCCCGCCGCGTCGTGCTGGTACGCGCCGAAGGGCGAGCCCACCATCCGGTTGAGGGCGTCGTACGAGTACCCCGCGTTCGAGCGGTTGCCCGCCGCGTCCACCGTCCAAGCCCCCCCTCCCGGCCCCGTCGAAGAGGCCAGGTAGTCCATCTGCGGGTCGTACGCGAAAGTCTGAGTCTTAGCGGAGTCCAATGACCCGTTGGCGTACGTCCGCGCCGCCGACTTGAGCCCCCAAGCGCCGTAGTCCGCCTCGTAGCGCCGCTTCTCGCTCGACTGGTAGGCCGAGCCGTCCCAGCTGTGCCAGGCGTACTTCAGCGAGAGCGCCCGCCCCGCCGCGTCCAGGTCGTAGACCACCTCGGCGTAGCTCCCTGCGTCGTGCACGGGGTTGCCGTTCCAGCCGGTCAGCGAGGTCGTGTACCCCCCCCCCTACGCGGGGCGAGGCCGCGAAGCCCGACCACCAAAGCCGCCCCATCCCGTCGTAGCCGTACCAACTGCGCTCCGAGGTGTCCTGCCAAGCCCCCGACGACCACGCCTGCCGCACCATGGTCCGGAAGCGCCGCTGGGGGTCCGAGCCCAGCCCGTAGGTGCCGTAGTGCTCGTATGCCCAGCGCACCGTGCCCAGCCCAGCGCTCGACGAGCGGCCGTAAGGCGTGGACTGCTCCACCCAGGCCCTCTCGCCCGCGGAGGAGTAGCCATAGGTCAGCGTGTGGTCGAAGGCGAGCCCGCTGATCGCAGGCACCTCGAACTCGCGCACGGTGGCGGGCTGGCCGACCCCGCCGCCGGACGTGGCGTACGCGATGGACTGCTTGACGCTGCTCGTTCGGTCCCAGACCTCCACCGGCTGGCCGTTCGAGACGCCGCCCTCACTAAACGGATCTACGATCACGTAAGCGAGGCCCGAATCGCCGCCCAACTTCGCCTTGGTGTTCCAAAGAGTGTTCCGCGTGAAACACTTCGCAAGCCGATTTGAATGGCGCCCTGGAGAGGACTCGAACCTCCGGCCAACGGCTTAGAAGGCCGCTGCTCTATCCGCTGAGCTACCAGGGCGCGGGGACGATAGCGTACCTATCGCGACCGCTTGCCGTTCCAACACGCCGCCAAAGCGATCACCGAGAGTCCCGAGATCGCCAGGGGCGGGAAGACCGGCGGCCAGTTCGCCATCATCTTCGATCCCGGCTGTGTCCATACGTCGGCATAGACCCGTAGCGTCTCGACTCGCCCTGATGTGTGCAGGTACAAACCTGCAAGGCTTACACCGATCCCTAGAGCGAGCAGGTACTGCGCCACGGTTCGCAGAAACCCCGGCTTCCCCATCCCCATCACGCACGCCAGGGCACCAACGCCACAGTACACGATGGGGATCCAACCAGTTTGCAGCCGCTCGATCACGAGGCGGTGCTCGTAACGAACCTCGGTCGCGAGACCGAGGAAGCCTAGGGCACAGATCAAGAGTACGACGTTCTCCCGGCGCATGCCCCATTGTGCCGCATGTCACGCGGCCTTGGAGCGCGGGGCGGTTCCGGCGGGCTCGAGCTTGAGCTCGGGATGCGCGTTTTCTGCCTCGCGGACTCGCCGTCTCGCCCCTGGGAAGACGAGCACCCAGCCCAAACCCCCGAGCCCGGCCAACGAGAGCGGTGCGACCGAGGAGGTCGCTCGGGTCGAACCTGCGGGCTTGGTCGCGCGAGGAGCGGTCACGTCCAGCGTCTCCATGACTTGGAGCGGCCTGCCCCGCGTGTGCAGCATCAAGCCTACGCCGCCAACCAGGACCCCGATTGCACAAACCCAGGAGCCGAAGCGGCGCGCCGTCTCCCAACGCGGAAGGCATGCGAAGAGCGAAAGGCTCGCGAGCGTGCAGTAGACGCTCGGGATGTAGGCGTGCCAAGTGCCGTGCGTCGCAAAGCGGTGGAGGAAGCGTAGGTCAATGGCAAGTGCCGCGAAAGAGAGTGCCACGGCGAGCACGGCAAGTGTATTGCGGCGCATCATTCGAACTCTTCCACACCCTCGCCCTGGCGAACCTAGGAGTGGTACGGGATCAGGTTTGGGTCTCCAGCGTGAGCAGGCTGACCTCCGCTGGGCAGAAGAGCCTGGCCGGGGGGCCGGTCACGCCGACGCCCCGCGAGACGTAGAGCGGGACGGGCGCGTGGGGAAAGAACCCACGCAAATATTTGGCCCCCAGCCGCGAGGTAGCAGGAGCCCAGCCCCAGGGCGCGGTGAATTGACCGCCATGGCTGTGTCCTGCCAGCATGAGTTCGGGCCCGCGAGGGAGCGCGTCCACCATGTCCGGCTCGTGCCAAACTACGACCATGGGCTTGCACGGGTCGGCCCGCATGATGGTCCCATAGGGATCGGCGTGGCCACCGATCTCGCTGTCTACGCCGAGCCACTGAACTCCGCACATCTCCACCACTTCGTTTTGAAGCAGGCGCACTCCGTTCCGTTCCAGGGCCGGGGCGAGCCACTCCGCACGCCCGGCGAAGTAGTCGTGGTTCCCTGAGACCGCGATCGCCCGGCCCTCCATGCTGACTAGCCCGCCCAGTGCCGCAGAGACCAAGTCCAGCACCCCGCGCTTCCAATACGCCAGGATGTCGCCAGGGAGGACGACGATATCGGGCTCTTCTGCCAGAGCCATCGCGACTGCGTCTTGGGCCATCCGTAGGGTGGCGAGGTCCCGAACGTGAAGATCCGCGAGAACGGCGACCTTGAGGCCAGAGAGCGATTCGGGCCAGCCCGCCAATCGCAACCGGTGGCGCTCCAGTCGGATCTTATGGGCCTCGACGAGCGCTCCGTAGAGCAAAGCTCCTGCACCCAACGCCGCCGCCGCACCCAGGACTTGTCCGATCCGCACGCTGCTGGGACTGACGTTCGGAACGCCGGATACGGTGCCCTCGGCCTAGGACGAGCGGTTCAAGGATTCGAGCAGGTCCTGTTGCATCGCCTGCGAAAGGAACAGCCCGGCCTGATCGAAAACGCCGTTCAAGCTGAGGACTTCGGCGCCCGCTGGCTTGGAGACCGGTGCGAAGGGATTCAGGGCGCTCATTGCTTCCCCGGATCGCGCCGAATCATTGAGCCCAAGAACGTGGCCGAGCTCGTGCAGGGCAGTATGCCGCATCATCGAAGGCGACATCCTCGAACCTCCGGGCAGGGTGGTTCGGATCAAGATCTCGGCCGAGACCTGATAGGAGAACTGATCCTCGCGCCAGTTGAGGACCTGCCTCCGCCAAACCGCGTGACCCGCGACCTCGCAGCTCCCCGACCTCACAGAGTCTACGAACGAGATGCGGACGTCGGCGAAACGCCCGGTGTACGGGACGAACTCGACAGTGCCGTTCACCGCATCCGACCAAGAGGCCATGGCTTCTTGGAGTGCGCCCCTTGCCTCCTCGGCTCGCTCGGGCGGGAGGTCGCCAAAGTCCACCGAGTACCGAAGGGCCCGGCGGAAAAGGAGCATTTCGGCGACGGTCTTGGCCTCGGAGCTCTTTCCATCCCCGAGACACTTCTCGGCCCGGTCGAGAAACTCTTGGACTCGGGTTTGGATTCGTGGATCTACGGGACCGCGAGCGAATCCCAACGCGGAAACCGCGAACAAAGCGATGAGTGCGAAGCCCCTCTTTTTCACCAATGCACCTCGTGCCGCCGCCAAGCGTCACAGAGGGCTTGTTCCCGTTCTTGCGGGGAGTGGACGTACGCAGGATTGCGGGTGTTTGGGCGGGTAGGCGGCTAGAGAGTGGTGCCAGCGGTCTCGCCGAGCTCCTCGGCGAGCTTCTTCGCCTCGGCCGCCTGGTTCAAGGCGTCGAGCATTCCCTGGATGTCCCCGTCCATGAAGGCAATCGTGTTATGGGCGTCCGCCCCGATCCGGTGGTCGGTGATGCGGCTTTGGGGAAAGTTGTAGGTACGAATCTTCTCGCTGCGGTCCCCGGAACCGATCTGACCACGACGAAGCTCGCCCCGCTCCTTGGCGAGCCGCTCCTGTTCGGCCTGGTACAGCTTGGCCCGGAGGACCTGCATGGCTCGGAGCTTGTTCTGCTGTTGGCTCCTCTCGTCCTGACAGGTGACGACGACCCCAGTGGGCCGGTGGATGATGCGGATCGCGGTCTCGTTCTTTTGCACGTGTTGCCCCCCCGCGCTCGAACTGCGGAACGTGGAGATCTCCAGGTCCTTCTCGTCCACATGGACGTCCACCTCTTCGGCCTCGGGGAGGACGGCGACCGTGGCGGTGGAGGTATGGATTCGCCCCCCGCTTTCCGTGGCAGGCACGCGTTGAACCCGGTGAACCCCGCTCTCGTGTTTGAGCTGGCTATAGGCGCCATGGGCGTCTATGCTGAAGACGACGCGGTTGATCGCGCCAATGCCGGACTCTTCCAACTCGATGACCTCGGTCTTCCACTTCCGCCGCTCGGCATAGCGGAGGTACATCCGGAGGAGCTCGTTCGCAAAGAGCCCTGCCTCGTCACCCCCTGCCGCGGGGCGAATCTCCACAATCACCGACTTGTCATCGTTGGGGTCTTTCGGCAGCATCATGAGGCGGAGGCGCTCCTCCAGTTCGGGAACCTCTACCTTGAGGCGGTCTACCTCGCTCTGGGCAAGACTGTGCATCTCCGGGTTGGACAGTAGCGATTCGGCATCGTCCAGTTCCCGAAGCGCGCGCCGATATTGGCGTATCACCTCGACGAGATCTGCGATCTCCGCCCGCGCCTTCCCGAGCCTCTGAAGTTCCAAAGGTTGGGTGACGACCGCAGGATCCTGGAGTTGCGCCTCGATCTCTTCGAACCGTTTCTCGATTTCGACGAGCTTGTCCAACAAAACGTCTGAGTCTAGCCGTTCGAGCCAGCCTAGCCCCAGTCGGATGACTTCTCCATCGCACCCCCCCGGAGTGAGACGACCTTTAGGTAGTCGTCTAGCCCGAAGGCTCGTCCTTTTCCGGGGGCGTGAGCGACTTCGCGAGGCCAGGTATGGCATTGATCGCGTTCGTCAGCTCGACCGGCACGGCCAAGACCACGGTGTTCGCGTTCGAGGAACCCAGGCTGTCCAAGCTTTGAAGGGTGCGCAGCTGGAGCGCACCGGGCGCCATTGCCATGGTTCGTGCCGCTTCGGCCAGGTTCGTTGCGGCTTCACGGTCGCCCTCTGCTTTCGTGATCGTGGCCCTCTTCTCGCGTTCGGCGCTCGCTTGTCTCGCCATGACCCTCTTGAGGTCTTCGGGGAGCTCAATGTCTTGGATTCGGATGGCGGCGACGTTCAAGCCCCACCCGTCAATCTCGTTCTCCACCATGTGCTGCACCTTCGATCCCAAGAGCTCTCGGTCGGCGAGAATCTCGTCCAAGGTCATGCCGCCCACGATGTCCCGCAGTGCGGTCTGGGCGTATTCGAGGACCGCTCGCGTATAGTCCTGCACCCGGATCACGGCCGCCGAGGGATCGTTCACGCTCATGAAGATCACGCCGTCGAGCCGGACGGGGACGTTGTCTTTGGTGATCGCAGCGCGGTGCGGGATCTCGATCGTGGTGATTCGAGTGTCCACCGTGCGGATCGTGTCGAGGAACGGAACGATCATAAAGGGCCCTGGCCCCTTGATCGCCTTGAACTTGCCAAGCCGGAAGACCAGGGACTTCTCCCACTGGGCTGCGAGACGGAAGGTTGATCCGATGATCGCACCCAGCCCAAGCGAGCCAAAGAGCATGAAGACTCCCGGATCGGTGCTCAACGACTTACCGAGGATCGCGGCCGCGATCCCCCCGGCGGCCAAGGTCACTAAGAACGGGAGCGGGTTCGTCACCGAGTTGGCCGCTTTGGATCGGACTACGGTGCGTGATCCACCCGTGGTCTTCGTCGAATCTTGGAGCAACTGTTCTAAGGACATGACGATATCTATTCTACGCCCCGTGCTTAGTTCGGGATTCGCCCCCCCATCGAAGCTTTAGGATCGCAATCACGATGAGGATCCCACCCATTGCCCACGCACTGGCCCAGACGACAGGGGGAAGGCCGGTCAAGCGGGCCATGTTCGTCGCGTCGCTCAGGGTGCCAGGGGCAAGTCCCCCGAAGAAGAGATCGCGCAGCGCGGAGAGCGAGGCCAGGCTCATGACGATCCCCAGGAACTGGCTCACGAACAGGGCCGCCTCTGCCTTGAGCCGCAGCCCTGCGAAGACCAGTGCCAGGCTCCAGCCCCATCCGGTGAGCAGACCGACCCAGTCCCCTCGCAGAAAGAGGAGCGAGACCCCGCCGAGCACGGCTCCCAAGACCAGCATCGCTTGGCTTGCGAGCTTGGGCCTGGCACCCGCTGCGAGCAACGCTGCCCCCGCGATCATCGTGCTGAGATAGCCCGCCGAAGCGACCAAGATTGGCGAGCCACCCGCTACCGGGGTCACGCCAGAGCCGTCGGCCCTCACGACGATCGCACCGACCGCGCCCCCCGTGAGGAGGGCGGTGAGCGCATGGCCCATCTCGTGGACATGGGTGGCGAGCAGGCTCACGGGCAGGAGCGCCAACCTGCCGAACGGCACGAGCAAGAGCCCCGCCGTCAGCGCGGCGGAACCGACCAGTGCCCGATCCGATGCTCCTTTTCCCATCCTTTCAGGCAATACGCGGGCGTGCACCGAAAGGTTGGAGTCATGGGACGAAGAACCTCCAGTAGATTGCGAAGTAGCGCCCCTCTACGACCCGGCAATTGCACCGATACACAACTCGATGAACAAGGGCGTGCTCTCCGCGGCGTCCGCGATGCAGACCAGCCAGCAGTGGCTCGATGTGATCGCGAACAACCTGGCGAACGCCAGTACCGTGGGATTCAAGCGCGACGGCCTCGCCTTGGAAGAAGGCTTCGAGGGCATCGTGCGAAGCGATGGCGGGGCAGGCGAACCGGTCGGGACGCTGGGCCGCAAGGCCGTGGTGGCGTTGGGCTATTCCGACACGAGCCAGGGCGCGCTCGTACCCACGGGCAACCCGCTCGACGTTGCCTTGACTGCACCGTCAACCTACTTTGCGGTGGAAGCCGCAGGGGGGGTGGCCTACACGCGCAACGGGAGCTTCCGGATCGGTGCCGATGGGGGTCTTACCGACCAATCCGGTCGCGCAGTCCTGGACGAAGGCAACGCTCCGATCCGCCTAGGAAAGGGGCCGGTGGAAATCAGTGCCGAAGGAACGATCGTGCAAGGGGGAGTGCCGGTCGCCAAGCTCGGCGTCTTCCAAGGCGACCTCCGCAAGGTAGGTGGGAATCTCTACGTCGGAACGGGCACGCCGGTCGAGGCCAGGCTCCAGCCCGGACACCTCGAATCATCCAACGTCAACGCGATCGAAGAGATGGTCGCGATGATCCGACTCAACCGCGTGTTCGAGATGGCTCAGAAGGCAATCCTGAGCCAAGACGAGAGCTCGCAACGACTGATCCAATCCGCTCAAGATCGCTAGTGCCGGACCGGGCGCACCGCGCCCTGAGGCAAGGCGGGCGCCCGATAGGCGCAGCCGCGAGAACGAGCCACGACCCGACCCGAGGAGGGAAACGAAAGGCTAATGATGAGGGCACTCAACACTGCGGGCACCGGCATGGTGGCCCAACAGTTCAATCTAGACATTATAGCGAACAACCTTGCGAACGTGAACACCACCGGCTTTAAGAGCCAAAGGGCAGAGTTCCAAGACATGGTTTATCAGTCGCTACGTGCATCTGGCGCTGCGGCAGGGGGGGCGGCGGTTTCACCCGAACCCGTGCAGGTCGGACTAGGCTCCCGGTTCTCGGCGAGCGCGGCGAGCTTTGCCGCCGGTGCCTTCCAGAACACGGGGAATCCCCTGGATATCGCGATCGCCGGAGATGGGTTCTTCCAAGTGGAAATGCCCGACGGAACTACCGCGTATACACGGGACGGTTCCTTCAAGGTAGATGCGAACGGACTCATCGTCTCGAGCGATGGCTATGCACTGATCCCCAACATCACGATTCCCGCAGGTGCCTCGAAACCCACGATCGCGCCCGGAGGGCAGGTGACGGTAACGCTCCCAGGCCAGGACGAGCCGAGCGAGCTCGGTACGTTGGAACTAGCCGTATTCCCGAACCCGGCGGGGCTTACCAGGGTCGGCCAGAACCTATACCGCGCGGGGGGTGCGTCAGGCACGGCGACCTCGACCCCCGCTGGACAGCAAGGTGCGGGGACGCTGCAGCAGTTCGTAGTGGAATCGTCCAACGTGCAGATCGTGGAGGAGATGGTCCGTATGATCACGACCCAGCGTGCGTATGAGATCAACTCTAAGGCGGTGCAGACCGCCGACGACATGCTCGGCATCCTCAACAACCTGAAGAGGTAACCAGAATGATCCTAGCACTCACTTACGCGATGGTCGCGCCCGCGACCTACTCGATCGAAGGGGACGGTTGGTTCCGCTTCCGACGCGACGGCAGGGCCGTGTACGCAAAACAGGCGGAGCTTGTCGCGCGCGAAGGCCGACTGGAGACCGTTTCCGGTCTTCCCCTTTGGCCCGAAGTAGCAGCACCGACACCGGACTTCGAGATCGCCACAGATGGAACGGTCCAGTGCAACGGCGCGAAGTCGGGCACCGTCTTTCTCGCGTACTTCCAAGCCCCCCCCAGTCTTGCCCCGGATGGGCTTGCCTCGTCGCCCGAACGCCCGCTCATGGACAGTGTCTGCACGGAGTCTCGGATCCTACCAGACCACGGGAGGTCGAGTGTCTCCGTGCGCGGGACAGATGAAGGTCTGAGTGCGCCTCAGCCCGCCCCGATCGAGCCGCCCGCAGGAATCACGCTCAAGCCAACTGCGAAAATTGGAGGTCGAGTGGTCACGCTGCAAGATGTCTCGGCAACCCCTTTGCCCGCGAACCTTGCGGGGCTAGAAGTCAGCACCGCCCCGATGATTGGTGCGCGACTAGCCCTCGACTCAAGTCGGATCGAAGCAAAGATTCGCGCGAGTGGCATCATGCCTAAGGAATGGGCGGGATTCGGCACACGCCTTACGGTACAAGTCACTCGCGCATCCAATAGCATCCCTCATGACAAGCTGGTACAGGAAGCGATTCGGTGCCTGGCGTCGCAGACCACTGGGGACTGGATTGCTGCCGACCAGCCCGGGGACTTCCATGCGCCGATGGGAACACTGGAGACAAAGGCGGAGCGCTCCTCGGTATCGGGCAACACTGCAACCGTGGTCGTAGCCGTCTACGTGGACGGTGTCCGATACAACAGCCGGACGGTGCGCTTGCAACGTAAGCCGTTGCCAAACATGCCCGCGAGAGGTGCGGTCGTGACCCTTCGTGTGATCGCGGGTTCGGTTGTGGTCGAGTCGCGTGGCACGGTGACAGCCGTGGATCCCATCCTCGGGGAAGTGACCTTGAAGCTGGACACGGGTGCGATCGTCACTGGGCACATGGCCGCGGACGGTTCGGTGGAGGTGCGCCGGTGAGGGTCACTGCCCTAGTGGCCATCCTCCTTCTTGCGGCGGTGTCGCCATGCCAAGACGGAGCAAAGGCGAACCCAGGCTCCCTCGTGGAGCAAGGCGCAGCGAGCCCGCTAACCGATATCGTTGCTCGCAAGGTGGGCGATCTCTTGACCGTCATCATTGATGAGAATGCCTTGGCTGAGTTCGCAGCGAAGACGCAGGCTAGCAAGAGCGACAGTGCGAGCTTCTCCCCCTCTTTCTTCGTAGACTTCTTGCAGCGGATCTTTCGTCCGTTCAGCGTTTCTTCGTCGAGCAAGACTCAGGGCGACGGAAAGACGACGAACACACAGAAGATGGAAGGGCGTTTGACGGCTAAGGTGATCGAGGTGACACCGGAAGGAAACCTCGTCATTGAGGGCGCTAGAACCTTGGTGACGAACAAGGACAGCCAGACCCTCTACGTGCGTGGCACGGTGCGCCGCTTCGACGTTCAGCCGGACAACACGGTGAAGAGCGCAAGCCTCGCGGACGCAGAAGTCAGCACCGTAGGAAAGGGCCTGGTCGCGGATCGCCAGAAGCGCGGCCTGATCACGAGCCTGTTGGAGTGGCTGTTCTAATGAAGGCCATACTCCTCACCTTCGTCCTTTCTATGCCTCTCGTCGGTTGGGCCCAAGCCCCACAGAACTCTAACACGCCCGAACTGACCGCCCAACAGAAGGCAGAGCTGGATCGGATCCTCGCCGAGAGGGCGAAGCGCAACGACCTAGCCATCCGCGAGGCGGAGGGGAGCGGGATTGCCGTTCGACTGGGCGACATCGGTCAGTTCCGAGGAGCACGCAGCAACGTCGTCACCGGCATCGGCCTCGTCGTCGGGTTGGCGGGTACCGGAGACACGAAGTCCACCCCGTGGACCGCTACCCTGATCGGGAACGCAATGCGGCGGTGGGGGACGTTCGTGGACGACAAGCAGGTCCGCTCGAAGAACATCGCTACGGTCATGGTGACCGCGGAAGTCCCTCCGTTCCTTGCACCTGGATCCAAGGTGGACATCACGGTGAGCAGCAACGGAGACGCCAAGAGCCTGGAGGGGGGGGTACTCCTCCCGACGTTTCTCGCGGGGCTTTCCAAGCCGGAAGACACGATTGCGGTGGGGTTCGGCCCGCTCAGCATCGGCGGCTTCAACGCGGCCTCGGGCAGTTCCTCCGTGCGCAAGAACCACCCGACTGTGGCCCTGGTGCCGGACGGTGCCACCCTGGAAGCGAGCGTTCCGACGCAGTTCGTCTTCGAGAACGGGACGATGTTCTTCGACTTGGACGAGCCGGACTTCACGAACGCAGAACGGGCCGCGGCTGCGATCCAGCTCGCAATCCCCGGTGCTTCGGCGCGAGCGGTGGACGGAGCCACGATCGAGATCAACCTCCCCGGCGGCATGGCTCCCACAGCTCTGGCAAGCCAGGTGAGCGTCACGACCGTGATGGCGAACACGCCCGCGACCGTCGTGGTGAACGAGCGGACCGGGACCATCATCGTGGGAGGGAACGTCAGGCTCGGCCCGGCTTTGATCGCGCACGGCTCCTTGAGCGTTCGAGTGACGACGGACTATCTCGTGAGTCAGCCTGCTCCGTTCTCCGAAGGTCAGACGACGGTGGTAGCGATCCCAGAGGTCGAGGCGAGCGAGACTCCAGCCCAGACCCAGGTCATTGCACCGAACGCGACGCTGAGCGACCTTGCTCGCGTGTTGCAAGAGCTCAAGGTGTCGGCGCGAGACGTGATCGCGATCCTACAAGGGCTCCAGCGGCAGGGCGCGCTCAAGGCAAGGGTGGTGCTCCAATGAGCGAGGTAGGGCTGAGGCCCGACTTCGCAAGGCTCGTCAACCAGGCTCTTAGGCCGGGCCAAGAACTCGCGGAGCACACCATGGCCAAGCTCAACCGCGGCCAACGGGCCTCTGAGGACTTTGAGGCCATGTGCGTCAAGAACCTGCTTGATGTCGCTCGCCGGAGCTCTCTCTCCCAGGAGGAGAGTGCGGTCTCCGACTTCGCGCGAGACATGTTGAACAACGGCATTGCTCAGGCGGTGAGCCGGCGCCAACCTGGTCTCGGCATCGCTTCCCTCGTCTTCCAGAAGACCGCCCAGGCGCTCATCGCCCAGGACGAGTCTTCCCAGTCCCGAACGGAGAACCATCCATGACTACTAAGAACATGACACACCGCATCGAGCAACTCTGGAAGGAGTGGCTGGACACGTCCGAGCGGCTCCAAGGCTTGCTCCACGAACAAACGGTCGCGCTCACCATGCGGGACGCGCCTCGCCTGGAGAAGCTCCAACCGGCAATAGACTCCGTCGTCGAAAAGCTCGGCGCCGTGGACTCAGAGGCCGTGGCCTGGGGGAAGAAGCTGGCCGAAGCGCTCGGGTGCGAACCCAGCCTTCGAGGCTTGACCCAGGTGCTTGAAAAAGCCGATGCACAACGACTCCAGCAGGTCGCGAACCGCGTGATCGTGGCCGAGAGGCAGGCAAGCCAAGTGATGAAGAAGAACCGAAGCTTGATCGAGAACGAGCTTGAGCACATCGGGGGAACCCTCGCGCTCATCGCTCGCGAGGCCTCGGTCCCGACCAATCCGTACCCACGTCCTGCGACGGCAACCCACGCCGTCGTGATGAACGCGGTCGCGTGAGCCGAGAATCTAGATATGCCCGGCTATCTTGACGGGGTGAGCATGATGGCGCAGGCGCTGCGAGCGTTCCAGCGCGGGATTGACACTGCGGGCCATAACCTGGCGAACGTGAACACGCCAGGGTACTCGCGCCAACGGGTCAACCTCACCACCACGGAGGCGATGCGGTTCTATGAAGGCGACTGGCGCTTTCAGGGACAAGGAGTCAATCTCGGCTCGATCAGCCGGGCGCGCGACCTCGTGTTGGAAAGCCGTTGGAGGGGGCAACTCGGGGAGTTCGCTCGTGCCGACACCGCCGCCTCCGGCCTGAGCCGCGTGGCCGGGGTCTATGGTGAACCAGGATCGGACGGAGTCTCCCACGCCTTCGAGAGCTTTTTCGACGCATGGAGCGGCTTCGGTGCGAACCCCAGTGATCAGGCGGCGAGGTTGGAGGTTCGCCGGCAGGGCGCGAACCTGGCAGGACGGCTCCGCGGCGCGTGGTTCGCCCTCGAAGGAGAGGCGAAGCAAGCGACGACCGAGGCCCAGGAGACGATCGCCCGGATCAATACCCTAGCCGGTCAGATCGCAAGCTTGAACGCTAGGGTGCAAGCGTCCTCCCTCGACAAGTCGAGCCCGAACGATCTTCTCGATCAACGGGACACGGCAGTGAGGGAACTGGCAGGGCTCGTCAACGTGAGCGTCACTCCCAACGACACCGGGGCCTACGTCGTTCACGCTGCAGGATTCCTGCTCGTGGCCGACTTTGGGCCTCGCAACTTCCCGTCCACGTTCGATGCCAAGACGGGCACCGTGACGGATGGCGGGGTCACGTACACGGTGCGACAAGGCGCGCTCGCCGGGCAACTGCAAACGATCCGCACGGCACAAACCCAGCAGAGCCAGCTCGACGTGCTCGCGAATGAGCTACGGGACGCGGTGAACTCGGTACACCGAACCGGCACCAACTTCAAGGAGGTCACGAACATTGACTTCTTCAATCCTCGAAGCACAGATCCCTTGGCACCGTCTGGAGCCTTTGATCTTGCCCTCTCTGGCCTCTTGAACGAGAGCGCCGACTACGCGGTCGCCGGCGTCAGTGGCAAGCCGGGGGACGGGGCGTTGGCCCACGTGATCGCGGGCCTGCGGGAGGCTGCCAACTCAGCGTTGAACGGTCGAACCCTGCCGGGCTTCTATGGCGAGCTCGCCCATGGGGTCGTCTCGGACGCATCGTCTTACGGGCAGTCGGCGGACATTGCTTCTGCCGTGCTCGACCAGACCGTCCAACAAGCCGAAGCTGCAAGCGGGGTCAACTTGGACGACGAAATGGCGCAGTTGGTCCAGTATCAGCGTAGTTTCCAGGCCGCCGCCAAGGTGCTCTCCGTCATGGACGAGGTGGCTCAGGACTTGATCGGGATGCTCAGGAGATAGCGATGAGAGTTTCCACAAGCTACGAGTTCTGGAGCTACCGACGCGATATCGAAGCGGCGCAAGGCAGGTTGTTCGACGCCCAGAGGCAAGTCAGTACGGGGAAACGGTTCGACCGCGCGGAGGAAGACCCG